>Ga0208166_1000540_pt1 | contig 5253 bp, 2 predicted proteins | sample Colrivmeta1546C3_FD_187637 | JGI IMG/M metagenome (GOLD analysis project Ga0208166, IMG submission 187637) | Estuarine microbial communities from the Columbia River estuary - metaG 1546C-3 (SPAdes) (version 2) | ecosystem: Environmental > Aquatic > Marine > Intertidal zone > Estuary | place: USA... | reverse complement strand
GTGTTATAGATACCTTTTTGTGGTCACTGTAACGCCAAACATACTTGATTTTAGAAAAACGTAGTATGTGCTCCTGTAATTCTGCTCCCAGCAAGTAATCCTTCCTGAAGTTCCCAGCGTGTTTAATATTTCGAGAGGCATGAACGGCGCGAACCAATTCTAGCTTCAAGAAAGTCTCCTTTGTTTCAAGTGAGTCTTTGCTTAGGTTCCGCATCTCAAGGAGCACTTGGACACCATGGAATCTCAGCAAACCGTTGCTTATTTTAAGCCACGGTTCCTGATTTCAAGAGGATGTTTACTTAGGTTCCTAACACTGGAAGAGCACGAATGGTACCGTCAACTTTCCAAATTTGGAACAGTACCATCAACTGTCCGAATTTTGAACGGTACCGTCAACGCTCCAAATTGTGAGTGGTACCGTCATCTTTCCAAATTTGGAACAATTTAAGAAATAATTGTGCACACTATTTATAAGTAAATCTACGAACTGTATATTTTCTTTTTAGTTTCATTAGAGTTTTAGTGAGTAGAGTAACTTCAACAAATACAAAAAGCTATGAAAGAAGACTTGACAAATGAAATTAAAGTAATGGTACGTCAACATTAGCATTTTTGATGAGAATAATTCCCATTTTATGAAATATCCTCCTGCCTATGCTGCTCTGTAAAATGTAATTCCGAGCAGCATAGTAGAACATTTTATAAAATGTGAATCATTCTCATAAAAATGCTAATTTAGATGTAGTATAACAAAGCACAATAGTGACAGAACTTCTTCAGGTAGTAAAATAAAAATTATAATGGGTTTATGAAATACTGTACTTCACAACATGAGTAATGTACTTGTAACAATCATAATAATTGTGATATGTAGATAAGGAAAGTTTGGCCACACATTTTACAAAAACAAGATAGTTTTGGGCCTTGTTATTCACGTTTCAAAATGATCATGAAATTTTACAAATGTGAACTTTTCAATTGTGCATTTTTTAAAAATTCAGAACTAATATATTGGTACAATACAAGAGGGTTTTAACATGTTCAGAGCCTCTTTAAACAAAAGTCCAGGTTTACGCGCCATAACACAAATAATAATTTTCTAATTTTCTAATTTTCTAATTTTCTAATTTTCTTAAGTCTGGTTTTAGGTAAGTGCCACAAGTAAATGCTAATTTTCTTATTTTCTTATTTTCTTATATCTTTCATGCAAGTATTTCCCAAATTTGTGTGTTTTGTTTAAATTTGCATTCCATTGAATTGCACGAAAGATTTAGGAAAATTAGAAAATTAGCATTTACTTGTGGCCAGCATAAAACCAGACTTAGAAAATTAGAAAATTAGCATTTGCATTATGGCGCCTAAACCTGGACTAATATTACTTGAGATTAGATATTAAAAATTCATGAGAGAGAATCATTTATTTTTAACGAGCTACACCACAAACGTAATCTCATAAGTTGCAACTTTAGGTCCTTGCTGCACCCCTGTTAATGTAAAGTAAATTTGACTGGTGCTTCAATTTGAAGTTCTAATATATTGTATTGTATTGTGAAGCGAGTATTCATACAAAAATGGAGGCATGTTTAGTTTTTTTCTGAAAACTAATTGTACCTCAGCTCGAATAAAAAATTAAAAACTAATATATTTAAAACATTTTCTTGATGAGATATTTGGCTTTTTTCGAGTTATTTTCAACTTTCACTCAAGCGGCAGTCTGTTGAAAGCGCAGATTGAAAGGGTGTTGATCATTTTGGCCAATATGCCTTGCTGATTGGGTTGAGGAACGTTTCCTTGTGAGTGAGAGCGTGTTGTTGGCCCAGTTTGATTAGGCTGAGCGATTTTGTCATAAGTCTTCCAAGCACGAGTAAGAATAAGTTTTTCTGTGATATCTGAGATGGATGGTACACGTATGTTGAGTGATTGACGGATAGAGGAAATCGATATGTGAGCTGATCGGCGTGGAAGGTTTGCGATGCTTCTAATTGCTGCGTTTGCTGCAATTTGAATCGTCAGTCTGAGATTTCAATAGCAGAGGTAAGTAAGCAGTGCCATTACTACAGATTGTCCCTTGGATCCACCCCATATAGAGACATCTTTTGTCGAATGTATGTAGGTGGTGACCATCAACCCTGTTGGATACTGCTTGGTGGAAGGAGAGATAAACAACATGCTCCAGTTTTGACCACAGATGTGGTGGATATTTTGGTACCAGTTCATCATAGCCGCCGTGGGATCTGAAAGAATCAAAAGCAAAGTTTTTGGTGTCATCACATTGATATATGTTAATGAAACGAGGCTGGGGTCAGGAAGCAAAGCGAATTACATTGTAATAAAAATAATAACAACCCAACTTCAAACCTACAAACACTTATAATTCTCAAACTTAGGGTAGGTGCACACTATGGCGTTATTGTGACGTGACCATTAATCTATGCTCCTGATTGGTTGATTTTGCCCAAGCAGCCTAAAAACTCTTCACGCTCGCGTAAACGCTTTCAATGTTCACGTATCCTAAGTGAGAAATTATCAGGCATGTGATTTTAAATCAAAACTTGTTGATAAATTTGTCAGTTTATGCAAATTCTATGATTGGGGTATTCCTCTGCCCTCTAAATATATCCACAGTTATATTGAAACGAATTGATGCCAACTCTACTACAAATTGTGATGATTATTAATTATTATGAATTAAATCTCCTCTTACTAATTACTTTTAATGTACACCAAACTCCGCTTAATAGATCCACCTTGGGACTGAAGCTTTTTGGATCTATTAAGCGGAGATTTCCTCAATGGGTACCGTAAGGTGGGGTTATTCCGCAAACGCCGGGTAAATATGCAACGACTATATCTGCTAAACGGCATGGTTGGGAAGGAAACTTTACTTTAATAGGTGTCCTTAATTTAGGAAAACAAGGGTACTTTATTAACAACTTTTCCTTCTCAAGCGAATAATTTGTGAGATAGAGGGTTGCGCATTTGCCCCCAAAATTGCGGAATAACCCCACCTTGCGGTATTTGTATAATATGAAATTTCGGGACCAACGTTTTTTGGCTCTATTAAGCGGAGGATCTATTATCCGTGGATCTATTAAGCGGAGTTCAGTGTATAATAAATAGCTAATATAATAAATAACATACTAAATTAAACTAAGTATATGGTGTCCTTTGGTGAGCTAACAAGCAGCTAATTAGGGTATTCTTTTAAAAATGTATAGAGACGAATTCAAATGGGGAGCCATACCATGCTGCTACCTTTATGAATTCATAAAATTTTGTCAAATTCATCAACTGTTGAAATTTGACCAAAAGCAGCCTTTAACAAAGAATCCCATTAGCCCAAGAAAAATGTGATTGCATGCGCAACAATTTATGAACGAAGGCCAATTACAGCTCTTATAATAATTAATATGGTAAATTTAACATTATGGAAAAAGAGTCACCTCACAAAACCTGGTAGAGATACTGCTCAGCTCACGCTTGGAGAAAAGGGAAACTGGCCATTGCTCGCATGTTGTACATTTTGATGGTTGACGCCCGGATGCACTATCCGATAAAAGTGCCCTTGCTGTTTTTGAGACTGAGGCTTCTGATACTTAGTTGGATTTTCCAGCTACAATATAACCTGAAAGTTTGAGCTCATAATTAAGTGATTAAAAGAAACAACTCAGTTAATTGAGTTTGAGTATAAAATTTTCAGTCCTAAGTTTGGAATTTGTAGTACAGTATTTTGTAACATTTCTAACCCAGTCATTGGTGCTGTGGTTTCATGTGAAAACAACAGTAACATGACTCTCATAGCTCAAAACTACATACTGATGAGCATAGATGGGCAAAAGTTGCATAAAAATATGCCCTTTATTGCCCGGAAAGTTGCAAAAAAAATTACCCAAAGTTGCAAAAAAAGTTGCAAATAAACAAACCTAGGTCATTGAATTCTGAAATTTTATTCAACCAAAACTTTGTTTAACTGAAAAATTTGCATGTTGCATAGATGGGATTCTGTTAGTTTAGTTCTGTAGTGGTTCTGAATATTCTTCAATAGTGAATAAGTCCTCTCACATTCCACTAAAGTTAAGCTCTGTTGTGTAGTCCTTCAAAACTTGGATAATGATTTTCAGCATTTCATGATCATCGGGATTCTTGATCGGAACTACTGTCAATTTTCCCTTGAATTGCTCCTTTGCAATTGAGAGATTGATGCATGATGCATCCTGAGTTGTGATTGGATGTCCCCCACATGATCCAGGCTTTCCAAAAGAGGCAATCTAACTTGTAGAACTGTAAAGAACTTTCACGTGGAACTTCCATGCATGGAACATTTGTCCCTCCAGGCAAGGTACAAAACTGCCAAAAATATGGAATATTCCACCGAAGTTCTGCATAAAAAGTTCCAATGAATACATACACACGAACAGACCTTGAAAGTTGCTCTTGATAAAGGTCAGATGACTGGGTCCATACCAAGATTTTGTGATTGTCACTACCATTGCATTGCTAGCAAACAAATCAGTACCAAATTCAAGAAAAGTGCACTGAATTTTTACGAATAGACAATTTTAGGCCAAAGTTGCAAATAAAAGTTGCAAATAAAGGTCAAAGTTGCAGAGTTGCAAATAAATGGGTTTATTGCCCGGAAAATCTTTTTGCAACTTTTGTCCATCCCTGCTGATGAGTGATGACATTAATAGCATTGGAGGTAGATTAACTTAAAAGGTCATGAAATTTCAATTCAATGATTCTGAGTTATTACTTAAGTTATTTCTCTTATTAAGATTTTAGAAATCTGGGGGCCTATTCGACCCCTGGCATAAATAGGGTTAATAGAGGATGGCTTGAATCAGTCTTTTTCTCAGTATGTAATGGGCAACATGAAGGCTAATGGGAGTATAAATCTATCGCCCCCATCATTGACCCCCATACCCCATCCTTGTCAACGTCCCCATCAACGTCCCCCATCAACGTCCCCCATCAATGTCCCCCATCAACGTCAAACATTCCCCTCATTTTGTAAACAAATTTGGGAAGGAGAAGTTTTGAAACTTTTGAAACATTTCAAAAAATACTTTTCCCTCATATTTAGGTTAAGTTAGGTTAGGTTAGGTTAGATAGGTCATGTACAAGATTTTTAGATTAGGTTAGGTTAGTTTATTTGAGAATTGGTATGAAGAGTCAATGTCTTAACTTCTCAACCCCAATTTTGTTTACTTGATGAGGGAAGAGGGACGGGGGACGGGGGACGGGGACGGGGAT
>Ga0208166_1000537_pt1 | contig 5277 bp, 2 predicted proteins | sample Colrivmeta1546C3_FD_187637 | JGI IMG/M metagenome (GOLD analysis project Ga0208166, IMG submission 187637) | Estuarine microbial communities from the Columbia River estuary - metaG 1546C-3 (SPAdes) (version 2) | ecosystem: Environmental > Aquatic > Marine > Intertidal zone > Estuary | place: USA... | reverse complement strand
TTACCTTCCTCTACAACTATTGTTTTCATGGCTCAAACCTAAGATCACTCTAAACTACTCAAAAATTGACGGCCTAACCTAACATAACCTAACGGCTCAATTCGGCTAGGTTAGGTTTGGTTAGGCCGTTTTTTTGGCCGTCTATAGCCCGATGTCCGTTTTTTTACGAAAATGGAAAGCCCTTAGGATCCTCTACAACTTTTGTTTTCATGGATACAACCTCAAATCACTCTAACCTACTCATAAATGGACGGCTCAAGGTCGGCTCAATTTTGGCTCAATTTTGACTCAAGGCTCAAAAGGTTAGGTTAGGATTTAAGATTACAGACCCTTTAACTTATCTATTATACAACCAAAGAAATTAAATATTTCATCTTTGTATTAAAGTAAAAATAAATGTATGTGTAATCTATTAAATCTATTAAAGAATGTTCGTTACCAGCTTTGTGACTCTTAATAAAACCCTATAAAGGGTAGACTTTGTTTAATTAGATATTCATTAAGAAAATTTAAATAAATATATTTTTTTTTCGATTGTGTTGAATTAGCTGCAGAAGAATTATAATCAATCAATCAACAGGGGTCTAATACACTTAAATATTTGAGTTTGAGAAGAGTAATCAATTCTTTATTTTTTTAACACTAAATCTTGATTCATAAATGGATAAAAGTAGATTAAAATCCATCTTTTAAAACGTTTTTAAATGGATTAACATGCAACCTTTGAAACGGTTTTAAATGATGGTGTTAGAAAAATGGAGTTTTTTATAAACCAATAAAAAAATCTTAAAATCACTTCAACTAATTAGAGGACATGTCGTCTTTCTTTTTACATTTGACACGAGAGAAAAGTATAGAGAACTAGGGTTTATAGGATATAGAGAGAAGTATTAAGAACTAGGGTTCACAGGATAAAGAGAACAGTACAGAGAACTAGGGTTTACAGGATAAGGAGAAAAGTATAGAGAACTAGGGTGTACAGGATAAGGAGAAAAGTATAGAGAACTAGGGTTCACAGGATAAAGAGAAGTATAGAGACTAGGGTGTACAGGATAAGGAGAACAGTACAGAGAACTAGGGTTTACAGGATAAGGAGAAAAGTATAGAGAACTAGGGTGTACAGGATAAGGAGAAAAGTATAGAGAACTGGGGTTCACAGGATAAAGAGAAGTATAGAGACTAGGGTGTACAGGATAAGATGAACAGTACAGAGAACTAGGGTTTACAGGATAAGGAGAAAAGTATAGAGAACTAGGGTGTACAGGATAAGGAGAAAAGTATAGAGAACTAGGGTTCACAGGATAAGGAGAAGTATAGAGAACTAGGGTTCACAGGATAAAGAGAAGTATAGAGAACTAGGGTTCACAGGATAAAGAGAAGTATAGAGAACTAGGGTGTACAGGATAAAGAGAAGTATAGAGAACTAGGGTTTACAGGATAAAGAGAAAAGTATAGAGAACTAGGGTTTATAGGATATAGAGAGTATAGAACTAGGGTTTGCAGGATAAAGAGAACAGTATAGAGAACTAGGGTTTACAGGATAAAGAGAAAAGTATAGAGAACTAGGGTTTACAGGATAAAGAGAAAAGTATAGAGAACTAGGGTTCACAGGATAAAGAGAAGTACAGAGAACTAGGGTGTACAGGATAAAGAGAAAAGTATAGAGAACTAGGGTGTACAGGATAAAGAGAAGTACAGAGAACTAGGGTTTACAGGATAAAGAGAGAAGTATAGAGAACTAGGGTTTACAGGATAAAGCTAAGTATAGAGAACTAGGGTTTACAGGATAAAGAGAAAAGTATAGAGAACTAGGGTTTACAGGATAAGGAGAAAATTATAGAGACTAGGGTGTACAGGATAAAGAGAAAAGTATAGAGAACTAGGGTGTACAGGATAAAGAGAAGTATAGAGAACTAGGGTTTACAGGATAAAGAGAGTATAGAGAACTAGGGTTTACAGGATAAGGAGAAAAGTATAGAGACTAGGGTTTATAGGATAAAGAGAAGTATAGAGAAAAGGGTGTACAGGATAAAGAGAAGTATAGAGAACTAGGGTTTACAGGATAAAGAGAGTATAGAGAACTAGGGTTTACAGGATAAAGAGAAGTATAGAGAACTAGGGTTTACAGGATAAGAAGAAAAGTATAGAGACTAGGGTGTACAGGATAAAGAGAAAAGTATAGAGACTAGGGTGTACAGGATAAGGAGAAAATTATAGAGAACTAGGGTTCACAGGATAAAGAGAAGTATAATGAACTAGGGTTTACAGGATAAAGCTAAGTATAGAGAACTAGGGTTTACAGGATAAAGAGAAAAGTATAGAGAACTAGGGTTTACAGGATAAGGAGAAAAGTATAGAGACTAGGGTGTACAAGATAAAGAGAAAAGTATAGAGACTAGGGTGTACAGGATAAGGAGAAAAGTATAGAGAACTAGGGTTCACAGGATAAAGAGAAGTATAATGAACTAGGATTTACAGGATAAAGAGAAGTATAGAGAACTAGGGTGTACAGGATAAAGAGAAGTATAGAGAACTAGGGTTTACAGGATAAAGAGAAGTATAATGAACTAGGGTTTACAGGATAAAGAGAAGTATAGAGAACTAGGGTTTACAGGATAAGGAGAAAAGTATAGAGAACTAGGGTTTACAGGATAAAGAGAAGTATAATGAACTAGGGTTTATAGGATAAAGAGAAGTATAGAGAACTAGGGTGTACAGGATAAAGAGAAGTATAGAGAACTAGGGTTTACAGGATAAAGAGAGTATAGAGAACTAGGGTTTACAGGATAAAGAGAAGTATAGAGAACTAAGGTGTACAGGATATAGAGAAAAGTATAGAGAACTAGGGTTCACAGGATAAAGAGAAAAGGATAGAGAACTAGGGTTTACAGGATAAAGAGAGAAGTTTAGAGAACTAGGGTTTACAGGATAAAGAGAAGAAAGAGAACTAGGGTTTATAGGATATAAAGAGAAGTTTAGAGAACTAGGGTTAACAGGATAAGGAGAATATAGAGAACTAGGGTTTGCAGGATAAAGAGAACAGTATAGAGAACTAGGGTTTACAGGATAAACTATATACTCTGCTCTGTATCTTGTAAACCCAATTTCTCTATACTCCTCTCTTTATCCTATAGAACCGTTTATACAATGTAGGATTAGTACTTCTTCGGACCATAAAATAATTTCTTTAAAATTTTAGGCACACGTTTAAGAAAGAACTTAGCAGTGGGTCCATTCCCAAAAAGGTGGATATTGTGAACTTCATAAACGAGAAAGGCCTTCCTCTACAATTTTGCTTTTCTTCACTTTGCTCTCAGAGCAATTCTATGTTTCGTTTCTAGCCAGATTTTGTACTAAGACACATATTGTTCACTTACATATTTCAAGTCCATCTCTGAATCTGCGGTTTTCGTCTTTTTGTTATAAAATCGTCATTTTTGACGTTTTTTAACATTTTTTTTAAGAATATTAATTACCTGGAGTTGAGAAATCTGCAACATGTTTCGGTTTTTTGATAGCTCAAAAACGGAGGGAGATACAGCCTCCGACCTCCGAATGCTCCAGAGGCTCTGGAGGCCGCATTTTTAGAGATACAGGTCTAAACTCTTGCAACGCCCACCCGTTTCATATGCTGGCTACAATTTTGTATTTATGAGTCAACACAATTGGAGGTCGTCTTCATGCCGCAAATCGCGTTTCAAAATTCATACTTTTTTGAAAATTCGCCGGCCGATTCCTCAGCTGCTAGTCAACCTAGAGGTCCAAATTTTGGTGTGTAAGTAGATGTTACCTTCTTCTACAACTATTGTTTTCATGGTTCAAACCTCAGATCACTCTAACTACTCAAAAATTGACGGCCTAACCTAACATAACCTAACGGCTCAATTCGGCTAGGTTAGGTTTGGTTAGGCCGTTTTTTTGGCCGTCCATAGCCCGATGGCCGTTTTTTACGAAAATGGAAAGCACTTAGAATCCTCTACAACTTTTGTTTTCATGGCTCAAACCTCAGATCACTCTAAACTACTCAAAAATGGACGGCTCAATTCGGCTAGGTTAGGTTTGGTTAGGCCGTTTTTTCGGCCGTCCATAGCCCAATGGCCGTTTTTTTTACGAAAGTGGAAAGCCCTTAAGATCCTCTACATTTTTTGTTTTCATGGATACAACCTCAAATCACTCTAACCTACTCATAAATGGACGGCTCAAGGTCGGCTCAATTTTGGCTAAAATTTGGCTCAGGGCTCAAAAGGTTAGGTTATGATAAGTACATAAATCAAGCTCTTAAAAAATAAAAAAATGAACAAATTATTGAAATCTATCAGGAGATAAAAAAACAAACAGAGCAAGTTGCAGGAATATAATAGTTTTTGTCACCATCTTGAGGGATGCCAAAAACCTGTCGTGGGATGCCATAAACTGTCACGGGATGCCAAAAACCGTCAAGGGATGCCAAAAACCTGTCGTGGGATGCCATAAACTGCCACGGGATGCCAAAAACTGTCAAGGGATGCCAAAAACCTGTCGTGGGATGCCATAAACTGCCACGGGATGCCAAAAACTGTCACGGGATGCCAAGAACCTGTCGTGGGATGCCATAAACTCGGTACACTGTACTGGGTACACTGTACCGATTGTAGAGTGTACAGGGTACATTGTACAGGGTACAGTATACAGGGTACAGTGTACCAAGTACAGTGTAACGAGTAAAGTGTACTGAGTACACTATACTCTGAACACTGTACTCTGTACACTGTAGTCTTTACACTTTACTCGGTACACTTTACTCGGTACACTGTACTCGGTACACTGTACTCGGTACACTGTACTCGGTACACTGTACTCGGTACACTGTACTCGGTACACTGTACTCGGTACACTGTACTCGGTACACTGTACTCGGTACACTGTACTCGGTACACTGTACTCGGTACACTGTACTCGGTTCACTGTTCTCGGTACACTGTACTCAGTACACTGTACCGAGTGCCAAAAACCTGTTGTGGGATGCCATAAACTGTCACGGGATGCCAAAAACCGTCAATGGATGCCAAAAACCTGTCGTGGGATGCCATAAACTGCCACGGGATGCCAAAAACCGTCACGGGATGCCAAAAACCTGTTGTGGGATGCCATAAACTCGGTACACTGTACTGGGTACACTGTACCGAGTGTACAGTGTACAGGGTACAGTGTACAGGGTACAGTGTACTGGGTACATTGTACAGGGTACAGTATACAGGGTACAGTGTACCAAGTACAGTGTAACGAGTAAAGTGTTCT
>Ga0208166_1000531_pt1 | contig 5303 bp, 5 predicted proteins | sample Colrivmeta1546C3_FD_187637 | JGI IMG/M metagenome (GOLD analysis project Ga0208166, IMG submission 187637) | Estuarine microbial communities from the Columbia River estuary - metaG 1546C-3 (SPAdes) (version 2) | ecosystem: Environmental > Aquatic > Marine > Intertidal zone > Estuary | place: USA... | reverse complement strand
TGCCGATGCTACGAGGTGGAGCCACGTTCAAATCCACCGAGATTTTTGTGCAAAAGAACGCTTCGTGACCGCCCAAAAGCTCTGAGCAGCCCCTATTTTTGACCTATGAGTCTCGACCGAATCCAGACATTGCGTGCAGAATTGCACGAACACAACCGACGGTACTACGTGGACGATGCCCCAAGCGTCTCCGATGCAGCCTTTGACGCGTTGTTGCGGGAATTGCAGGACTTAGAGGGGCAGTTTCCCGAGTCCTTTGATCCCAATAGCCCGACCCAACGCGTGGGGGGGATGGTGGTCAAATCCTTCGAGGCGGTGCCGCACAAACGCCCCATGTTGAGCTTGAGTAATTCCTACAGCTCGGAAGAATTGATCGAATTCGTTGAACGTGCCGAAACCAGTGCGGGTGAGCCCGTCACGTGGAGTGCGGAACTCAAGTACGACGGTGTGGCCATTTCCCTGTGGTATGAAAACAGGCAGTTGGTCCGAGCCCTCACTCGAGGGGACGGGGAGAAAGGGGACGACGTGTCGGTGAACATTCGGACCATCCCCTCCATTCCGCTCACGTTGCCCCCAGATGCCCCCCAAGAACTTGAGGTTCGCGGGGAGGTGGTTTACACCTTTGAGAAATTTGAAGCCCTTAATGCCCGCCGTGCGGCGGCAGGACAGGACACCTTTGCCAACCCACGAAATGCGGCAAGCGGAACGCTCAAAATGCAAGATTCGGCGGAAGTGGCACGACGGGGCTTGTCCGCCTTCATCTATGCCGTGTATTCCGAGGATCGGCAATTTGAAAGCCATCGGGTAGCGTTGGAGGCTATTCGCGGGTGGGGCTTTCCCACCCCTTCGCGGGAACATCGGTGGGTAGAGAGCTGCGCCCAGGTGGCAGATATCCAAGCATTTTTAGCTTATTGGGATGGTGCTCGACAACATTTGCCCTTTGCCATTGACGGCGCTGTGATCAAAATGGAATCCACGGCCCTTCAACAGCGTTTAGGCAGTACAGCGAAGTCCCCACGTTGGGCGATGGCCTACAAATTCAACGCGGAAAAGGCGCTCACACCACTGCAGGATGTCGTATACCAAGTCGGGCGCACCGGGGCCATAACACCCGTGGCGGTCCTAGAACCTGTTTGGCTATCTGGCACGGTGGTTAAACGCGCGTCCATTCACAATGCCGACCAAATAGCCAAATTGGATCTTCATTTGGGAGATTGGGTTTCCGTCGAAAAAGGGGGTGAAATCATCCCGAAAATCACGGAAGTTGACCACTCCAAGCGTCCAGCAGGGGCACTTCCCGTGGTCTTTTTAAGTCATTGCCCCGATTGCGGAACCGGCTTGCAGCGCAGAGAAGGGGAAGCCCAGCACTTTTGCCCCAACACAGATGGGTGCGCCCCCCAAATTAAGGGCCGCCTGGAGCATTTTGTCCACCGCAAGGCCATGGACATTGAGGGCATTGGAAGCGAAACAGTCGACCAATTGGTTGATTTGGGGCTGGTGCAATCGCCCGCAGATCTCTTTGACCTCCGTGGGGAGGATTGGGCCCGCTTGGACAAATTCAAAGAAAAGTCCATTCAAAATGCCCTCGATGGGCTCGCAGCGTCGAAAGAGGTTTCATTTGAGCGAGTCCTTTTCGCTTTGGGAATTCGCCATGTCGGCGAAACCGTTGCGAAGAAGCTTGCCAAGCATTTCGGGAGTATGGAGGCCCTTTCCGCCGCCTCACTGGAAGCCCTGGAAAACGTTGGAGACATCGGTCCCATGATCGCGGCGAGTGTAGGCGACTACTTCACTGATTTAGCGCACCTCCGGGAAGTGGACCGTCTTCGCGCACACGGACTTGCCATGAACTACCAAGCAGCCGAAGGCGCGTCCGATATTCTGGGCGGGAAAACCTTTGTCATCAGTGGGGTCTTTACCCACTTTACTCGGGATGGCATCAAAGCCGCGGTGGAGCAAAATGGAGGACGCATCGCGAGCTCTGTCAGTGGAAAAACCGACTACTTACTGGCCGGGGAGGGGGTGGGTCCTAGCAAGCGCACCAAGGCCGAAGCCCTCGGCGTAACTTGGCTCACTGAAGAAGCATTTATAACATGGATTGGCTCTACCGAATAAGCGCCGGCTACCGAGCCCGGCAATGGAACAAGGCGGCGCAGCGCAGCGTGGCACACCTTCCCTGGAAAGGGTGGGCCCATGCACGCCGTATCGGTATCCTCTTTGATGCGCATGCCCATCGATCCGATCTTGAAGCATTGCGAGCGGTCGTCGCCCAAATGAAGGCCCAGCAACGAGCAGTGACCCTTTGTGGTTGGACGGGTCAGATGCGTCCCAAAAACGTCCTCTCAACGGCCGGCAGCTGATATTCATCGATGACTTTACGTGGCAAGGGCAGCCCGAAAGCGGAAATGCCCTTGAGTTCATGCAAACGGAATTTGATGTGCTGATTTGCTTGCACCGCAGTCCAGGGACACCCTTGGATGAATTAGCCAGCCGAAGCCCGGCTGGACTGCGCATCGGTGGTGCAGGGAACCAAGACTTTTATGACCTTTGCATGCTGCCCGATGGCAGTGACTACCAGACCTATGTCGATTCACTCAGCGCTTGGCTGACTAAAATTGCCCCCACCACATGACCTCCGCCCCCCGCCACAATCCCTTTCACGGCACAGGAGTTGCCTTGGTAACCCCTTTTGATGCCTCCGGCCATGTTGACTTTGCTGGACTTCGTTCGCTCGTCACCCATTGCATTGCAGGGGGGGTGGACTTTTTGGTGGCCTTGGGGACAACCGGGGAGTCTGCCACACTTAGCAAAGCCGAAAAAGCGGCCGTGGTGGACAGCATTTTAGAGGCCAATGCGGGGCAGTTGCCCGTGGTACTCGGCGTTGGAGGCAACGACACTCGGGAGGTGGTCTCCGCCTTGAAGTCCGTCCCGGCGGGCATCGACGGCATACTTTCCGTCTCGCCATATTACAACAAACCTAGCCAAGAGGGTATCTACCAGCATTACTGCCAGGTAGCCGCCGCGACCACGTTGCCTATCATCCTTTATAATGTGCCCGGTCGAACCTCCTCCAATGTGACGGCTGCCACCACGGTGCGCATCGCCCAAGACTGCCCGAATGTAGTCGCCGTGAAAGAGGCAAGTGGCCAAATGGAGCAAATCATGGCCATCCTAGATCAGGCCCCCGAGGGCTTTGAAGTGCTCTCGGGTGATGACAACCTGACTCTCCCGATGATTGCCTGTGGTGCCACCGGGGTCATTTCCGTGTCGGGCCAGGCATTTCCCGCCATTTTTAGCCAATTGGTCCGAGATGCGCGCGCCCAGAATCTATCGGCGGCTCGGAAGGGCCATTTCGCCTTGTTTACGCTGACTCAGGACCTTTTTGCAGAAGGCAATCCAGCGGGAGTGAAGTCTGCGTTAGCCCATCTGGGAATCTGTGGCCCCGCGGTGCGCTTGCCGCTCTGGGGGGTGAGTGAGGTCTTGGACGCCAAAATGGCCGGGCATGTCGCGCGACTGCGGTCTGGTATTTGAATAGTCCCCCTGAATAATGCAACGTACCTTTGCCTCCATGCGAAACATCGCCTTTCTATTTCTTTCAGCCATCCTACTTGCGGGCTGTGGCGAATACCAAAAAGTGCTCAAAAGCGGGGATCCCGCCTTTAAATTCACCAAAGCGGTCGAATACTATGAGGCCGGCCAATGCAACAAGGCCTACCCACTATTCGATGAGTTAATGTCGGCCTACCGAGGAACGACTCGGGCCCAAGAGGTCTACAAGTTCTATGCGCAGACGCTCTACTGCCAAAAGGACTACATCTTGGCAGGCTACCATTTCAAGCGATTTTCTCAAACTTTCCCAAACCACGAATTTGCTTCGGAGGCGGCGTACCGAGCGGCCTATTGCTTTTATCTCGAAGCGCCGGTGTCCAGCTTGGATCCAGCCTACACCTACAAGGCGATGGACGAATTGCAGCTTTTCATCAATACGCACGAAGGAAGCCCGTACATCCCGGAAGCCAACGGGTACATCGATGAGTTGCGAGAGCGTTTGGAGAAGAAGGCATTTGACATTGCCAAAGGCTACCACCACCGTCAGTTGTATAGCTCGGCGGTGACATCCTTGAATGTCATGCTTTCGGAGTATCCCGATTCACCCTACCGAGAAGAAGCCTTGATGCTTCGTTTGGAATCCGCCTTTAAATTGGCCGAAAACTCCATCCAGGACAAGGAAGCTCAACGCTACAAGGAGGCCGAAACGGCCTACTTGGAATTCATGGATGCCTACCCCGAAACCCCTTACCTGAATCAGGCCGAAGCCTATTACGCAAAGATTCAAGCGTTTTTGCAAAAAGAATCGTAATTTTGCCCTCCTAATAATAGACCATGGACAAGAACCATCTTCAAGCCAGCAAGACCACCAAGACGTTAGATTTCAACGAATTGGATCAAAGCACGGGCAATATTTATGAAGCAATTTCTGTGATCTCTCGCCGCGCTGAGCAGATCAACGAAGGCATTCGTGCCGAGATCAACGAGAAATTGGAAGAGTTTACCACCTTCACGGACAGCTTGGATGAGGTGTTCGAGAACCGTGAGCAAATCGAATTTTCGAAGCAGTACGAGGCATTGCCCAAGCCCCATGCGATGGCGGTGCACGAGTGGTTGGATGGCAAGATCTACATGCGCTATCCTGACGCAGAGGAGACCCCCAATGCATGAGCTCCCTCGCGGGTAAGCACGTCCTTATTGGAATTACAGGAGGCATAGCCGCCTATAAACTTCCGTTTCTTGTTCGCCTGCTGCGCGCTCAAGAAGCGGAAGTTCGCATTTTGATGACCCCTTCCGCCGAGGAATTTGTCACCCCTTTAACGTTGGCGGCCCTTTCGGGTCAAGCGGTGCACCATCATTTGGTGGATCGTCAAGCAGATCAAACGGCTTGGAACAACCACGTGGCGCATGCAGAATGGGCCGACCTGATGATCATTGCTCCGGCCACAGCCAACACCCTAGCCAAAGCAGTGCAGGGCCTATGTGACAACCTGGTGATGGCCACTTACTTAAGTGCGAAATGTCCGGTGTTGTGGGCCCCCGCGATGGATTTGGACATGTACCAACATCCGGCAGTCCGGCAAAACCTTGAAACCTTGTCTGGTTGGGGGCAGTTTGTGATGGATAGTCCGTCAGGCCCACTCGCATCGGGCTTATTGGGAGCTGGGCGCATGGCGGAACCGGAGGCCATTTTCCAGCAGGCTCGCCGTATGCTTTGCTCCAATCACTCTCCTTGGCGTGGGAAAAAAATCTTACTG
>Ga0208166_1000519_pt1 | contig 5360 bp, 4 predicted proteins | sample Colrivmeta1546C3_FD_187637 | JGI IMG/M metagenome (GOLD analysis project Ga0208166, IMG submission 187637) | Estuarine microbial communities from the Columbia River estuary - metaG 1546C-3 (SPAdes) (version 2) | ecosystem: Environmental > Aquatic > Marine > Intertidal zone > Estuary | place: USA... | reverse complement strand
AAGTCAGCACACAGCCCTGAAATGTTGGAAAATTTGGTGAAAGCGATCGAGTCATGATTGAAGAACGCGTTTGGTTGGGCAGTTACCCTGAGGGCGTTCCGGCTGACATAGACGCTTCTCAGTACCAGTCTTTGGTGGGCTTGATGGCAGACAGCTTTGCCAAATACGCCAACCGAACGGCTTACAGTTTCATGGGGCAAGACATCAGCTACGCGCAGACTGATGTTAAAAGCCAAGCGCTGGCCGCTTATTTCCAATCCTTGGGCTTAGAAAAAGGCGACCGCGTTGCCATCATGATGCCCAACGTGCCGCAGTACCCTGTGGCAGTGGCCGCCATTTTGCGTGCGGGTTTGGTGGTGGTCAATGTGAACCCCTTGTACACCCCGCGAGAGCTTGAGCACCAACTCAAAGACTCTGGCGCCAAAGCCATTGTGATCATCGAAAACTTTGCAGTCACACTGCAAAAGTGCATCGCAGAAACTCAAATCGAGCACGTGGTGCTGTGTGCCATGGGCGACATGCTCAGCATGCCCAAAGGGGCCTTGGTTAACTTTGTGGTTCGCAATGTAAAGAACTTGGTGCCAGACTTTGACTTGCCTGGTGCCGTCAAATTCAATCAAGCATTGAACCGCGGAGAGCGTGCCACATTTGTCAAGCCGGCGATTCACAGCGATGACATTGCCGTCCTTCAATACACCGGTGGCACCACTGGCGTGTCCAAAGGCGCCATGCTCTTGCACCGCAACGTCATTGCCAATTTGTTGCAATCAGAAGCTTGGAACCAGCCCGTCATGAAGCGGGTGCCAGACAACGAGCAACCCACTTCGGTGTGTGCATTGCCGCTGTATCACATCTTTGCTTTTACGGTCAACATGATGCTGGGCATGCGCACGGGCGGCAAAAATATTTTGATCCCCAACCCGCGCGACTTGCCCGCGGTGTTGAAAGAGTTGTCAACACAAACATTTCACAGTTTTCCGGCGGTCAATACCTTGTTCAATGGCTTGGCCAATCACCCAGACTTTGACACAGTCAATTGGAAAAATCTCAAGGTGTCGGTAGGCGGCGGCATGGCAGTCACCAGCGCAGTGGCGGCCTTATGGTTGCAAAAAACCGGTTGCCCCATTTGCGAAGGCTACGGCTTGTCTGAAACCAGTCCGTCTGCCAGTTGCAACCCCACCACCAGCACACAATTCACAGGCAACATTGGTGTTCCCTTGCCAAGCACGTTCATGAAACTTTTGGACGATGAAGGCCATGAAGTTACCGAGTTAGGTCAACCCGGAGAAATTGCCATCAAAGGCCCCCAAGTGATGGCGGGTTATTGGCAACGTCCCGACGAAACTGCACGCAGCATGACCGCTGATGGTTTTTTCAAATCGGGAGACATTGGCATTCGAGATGCGCATGGTTTTTTCAAAATCATCGATCGCAAGAAAGACATGATCTTGGTCAGCGGCTTCAATGTCTACCCTAACGACATCGAAGAAACAGTTTCATTGTGCCCAGGTGTTTTGGAGTGCGCCGCGGTAGGTGTGCCCGATGAAAAAACAGGCGAAGCTGTCAAGTTGGTGATCGTGAAAAAAGACCCAACCCTCACTGAGATGGCGGTGCGTGAATATTGCAAAGCCAATATGACGGGTTACAAACAGCCCAAGGTGGTTGAGTTCAAAAAAGAGTTGCCTAAAACTGCAGTGGGCAAAATCCTTCGCCGTGAGCTTCGCGATGCTCCTCAGTGAGGCATCGCGTATCGCGCTGATTGGTGCAATGCCAGAAGAGTTGTCGGCAGTATTGGCCTGCATGCCTGAGGCGCATTGCGAAAACGTAGCGGGCCGACAATTCTGGGTCGGTCATCTTCAGGGTCATGAAGTGGTTGCTGTTTTGTCAGGCATTGGCAAAGTGGCAGCAGCCCTCACCGCAACAGTTTTGCTAGAAAGATTCCAAGTCAAACGCTTGTTATTCACGGGGGTGGCGGGTGGCTTAGCGCAGCATGTCAGTGTTGGCGATGTGGTGGTGGCCAGCGAGTTGTTGCAGCACGATATGAATGCAGAGCCTTTGTTCCCTCAGTATGTCGTGCCCTTGTCTGGATGCGCCAAATTCAAAACAGACGAAGACCTCACACGAATCCTTTTAGAAAGCGCACGGCACACCTTGCCGCAGGTTCAAGTGCATGCGGGATTGATCATCAGTGGCGATCAATTTGTGGCCAGCGCTTCTGAAAGTTTGCGATTGCAAAGTGCCTTGCCAGAGGCCTTGGCCGTTGAAATGGAAGGTGCGGCATTGGCTCAAGTTTGCCGCGATTACGGCGTCCCTTTGTGCGTGGTGCGAACCTTGTCCGACAGAGCAGACGATGAGGCGCACATCGATTTTCCAAAATTCGTGAAAGAGGTGGCTAGCCATTACAGCGTGACCATCGTTTCTGAATTTTTAAAGCGCTTGCCTACTTAAGCCAACCGCGTCTGCGGAAGTACCACATCGGCACCACAGCACTGGCCACCATGAGGCACAGCGCATACGGATAGCCCCAAGTTTGCGACAACTCGGGCATGTACTGAAAGTTCATGCCGTACAAACTGGCAATGAGCGTGGGTGGCAGCAAGGCCACACTGGCCACCGAAAAGATTTTGATGATCTTGTTCTGGTTGATGTTGATGAAACCCACCGTGGCGTCCATCAAGAAGTTGATCTTTTCAAACAAAAACTCAGTGTGCGACTCGAGTGAATCAATGTCGCGCAAAATTTGACGTGCTTCTTCAAATTGCTCTGCGTTCAGCATTTTGCTTCGCATCATGAAACTCACCGCGCGGCGTGTGTCCATCACGTTGCGGCGAATGCGGCCATTCAAATCTTCTTGGCGAGCAATGGCGCCCAGCACCTCACCGGCCATGGCATCGGTCACGTCGCCAGACAAGACTAACTTGCCCGCAATTTCAAGTTTGTCGTAAATGTTCTCCAGCGTGTCGGCTGAATACTCCGCGTCGGCATCGAACAGTTTAAGCAACACGGCCTTGGCATCTTCCAGCAGGCCTGGCGCACGGCGCGCACGCAATCGCAGCAAGCGAAAAACGGGCACGTCTTCGTCGTGGATGGAAAACAGAACGCCCATGCTGCGCAGGTCGGCGTTTTGCAGATTCAAAATGAAGGCGCAGCGAACCGTGCGGGGCTCGTCTTCGTCGGCAATTAAAAAGTCAGAGCGAATGTGCAATTCGCCGTTGTCTTCTTCGTAGAAGCGCGCAGACTCTTCAATGTCCTCGTCCATCGCATCTTCTGGAATGGACAGGCCGTAGTATTGTTTGATCCAACGTTTTTCTTCCACAGTGGGCGACTCAAGGTCGACCCAAATAGGCTGAAACTTGGACAACTCTTCCAGAGATTCAATCTCTTCCTGGACCAAGCGGCCGTTGGCTAGCGTAAAAATGTTGAGCATGGCAGATCTCCTTCAGCCCCAAAAACTGGGGGGCCAAGTGTTCGATAAGGCGGCAATGAGGGCAGAGCAGCTTTCAAACGACTGGCTAAGCTGCATCTAGGCGTGCAGCACAGGAACCATCTCATTCGAAAGCTACCAACTAGGGTGGCTTTCCACGGAGCAAACTCCAAAATAACGATGGGTCGGATTATGGCACTGAATCGCTGAAGAAATCCAAGAGCTCTTCTTTGCGCATTGCCACGTCTTGAGCACCCAGAGCCATGAGTGCGCGTAAAAATCCGGGCTCGAATAAAAGATAACTCGCAAGCCCAGCGCCCGAACCCTTCAATGCACCGAGCCCCTCTAAAACACGGCGCACTGGCCGCGGCAGTTCATGGACATGCGCTTGGGCCAAGGCGTCAAGTGACTCACTGGGTTGCATGGCCAAAACTTCCACCTCTCGAAATGGCAGGGACTGAGCGAGGGCCAGACCGTGGTGCTCAGAAAGGTGATTTTTTAACTGTTGAATGCTTTGATTCACGCGTTGGACTTGTTCAACATCGGCCATGAGGGTGTCGTTGAACACACTGGCCATAGCATGTCCAGCAATGTTGCCAAGACTGGGCCTCTGTTTGCTGGCTGGGCTGGCCTGAAAGCTTGAACCCGACAGGTCCATGGACCGCCTTTGGGGTTGCCCAACGCCAATGGCCAAAATTTTGTTGGCGCCCAAGTGCACGGCAGGGGAAAGCGGTGAACTTTGTCGCATCGAGCCATCGCCAAAGTACTCCATGTTGCCGTCGACCCACAGCGGTGTGGCTGGGAATAAAAAGGGAATGGCGCTTGAGGCCATGAGATGCTCAATGGTGATGTCTTGCAATTCGGCGCGACGTCCTGGCCTGTTCCATGCCTGTGCGCTTGCCAGTTGGTGAGTTTGGCAAAAAGTCCAGTGCACACCCGTGGTGTAACTTGATGCCGTGACGGCCAAAGCTTTCAGGTCCCCCCGTGTCAATGCCAGATCGATGTTGTTCAGGGCAATGCGTCGGTGCAAGGTGTCGACCAGTGGCATGCTGTCAAGCGCGGCGCCTTGTTTGCGGGCCGACAGGGTGACGCCTAATGCTGTTGCCCAGCGGCTGAACTGAGCCATGGGTGTATCGGGCAGGTGGTAGACCCAACGAGAATGCAGACCCTGCCAAAACTCGCCCAACCCGCTCAATGCTGCTAAGCCGTCGATGGCCCGACTGGCCAAATAGGTGGCGTTCAGAGCGCCTGCCGAAGTACCCACTAAGACTTGGAACGGAAAGGCGGTGGCCTTGCCAGCGGGTGGCTTGATTAACGCAGCCAAGGCCTGCAAAACACCGGCTTGGTAGGCCGTTCTGGCGCCACCCCCCATAAGGACCAAACCACGCGTGATGTCTTGTGGCGGCTGACTCAAGCGGCCATCGAGGGTGTCAGTTTGAGTGAGGTCATCAAGGTGCATGAGCGAATGATAGAGTCAGAGCTTCAGGAAAACCACCCATGACTTCACATTTGACGCCAAAGCGCGAACGCTGGCTTTTATTGACCCTGGCCAGCATCCAGTTCACCAGCGTCCTTGACTTCATGATCATGATGCCTTTGGGGCCTCAATTGACAGAGCTCTTTGGCATTTCTGCGAGTGAGTTTGGGTTCTTGGTGTCGGCCTACACCTTTTCGGCGGGCTTGTCAGGTCTTTTGGCTGCAACCTACATTGACCGCTTTGGCCGCAAGCGAATGATGCTCACCCTGTACCCCTTGTTTGGGGCGGCAGCATTGGCTTGCAGCTTCGCCCCCACCTTTGCGTGGCTCATGGTGGCGCGGGTGGCATCAGGATTTTTTGGTGGGGTCTTGATGGCTTTGTCTCAAACCATCGTGGCTGAAGTCATTCCGTTTGAGCGTCGGGGTCGAGCGATGGGCGTGGTCATGACATCCTTCTCCG
>Ga0208166_1000504_pt1 | contig 5428 bp, 2 predicted proteins | sample Colrivmeta1546C3_FD_187637 | JGI IMG/M metagenome (GOLD analysis project Ga0208166, IMG submission 187637) | Estuarine microbial communities from the Columbia River estuary - metaG 1546C-3 (SPAdes) (version 2) | ecosystem: Environmental > Aquatic > Marine > Intertidal zone > Estuary | place: USA... | reverse complement strand
CTGTTGACCGAATCCTGAAGTCGCTTTAGAGGCCCTCTCACCGGACGGGAAGCAAGCGTTTCCGCGGTTCGGTCGCCAACAAATAGGTCACCTACTCCTCTGGTAGTAAATATCAGGGAACCATAGGTGTCCGCTTTTTTGTCGGCGGTAACCGGGTCAAACCGGTTCGGCTCTTTGACATTGTGATATTTAGATGAAGGGACATGTGGGCGACGGCGCCAGGTCCGGGGGTTTTTAGGCCCCGGGTGCTTGGTTAAAAATTAGCTGTTCGCACATAATGTCCTATACACCATGTATAGTAATTTGTGCAGGAACAACGCCTGAAAGTTCGAGCCTTGCTGGTTTGCGGATTTATCCGTGCCAGTCTGGTTTTTGAATCAAACTTGAGAGTTTGATCCTGGCTCAGAACGAACGCTGGCGGCATGCTTAACACATGCAAGTCGAACGAGACCTTCGGGTCTAGTGGCGCACGGGTGCGTAACGCGTGGGAATCTGCCCTTAGGTACGGAATAACTCAGAGAAATTTGTGCTAATACCGTATGATGTCGAAAAGACCAAGATTTATCGCCTAAGGATGAGCCCGCGTAAGATTAGCTTGTTGGTGAGGTAAAAGCTCACCAAGGCGACGATCTTTAGCTGGTCTGAGAGGATGATCAGCCACACTGGGACTGAGACACGGCCCAGACTCCTACGGGAGGCAGCAGTGGGGAATATTGGACAATGGGCGAAAGCCTGATCCAGCAATGCCGCGTGAGTGATGAAGGCCTTAGGGTTGTAAAGCTCTTTTACCAGGGATGATAATGACAGTACCTGGAGAATAAGCTCCGGCTAACTCCGTGCCAGCAGCCGCGGTAATACGGAGGGAGCTAGCGTTGTTCGGAATTACTGGGCGTAAAGCGTACGTAGGCGGTTATTCAAGTCAGAGGTGAAAGCCTGGAGCTCAACTCCAGAACTGCCTTTGAAACTAGATAGCTAGAATCTTGGAGAGGTGAGTGGAATTCCGAGTGTAGAGGTGAAATTCGTAGATATTCGGAAGAACACCAGTGGCGAAGGCGACTCACTGGACAAGTATTGACGCTGAGGTACGAAAGCGTGGGGAGCAAACAGGATTAGATACCCTGGTAGTCCACGCCGTAAACGATGATAACTAGCTGTTCGGGCTCTACGAGCTTGAGTGGCGCAGCTAACGCATTAAGTTATCCGCCTGGGGAGTACGGTCGCAAGATTAAAACTCAAAGGAATTGACGGGGGCCTGCACAAGCGGTGGAGCATGTGGTTTAATTCGAAGCAACGCGCAGAACCTTACCAGCGTTTGACATCCTAATCGCGGTTTTCAGAGATGATTACCTTCAGTTCGGCTGGATTAGTGACAGGTGCTGCATGGCTGTCGTCAGCTCGTGTCGTGAGATGTTGGGTTAAGTCCCGCAACGAGCGCAACCCTCGTCCTTAGTTGCCATCATTCAGTTGGGCACTCTAAGGAAACTGCCGGTGATAAGCCGGAGGAAGGTGGGGATGACGTCAAGTCCTCATGGCCCTTACACGCTGGGCTACACACGTGCTACAATGGCGGTGACAGTGGGCAGCAACCGGGCGACCGGTAGCTAATCTCCAAAAACCGTCTCAGTTCGGATTGTTCTCTGCAACTCGAGAGCATGAAGGCGGAATCGCTAGTAATATCGCGGATCAGCATGCCGCGGTGAATACGTTCCCAGGCCTTGTACACACCGCCCGTCACACCATGGGATTTGGATTCACCCGAAGGCAGTGCGCTAACCGCAAGGAGGCAGCTGACCACGGTGGGTTTAGAGACTGGGGTGAAGTCGTAACAAGGTAGCCGTAGGGGAACCTGCGGCTGGATCACCTCCTTTCTAAGGATTTCGGCGGAAAGCGCTGGGACTTGTTTCCAGAAGAGCTTCCTCCATTCCAAAGAACACTGCCGTCGTCCTCATGTCCCTTCATCCTGGAAACATATTCTTCGCTATTTATAGTGTTGAATGTGATGCCTGAGCTGGCCTTTATGCCGCCTGCGGCCCTTATGGGTCAGTCAGGACTGGTGGGGGCCGGTAGCTCAGGTGGTTAGAGCGCACGCCTGATAAGCGTGAGGTCGCAAGTTCAACTCTTGCTCGGCCCACCAATCTTGAAGCGCTTGCCCAAATGGTGCGGGGCTTTAGCTCAGTTGGTAGAGCACCTGCTTTGCAAGCAGGGGGTCAACGGTTCGAACCCGTTAAGCTCCACCATTTTTTTGAATTTCCAGAGATGAAGACAAAATTTTCCGTTATCGAAAGGTAACGGATGGCGGATTTGCCGCCGTTCTTTGACATTGTGAATGGGTTTTTTAATCGATGCCGTGGCGGCATGTTGCACAGTCATATCTTCGGATGTGAGTGTATGGCGTGCTGTTACAAATCAAAATAGATTATCTGGCTGAGATAATAATTATCCGCATTACACATGATGATATGTTCGACTTTCGGGTCGTGCAGCATTGTCATTGGTGGTGTGGACTCTCAAGCGTGAGGTAAGAGCATTTGGTGAATGCCTTGGCATATACAGGCGATGAAGGACGTGGCACGCTGCGATAAGCGTGGGGGAGCCGTGAGCAGGCTTTGATCCCACGATTTCCGAATGGGGAAACCCATCCTCACTATTTAATTTCGCTGCTGAGCAATCAGTGTCGGAGTTAAATAGGAAGGATATCACTTAGCTGAATAAAATAGGCTTAGTGAAGCGAACCCGGAGAACTGAAACATCTCAGTACCCGGAGGAAAAGACATCAACCGAGATTCCGTTAGTAGTGGCGAGCGAACGCGGACCAGGCCAGTGCCTGGTGTTTAATTAGCAAAAGCTTCTGGAAAGTAGCGCCATAGTGGGTGACAGCCCCGTATGCGAAAATGAAACATCAGGACTTGAGTAGGGCGGGACACGTGTAATCCTGTCTGAATATAGGGGGACCACCCTCTAAGCCTAAATACTCGTATATGACCGATAGCGAACTAGTACCGTGAGGGAAAGGTGAAAAGCACCCCGATGAGGGGAGTGAAACAGTACCTGAAACCGAATGCTTACAATCAGTTGGAGCCTCTTTATGGGGTGACAGCGTACCTCTTGTATAATGGGTCTGTGACTTAATGTATCATGCAAGCTTAAGCCGTTAGGTGTAGGCGTAGCGAAAGCGAGTCTGAATAGGGCGACTGAGTATGATGCATTAGACCCGAAACCCGGCGATCTATGCATGACCAGGTTGAAGGTGCGGTAACACGCACTGGAGGACCGAACCGTTCAATGTTGAAAAATTGTCGGATGAGTTGTGCTTAGGGGTGAAAGGCCAATCAAGCCGGGAAATAGCTGGTTCTCCGCGAAAACTATTGAGGTAGTGCCTCGGATGTTTTCCGATGGGGGTAGAGCACTGGATGGATGCGGGGGTCGCGAGATCTACCAATTCTAACCAAACTCCGAATACCATCGAGTTAGTCCGGGAGACAGACGGCGGGTGCTAAGGTCCGTCGTCAAAAGGGAAACAGCCCTAACCTACAGCTAAGGTCCCCAAATCATATCTAAGTGGTGAAGCATGTGGGATTTCCAAAACAACCAGGAGGTTGGCTTAGAAGCAGCCATCCTTTAAAGAAAGCGTAACAGCTCACTGGTCTAAATAAGAGATCCTGCGGCGAAAATGTAACGGGGCTAAAGATATGTACCGAAGCTTAGGGTGTGCAATTTATTGCATGCGGTAGCGGAGCGTTCCGTAGGCCGATGAAGCGATCTGGTAATGGGTCGTGGAGGTATCGGAAGTGCGAATGCAGACATGAGTAGCGATAGGAGGGTGAGACACCCTCCCGCCGAAAGACCAAGGGTTCCTGCTTAAAGCTAATCTGAGCAGGGTAAGCCGGCCCCTAAGACGAGCCCGAAGGGGGTAGTCGATGGGAACCACGTTAATATTCGTGGGCCTGGTGGTGTGTGACGGATCTCGTGAGTTGTATCTCCTTATTGGATTGGAGGTGCTTCGAAGAGGTTCCAGGAAATAGCCCCACCGTATAGACCGTACCCGAAACCGACACAGGTGGTCAGGTAGAGTATACCAAGGCGTTTGAGAGAAGTATCCTGAAGGAACTCGGCAAATTGCCTCCGTACCTTCGGAAGAAGGAGGCCCTCACATTGCGCAAGCAGTATGAGGGGGCACAGGCCAGGGGGTAGCGACTGTTTAGCAAAAACACAGGACTCTGCTAAGTCGGCTTCAAGACGACGTATAGGGTCTGACGCCTGCCCGGTGCTGGAAGGTTAAGAGGAGGAGTGCAAGCTCCGAATTGAAGCCCCAGTAAACGGCGGCCGTAACTATAACGGTCCTAAGGTAGCGAAATTCCTTGTCGGGTAAGTTCCGACCTGCACGAATGGCGTAACGACTTCCCCACTGTCTCCAGGATATGCTCAGCGAAATTGAATTCTCCGTGAAGATGCGGAGTACCCGCGGTTAGACGGAAAGACCCCGTGCACCTTTACTGCAGCTTCAGAGTGGCATTAGGAAAGAACTGTGTAGAATAGGTGGGAGGCTTTGAAACTTGGGCGCCAGTCCGAGTGGAGCCGAAATGTGAAATACCACCCTGTTGTTTTCTGATGTCTAACCTCGCACCGTTATCCGGTGCAGGGACCCTCTGTGGCGGGTAGTTTGACTGGGGCGGTCGCCTCCTAAAGAGTAACGGAGGCGCGCGATGGTAGGCTCAGGACGGTTGGAAACCGTCTGTTAGAGTGCAATGGCATAAGCCTGCCTGACTGCGAGACTGACGAGTCGAGCAGAGACGAAAGTCGGTCATAGTGATCCGGTGGTCCCTCGTGGAAGGGCCATCGCTCAACGGATAAAAGGTACGCCGGGGATAACAGGCTGATGATTCCCAAGAGCTCATATCGACGGAATCGTTTGGCACCTCGATGTCGGCTCATCACATCCTGGGGCTGGAGCAGGTCCCAAGGGTTTGGCTGTTCGCCAATTAAAGTGGTACGTGAGCTGGGTTCAGAACGTCGCGAGACAGTTTGGTCCCTATCTGCCGTGGGCGTCGAAATTTGAGAGGAGTTGACCCTAGTACGAGAGGACCGGGTTGAACATACCTCTGGTGTACCTGTCGTGGCGCCAGCCGCGCAGCAGGGTAGCTATGTATGGACGGGATAACCGCTGAAAGCATCTAAGCGGGAAGCCTCCCTCGAGATTAGATTTCATCGAGTCGTAGTAGACCACTACGTTGATAGGTTGGGTGTGGAAGCGCAGTAATGCGTGAAGCTAACCAATCCTAATTACTCTTTTCGCGCTTGAAGTCCCACCATCAATGACAGTGCTGACTTGTTCAGCAACGTCGATGGCGGATGATTAAGTCGCAACCAGATAAAATATTCCCTGCACGGGCATCGATTATAACCCAACTGACACTTATAAGGGTCGTTA
>Ga0208166_1000500_pt1 | contig 5461 bp, 5 predicted proteins | sample Colrivmeta1546C3_FD_187637 | JGI IMG/M metagenome (GOLD analysis project Ga0208166, IMG submission 187637) | Estuarine microbial communities from the Columbia River estuary - metaG 1546C-3 (SPAdes) (version 2) | ecosystem: Environmental > Aquatic > Marine > Intertidal zone > Estuary | place: USA... | reverse complement strand
CTCCGCTTGATCTGATCTGTCACCGGCTCTGGTAATCATCAACCTTCCATTGATAGAAGAGATGAGTTGTGCCATGAGCGTTACAAAAGCCAAGAAGAAAAACCCAGTGCGTGAAGTCGAAGAGGAAGAAGATTATTCACTCAATGATCTGCTACTTCGGGGCCGTGTTTCAGCGATAGCTGTTGAGAAAGAACTGCCATCGGGGGATAAGGTCGTTGAGTTTCGTCTCATCGTTTCTAGAGAGCGTCGAGATGGCGTTGACACGTTAGATATCGGTGCATGGAGCGCAAAATCACGTCGAACAGCTCTCACGCTAAAACCCGATGAATGGATTGAGGTTTCTGGGGCTATTCACAGGCGTTTTTGGCGTGGTGCCAGTGGGCTTGCAAGTCGTTGGCAGGTTGAAGCCGCTGAGATTTCTCGAATTTAGATAGGCTTTGCGCTATGGCCAATGATATTTTTTCAACGCTGCGCACATATTTGAGCAAAGTGACTGATGGAGATAAGAACGCTTCAGAAGTTGCATCCACTGTTAATCAATGGCTGCGTGAAGGTGGCGAAGCGCTCAAGATCAAAATTGAAGATGAAGTAGAGCGCTCTGTTTCAAAAATGGGTTTTGTTAAGCGCGGGGAGTTTGAGGCCTTGAAAGAGGAGGTTGCTCGTTTAAAGATGAGTAAGCCTGCCAAGAAGGCTGATGCACCTAAGAAGAAAAAGAAGGCTAAAGAAGCTGGGTCAAAGAAAGTGAGCAAAAAATGACAACTGCCTCTGAGCACACACAGGGTGAGAATCTAGTTGAAGAGATTCGCAGTGAATTAGTTGAGATTGATTCAATGAGTGTTAACGATCATGGTGATCGTTATGAACAGTTGCATCAGAAATTATCAACTGCGCTTTCATCTATTGATGGGCTCTAAGTAGTACAAGTGAAAATCCGTCTTGATGCTGAGTTGGTGCGCCGGGAATTAGCCCGCTCGCGCGAACAGGCATCGGATTTAATTGAAGCGAGATCTGTTTTAGTTAATGGAATTCCAGCCACAAAGCCAGCAACGATGGTCGATGCTGAAACCTCCATTAAGTTGCATGGCAAGAGAGATGACTTTGTTTCCAGAGGTGGCCACAAGTTAGCTGGTGCACTTGGTGCATTTTCTGGCGTAGTAGTTGAGGGCAAGAGATGTCTAGATGCCGGTGCATCAACCGGGGGATTCACCGATGTCTTGCTGCGCCGGGGAGCTGAGAAAGTTGTTGCAGTAGATGTTGGTTATGGGCAGCTTGCCTGGGAGCTTCGCCAGGATCCACGTGTAGTCATTCATGATCGCACCAATATCCGCCATTTGACGGGTGAGATTATTGGCGATCCCATTGATTTAGTCGTTGCAGATCTTTCCTTTATCTCGCTCACCCTCGTTCTTCCTGCGCTAGCTGCAGTCTCAAAGCCTGAGGCAGATTTTGTTGTGATGGTTAAACCCCAGTTCGAAGTAGGCCGAGAAAAGCTAGGAGCTGGGGGAGTTGTGCGCGATCCTGCGCTGAGAAAAGGCGCTGTCATTGAAGTCGCAGATTCTGCTTATGATGTCGGTCTTGGAACCTTAGGCATTGCAGCTAGTCCACTACCTGGACCTGCTGGAAATGTTGAGTATTTCTTGTGGCTTCGACGTGGAGCCCCAGAGATAAATCACGAGGCGTTAGATCAAGCGATAGCGATTGGACCGCAATAAATGAGTGAGCGCAATTTACTTCTTGTCTGTAATCCTTCACGTAAGGAAGCAGTAGATGCGGCGGCGGCTCTTGCTAAAGATTTCCAAGCTGGTGGATTTTCTCTGTTCACAATTTCAGATGTAGTGATTCCAGGTGTTACTAAGTGTGAAGTAGATGCAATGCCAAAACTTGAGGTCGCAGTCGTTTTGGGCGGAGATGGCACAATGTTGCGCGCTGCAGAGGTCACGCGCGAGCAGCAAATTCCATTGCTGGGCGTGAATTTGGGACATGTTGGATTCTTGGCTGAAGTTGAAAAGCCACCTCTTGCCACAATTGTTTCAGCGATATCGAAGAAAGAATATGTTTTAGATTCCCGGATGGTTTTGCAGTATGCAGTAAAGCGCGATGGTAAGGCTGTTTCTGAAGGCTGGGCTTTAAATGAAGTGACTGTAGAGCGCGAGAGATCAACGATGGTTGAGCTTTTTCTTGAAATTGATGGACGACCTATTTCACGCTGGGGCTGTGATGGTTTGATTTGCTCCACACCAACAGGTTCAACTGCATATGCATTCTCTGCGGGTGGACCGGTTGTGTGGCCTGAGGTAGATGCATTAGTTGTCCTGCCGATTTCGGCCCACGCACTATTTTCGCGTCCACTAGTTATTTCTCCACAATCTGACATTGTTGTTCGTGTCGAATCCAAGGATGCTGTTTTATCAGCTGACTCTTTGCGAAAGTTCGCCCTTCAATCAGGAGATCGTGTTCACATCACGAAAGATTCCCATGTTGTTAAGTTGGCGCATTTAACTAACACCGTCTTTAGTGATCGATTGGTGGCCAAATTCAAACTTCCCGTTGAGGGCTGGCGCGGTGAGTGATCGTACATTTCTAGAAGAAATATCTATTCGCTCCATCGGAGTTATTGAACACTCCACAATTGAAATATCCCCAGGACTCACTGTTTTAACGGGTGAGACAGGTGCTGGAAAAACAATGATTTTGACTGCTTTGAACCTGATTTTGGGCGGAAAAAGCGATAGTTCACTCGTTCGCAAAGGCAGCGAGAGATTAGTTGCAAGTGGAAGTTTTAGTGTTCCGAAATCTATGGAAGAAACATTTGAGGAGAACGGCTTACAGATCGAAGATGGACAGTTGATTCTCACCAGAACTGTCAATTCCGATGGCAAGAGCAAAGCAACAAGTAATGCAATTGCCGTGCCATCAAGTGTGTTGGCGGCTGCAAGTGAGAATTTGGTAGAGGTGCATGCACAAGCTGCGAATTTAAATATGACAAAGGCTTCCAAGCAGAGAGACCTTCTGGATCGATTTGGTGGCAAGAACCTTAATGAGGCATTGAGTTCCTACCAAAAAGAGTTAGCGAGCTATCACGATCTTAAAACTCGCATCTCGGCGATGAAGAAAAGCATTGATTCCAGAGATGCAGAACTATCTGCGCTGCGAGAGTTTGCAACTGTCATGGGTAAGTTAAAACTCGAGCGCGGAGAACTGCAAGAAATCACGACAGAGATTTCACGTTTATCGAGTGTTGAAGATCTGCGGTTAGCGGCGCAAAACGCATCCTCTGTTATTGAAGAAGAGGAGTCCGGCTCTCTCACAACCCTTGGAATTGTTCGAAAATCTCTAGATTCTGTGCGAGCAAAAGATCCACAGATTGAAGAGATTTATCAAAGAGTCAGTGAGGCTTTCTTTTTAGTAGATGATGCGAAGGGTGTTTTAGCCTCATATATAGCGAATTTAGAGGCTGATCCAACGCGTCTAGATTATTTGAATAGCCGCAAAGCTGAAATTAACGTGCTTATTAAAAAATATGGTGGCAGCAATTCACCAGACGATGAACTAAATGCGTTGGTTGAGCGTTTTGAGAGTTCAAAGAATGCAATTGCAGATCTTGAAGGCGGGGATGAGCGGCTAAAAGAGTTGGAAAATGAACTTGGAGGAATAAAGAAAAAGCTTGTTGTGAACGCTAAGTCGCTGACAAGTATTCGAACAGAGAGCGCTTCACGGCTTTCACAACAAGTAACAAAGGCGATTCAGCAATTATCGATGCCACACACCTCCCTTCATTGCCAGGTTAATAGCGCTGACTACAACGCACTCAAAGAATCTGATTTCACCCCACTAGGTTGTGATGAGATTGCGATGTTGATCCAGGGACATAAAGACGGACCACTAGTTCCACTGGCAAAGGGTGCGAGTGGTGGCGAAATGTCACGCGTGATGTTGGCCCTTGAAGTTGTTTTAGCTGCAACACATCCCGTTGGAACATATGTCTTTGACGAAGTAGATGCTGGTGTTGGTGGAAAAGCGGCAATCGAAGTTGGACGCCGTCTGCACGCACTCTCTAAACACGCACAAGTCATAGTTGTGACGCACCTGCCACAAGTTGCCGCTTGGGCTGATTCGCACTTTGTGGTGACTAAGAACTCTGATGGTTCAGTTACTGAAAGCAATGTGAGCAAAGTGGTGAAAGAGGATCGCGTTGAGGAGATTGCACGCATGTTGGCCGGCATGGAGAGCTCCGTGAGCGCTCGTGAACACGCCACCGAACTCCTAGAACTGCCCCTGTCAAAGCGATAGCCAATCCGATGATAGGTTGGTCTCCCATGGGCCAACCTCATGTGACTAAACACTTATTTGTAACTGGCGGAGTCGCCTCATCACTTGGCAAAGGACTCACCGCCTCATCACTTGGCAGGTTATTAGTAGCCCGTGGCATACGCGTGACGATGCAAAAGCTCGATCCCTACCTCAATGTGGATCCTGGCACCATGAATCCTTTCCAACACGGAGAAGTTTTCGTCACCGATGATGGGGCAGAGACTGATCTAGATATCGGTCATTATGAAAGATTCCTAGATACCAATTTACATGGTTCAGCTAACGTAACAACAGGTCAGGTGTATTCACGAGTCATTGCACGTGAGCGCCGCGGTGAGTATTTAGGTGAAACAGTTCAAGTTATTCCACACATCACTAATGAAATCAAAGAGCGCATCCGCGCAATGGCTGCTCCTGATATTGATTTAGTTATTACTGAAGTGGGTGGCACTGTTGGAGATATTGAATCTCAACCATTTTTGGAATCTATTCGACAGATTCGCCAAGAAGTTGGTCGCGATAATGTTTTCTATTTACACATCTCTCTCGTTCCATACATTGGTCCATCAGGGGAGTTAAAGACGAAGCCAACACAGCACTCAGTTGCTGCCCTTCGCAGTATTGGTATTGCTCCAGATGCGATTGTTTTGCGCTCTGATCGCGAGATTCCTATGGGAGTGAAGAAGAAGATTTCATTGATGTGTGACGTTGATCTTGAGGCAGTTGTTGCAGCTATGGATGCACCTTCAATTTATGACATCCCTAAAGTTCTACACTCTGAAGGTCTCGATTCCTACGTTGTTAAGCGTCTAGATCTTGGTGGCCATGAGGTCGTCTGGGGAGAATGGGATGCTCTCTTGCAGAAAGTTCATCATCCTAAGCACCATGTTCGCGTTGGTTTAGTTGGTAAATATATTGATCTTCCAGATGCCTATCTTTCAGTCTCTGAAGCGCTTCGCGCTGGTGGTTTTGCTAATGAGGCAAAGATTGAGATTGTTTGGATTCCAAGTGATGAGTGCGAGAGTGCAGAGGGCGCAAAGAAGCATCTGAGTGGATTGGATGCGATTGTTGTTCCTGGAGGCTTTGGTATTCGAGGTATTGAAGGAAAAGTTGGCGCACTTAAATTTGCACGAGAGAACAAAATTCCGAC
>Ga0208166_1000492_pt1 | contig 5509 bp, 2 predicted proteins | sample Colrivmeta1546C3_FD_187637 | JGI IMG/M metagenome (GOLD analysis project Ga0208166, IMG submission 187637) | Estuarine microbial communities from the Columbia River estuary - metaG 1546C-3 (SPAdes) (version 2) | ecosystem: Environmental > Aquatic > Marine > Intertidal zone > Estuary | place: USA... | reverse complement strand
AAATACATTTAATCTGAAAATATATTCTGTAGATACATTTAGTCTGAAAATATATTCTGTGGATACATTTAGTCTGAAAATATATTCTGTAGATATATTCAGTCTGAAAATAATATATTCTTAAGAAAAGAATATATATGTTCTTTCAAATTAATTTGTCAAATCTGAAAATTTATCTCTTAAGGAACAGTTGTGATAGAAATGTTACAAATGTTTGTATTTAACTTTTCTATTTTTAAAAATAAATAAAATTTAAAAATTTGTTTAAAAAGACTAGAATTAGGTAATTATTGCTTTAATGACGCACCCCCAACTGTGAGCTGCTAGTAATTAGCTGGATATAAATAGTGCAGGAGGATTCTGGACTTCAGATCTTACAATCTCTTTCCCAGGTACACATCTACTATTATATTTACACTAATCATAAACATTATTTAGAAAATTTCTTTCACATCAAAATTGAATAATTTTTCTAAATTTCTTTAAACTTGTGTCATATACAAATGTTTTTGACTTTGCTCACCTTGACTTGTGAACAGGGAAATGTATAAAATTGCCCCTTTCTTAATACCAAAATAAAAATAGTGTTTCTTTTTATCACTCGATCTCTAGGTTTATTTTTGTAGCTACATGCTGTGATGCGTGTTATTAAAAATAATACAACTAAAGTCCGTGGTAGCATTTTAAGGAATAACAACTTACCGAGCAATATCTTTTATAGGTTAAAACGCCTTGCTCCGTGAGAATCTACAAATTTATAAAATTATTTTTTGTAAGGATCTTAAATTTGTTGTGTGTTAAAAAGTGTTTTTCTTAACTTTACAAAATCTACAAATTTATAAAATCATTTTTTGTAAGGATCTTAAATTTGTTGCGTGTTAAAAAGTGATTTTCTTAACTTTTTTATGGGTTCTTAAATAAGCTTTCTCATAAAATGAAGGGGTAGAATCAAATAAGTCATGTAATTAATAAAAATGCTGTTTCAACACAAAAAATGTAGAATTGAATTTTACAGATAAAAAACTTCTTTTACACACAAACTTTTAGAAATATGAATGTTAATTAGGGTCCCCCAGATAAAAAGGATATTTTTTGCAGCGACCTGTAAAAAGATCTTTTAAAAAATACGCTGTCCATCAAGTTTTACGACTAAACCTATTGTGGAATCAAAGTGTTTATTATTAATTTTACTTGTTGGGAATTTATTTAGGAATTCAAAGAGACCCAGAGTTGTACACTACAGCAATGTAAATGATAAGCTTTCTGAACAAGAAATTTGGAATTCCTGGTAAAAATATACGAAATATTTAAATTAAAAATCCATATCTCAAAAAAGGACATAAAAGAATTATAAAAATCACTCACCTCGTACCTCTCTCCATCCGTTTTCCGTAAAATAACGTCTGTTTTCTTTATACACTGTGTTAAACACAGTGTAAATAAAGAGACAAAAATAAAAATGTACATCATGTACGCACTATACTGTACACAATATTCTTGAGGATACGATTATTGATTTGTACACGATAATAGTATCAGGGGAGAATTCAGAGAGTCGTCAAAATAAAACGCATTAAAAAACTATAAATATTTAAAAATAATTTTTTCGTTGATTTTCGAAAAGATTTGCTAAAAATATCAAATTAATTTTCTTTTACAAATTCTCTTTTTTAGAACGATAGTAATATGTCTACCCAGGTATGAAAAAATTCTTAATTAAAGAGAGTGACTGACTGGTAGTTGAACTGAGTCTGCATCATTGTGGACAAATTTTTTAGGAATTTTTGGAACCTATAAAACGTTTTCTACGATGTATTTGTTTGTGTGCAAAGATGGGTGGATGCGTTTTGAGAATTGGTTTTTAGAAACTATTAAATATCGACGACAAAATTCTATAGTAAACTAATTAGTTGTTTAGGAACAGGTTGAGAAAATAAAAATTATCTCTTATCATCAAAAATATTTTGTTTAATTATTAGTTCCCTATAACCTTTCATTATTCACAAAGATTTACTGCGGATTTTCTTGAATTTTTATTGAAAAGACGACCTTTGAAGAATTTGTAGAAATCGGCCAACAAATTAACAGAAAATAAGAAATTCAATAAAATGCTTCAAAACGAAATAATTTATTCTAACATTGCTTTTGGGAAATATGTTATTAAACATCTTATTAGTTTACTGTATAATATTTATTTTATGTTTTTCCTCGTCGCTATTCTAAAAACGATTCTCAAAACGATTCTCATCGACTTTGCACACAAACAAATACATCGTAGATATGTCTCAAATGAATCCTAAAGAATTTGTCTACAATGTTGCATACTCAGTTCAACTACCATTCAGTCACTCCCTTTAAATTTATTTTATATTATAACATTATAAAATGTACGGTGTGTTCCAATAAACATAAGAATTTGTGAGAGGAATCTTTAATTTTCTGTTTTTGAATTGTAATTGGATATTTAATTTTAAAATATTTTGACAGGGGGTCTAAAAATATTACAAAAATTGTCTCATACACCTGAAAAGCTTAGAAAACTTAAAATAACTATCGTTTTTATTTTTAGGAGATTGCTCAGGTATTAAATGCAACGACAATAACAAAGGGGACGAAAAAGAGCAATAGCAAAATTGATGTTTTTTAAGTTGGAATAATGCTAAAAATGCTTGATCCACTCATGATCATCAAACATTTTTATTGATGTGGTATGCCCCTAGCTAGGGTGTTTCAATTAGGGTGGAACAGTAACAGTTTCCAGTTTTGCACGAATTTTTTGCACGAAATTTCGCATCATTCTCATATCAATACGAATTCAGATTTGTTGGAAATGCGAATTAAATGTTATTTTTAAATTGTCCTGTACCGTATAGTAAGTTGAACAATTTAGTTCAAATGAACAGTCAAGTAGCCCGTTGTCATAGTTAAAGGGAGTGTTCGCGAAAAATGAAAGGGGGTATAGTCGAAAAATAAGTGCTTTTGATCACTACTGTTCTATCTGTTGCGTCTATAAGGAAAAAATTATAACGACTTATAACGTAGCATTCACTCAAATTGAGAAAGTAGCAACATACTAATCGGATAATCAATTAATCAAATCATTCAGATATTACAAACAATAGTCATCGATTATTTTGCGACGCGTTTTATAATGTTTTATAATATTTTTGATTTTGTTTAAATAATATTTTGCTGGTGGTGAATTTTTTATGGAAAATATGAAAATGTCGTCTTCAACAATCCTCCCAACAGAAATGACTGTTGACTTTGAAAAATAAAAATATTATGAACTATTAATTACATATGAATGCGTCGAATGCGATGACTATGTTTGTTTAGGGAATTGTTTAGTATTAAATTGATTATTTTACGATCCGAATGTTGCAACTTTCTCAATTTGGGTAGACGCTACGCTAAAAGTCGTATATAACAATTTTCTTCTTATAGATGCATCAAAGTAGCATCAAAAGTGCTTATTTTTCGCCCTTTCATTTTTCGCGAACACTCCCTTAGCCCTCCAGTGGTCCAAAGGAACACAAAAACAAATATCGGTTCAAATAGCTGAATGAAATTAAAATACGGTGGTAAACGATAAGGAAGACGACTTAATTGTTTTAATTGTTAACAACTAATTACAATTTTAGAGAAACCTCTTTATTTTCTATTTTTTGTGCACTGATTAATATAAATAAAAATTGAAATTGAAAGTATTGTATTGGTATGATCGCCTACCACCGTAGTAATTTTATAATTAGTCTAAAATTAAACAATGCCCCCGAACCCGAGCATCATAATCTATAAACATTAGACTCAATGAAAATTAGTTCCTATGAACATAAACAATGCCCCCGAACCCAAACCATAGCATCATAACATTAGATCATTAAATTAGTTCCTATGAACATTCAGAACATAAACCCTATACCATAGCATCGAAGGAGGGGGTGCAGCGCATCCATGAGCCCCACAATTCGGAGCCTCCTGATTCGCAGAATAAACTCCTAGCCAATGAAAATCATCGCCGAGCCTGACATATTCCATATTTTGTTTTCACAAATTTAGGTGTAAAGAAGCTTTACATAAAGAAAGACATTTCACAGATGATTAATTACCACTCATTCACAAAACATTATACCATGGAGTTTAACACTTAAACAACAAAGTTTTCGTTTAAACCATGGGAGTTTATCCTCTGAACCATGGGAGTTTCTCCTCTGAACCACAAAGTTTTTCCTTAAAATCATGGAGTTTCTTATCTGAACCGTGGAGTTTTTTCTAAAAATCATGGAGTTTTTTCTAAAAATCATGGAGTTTCTTATCTGAACCGTGGAGTTTAACACTTAAACAACAAAGTTCTCATTTTAACCATGGGAGTTTATCCTCTGAACCATGGAGTTTCTTATATAAAACGTGGAGTTTAACACTTAATCAACAAAGTTTTCGTTTAAACAATGGGAGTTTATCCTCTGAACCATGGAGTTTTTCCCTAAAATCATGGAGTTTCTTTGCTAAAACGTGGAGTTTAACACTTAGACAACAAAGTTTTGTTTAAGCCATGGCTGTTTATCCTCTGAACCATGGTGTTTTTCTTAAAACCATGGGAGTTTATCCTCTGAACCATGGAGTTTATCATCTGAATCTTAGAGTTAAACATCTGAATCAGTGAGTTCATCATCTTTTTTTCGGCCTGAACAGTGAACTTTTATCATCTAAACCTTGGAGTTTATCCTCAGGACCATCAAGCTTTTCATTTAAACGTTGATGTTTGTCAATCGAACCTTGGAGTTTTGCTGATACACTTTAGAGTTAAACACCTAACCCTGAACCTAGCAGTTACAACCTGATAGTGTAATCCGTATATCTTTACAGCTTGATGGTGTGAACCACATCTCTGTGTAACCTGATGGTGTAATCCCTATATCTCTATACCCTTATCTTTGCAATCTGTTGGTGTAAACAAGGTTTAAGCCTGCTCTGAACCAAACATTTTTATCTTTATCATATATACAAAAAAATTGAGAAGCATACCAAAACAGAAAATTAAATTTCAAAACGTTTTCTGAGTAAAACTTGCACAACACAGTAAACAAAAAAAATTAAAACGTTCAGTTGGGTATAAACTCTTTTCAATATTTTAAAAATAATCATTTTGAATCTGAATTTAGCACAAAAAACGGGATGACAGAAGTTAGAAAAATTAATGGTTAAATATTTTGCGACAGTATATGATGCTACTGAAAACAGATGGAAAAAAAGATTGAAAACAGATTGAAGCAGATTAAAAAAAATTGAAAACGGATTGAAACAATTGAAAACAGATTGAAACGGTTAAAAACAGATTGAAAACAGATTGAAGCAGATTGAAATTAATTAAAAAAAAAAACAGATTGAAACAATTGAAAACAGATTGAAAACAGATTGAAACAATTGAAAACAGATAGAAAACCGATTGAAGCAGATTGAAACAATTGAAAACAGATGGTAAATTGGTTGAAGCAGATTTGAAACG
>Ga0208166_1000399_pt1 | contig 6171 bp, 4 predicted proteins | sample Colrivmeta1546C3_FD_187637 | JGI IMG/M metagenome (GOLD analysis project Ga0208166, IMG submission 187637) | Estuarine microbial communities from the Columbia River estuary - metaG 1546C-3 (SPAdes) (version 2) | ecosystem: Environmental > Aquatic > Marine > Intertidal zone > Estuary | place: USA... | reverse complement strand
GGCATGAAACGTATTACTCTCCGGTAACAGTGTTTAAACATAACTAAGCATTTTTGCATGAAAACTTGAAATTATGTATACTACAAGCATTTTGGGTTATGAAAGGATCTGAGCATAAGTTTGCGTGCGAGCTTTAAGTGAATAATTACAACTTGTTCTACATTAAAGTAATTATTTATTAATTTCACTTGAACATTAACACTCTTGAAACATATATCCCCTCATAAAATGATTTTCCCAAGCCTTAAATGTCCTTGCGCGCGCGCTATAAAATAAAAGATCTTTGAATACAAGATCTAGACATATCATGGAGTATGATGGGGATTGAACCAGGGTGACTAGGTCTAGAAATATCCTGGATTGGGTTTGATCCAGGTTTTCTAGGTGTAGAAGTATCCAGGAGAAAGGTTGGGTTGGTTCCCGGAATATCCTAGAGTAGGATTGGGATAGAACCAGGTGACTAGGTCTAGAAATATTCTGCGCTTGCGCATTTTTGCTTAGATCCGTTCAAAACCAAAAATGCATTTAATGTACATAATTGAAAGTTTGCATGCAAAAAAGCAGCCTCCTACAACAATGCTAAGTTATATTTAAACACAGTTAAAATTTCCAAGCGAATAATATGTTACGTGCCACCCACCCTTTATCTTTACCCGTGTCCATTACTACATTTTTTAGACTATAATTTTCTTAATATACTTTTGCTTTTGCGTCATTGCTTGAAATAGATTACTGAGATCTCAATTATTAATCCTAGAGTTAATTAATTTATACTTCTATTATAATAGGACGTGAAAGCAAAGCCCATGTTGGACAGGAAAATTCGAGCGATATCAATGGGAACTGGTTTACCAAAACGTTCTTTGGTAAGAATATTTTTACATTTCATCTCCAAATATATAAATCATTCAGCGTCTGCTTGCGTTAGGGATGTTAACGTTTTCTTTTTTTTAAAAAAAACCATCGTTTCGTTATAGAAAAGGCGACGAAAAATCAAAAACGAAACGATCGTTTATTTAAAAATGGTCGTTTTTAAAACGATCGTTTTGAAAAATGATCGTTTTTGAAAACTATCGTTTTTATAAAACTCGTCGTTTCGTTAACGATTGTTAACGAATACCCTTCCTTAAAGATCGTTAGCGACGACGACCCTTCGTTAACAATCGTTAACAAAGAGAAGAAACCGACCTAAAGGGCATCCGTGCTTATCATTGAGTAGTTTTTAAGAAAATATCAAGAAGTTTTAGATCCCCCACAACTCTTTCACTTCATGGAAGACATGTAAGAATTTTTTTCACAAAACAATCGTTTTTAAAAAACGACCGTTTTCATAAAGTTCGTTGTTTCATTAACGACAACCCTTTGTTAACCATCGTTAACGACAACCCTTCGTTAACGATCGTTAACATAATTGTCAATAAGAATTTATTTTAAAAAAATGATAGTTTTTTAAAAGGGATCGTGTTTTAAAAAACAATCGTATAAAAAACGGTCACAATCGTTTTCATTAAAACGATCGTTTTCAGAAATGATCTTTATTCGTTTTCTAAAAGTTTAAAACGAGTAGGTCGTTTCTTAAAACGATCGTGTTTTTCCTAAAACGAAATGATCGTTTTAAAAAAAAGATTGAAAAACTTAGCAAAAAACGAGCGTTTAACGATCGTTTTCATAACAACCCTAGCTTGCGTGAAGGGGTGCAGTGTTATTGTTTCCAGAATATTCAATTATTAAAAAATAGTGGAGATTTTGTTGAAATTTGAATAAATGTTACCTTAATAGGTGGATTAATTTATGAAAAATTTATTTCTTCAGCCTCATCCTCAATAATGACTTATCCCATAGCGGGAGTACAAATTTTGCGAGAACAAAATACTTGCAACTTAATGTTTCATATGTCATTTTTCCGCCAAAGCTTTAAAAATCATTATGAAGGGAGTCAATTTGCCCTGCTTTTTACAATGTACAATTTTGTTAACTGTACTAATTAATGATGCAGAATGTTCTTTATGAAATCACTTTTAGGTTGAAGCAGTGGGAAAAGGCTTAAAAAGAATGCTTGAGGAGCAGTATGAAGTTTACAAAACGGAGCAATCATTAGAGAACCATGCGATATTCACGGCAGCTTTACAGCAATCCTTAACCTGGGAATCCTGTAGAAGGTACATATTAAATTATTTCAGATTTAGACTTTAGATCGTTTTTAAACAAATCACAACCATACTCTAGCACTAGAATTATATAATTTTCTTCTCAATATATTTCGCCAAAAACTTTGGCATTATCAGGAGTTCGTCCTATATAAAGATATAAAGCAACTCAAATAAACAAAAATAAAACAAAAATAAAAAATATTTTTATGTTACCTTTACAATAAGAAATTTTTCAAAATGAACATTGTCAAAACACATAAAAATTAAATGAAAAATTTGAAAACCGTACCTTACTCTTTTGAAGAGTGTTGAATGACTGGAAAAGGATTGACTAGTTTATGAGCGCATGCAGTGGGGGCAAGTGTGTATAATTTAGAATGGGGGATATATATTTGTTTAAAAGTCATTAAACACACCCCCTCTCCATAACAACTTTTTATTTCCATTAAGTAAGAAAAGTGTGTTTTTAAATTTTTGTTTGCTTTTTTATTCCTTAATTTCTGAGTATTGGGAATAATGCATGCCTGTTGAAATGTGTAATTGCAGATAAATATAAATGTAATTGTATAGATCCAAATAGTTGTTTAACCTAATAAAACATATCTCTTGTTTTAAATTAGGGGTGGAGAGGTGGCGAAGATGACCTGGACGGTTTTTCATGCTGCATTAAAGTCTGCTCAAGAGTTTCAACACGATGATGATGTACTGTACAACATGTATAAGGTACATTATTTTCTGTTCTTGTCAAGGGTACAGGGATAGAGCGGGGGTAGACCCGGATAGATTGTGGTAGACCGGGATGGACTGGATTAGACCGGGATGGACTGGGAATATACCAGGATAGACCATGATTGACCAGAATAGACCTAAGTAGAACGAGATAGAGCGGTGTAGATCGGGATAAAGTGGGGTAGATCTGGATAGACCGGGGTATAACTGGATAACCCTGGTCTATCCCGCTCTACCCTGGTTTATCACCCCGTTATATAATGTGGTCCACCGGGATAGTGGGGTAGGTAAACAATCAAATTGATAAATATTCTATTAAGGACTTGGACCCAGAAGTTGTAAAGAAATATTGGACAGTTTCGGTAGCTGGAAAATGTGTCGGAGATAATGCGGTAAGCTTGATATTTTTTTTGAAAGATAAACATGTTTTTTCTGTGTCTATAACAAAAAATTATTTTGAAATGAAATGTCAAATTGTTGTCATGAAAGAATACATTTATCAAGGTTGTAAAGGCCTTAGGGGTCGATTCAATTAACTTTTTTTTTGGTTTTCTAAAATCTACCTATTGTAGGTTTATTTGGGTGAGTTGGAAACTAAATGTTTCCGGTTACTGTGTACTACAGAGCTCCCAGATGAAGTAAAGCATAGCAAATATGTTTTTGCAGTAAATGAGAAACAGTACAGGTATTTTTTGTCAAGGTCGCAACTAGCATGTATACGAATGCGTCGACAAATTATCGATGACGTAAAGGTTTTAAAAACCAATTGATTTGTTTATATAAAATTGATTTTTTTTACGTTCCTAGTCGTGTGTTGCAATTTTCTCTATTTGTATGAACACTACATTCTTCGGTATCAGTAGTTTTTAACAATTTTCTCCTTATACACGCAACAGATAGAATTAAGATTAGTAGTGATCGTAAGCGATTATTTTTCACCGTAAGTCTATACAGTACACCCTTTTTTTTTGCAAACACTCTTTTTAATATGGTTCTTGACGCACAATAATAATGCCAAGATAATAAATGTCAAAATGTAGGTCAAAAAATATTTTGCATTATTTGTCGCAAATCAAAAAAGTAATGTTTAAATTATATGGGTTTCACAATTGTACCGAATTTTCAAGATATGTACAAATTTGTTCTGTTGGATAAATTAATTGACCATATACAAAAGTGTCTTATGACTAGTCTACACTTTTAAATATGAGTTTGATCATATGTAAACAATTGTTCTAAATCCAAATTGAAAAAACCATGAAAATCCAACTTGTTTTGGTTAAAAACCGTGACAAATGGCTGTCCCTAATATCAATGATATTTATTGTTTCAACGATGCTTGTATTAAGAAACACGTCAAAAAAGTTACCTCGTTTTAAAAATTTTTTCCATCCAGCCATCGCAATAAGCAGAACAAATAATATTATTGATATTAGGGACAGACTTTTGTCATCGTTTTGACCATATGTGTAAATATTCTTTTTAGACGCACGTCAACAGCAAAGAAGATCTGTAGAAACTACTTAAGACTTCAGATACCAGCAGCAAAGTAAGTTATTAATTAAATCAAAACCCCATGCGTTTAGTTCCTTTGAACAGGTTTAATACAGATCTTGTGTACCTGAAAAAATGCATAATCTGCATCAGCAAACTTATTGCTTATGACTACTCTAAATATGGGACACCCTGTAATATATGTTGAAAATTACAAATTATGCAGAGACCAATTGGAGTTTGGATAACATTAAAATCTAAATGTGAAGCTATCTAAAATTTGGGGGCATCAGTTAAAACTTCAACATAAATTTTAAGGGATATTTTGTTTAAATCGTTACCTCCCCACCCCCGGCCCTCTTCAAGAATCATTTAAATTTTCCTAATAAATAAAAAATCGCTGTATCAGCACTTTTTATTTTTTTTTTCTTGGAAAAATTAACTAGTTTTTGGTTGAGAAGTATACTGAAAGTGTTAAAAAATCGTGGTTGGGTTCCATTTTTTATTTTTGAAGCTTCATAAGTTCTTAAAAAAGTCCCTAAATGTTAAAAATATGTACCCCATTAAATTGTTTTCTTCTTAGTATTCATCGGCGTTTTGTTTCTACGAAACACATGCTGTTGCCGGAGGAGGACCAGGCGAGTCATTCTTTATCAATTCAGCCACCCCATGGAAGTCAATGTCATGGATTTACTTATAAAAAATGTTGTTAAAATTAGCTTAATATCTTAATAACCTAAAATTGTTACAACCAAATAAAGCATGCAAGGTCATGCAGGAAATTACCTTGAGGCCGAAACATTTTGAGGATATAACTCATTAACCAGAGCTCACATGAGCCTGAAATTTTGGATTTGAAGGGAGTGACAGGCAATGTAAGAAAGTTTAACTGAGTATGCAGTGTTGGTGAAAACTTTGGTAAGCTCACAAACGTGACAATTTGGTTATGACAAATTGGCAACTACAAAAAACTTAGAATTTGTTATTAAAAGTTAAAGTTAAATGGTTTCTCACATTATTTAGGGTTAGGTTAGGTTAAGACAATTTCTGGGCCGAGTGCTGCGGCCTATTAAAATTTTAATAATGTGCTGTTTCTCTCATTATTTTGGGTTAGGTTAGGTTAAGACAATTTCCGGACCGAGCGCTGCGACTAGGATGGGCTAGGGGGCCAAGTGCTGCGGCCTATTAAATTTTAAATAATGTGGTGTCTCTCTCAATATTTTGGGTTAGGTTAGGTTAAGACAATTTATGAGCCGAGAGCTGCGGCTATGGGGCCGAGCGCTGCGGGCTATTAAATGTTAAATACATAGAGAATAGAATATATAGAGAGAAATTTACTAGAAAAAAGTATAAAACGGCCATTTTGTTGTACTGTTGCCATACTGCTTGTGTACTTCACATATTTATGCTATATAACCTGTTGGGCCCTGGAATATCATTTTATAGAAAATCTAAAATTATTGTTAAGAAAACCAAATTATGAAATAGGCTGGTTTCATAATTGACCAATGATCATTTCACATAGACTCTATGCCTTCCACTTAACAAACGATGATTTTCCGTTATGACTATAAATCAAATGATGATTTTATTCACCTAATTCATTTTAAAGTTTATTTAACAGTTTTAAAAAATTCGAAATTGAAATGGATAGTCTAGGGAACATACTGTATTAATGTACTCGACTGCATTTAATTTGTGAACATTTACATGATTTGTACACTTTGAACTCCCTTTCAGGGTGAAAGGGACTGAAAAAATTCATACCGAGAGATTCTTTTAATTCCTCTCTATATAT
>Ga0208166_1000359_pt1 | contig 6560 bp, 4 predicted proteins | sample Colrivmeta1546C3_FD_187637 | JGI IMG/M metagenome (GOLD analysis project Ga0208166, IMG submission 187637) | Estuarine microbial communities from the Columbia River estuary - metaG 1546C-3 (SPAdes) (version 2) | ecosystem: Environmental > Aquatic > Marine > Intertidal zone > Estuary | place: USA... | reverse complement strand
TATGTAAAATAGGAATTGCGGGAATTTTCCAGATTCCCAGGTATTTTGCCACGTTCCTGACTACACTTCAACGAATTATGTTTTTTTTCTTTTGCTAAAAAAGACTTATCCTTTGTGTATACCCTGTACATATAAATATTAAGGTTTCAGGGGGCTGCAACATTTTGCAGCCCCCCCCCTGAGTGTACAGAAGCGTACACAGGGTGGGGTGTAATTGTCCTCATCCCCCTGATCAACCCAGAGTGCAAAACTTTAAAAGAAAATTTCCGGGTATCCCCAACCAAACCTGGCCCTGACATTCTGTGAAACCGGGTCTAAAGTCGAAACTATGGAGAGATCCTTGAGAAAACCTAAAGAGAACCAGGAGAGAATTTGAAGAGAACCTGGTGAGAACCTAGAGAGAACCTAGAGGAAAACCAGGAGAGAACCTAGAGAGAACCTAAAAAGAACCTGGAGAGAACCTAGAGAGAACCTGGAATGACCTCGAGAGAACCTGAGAAGACCTGGAGAGAACCTGGAGGTTACCTGGAGTGAACCTGGAGAGAACCTAGAGGAAAACCATGGGAGAGAACCTGGAGAGAACCTAAAAAGAACTTGGAGAGAACCTAGAGAGAACCTAGAGAGAACCTAGAAAGGATCTAGAGAGAACCTGAGAAGACCTGGAGAGAACCTAGAGAGAACTTTGAGAATACATGGAGAGAACCAAGAGAGAACCTGGAGAGAACTTTAAAGGAACCTGAGAAGACCTGGAGAGAACCTAGAGAGAACTTTGAGAATACATGGAAAGAACCTAGAGAGAACCTGGTGAGAACCAGGTTTGAACTAAAGAGAACTTGGAGAGAACGAGAACCCAGAAAGAACCTACAGAGAACCTTAAGACAACCTGAGAAAACACTGGAGTAAACCTGGAGAGAAACTGAAGAGAACCTGGAGAGAGCTTGTATACTTTTAAAGAAGCACCTACAGGACAAATTATTCTTCGACTTAATTATATAATCTTACGAACTCACCAGACTTTCTTCAGAGAAATTCAGTTTTTGCCACTAACTCTGATTTTCTTATCCCTAAAACTTTGCAACCATAGAGAATAGAATATATAGAGAGGAATTTACTAGAAAAAAGTGTAAAACGGCCATTTTGTTGTACTGTTTCCATATTGCAGGTGTACTTCACATATTTATGCTATATAACCTGTTGGGGCCTGGAATATCATTTTATAGAAAATCTAACATTATTGTTAAAAGAAAACCAAATTATGAAATAGGCTGGTTTCATAATTGACTAATGATTATTTCACATAGACTCTATGCCTTCCACTTTACAAACGATGATTTTATTAAAAAGTTTAAAAAATTCGAAATTGAAATGGATAGTCTAGGGAACATACTGTATTAATGTACTCTACTGCATATAATTTGTGAACATTTACATGATTTGTACACTTTGAACTCCCTTTCAGGCTGAAAGGGACTGAAAAAATTCATACCGAGAGATTCTTTTAATTCCTCTCTATATATTCTATTCCCTATGTTTGCAACCCAATGTCGTAGACTTTAAATATTTCAAACTATGAATTCTATTTGATCAAATAATCTAAGTTTAAAATATAAAAAGTTTACACCAATGGATCGCAATAAAACAGGAATTAGAAAGTCAAGTTTGTGCCAAAAACATATAGTTAGTTCCCTTCTGAAAAGTTTGGAATTCTCTAAAAAAGGTTTTGGAAAAATTATTGATCTTACCTTTTTCTAAAACTTAGAAGTTTTTTTAATGGGTGGGGGGAATGCGACTTTGACTCCTTATTTCTTTAACTTTAATTCAGTCGAGTTTTGTTTCAAACTCGACATACTTCATATATGTAAATATGTATATGTATATATACTATGTAATTTTTTCACTATAAACCGCATATGCTGACAAGAACTTTGAAAAGTGAAATACCAAAAATGTTTTGTGCTTAATTGTGCTTGTTTTGTCTAAATGTAAATGGGATCGAAAGTGATAGTTTTCTAAAAGAGTACCGTTTTATAACCTAAGTGTTTCAAATCATCTTTTCTAATTCTTTTCTAAATCTCATCATACAAGAAACATGCTTAAAACAATAAACACAATGTTTTATAAATCAAAAATTACCAGACTGGGATGATTTGCTTTTATTACGTCTTATTTGATGCAACCAAAATGATCCTAAATTCACTAAGAGTAGACCACATTTTGGAAAGCCCATGGTCTGACATTAACATTTTTATGCAAACTTTTTCCTCAATTCATTATGAAAATAAAAGACGATTTCAATGTTGTCAATATATCTTCAAAGTTTACTTGGATAAAACTTGTATATTTACAAAGAATAAAACAATTAAATAATGACCTCTTATTAGATCTTGGAAATTTTGTCTTTTATTTGAACCAATTAAAGTCTTTAAATAGTTTACTAAATTACTTATCTAAGAAAAAAAAAACAAATTTACAGTTGAACGAATCCAAGACTGTAAGTAAAAATTCTCAACAATTCTGTAAAGTTCGTCGTCTCTCAATGCTAATTTTTTGTTGGTAACCCTGTATTCACGTATTTTCATTATAAGCAGCAGTCTTTTAATGGTAAAATTAAATATTCTCTTTATTTTACTCTAAGTTGTTCTGTTCTTTTTTCTGTATTTTTGTGGATATTTCGCATTTTTTATCAAATCAAAAAGTCAAATTGCAAAAATTACAAAATTCTAGTTTGTGGCAAAGACTGACTTCTAACCATCATGGGACGAAATGATATTTTTACTCATTATTTTTAGTATTTGGTTTATTAAGAATTGCTTTGCAGCCTGATGGTGAAAACCGTTTATATTTTAAATTTAGATTATTTGATTTAATAGAATTCATAGTTTAAAATAGCTAAAACGTCTGTGACATTGCATTGTTGCAATGTTAGAAGACTTAGAAAATCAGAGTTTGTGGCAAAGGCTTACTTCTAGGATGGGGGGGGGGGGCGTTTACAAATTCTTGTATATCTATCTCTGGTTTACTTCCTTAAACAAACTTAAGGCTTCTTGTCAAGTTGCAAAGTTTTAGGGATTAGAAAATCAGAGTTAGTGCTAAATACTCAATTTCTTTGAAGAAAGTCTGGTGGTTCGTAAGCTTATATAATTAAGTCGAAGAATGATTTCTTTGAAGAAAGTCTGGTGAGTTAGTAAGTTTATCTAATTAAGTCGAAGAATAATTTGTCCTGTAAGTGCTTCTTTAAAATTGTACAAGCTTATATTCAAAGTTATAAATTGTTTATCGGTTTCTATTTTTTTTGAACTGATATCCGCAAATGTTGGATCTGTTTGTGTAAAGTCAGATTAAGTAAATTTGGTTTAACATTTCGCGAAATCTGTTTCCTCCTATTTTTGATCTCGATTCCATTTTTCAAAACTTCTCCTCAGGTTCTCTCCAGGTTCTCCAGGTTCTCTCCAGATTATCTCCAGGTTCTCTCCAGATTCTCTACAGGTTCTCTTCAGGTTCTTTTCAGGTTCTCTCCAGGTTCTTTTCCGGCTCTCTCCAGGTTCTTTCCAGGTTCTCTACAGGTTCTCTCCAGGTTCTCTCCAGTTTCTCTCCAGGGTCTCTCCAGGTTCTCTCCGGATTCTCTCCAGGTTCTCTCCAGGTTCTCTTCAGGTTCTTCTCAGGTTCTCTCCAGGTTCTCTCCAACTTTTCACCAATTTTTCTCCAGGTGCTCACCCGGTTTTCTCCAAGTTCTATCCAGGTTCTTTCCAGATTTTCTCAAGGTTCTCTTCCAGCTCTTTCCCGGTTCTCTCCAGATTCTCTTCAGGTTCTCTCCAAGTTCTCTCCAGCTTCTTCTCAGGTACTCTCCAGGTTCTCTCCAGGTTCGTCTCAGGTACTCTCCAGGTTCTCTCCAGGTTCTTTCCAGGTTCTTCTCAGGTTCTCTTCAGGTTCTCTCCAGGTCCTCTCCAGGTTCTCTCCAGGTTCTCTCCAGGTTCTCTCCAGGTTCTCTCCAGGTTCTTCTCATGTTCTCTCCAGGTTCTTTCCAGGCTCTCTCCAGGTTCTCCCCTGGTTTTTCTTAGGTTCTCTTCAGGTTCTCACCCGGTTCTCTCCAGGTTCTCTGCAGGTTCTTTCCAGGTACTCTCCAGGTTCTCTCGAAGTTCTCTACAGGTTCTTTTTAGGTTCTCTCCAGGTTCTCTCCATGTTCTCTCCATGTTCTCTCCATGTTCTCTCCAGGTTCTCTCCAGGTTCTCTCCAGGTTCTCTCCAGGTTCTCTCCAGGTTCTCTCCAGGTTCTCTCCAGGTTCTCTTCAGGTTCTCTCTAGGTTCTCTCCAAATTTCCCACAGGTTCTTCCAGGTTCTCTCTAGGTTCTTCCCGGTTCTCTCCAGGTTCTCTCCAGGTTCTCTCCAGGTTCTCTTCAGGTTCTCTCCAGGTTCTCTCCCGATTTCCCTCAGGTTCTCACCAGATTCTCCTAAGGTCCTCCTTTTGTTGGTACTGTGGAGAAAACTTGAACCTAAATCCTGTGTTCATTGTGGAGTAAAATTAAAAACTAATAATAGCCGCTGTTCCATGTATCTTCTATTTCCGACACTTTTTATTCGAATTAAGTTCAGGAAAATGTCACCTTTTGAATAACCCTGTTATTTTTATGAACAAAATAATATGATTCTTCACCTTTATATTATTAAAATATTGTTAAAATATTGTTACTTAAAATTTAAATGATATGTATGGTAAAAGTGCAAATTAAATAGTGCAGAAACCAAATAGAAAATTGTTTTACAGAAAACCTCATTAAAAACAAAGGGTAATACTGATCAACAAATTGAGGTTAATAAAGTTTTAACAAAAATGGATCCAAAATATAAAGAAACAAGGGTAACATTTGTAGTGTTAAAAATGGGAAATTGTGAATTTGTTGAGAATTAACTTTTACTGTTTTTTTTAAGTTAGCAAGTGTTTGCTTTATTATCCTATTATATCATGTTAGGGTATCCCATCCTATATTCTTAGCTTTCCTATCTTTTTTTACTGTTCGGTCCGGTACCATTCTGTTGAATATCTAGTTCTAGCCATGCTCTAACCATTTCTTTCCTTTTTTACGCTGTTAGAATAAGTCATTTCCCTAATCAAAAACGTTTTGTCCTGTTCCAAAGCATTTTTTACGCCCTTTTCAATTCTGTTCAATCCTGTTATATCCTGTTCTATAAAGTTCTGTCCTGTTCTATCCAGTTCTATTCTGTTCTATTCTGTTCTATTTTGTTCTATAATGTTCTGTTCTGTTCTATTTGTTTCAATCCTGTGCTATTTTCTTCTATCCTGCTCTTTCCTGTTCTATACAGTTAAATTCTGTTCTCTTCTGTTGTGTACTGTTCTATCATGTTTAATCTTGTTCTATCCAGCTCTATCCTGTTCTATCCAGTTCTATTCTGTTCTATTCTGTCTATTCTGTTCTATTTGTTTCTATCCTGTTCTATCCTGTTCTATCCTGTTCTATCCTGTTTTATCCTGATTTATCCTATTCTATGCAGTTATATTCTGTTCTATTCTGATACATCCTGTTCTATCATGTTTTATCCTGTTCTATCCAGTTCTATCCTATTCTATCCAGTTTTATTTTTTCTTTTGTCTATTATGTTCTATACTTTATCTATCCTGTTCCATTTGTTTCTATCCTGTTCTATTTGTTTCTTTCCTGTTCTATTCTATTTTTTCCTATTCTATCCAGTTTTATCCTGTTCTTTCCAGTTCTATCCAGTTCTATCTAGTTCTATCCTGTTCTATCCAATTCTTTCCTGTTCTATCCTGTCCTATTCTGCTTTATTCCGTTTTATTCTATTATATTCTGTTCAATCCTGTTCTTTCCAGTCCATGTCTATTACTTTCTGCTCTATCCTGTTCTATCCTGTTCTATACAGTTCTATTCTGTTCGATTCTATTCTATTCGATTTTATTGTATTCTATTCGATTATATTCTGTTCGTTTCTATTCTATTCTATTCTGTTCGATTCTATTCTATTCTATTCTATTCTGTTCTATTCTGTTCTATTATATTCTATTCTATTCTATTCTGTTCTATTCTATTCTATTCTATTCTATTCTATTCTATTCTATTCTATTCTATTCTATTCTGTTCTATTCTATTCTATTCTACTCTATTCTGTTCGATTCTGTTCTTATGTTATTTTCTTTTCTATTCTACAATCTCCTGTTCTATTTGGTTCTTTTCCGTTCTATAATGTTTTATCTATTTCTATCCAATTCTATCCTGTTTTATTATGCTCTATCTTTTTCTAAACTGTACATGTTTCTCTCTCCTGTTTCATTAGATTTTGATACCGTAAAATGTGTGAAATGTGTGATAATATTTATTATTTTTAATAGGAGAGGTTGCGTGATTCTTGATTTTTCTAGAAAAATATACGAATATTCGGTTTACCCCTAATCTTCGACTTCCAAACCAATTTCTTCGAATTAAGTACAAGAAACTGACATCTTCGGCTAACCCTCTTCGGCTAACCTCTATCCTTCGACTTAAGTAAATACAATTTTCGATTTACCCTGTAGGTTTGCATACAACCATA
>Ga0208166_1000328_pt1 | contig 6905 bp, 3 predicted proteins | sample Colrivmeta1546C3_FD_187637 | JGI IMG/M metagenome (GOLD analysis project Ga0208166, IMG submission 187637) | Estuarine microbial communities from the Columbia River estuary - metaG 1546C-3 (SPAdes) (version 2) | ecosystem: Environmental > Aquatic > Marine > Intertidal zone > Estuary | place: USA... | reverse complement strand
GGCTGAAGGAGGGAGGTGAGTTGGTCGCATAATATTTTTAGTTTGTAATTAAGTGACTCGGGCTCACATGGGGGTCCAATTGCTGCATGTTCCGAACCGGTACAAGGATATACCGGCCAATAATGTTATCGTACACCATATACATTTGCCCTTACCAACCCGTCTAGTGAACCTCTTACAACCATATATTATATATTTTTCAAATATCAAAAATTAATTCAATACGTTTTATTTAAGACAGACAGGTTACTCATAGTTACTCTTGTCGTTTACCCGTACTTAGTCATAAAATAACTTTTACATGATTTTTGAGCTAAAACCAGCTTAAATGGCAAAAATAACTTACCAACTCATTCGAAAAATATATTTAAGAAAATCTTACCTATATCGGTTTGCAATTGATAGTGTGTTTCTGCGATTGCTGGCGTATGACCTAAAATTAGGGTTTCCAATGTAATAAACCATTAACAAATTTTGACCTGACTTTTAAATAAATCTAAGTTTTAAAAGTTCTTTTCATTCATAAGAAATTTGCGGAAAGTTCCTTTACGGGTCCAAATCGAACCGGGAAAAACTTTAAATACATAACAGAGTACAATAATATTATTTCAGTAAGAATAGATTCATTATAATTTTCAATTAATGTATGTTTTAAGTAGTTAAATTGTGAATTTTCACAAAATATATCCATAGAATACCTGAGTGTCTTGCTAACTGTTCGAATGTAGTTTTGCTAGCATTTTTCATTAGAACTGATGTCCCAGTTCGGAGGAAGTGTCTTCGCCTGTTAGCGGGTATATATTGTATACCAACAGCTGAGTAAGACTTCTGAAGTGTAGAATGCGGGACTAAGTAGCTTTTGTCCTCATTGGGTATGCCAAAAAGATGTCTGTTGGACTCCCTAAAAATTTTGCTTTAAAGGGAGTGTATACCTAGACATGATAGTTGAGCTGAGAATGCATTATGGCAGAGATTTTTTTTAGGATTCATTTGAGACCTATCAAGACGTTTTTACTGTGCAAAGTTGTTCAGCAAAAGCACCGTTTCTCAAAATTATCCCTCCAAATGAACAATTTATGACGATTTTGAAGTTTGAATTTGTACTCTTGCTGAACAAATATGCACTGTAAAAACGTCTGATAGGTCTCTAATGAATCCTTAAAAATTTCTCTACAATGCCACATTCTTGGCTCAACTATCGTATCTAGCCAGACACTCCCTTTAAAGGGATTATTCTAGATAAACGAAATTTAGATTGAATTGGATTGAAATGTTTCCTTTTCATTTATTCTTATCATCTAAATTCGAATAAAAATGTCATTTAAGAAACATGCATCAACTTAACACAATTAAAAATTTTTACTTGTAAAAATCTCAGAGCGAATAAAAATTAGTACCAATCTAATGCCAAAGTGAATACAATAATATAAACCAGCGAAATATCCCTTTTTTTCGTAAAAAATCTCTTTCAAAGGTTTTTAAAATGTTTCTTAAAACCTCAATTTCAAAGATCCCCATCCTCGCCTCCAAAAAAGTGCAACAAACTTTTACCTCATACCACATTCTTCCCGACTGTTAACTAACTGCTCCAGAGCTCTTGTTGTCATGGGATCAAGAAGCATAGAATTGTCTCGTTTATTCTTGCCTAAATTTAAACTATTATCGATATTTTCCAAGATATCCAATATACTCCTAAATATCCGATATACTCCTAGATATCCGATATACTCCTAGATATCCGATATACTCCTAGATATCCGATAAACTACTAGATATCCAATAAACTCCTAGATATCAAATATACTCCTTGATATCCAGTATACTCCTAGTTATCCAATATACTCCTAGAATCCAATATATTCTTAGATATCCAATGTACTCCTAGATATCCAATATATTCCTAGATATCCAATATATTCCTAGATATCCAATATACTTCTAGATATCTACCAAACTTCTAGATTTTCAACGTACGTCTAGATATCCAATATAATCCAAATATTCAATATAATCCTAGATATTCAATATATTCCTAGATATCCAATATACTCCTAGTTATCCGATATACTCCTAGATATCAAATATACTCTTTGATATCCAGTATACTCCAAGATATCCGATATACTCCTAGATATTTAACATATTCCTTTAATCCAATATATTCCTATAATCCAATTTATTCCTAGATATCCGATATATTCCTATATCCATTCCAGTTATCAAGTATACTCCTGGATATCCAATATAGAATATTTAGACCGTGATTTGATTTAGAAAATCTACCTTTAACATTGATTAGCGTATACTTCTGAAGTCTCAGTTTTTCTTTTTCGTCCAATACTGTATAGAGTGTACCTTCTAAGTTTACGTTTGCGCATAAACCTATAAAATGTTGCTATAGTAGTTTTAAATCCAAACAGAAAGAAACTTGTATAATTTATGATAAAATAAAAAGATTTGAGTTGATTGAAATACTGATTTGAGAATTGTTTTTAGTAATTTACCCCTCTAGAATTGTATCGTTACTGCATATTTGTTAATAACTGACCTAAAAACATTTGTTAACCCATCTAACTAATTAAATTAACTAATTAAAGGGCACTGCTAAGAATAAGAACTTTTAAAAGAAAAATCAATAGAATAAAGCATATATTTGCTTATCTCACAGTACCTTTATGGTAGTCTTGCAATCTTGCAGCCGCCACTTCCCCTCCGCGCCTTAAAATAATTTAATTGAATCTAACAAAACACTATTTCGAGTGATACACTATTCAAAAATTGCAATACCAACGTTTGTAACTTTAAAAATTGATCGATTTCAATTGTCATTTCTGTACAGAAGGGATTCGCGCATTTCTACTGCAGGAAGCATACAGGAATTAACAAAAACAACCCCAGAAAAACGACAGATTATTTCACAATAGTTAAGGGTACTGCTGTGAATAATGCATTACCAGCTTTTGCATTGCAGGTCACTTAAAATTACATCCTTTTAAGAAGAAATTCTTACCGATAGTTAAATAAGCATATCCACGTATAGACTATTTCAAGCAAATTCCTGTAAGTAGTGCTGTTTTTTTCTGCCTCAAACACTGATAGAAGTATTTTCATTTGAGATGTGGCATAGTTGAACACCTTAGTGACATCTTCGCATTTGACAAGTTCTTGCCGCTTATTTCTACCGATTTCAGCTATATTGTGGTGTACTTCAGAGTTAACTCTAATGGTCCAGGGTTCCCCCATGTTGTGGTTTAACAGCTCTAGGCTCTTCAATTTCTGATCTCTTTGGTCTCCACTTGGTAGCATTCTTAATTTCTCTAATTGTCTTTTGATTAAGTTCTTGAGATCAAAACCTATTAAGGACCTTGTGCGGCAACTAGTTCCTTCTTGAACCGGAACTTTTTTAACGATGTCCACTAGCAGTTCAAACTTAGTATTATCTAGAAGAGTTTCAAAAGATAGACTTTCGTCGATAGTTTGCGCGGTTGTAAGAAATCTCCCCAATCTTCTAATACTCGCCTTTTTAACTCGAATTGAGGGAAGGTCTTCTTCATCATGGAGTGTTATTCCCAAATAGTTAACAAAGTCAACCATTATCGGGTCCTTCATGACTGCTTTCCCAACTTGATCCATCGCCATTTTGGTGACAATCGGTGCAGCATTTGCACTAACCTGTGGGATTACTTTTTTAATTTTTCGAGATTCTTTAACTGAAATTGTTTGTCCAGGTTCACGGCAGGGGCAGATTTTCTTGTGTTTAACAATTTCTGTATGTAGCATCCAACAGAGACACGCTGAGCATGGTAGATAATCAGCAGCGGGCTTGTTACATTTTCTTGACGTTCTTAACGTTTCAGCACTACCTTCTGCGACAACCTTATTATATAAATAAATATATTATGATGGAAAATAAATTTTCATCTCAACAATAATCTAAGATCTTTACACAATTATACTGGGCCATTATTGAAGACTTTGATGCCCTGGAAATGAAAATTTCAAAAGAAAAGCTTCTTTCTACACTAATTATGGAAAGAATTCGGAAAATTCTTACAGAATTTAGCTTCAAACCCTTGCACAGATTGGACTAAAATATATAAGTTAATACAAACCCAGAGGTTTATTGTGAACACAGTCTCTTTTATTTCCATTAAAACATACTTCTGAACAAATTTCATATCTTTGCCGGAAGCCCCAACTTTACAACATTTTATAATGACTTTTTCTCTTACTTTTACAAATGGTAACCAATTAAACACTGACCTTCATATTGAAGTTATGATCGGCTAAATTGCCTAGTCTCACAAACTTTCTTTTTCTGTCCTCTGGTTGAAGCTTCATAAACTGAACCACGGTCTCCTCCTTCCTGTGGACGGTCTGGATATGTGTCTGGATTTTCTGCTTCATTTCTCCACAAAATACACATTCCTTGTACTTGTCTTTACCTAAACATGAAAACTTCAGAATATTGTTTATTTCTCTTCGTTAAATAGAACCAACCTTAACCTTACTCTGGTTCTATTTAACAGGGAGAACTAAACCTTACTCTGGTTCTATATAACTGGGATAACTAAACCTTACTCTGGTTCTATTTAACAGGGAGAACTAAACCTTACTCTGGTTCTATTTAACAAAGAGAACTAAAACTTGATCTAGTTCTAGGGAGAACTAAACAGAACTAGAGTAAGGTTTAATTCTCCATGTTATATAGAACCAGAGTAAGGTTAAGTTCTCTCTCTTAAGTAGAACAAGAGTGAGGTTTGATTCTCCCTGTTAAATAGAACCAGAGTAAGGTTTAGTTCTTCCTGTTATATAGAATAACGTTGGTTCTATTTAACAAAGAGAACTAAAACTTGATCTGGTTCTAGGGAGAACTAAACAGAACTAGAGTAAGGTTTAATTCTCCATGTTATATAGAACCAGAGTAAGGTTTCATTCTCCCTGTTAAATAGAACCAGAGTAAGGTTTAGTTCTTCCTGTTCAATAGAACCAGAGTAAGGTTTAGTTCTCCTTGTTCAATAGAACCATAGTAAGGTTTAGTTCTCTCCGTTAAATAGAACCAGAGTAAGGTTTAGTTCTCCTTGTTAAATAGAACCAGAGTAAGGTTTAGTTCTCCCTGTTAAATAGAATCAGAGTAAGGTTTAGTTATCCCTGTTATATAGAACCAGAGTAAGGTTTAGTTCTCCCTGTTAAATAGAACCAGAGTAAGGTTTAGTTTTAAATAGAACCAGAGTAAGGTTTAGTTCTTCCTGTTATGTAGAACCAGAGTAAGGTTTAGTTCTTCCTGTTATATAGAACCAGAGTAAGGTTTAGTTCTCCCTGTTAAATAGAACCAGAGTAAGGTTTAGTTCTCCTTGTTAAATAGAACCAGAGTAAGGTTTAGTTCTTCCTGTTATGTAGAACCAGAGTAAGGTTTAGTTCTTCCTGTTAAATAGAACCAGAGTAATGTTTAGTTCTCCCTGTTAAATAGAACCAGAGTAAGGTTTAGTTCTCCTTGTTAAATTTAACAAGTTTTAGAACATAATAAGTTTTAGATTTTCATGTTAAGTTGGAACCTTTCTCTGGTTAGAACTTAACAATGAGTTAAACCTTATTCTGGTTTTAACTTAACCAGATGAACTAAACCTTTCTCTAGCTGTAACAATTTAAACCTATGTAATCTTAATGTTTTTCTGAGTTTGGAAATAAGAACTGCGAAATGTGGCTTCAAAATATTACCTGATTTAATCTGCTTCTCTACGCCGTGTATGACTTTGATCTCGCCTTCAAATAGTATGGCTTCTATCTCTTTACCATCCTCATCAACCCTAAAAATTGAAAATTAGAAAATATGACTTGCAATCACGCTTTAAAAAATATTCGAAAGAAATTTATTACCAAGATATGGGTGTGTCCTTCATAAATAAGGATTCCTCATCCAGATGGTATGGAGTAGATACAGCTACGGTAGATACTGTGTCGAGATCAGACAATATATTTCGATTAGGGGGAGTTTCTAGATCAGTTTGTCTGTTTGGAGTTGATGGAAACCTACAAAAATGAAACAAAAATAAATAAAGACTTTCCTCTCCATTTTGGAGATATATACTTTTAGAGCAGGACTGTTTATTGCCTTAAATCTTATAACAGAAGAAAACAGCTTTCTAGGATATAAAAGAAATGGTTTTAGTATTTACTATCTCGGACTAGTAATATAACTTTTTATTGAAAAACCGGGATGAGACCATAAACAATTATAATGTAATTTATTAGTTCTCATTAAGTATTACCATAATTATTTTAAAGAGTGAAATAGTTTACCTTGACTGGCTATCGCTTTCACAATCTGAACTCCAGAGAACATCGTCAAAAGTATTAAAATCCATAAGGCAATTACTTAAGTCAGGCCAGAGATTAGACGAGGACGTAACTGATTCTTCAAGAACTGATTTAGAACTGATCTCCGTGGGAAATGGTTTAGAACTGATCTCTCCAGGTACAAGTTTAAAACTGATATCTCCAGGTACTAGTTTAGAACTGATCTCTCCAGGTACAGGTTTAGAACTGACCTTAATAGGAACTGATTTAGAACTGATATCCGTGGGAACTGATTTAGAACTCATCTCTCCAGGTACTGGTTTAAAACTGATATCTCCAGGTACTGGTTTAGAACTGATCTCTGTAGGAATTGATTTAAAACTGATCACCATAGAAACTGGCTTAGAACTGATCTCCATAGAAACTGACTTAGAACTGATCTCTCCAAGAACCGATTTAGAACTAATCTCTCCAGGTACTGGTTTAGAAAACATCTCCATAGGAACGGATTTAGATCTGGTATCTATAGGAACAAGTTTAGAACTGGAAACTGACTTTAAACTGATCTCTCCAAGAACTGGTTTTGAACTGGAAACTGACTTTAAACT
>Ga0208166_1000221_pt1 | contig 8457 bp, 9 predicted proteins | sample Colrivmeta1546C3_FD_187637 | JGI IMG/M metagenome (GOLD analysis project Ga0208166, IMG submission 187637) | Estuarine microbial communities from the Columbia River estuary - metaG 1546C-3 (SPAdes) (version 2) | ecosystem: Environmental > Aquatic > Marine > Intertidal zone > Estuary | place: USA... | reverse complement strand
GGGCATGGACACAGCAGCGCTGATTCCGCACCTGCGACGTCAATCCGACCAACTCGGACTGATTGCGTCTGGCGGTTTGCGCAACGGTATCGATATTGCGCGCAGCCTGCGCCTTGGCGCCAATATGACCGCCATAGCGCAACCATTTTTACAGCCGGCACTTGTTTCGACTGCCGCCGTGATCGATCACATCACCGTTTTTCGAGAACAACTGCGTTGGACACTGTTCCTCACTGGCAGCAAAAATCTTAAGGAATTGCGATCCGCACCTCTCCTGCCAGCGTAAAGCCATTCAGATGTGAAAGGCGCCGCCAACAGCGAACCCTGCCATTAGTGAGCAATTGGGCGAAAATTAATCTATCGCCTCTATTAAGGAAATCAATTGGCCTAACCAACGCGCATTCCCCTACACTGGGCTGTACGTTGGGATAATGCCAAATGCAGCAAGTCCCATGTCATTGCAATGATTGAAAACCCACTAAACGTTAGAGGAATTTACTATGTCATTAAAAGGATCTAAAACCGAAGAAAGCTTGAAGGCAGCATTCGCTGGCGAATCACAAGCTAACCGTCGCTACCTGTACTTCGCCGCAAAAGCGGACGTTGAAGGCTACAACGACGTCGCAAGCGTGTTTCGTTCAACTGCTGAAGGTGAAACTGGTCACGCACACGGCCACCTTGAGTACTTAGAAGAAACTGGCGACCCAGCAACTGGCATGCCTTTTGGCGGAACTAAGCAAAACCTTGAGAGCGCCATCGCTGGTGAGACTCACGAATATACCGATATGTACCCCGGTATGGCTAAAACAGCCCGTGAAGAAGGTTTTGACGAAATCGCTGATTGGTTTGAAACACTGGCTAAAGCCGAGCGCAGCCATGCCAACCGTTTCCAGAAAGCTCTGGATCAGTTGGACGCCTAATAGGCAAACGTTTAAACGCTGGGGCGAGGCCTCGCCCCAGTGGTTTAAAATCCTCGATTTATATCATCGCATTCAACACGACAATTCGCTCAGGTAAGAAAGGAGAAACATCATGGCTCAACGCGAGGGAAACCTAGAAGCCCCCACACGGCACCCGCTTGATTGGAAGTCAGAAGCGTTTTACGATCAGGAAAACTTGAATGCAGAACTCGAGCGCGTCTACGACATATGCCACGGCTGCCGCCGCTGCGTAAGTCTGTGTGACTCTTTTCCAACTCTGTTCGACCTGATTGACGAATCGTCAACCATGGAAGTCGACGGTGTTGATAAGGCCGATTACAGCAAAGTGTCTGACCAGTGCTATCTGTGCGACCTCTGCTACATGACGAAGTGTCCCTACACGCCACCCCATGAGTGGAATGTGGATTTTCCGCACCTGATGCTGCGCGCAAAAGCGTTTAAATTCACCCAAAAAGGCGCGTCACTGCGCGACAGAATTCTCACCAGTACCGACACAGTCGGCAAGCTGGCATCGATCCCATTGGTGGATATCACGGTGAATGCCCTGAACAAAAACAACACCTTCCGCAAAGCGCTGGATAAAGGCTTCGGCGTTCATCACCAAGCCGTCGTCCCTGAATATCACAACAAAACAATGCGCAAACGCGTGGCGCCACTGGAAGAAAAATCTCAAGCCATCGAGCCCGTCGCTGCCGGTCAAACCACCGGTAAAGTGGCGCTGTACGTCACCTGCTACGGCAACTACAACAGTCCACATCTGGGTGAAGATTTTTACAATGTCTTCCAACACAACAATATTCAGATCGATTTGGTCCCCAAAGAGCAGTGCTGTGGCATGCCAAAACTTGAGCTTGGCGATCTTCAGGCCGTGGCCAAATTGAAAGAAGCCAACATCCCGGTATTGGCAAAACTGGTCGATCAAGGCTACGACCTGATTGCACCAATTCCCTCCTGCGTGTTGATGTACAAGCAAGAATTGCCGCTTATGTTCCCCGACGACGCCGATGTCTTGAAGGTGCAAAAAGCGTTCTTCGACCCATTTGAATACCTGTTTTTGCGCCACAAAGAAGGCGCCTTGAAAACTGACTTCAAAGAGTCACTGGGCGACATTAGCTATCAGGTTGCCTGTCATTTGCGCGTGCAGAATATCGGTTTAAAAACCCGCGATATTCTCAACTTGGTCCCCGACACAAACGTTAACGCAATTGAGCGCTGCTCCGGACACGACGGCACCTATGCAGTCAAAACAGAGACTCACGACAAAGCGGTCAAAATCGCCAAACCCGTTGTCCGCAAAGTTAATGAACAGGATCCCAAGCACTTCACCAGCGACTGCCCAATGGCCGCCGCACATATTGGCAACCTGTCAGATCGCACCGACCCACCCGAACACCCTATGACATTGCTGCGCAAAGCGTACGGCATTTAAGGACACAGATATGACACAACAGACACATCTCACTCGCGAAGACCTCTGGTCACTTGAGCAGTACTCGGTAAAGCGCCCAGAGTTTCGCAAAGAGGTAATGGCCTACAAAAAAAATAGACAGGTAACCGTCGCCGACAGCGCGCGCTTTTGCTTCGAAGACTTGACGACCATCCGCTACCAGATTCAAGAAATTCTGCGCGTGGAAAAAGTATTTGAAGCCGCCGATATTCAAGAAGAGATCGACTCGTACAACCCGCTGATTCCTGACGGCAAAAATCTTAAAGCCACGTTTATGCTCGAATACGACGATATCGACGAGCGCAAAGTTATGCTGCAAAAACTCAAAGGCGTTGAGCGGCAGGTGTGGATGCAGGTAAATAATTTACCCAAAATCGTTCCTATCAGCGACGAAGACCTCGAGCGCGAGAACGAAGAAAAAACCTCCAGCGTCCACTTTATGCGTTTCGAATTTTCCGACGAAGCCATATCTGCCCTGCGCGCCGGTGGCACGTTGACACTTGGAATCGACAGTGAATTTTTGCAGCCTAACGTGGTGCAGATAGAAGATCCAGTCAAGTCAGCACTGGCCGCCGATTTCGCCAGCGTATAAACTATCCCCCGCTATAGAACCGCCCAATAGCTAACCCTATTCGGCGGTTTTTTTTAGCTTTTTATTTTATAACCGAGACCAGGAGCGACGCGTGAGCCAAATTCAAACAGAAGTGATTGCCCGCGTCGGCCTCATTACCCTGAATCGCCCCGAGGCACTGAACGCTCTGTCACTGCAAATGGTGATCGACCTGACCACTGTATTCACCGACTGGCGCGACAATCCCGCCGTTGAAGTGGTCGCTATTCGCGGCAGCAATAAACGCGGCCTGTTTGGCGCCTTCTGTGCCGGGGGCGATATTCGCTTCTTCCATGACGCAGCGATTGCCAACGACCCCGCACTCGACCGCTTTTTTACCGCCGAATACAGTCTCAACAATCTGCTCTACAGCTTCCCCAAGCCCTATGTCGCCTTTATGGATGGCGTCATTATGGGCGGCGGCATGGGCCTCGCGCAGGGCGCCGATCTCCGCATTGTCACCGAGCGCACTAAAATGGCTATGCCAGAAACCAATATTGGTCTATTCCCCGATGTCGGCGGTGGCTTTTTCCTCAGCCGCTGCCCCGGCCATCTTGGCGAGTACCTCGCTCTGACCGGTCAAATGTTAATTGGCGCAGATGCGCTCGCCGCCAGTCTTGCAGACGGCATCGCCAGCAGCGACGCCCTGCCTGATCTCTGGGAAAGCCTGACCACCAACACCCAATTGAGTGCCGCCGAACGCTTCGAACAGCTGGCTGACCTCGTCTGCGCACCCTCTCCCGTGTCCGCGCCCGACTGGCTAAGCCCACAGATAGACAGCATCTTCGCTCTGCCCACCGTCATTGACATTATTACCACCCTCGAACAAACACCAGGCGACTGGGCCAGCCGAACCGCACATTGTCTCCGCCAGCGGTCACCGCTAATGCTCCATGTCAGCCTCGAACAAGTTCGCCGTGGACGGCACCTCAGCATGGCAGACGACCTGCGCATGGAGCGCAACATCGTTCACCACTGCTTCAACACCCAGCACCTTGGCCGCAGCGGTATTACCAGTGAAACCGTGGAAGGTATCCGCGCGCTCGCCGTTGACAAAGATAACGCACCAAAGTGGCAACCCGCCCGTATAGAAGAGATCACAATCGAGATGGTTGAACCCTTTTTTACCAGCCCGTGGCCTGACGATCAGCACCCACTCGCCAATCTCGACTAGATCCACACAGCGAGAGGAGCCAAACATGCACTTCCAACTTCACGAAGACGAGATAACCTGCCCCTACTGCTGGGAGAGCATCCCCATCCTCGTCGACCCTTCAGAGTCGCAAACCTACACCGAAGACTGCTCCGTCTGTTGCCGCCCTATCCTCATACAGACCCAGATTGACGGCGAAGACATCAGCGTCCAAGTGACGCAAGAAGATCTCGGTTTTTAGCCAGCACCCGCCGCCTCAACTACGCTACACTGTCGCGCTCAAAATCCACCTTAAATAGGGCACCCTGTCATGGCACTTAGCGCGCGCATCTGCAAAGCAGACCTCAATGTCGTCGACATGGATCGCCACTACTACCAACAACACAGCCTCACCATCGCGCAACACCCCTCCGAAACAAACGAGCGCCTTATGCTGCGGCTTTTGGCTTTCGCCCTGCACGCGAGCGATATGCTCAGCTTCTGTAAAGGCATTAGCACCGAAGACGAACCCGATCTTTGGCAAAAAAGCCTGAGCGACGAAATAGAACTGTGGATTGAACTCGGCCTGCCCAGCGAAAAACGCCTCAAGAAAGCCTGCGGCCGCGCCAAAAAAGTTATTGTCTACACCTACGGCACCGGCTCCGCCGACCAATGGTGGAAACAGATGCAAAGCCAAGTCGAGCGCTTCGACAACCTCTGCATCAAACACATTGACCACACCACCAGCCAAGTACTTGCCGCCGCGCTCGGTCGCACCATGGATATCCAAGTCAGTATTCAGGACGAAGAAGTCACTTGGAATTGCGCTGAGCAAACCCTTAGTTTTGTGCCTGCGCTGCTCTATATTTAACCCCACTGAATACAGGCACAGGTTTGCAGGTATACTACTGCCACATTTTTGATTGCCCGAATAAAGAGTCGCGACATGTCCCTAAATTGGTATCCAGGCCATATGCACAAGGCCAGCAAAGAGATGATCGAAGTCTTGCCGATGGTCAATTTGGTGGTTGAGGTTCTCGATGCGCGTATTCCATTCAGCAGTTCAAATCCGTTTATTCAAAATTTATGCACCGATAAGCCGCGCATTAAAATTCTTAACAAGTGTGATCTTGCCGATCCTGCTATAACCAAGATCTGGCAGGATTATTACGAGCAGCAGGACAATACCAAGACGATGGCTTTGGATTTGCAGCACTCCGATCCGAGCAAGCAGGTTATTGATCTCATCAATAACCTGGTGCCGCAAAAAGAGGGGCGCAACACACTGGTCATGGTGACGGGTATTCCCAATGTGGGTAAATCTTCACTGATCAATAGCTTGGCGGGACGGCACATTGCCAAGACCGGCAACGAACCGGCCATTACCAAGGGTCAACAGCGCATCAATCTGCGCAACGGTATTATGTTATTGGATACGCCGGGCATTCTGTGGCCAAAAATTGAAAACCCTAACAGCAGCTATCGACTCGGCACGACCGGGGCGATCAAAAATACTGCCGTTTCCTATGAGGACATTGCCTACTTCGCGGCTGATTTTTTGCTGCAGCAATACCCTGACTTGCTGCGTGAGCGCTTTAATGTCAGTCAGCTGCCGACTACAGAAATAGAGTTGCTGGAGATTATTGGCGCTCAGCGCGGCTGTCTGCGCAGCGGAGGGCAGGTTGATTTAGAGCGTGTCTCGACCATCTTTATCAATGAGCTGCGAGCCGGCACTCTGGGTACGATTAGCTTTGAAACTCCCGAGGTGATTGACACTGAACTGCAGCACGTTGAGGTGTTAAAAGCGGAGAAGGCTGAGCGGGAAAAAGCGCGGTTGGAAAAAGCGGCTGCCCGTCGCAAGAAGGCCAAGGCCAACCGCAAGTAGCTTTGGGCGTTTAGACAAACTGCCCAGCGGCATATCCCGACGCCCACGCCCACTGAAAGTTGTAGCCGCCGAGATGACCGGTAACATCCATTACCTCTCCCACAAAAAACAGCCCTGGCTGGGTTTTGCATTCCATTGTTTTTGACGACAAATGATCAGTGTCTACCCCGCACAACGTGACTTCAGCGGTGCGATAACCCTCCGTTCCCGACGGTTTTAACTGCCACGCCGACAAGTGCTGCGCCACTAACATCAGTGTCGCATCGGGTATTTCTGCCATCGGTGTATCGGCATAGGCAGGCCAAAAGAGCGGCTGCAGCGCCAGCACCAGACTTTTCGGTAAATGCTGTGCCAGCAGGTTGCGCAACAGGCTTTTCGCGCTGGTCTTTTTGTACTCCAGCAATAGATGCTCTGAATCGAGGTCGGGCAGTAAATTAACCTGAATACTCTGGCCGGGCTTCCAGTAACTTGACAGCTGCAGGGCTGCAGGGCCGCTGATACCGCGGTGGGTAAACAATAAATTTTCGCGAAAACTCACGCCATTGACCGACATATCCACATCCACGGCCAACCCTGAAAGTGACTCGGCGATCTGTTTGATGTGGTCACTGAACGTGAACGGCACGAGTCCTGCACTGCGCGGCAAGAGCGTTAGGCCGAACTGCTCGGCTAGCTGGTAGCCATAGCCAGTCGCACCCATCGTGGGAATCGAAAGCCCGCCCGTGGCGACAACAAGGGAGTCGCATTGATAATCGCCAAGATCGGTATGCAGGTTAAAGCCGCCGGCATCGCGGGTGACAACCGTTTCAATGGTGCAATTAGTTTTGATGGTGACCTTTGCCTGCTGACACTCATCGAGAAGCATCGCGAGAATATCTTTCGCCGAGTCGTCGCAGAACAGTTCACCGTGCTTGCGTTCATGATAGGCGATGCCGTGACGTTCGACGAGATCGATAAATTGCCACTGGTTGTAGCGGTTGAGTGCTGAAATACAAAAATGCGGGTTATTGCAGAGGTAATTTTCTGGCGTGATATCGAGGTTAGTAAAATTGCAGCGGCCACCCCCAGACATCAGAATTTTTTTGCCTACTTTGTTGCTGCTGTCGAGCACCAACACCGACCGATCCCGCTGACCGGCGGTAAATGCACAAAACAGGCCAGCGGCACCGCCGCCAATCACAATAACATCAACAGATTTTACGTTTTTCACCGACAGTTCTCGGGCTCGGCACTGCGCAGATTTTTCCAGCGCCGCTCAATTTCGGCGCGGCCAATAGCTTCCAGAGTGCTGATATTGCGCTGTGGGATAGTCTCCGGCTGCGGAAAATGATCGAGCGCGTCGCTGACCATCGCCTCCCGCAGGAAATGGATAACAGGATAGGGTGAACGATTGCTGAAATGGCTGGCGCTGTCTGCCGCCTCACCGTCGAATAAGTAGCGCGGATGAAAGCTGGCTAACTGAATTGTCCCGTCGAGACCGAGTTCTTCCAGCAGGTCTTCGGCGAGCTGCAAGAAATCTAAGTAGTCGTCAAAATCCTCAAGCGCATTGGGCATCACCAGCAACGACGTGGCAATTTCGCCCTCAGTGCTCCCCTGAATGACATCTAACTCGCGGAGAAACGTGTTGATCAACACTTGGCGGTCGTCTGACTCACTCACGGTAATACGCAACGTATCACTGCCCACAAAAGGGCGGGCAAAGGGGCAGAGGTTTAAGCCGACAATAAACTGCTGTAACCATGCGCGAGTGTGCTGTTCTGCGGTGGTAATCATAAATAGGTCTGGGCGGGATAGTCAGCGCGCAGGATAACCAGCTCGACCGGCAACGTCCAGCAGACGATTGGGGCTTGCTCAGCCAATGATCTGCAAATCCAACCCATAAAACTTTGCTCGAAGGGTAAATCACGCTTTGAGTTTGCGCTCACCGAGGTTACCCTAGGACAAATTCAATATCGAAGCCCCCATATGCCTGTAAGAACTGTTATGCGCCTCTGGCCACTTTTTGCCGGTCTCGCCTTGATTGGCCTGGCTATTGGCGTACAGGGCAGCCTTCTCGGTATTCGAGCTGAACTCGAAGAATTTAATGATTACTTAATTGGCCTGTTGATGTCCTGCTATTACGCGGGTTTTCTGGCGGGATCGCGGCTTGCGCCAGGCATGATTGAGCGGGTTGGTCATATTCGTATCTTTGCGGCACTGTCGGCTGTCGCCTCGGTCACTATTTTAATTCACTCGCTGTATGTCGAGCCTTGGGCGTGGGCGCTGATGCGCTTGTTCACCGGCTTTGCCTTTTCAACAATTTATGTCGTCTCTGAAAGTTGGCTGAGCCAAGCCTCTACCAATGAAAATCGCGGCCAAATATTGGCGATTTACACAGCCATTCTGCTCGCCGGCATCTGCGCGGGTCAGTTTATGTTGAAACTGGCCGATCCTATGGATTTC
>Ga0208166_1000200_pt1 | contig 9028 bp, 3 predicted proteins | sample Colrivmeta1546C3_FD_187637 | JGI IMG/M metagenome (GOLD analysis project Ga0208166, IMG submission 187637) | Estuarine microbial communities from the Columbia River estuary - metaG 1546C-3 (SPAdes) (version 2) | ecosystem: Environmental > Aquatic > Marine > Intertidal zone > Estuary | place: USA... | reverse complement strand
AAGGACCGCCCCCCCCCCCCCCCCTGAAAAGACATTGTATTTACTTAACGCACTATTTAGTACAATAAACTTCGTTTAGTTGGCGTTAACTTAAAGACACTTATTTTTAGATACACATGGTAAATTCTGAAGTCATCTATGCAAAAATTTCCCATCTTAATTAAGTAAAGAAAATTACCCATATTTTCATCAGAATTAAGTTTTCAAGTAAAATTTTAAAATTAATTTTTTTTTGCAAAACCAATTCTGTTGACTAAATTGGAGTTTGTTGATTTTACAAATAAAAAAAACATTTGTTATTATTATGATAACATGATTAGGTGTAGAAAGAATTAGTTTTGTTTTATAAATAAAATATAATGTTTAGGGGCATACAAGCCTGGGTAAGAAGAGATAACGTATCCCTGAGAAGAGAACTGTACAGCTTACCCTATTCAAGCCCCTGGGCACCGAAGTCAAGATGTTCGTTGTGAAGTACAATCTCGGCAATATGCCGGCCAACAGCCAGACGGCCGGCCAGCCTGAAACACAAGAGGATGCCTGGAAATGGTTGAGAAATCTCATTCATCTCAGGTACAGTTGACTGATCAAACTGGGGAGGACTACATTCAAACAATCTTATCTTAATTTTTCATATGTCTAAATGGGTTATCAAGTTTAGCATAGAAAAAAGCTAAAAAAATAAGAAAAATAATTAGTAAATTTTTCTATTGTTCAAAGGATTGTATTGACAGTATTGGAAAAAATATGTGATTTTCATTGGATAAAAATTCGGTAACTCTTAAAGAAATGTTTTCAACCTAGGTTCATTTATTTTCGTTGCTGGGCGGATCCAGGTTGATATATATGAGGGGTGTTCATTTTTAGGGTCACTTTTGGTACAGAGATGCAAGGTCGCCAAAAAGTTGCAAAATTTTGCAAGATTTTCAAAAATGTTTTTTAAAAAAATTAAAAAAAATTTCAGGGTGCGCCAATCGATTAAAATTTCACCTTTTTTCGTTTTTTTCACAAAAATTGTAATATGCCCATCCCTAATTCAGTTATCTACATGCATATCAGTCATTATAGAGATAAACATGTCTAAAATACACACAACAAAAATTAAAACCCTATCTTGATTGGAAAAGTGTGCGCCAAATGTGTTTTTGAACTACGCAAAAAAAATTAAAATCAATCAATCAATCAATATTTTTTAACATTTTTGGCGCAAGTACTTCTAACCAAAGTAGAATGTAAATTTTTTGTGTGTGATCAAATTAGACCATTTCAGATAATATATCTGGACAGTATCATCTCAACTTGTGGGGGGGTCCCCCCCCCCTCTTTTTTTAGTTGCTGTATTAATTTTGGAAAATTCTTGAATATTCTTAAATATACTCAAAAGTCTATAAACAAAGTTTTGTTAAGTTTAATCTGTTCTTCGTGATACATTGTAGTCTGTAAATTTCAGTTAATCTCCTGTATCTCTGTATCTCAGATCTTCTTCAAATCTATTATTTACCAGGGATTATGTCGTTAACTAATCTCCTGTTCTCTCTGTATCTCAGGTCTTCTTCATATCTTTTATACACCAGGGATTAGGTCGTTAACTAATCTCCTGTTCTCTCTGTATCTCAGGTCTTCTTCATATCTATTATACACCAGGGTTTAGGTTGTTAACTAATCTCCTGTTCTCTCTGTATCTCAGATCTTCTTCATATCTATTATACACCAGGGTTTAGGTCGTTAACTAATCTCCTGTTCTCTCTGTATCTCAGGTCTTCTTTATATCTATTATACACCAGGGATTAGGTCGTTAACTAATCTCCTGTTCTCTCTGTATCTCAGATCTTCTTCATATCTATTATACAAAAGGGTTTAGGTCGTTAACTAATCTCCTGTTCTCTCTGTATCTCAGGTCTTCTATAAATCTATTATACACCAGGGATTAGGTCGTTAACTAATCTCCTGTTCTCTATGTATCTCAGGTCTTCTTCATATCTATTATTTACCAGGGAGTATGTCGTTAACTAATCTCATTTTCTCTATGTATCTCAGGTCTTCTTTATATCTATTATACACCAGGGATTAGGTCGTTAACTAATCTCCTGTTCTCTCTGTATCTCAGGTCTTCTTCATATCTATTATTTACCAGGGAGTATGTCGTTAACTAATCTCATTTTCTCTCTGTATCTCAGGTCTTCTTTATATCTATTATACACCAGGGATTAGGTCGTTAACTAATCTCCTGTTCTCGCTGTATCTCAGGTTTTCTATAAATCTATTATTCACCATAATTAGGTCGTTAACTAACCTCCTGTTAACTCTGTATCTCAGGTCTTCTACAAATGTATTACAGACCAGGTATTAGGTTGTTAACTAATATGCCGTTCCTGTATCTCAAGTCTTCTTCAAATCTATTATACACCAGGGATATTATACATCAGAAGCAACATTTAATTAACAAGTTAACAAGAACAAGTTGAGATGATACTGTCCAGATATATTATCTGAAATGGTCTAATTTGATCACACACAAAAAATTTACATTCTACCTTGGTTAGAAGTACTTGCGCCAAAAATGTTGAAAAATATTGATTGATTGATTAATTGATTTTAATTTTTTATTCGTAGTTCAAGAACATATTTAGCGCACATCTTTCCAGTCAAGATTTTGCAACTTTTTGGCGACCTTGCATCTCTGTACCAAAAGTGACCCTAAAAATGAACACCCCTAAATATATATATATATAGGGTTACCCACAAAGAATGAGACTTCAGAGACGATTGTATGGAATTTTTTTAGTTCATTTTCTTGCATTCAGGGTTTCTTGTAGAACAAAAAAGGCTTATTTCTGTGCTAAATCATTTAGAAAACCATCAAAATTCTCAATTAAATGCAGAAACCAAAAAATAAAGCTTCAAAAAATCATATTTTCAGAGTTTCAGTTAAAAAAGTAGCGGTAGCCCCACTCCCAATTAGAAATTTTTATCTAAGTTAAAATATAGAAGTAGTCTAAAATTCATAGAACTATAATATAAAAAAATTGCAGTTTTCCCGCTGGTTGGTTGAAATGATGTTTTGCTGGATGATTGGATGGTTAGTTGGTTTGTTAGATAAGGTTTGGTTTGATGGACGATTAGTTAATGATCTGGTTTTGAGGCTAATTCAGGGGGGGTTTGGGGTCTCAGCCCCCATCTGGACCATTGAATTCTATGGATTTCAGGGGGTTTTTAGGCCCCAAAGGTTGCTGAGCCCCCCCCCATGTAAAGAAAAAAATTGTAAGCCCCCCCCCCTTGGACAAATTCCTGAACACGCTCCTGATCTTGTTGGTTAAAATTTTTGGATAATTGTTGATTGGATGGTTTTTTGGCTGGTTGGTTGCTCAGTCATGTGGTTGGTTTGATGACTTTTTAAGGTCGGTTGGTTTGTTGGTTGGTTGGTTGATTGGTTGGTTAGTTGGTCGCTGTTTTAGTTGGTTGAATGGTTTGAATTTTGATTGATTGTTGGTTGGTTGGTTTGATAGTTGGTTAGTTGGTTAGTTGGATGGTTATATGTTTGAAAGATTTGGTTGGTTTGGTGAATTAATTGGTTTGTTGGTCAGATGTTTGGTTGGTCTGATGATTGGTTGGTTTTATGGTTTGTTGGATGATTGGAATTATGATCGGTTTGATCTTAGTTTGGTCCAAACGTTAATATTCTTTCATAGCTGTTTATATGGTCTTTCAGTTGATATACTGGATGGTTTGTTGAATTGTTTGATGGTTGGATGGATGGATGGTTTGCTGGTTGGTTGGTTGGTTGGATCTTTGGTTGGTTGGTTGTTTGTTCGGTCGTTTGGTTGGTTGTTTGTTTGGTCGTTTGGTTGGTTGGTTATTCTGGTGGTTAGATGATTGGTTGGTTGGTTGGTTGGTCATTTGAACGTTTTTATTGTTTAAATATCATTAAAATATCTAGGATTCCGTTCGGTGGAGTTCTGAGAAATCGAAGAAGAGTACTCTAGGAGTCACTTCATTAGAAGATTAAACTACTCCAGTTTTAACGATAGGTAATAATGGTTTTCTAAAGGGACTGTTGGCGTAATTTCAATTGACCCTTTATTCACATTGGTTACCTTAAAAACCTTAATCTGGTCATAATGTGAAAGATGTTTCGTTTTTAGGCTTTTAAGTGTTCAATTCTTTAAATTCAGTAAATGCGTAAATTACTTTTGTAGAGAAACCACACTTGAAAATAATCAGCTTTTAAAATTATTAAACATTGATATCTTGTTCTTACTTGATCAAACAAAGCTTTTAAGGGTATCATTGTGAATCGGGCATTCCCATATTTGCATGTAGGGTCACATAAAAATGCAGTCATTTTCTGTATTCTGCCTAACGTTACATCCTTCCTACTTCGGACCTACCCGCACATTGTTTTTCAGCAGTTTCTAGCTGCTGTTATTCCGATGAGCTGTATGTCGTATACACGCGCAATTTATAAAAAGTTAGTGTATCCGACCTACTGTAGGTCGGTTGCACACTTCTGTAGGTCGGATGCACATCTTTTGTAGGTCGGATGCACAACTTTTGTAGGTCGGATGCACAACTTTTGTAGGTCGGATGCACAACTCTTGTAGGTCGGGTGCACAACTCTTGTAGGTCGGGTGCACAATTTTTGTAGGTCGGATGCACACATCTTGTAGGTCAGATGCACACATTTTATAGGTCAGATGTACGCATTAGGAAAAAAGCACACAATTAGTAGTTCTGATGCACAGTTATCGAGTAGCCGCAGGGCTCGGCCCAGAAATTGTCCTAACCTAACCCCACATATCAGCTATTACTTTGTCGATTTGATAATGTGTCTGCAGCGCTTGGCCTCTTAGCCTGTCCTAGCTACAGCGCTCGGTCCAGACTGACCTAACATAGCATCCAACCTTCACACACGAGTGCATCTGACCTACAAAATGTGTTCATCTGACCTATAAAAGTTGTGCATCCGATTTACAAAAGTTGTGTATCCGACCTACAAAAGTGTATGCATCAGACCTACAAAGTTGCAGTGTGCAGCTGGAAACAGCGAACCTTATGGTCAAATATGTCAGAATGTAGTTGACATACGTTTCTATTGTTTAAATATCATTAGAATATATACCTATCCAGGATTAAGTTCGGTGGAGTTCTGAGAAATCGAAGTGGAGTACTGTAGGAGTCACTTCATTGGAGTCTCAGAAGATTAAACTACTCCAGTGTTATGGACAGGTAATTATGGGTTTTTAAAGGGACTGTATGCGTAATTTCACTAGAATGAGTTAGTGAAACTGCGCTTTGCTTTTCTTCTCTTCTATCCAATTATAATCTCTTCCATACCTTTACACCAAACTTTACACTTCTCCTCTGAATCTAACCTTTCTATTCTCCTCCTAATAAAACCTTACTTTGCTCCTCCTAACCAAACCGTACTCATCTCCTCCTAACCAAGCCCTACTCTTCTCCTCCTAACCTTACATCTTCTCCTCCTAACCACGCCATTCTTTTCACCTCACAACCAATCCTTTCTTTTTTCCTCCTAACCAAACCTTTCTTTTCTCCTCTTAACAGAACCTAAATCTTCTCCTAACCCAACCTTACTCTTCTCCTCCTAACCAAACTTTTCTTTTCTCCTCTTAACAGAACCTAAATCTTCTCCTAACCCAACCTTACTCTTCTCCTCCTAACCAAACTTTTCTCTTCTCCTCCTACCGAACCTTACTTTTCTCCTCCTAACCAAACCTTACTCTTTTCCTCCTAACCAAACTTTTCTCTTCTCCTCCTAACCGAACATTACTTTTCTCCTCCTAACTGAACCTTAATATTATCCTCCTAACATAACCGTACTTTTCTCCTCCTAACTTCACTCTTCTCCTCCTAACACAACCTTACTCTTCTCCTCGTATCCGAACCTTACTTTTCTCATCCTAACCAAACCTTACTATTCTCCTCCCAATCAAACCTTACTCTTCTCCTGCTAACAAAACCTTACTCTCCTGCTCAAGCCAAACCTTGCCCTTCTTCTTCTAATCTTTTTTTCTCTTACTTACCGAACCTTACTCATCTCCTTCTAACCAAACCTTACTTTTATCCTGAAACTTGAACCTCATTCCTGATTTAACTCCGGAGTAAACCTGAACCCTTATTTAATCTTGGAGTAAACTTAAACCTGAATCCTGATTTAATCTTGGAGTAAACTTAAACCTGAACTCGGATTTAATCTTGGAGTAAACTGAAACATGAACCCTTACTTAATTCTAGAGAAAACTTGAATCTGATTCTTGATCTAAATCTGGAGTTGACTTGAACCTGAACCTTGAGTAAGGATTTAGGGTTTAGAGTAGATATCAGGGTTTAGAGTATATATCAGGGTTTAGAGTAAGATATCAGTGTTACGAGTAAAATATCATGGGGGGGGGGGCAGCACCCATTGGGACCTGAAACCCCCTGAAAACCATAGATTTTAATGCTCCAGGGTTGGGGGGGTTGAGCTCCCATAGCCTCCCCTGACTATGCCCTGGTTCGGTTTATCCCGGAGCGTTCATTTAACTCCCTTAACTGTACATATAACCAGGGGCGGATTAAACTCTTATCTCAAGGGAGGGGGGGGGCTTTAATTTTGCCCCCCCCCCATGTTTCTTATTTGTTAAAAAAATATAAGTTTACAAAATCCAGTTCTCCCACTTTCTGTCCGTAAACTTTAGTTTTCCTACTTCTGTAAACTCCAGTTCTCCCATTTTTTATCTGTAAACTCCAGTTCTCCTACTTTCTATCTGTAAAATATAGTTCTCTCCTACTTTCTGTCTGTAAACTCAAGTTCTCCTACTTTCTATCTGTAAACTCCAGTTCTCCCATTTTCTATCTGTAAACTCCAGTTCTGCTTTCTGTCTGTAACATCTAGTTCTCTTCTACTTTCTATTTGTTAACTCCAGTTCTTCTACTTTCTATTTGTTAACTCCAGTTCTTCTACTTTCTATTTGTAAACTCTAGTTCGTAGATTAGTCTGAAGAGAGCCATGCAGTCATCTTAAGAGCCAAGCAAAGTAGCGTTAAGCCCAGTTTATGTTTTGATAATGTATAATTTTATTTTATTTCAGTTTGAAGAAATGCGGATGAATGAATGAGAACATTGAAAGTAGTCCCAAATCATTTGATCATCATTTGATCAAATTTCGGCCGTTTTCTTACTCGAGACATTTTCCAATCTCCTAGAGGGGTTGGAAACTTATGAAAGATTCAGTGATTCTTATTATAAAGAAGACAGAGCCAGAGCCTAATATATTCTACATCTCAGTGATTCCAAGAGATTGGATATGTTGCAGCACAATTGTCAAGTGTACATAATCTCGTACAGAAATGATAGAGTAGATACCGTTCCTTTTTAAGCCCAAAAGAAACCAAGAACTTGGTCTGGAGTAGAGCAACAAGCACTTAAGCATGCAGTGAGAACCAGAAAACTGTGTAATTATTGACGTTTTCTTTCTTCTACTTAAAAAACAGCTTTAAAGATTTTATTAATTTGCAATTGCAACAAATTTTATTGTTTTGTTTTTCCTTTTTTTCTGAATTTAGTAATATATCCAAAAACAATTATGAGTACTTGCTTAAAACGTTAACTTTCTGATCCCTTTTTCTTTGCAACCTTATGGTGAAACCCTTTGTTATTTTGAACTTTTCTGATTTTTAAGCTAGAAAAATTGAAATTAAGAAATATCAAAGTGTTACGTCATCAAGTTGCAAAGATTATGAATCAGTTTTTTATTGTTATTAAAAACTTAACAATTTTTCTGCAATTATGTATGTTATTTATCAGTAGTTATCAATAAAAAATAGTAACATTCTTTCTGAATTACTTCCTGGTCAGAATATTTTCGCTCAAATTAAATGGTTGAGAGTTATTTTACAATTAAATGAGAGATACATTTTGCTAAGATAAAGTTCTTAGTAAAGTGTTTTCGAAGTTAGAGAAATTTTGAAAAATGTTCCTGAGAATCTGTTTGTCGTGAAATTTTCACTTATTTTTGTGATTTGAACTTGCTTGACTTGGCAACTAATTTTCACAATATGAAGACAACAAAGAATATATTTTTGAAGGTTTTTTAACTGGTTCTGAATAAAGTAATCTGTTTAAATGTCATACTCGATCGTCTTTAAATGATATTGTTCTAGTGAAATACATACATAATATGTGTTGTTGCTTGAATTTATCGCAACTGGTGTCCTAAAAAACACAAACAGTTAGGAGACAGACTCTTCATGCAATACAGAGTGTCCCACAAAACATGACAATTGGTAAAAAGTTTTGTATGTCTTCATCTATGTAATGTTTTAGATATTAAAAACATTTTGCAGTTAATTTCATTAAAAAATCTTTTTCAAAAATATATTTTTCTTTGAAATCAATTTTACCATAATATGACTGCCATTTAATATTTATAAATATTCTCTTTGGTGCCAAATAACTAAATTATTTAAAAACCGTTGTAAACTTTTCACTGACTGTCATGTTTTGTGGGACACCCTGTAGAAGACAAAACTTCATAATTTTTTTTGTTTTTGTTCCGATCTGACTAAATTCCATTGCCAACCTAAAGGGAATGTAAGCATAATTTCAAGTGATCCTCCATGCAAGGATGGCAATGCTCGATTCACAACGGTACCCTTGAAACCTTATCTGATGAATAATGTGTAACATATAGCCGTTTTATTAGGTTTAACAACGTTTAATTCTTATCATTCCTCTTTGTTTTCTTGCAGTAGAAATGAGCAAGTCACTTTTGTAGAGATCCCACTATAAAAAATAATTCCTACTTAATGAGACAAAGCTTTAAGGGTACTGTAGTAAATAGGGCATTGACATATTTGCACAAAGGGTAACTTGATATTATACTTGCTGCCCCTTTAATAAAGGTAAAGTACATTCAAATAATAAATGAACTAACTGAGTTTTTGCCACAAAATCGGAATTTTTATCCCTGTATCTTTGCATCCCAATTTTGTAGACCTTGCATATTTCAAACTATGAAGATCAAATA
>Ga0208166_1000188_pt1 | contig 9246 bp, 1 predicted proteins | sample Colrivmeta1546C3_FD_187637 | JGI IMG/M metagenome (GOLD analysis project Ga0208166, IMG submission 187637) | Estuarine microbial communities from the Columbia River estuary - metaG 1546C-3 (SPAdes) (version 2) | ecosystem: Environmental > Aquatic > Marine > Intertidal zone > Estuary | place: USA... | reverse complement strand
ATTATTCAGGGAATCTCCACCAGGGGTTTTACTTGAAGCGTCAAATACCATTCTGCAGGGGGTTGAAAGAGACGTGGCTTTCCAGACAGTTCTCCAGGGAATGATGTAAGAGGTCTGATGACTGTCCAGGAGTTGATTCTGAGTTTCCGGAGGCAAATCGGTCAGGGGAACAACAAAGGCTCGAGATCGGAGTTTCTCGTGGGCGGCTAAGACATCAAGACGGGCAGGTTCATTCTTTTGGAGTTGACGCACTTGGGATTCTAATATTTTTTCAGCAGTGAACCGATTTGGACGGAGACTGAGGGAGGGATCGGAGGTAAACGGGAGCTTGGCGAGGAGTAATTGCTTCTCAGGGTGGAAAGAAACACTCTGGTCTATCAGAAATTGATCTTGTTCTTCTTTCAGGGATACAGTTTCCAGAGTTTCACCTTGACGACATTTGCTGCAATTTCGACATCGGACACATCTGTAGGAGACTTCAGTACCAAATTGTTCAGTCGCATCAAACTTCAAGGATTCTTGTCGGAGTCCATAAACGGTTTTCTCAGTGTCCCAGCTAGGAGGGATAATCCATTCATCCAGGTCACCATGCTTCTCACAATGTTCAGCTTCACAGGTAGTAGGAACTTCAACATCAGGGAGGAGGAGATCTTTGTCGAGGACATCATGGAGGAGTTCAGCAGGATCATGTTCAACGGGGTGATAGAGGTGATGAAGATTTCGAGTGACGGCTTGAAAAGCTCGGCATTCCGCGGTGAAGAAAGATTTGACACCAAGAAAGCCAACCAGGTCGGTTGCATGTCTCCAGGCCGGGTGGGGACCACCGAGAATTGTAATCTCTCCCTTTGGAGCAGCAATCATACTTTTGAATATACCCAACCCACAGGGTAAGGTATATAAAAGAACAGGGAAATACTTTTGGTACCTTATCCCAATCATAAGGTCGACCTCGTCTCCACCTATCCTAGCAGGAGCAGGAGGAAGAGGTTCAAGATCAGGCTTAACAGAGTTGTACTCACGTTGAATATCAACCCATGCATCAGAGATTCTCCATAGGGGAAATTTTGTGGTGATATGAGGCATTCGGATAGCTGTGATCGTAGCTTGTTCGTTAGGTTCAACCAGGTCAAGGAGAAATTGCTCATCTCCTCCCTCTATCAGAATAGTTTTTCCTCCTGCCACATCCATCTTAGTAGGTCCAGGACGGATACATGTACTATCAAGAAGAATTGCAGCTTTATCGGACATCGCGCTGCCCATGCAGCCAGAATCATAAAAAGTGAGGAGAGATCTACCATTCACATTGTAGTTTTGGAGCATGAAAATACTAGGATCATCTACATCACTATGAATCCTCTTATCAGAGTTAACGGAGATAACAGGAGTAGAAACCGGGTTCAAATTATAGCAGCTAGGGAGGTTGAAGAAGAACGAGGTTCCAGGTTTCACTTGCGCTGGATCTACTTTCTTCAGAAAATCAGGCTGGATTTTCTTGTTTTCTTCAATATGCCATTTACAGAGAGTGAAGTGAAATTGCCTATTCTTAGGGCGGTCAGCACAGTCTTCAACATTACAAGCCCATTCAGTTTGACATTGAGGACGGTGGCGAGCTTCCCAACCTTCACGATCTTTAACATCTACCTCCGAATCCATTCTAAGGCATCTAAAACAAGCTTTAACTCGTTGAGCTATTTGTATCCTGTTTGTAAGAATATCAGCTCCCAAGAATTGGTCACAATAGAATATATGAGTATGCTTTCCGTTACAGAGCTTACAATCTTTCAGAGCGGGAGCGACATAGGCTTTGGAAACGTATACCCCGCTACCATTCTTCTTGGGAGGTTTTGAGACTTTTCCACCAGAGGGAGGTTTGGTGGTATTTGGCGTGGAGGTGAATGTCTTACTTTTCGGAGCAGGTTTTGAGGGAGGAATGGCAGTTTTCTTCGCTTCAGACACAGGTTTGCGGCGCTTATCAGGATCAACCCCGCGGTCCAGTTTAAACGAGTGGCTTTTATTATAGAAAGTAACCATTTCGTCAAGAAAGGGGACGAATAGTTCAAGTAGACGCCGTCCACTAATTTTACCTTCCAATTTAAAAATCATCTTTTGAAATTCAACCAGAGAATCTTGAGGGATGTTTTCGACTATCTCTCCGACGATAGGATGCATGTAGAGTTCCTCATAGAGATCATGTTTGACAGCTAGATCACGGAGATAAAGAAATTGAGATCTAACCTCCACCAGCCACTTCCTTGCCTGTTCATTGTTGCCAGGACAAGCACCAAGACGCCGTAGATTAGCAACACGGAGAGCAAACAGATCAGAAACATTTCCAAAACTTTCCTTCAGAAGGACAAAGATTTCTTCTACGGTGTCAAGATGGCGACAAGCCGTACGAGCAACTCCAGTCAGACAGGTACGAGTTAGGAGGCGAACTTGTTCTGCAACGGAGGGTCCTTTCAGAGCAATAAAATGATCCCAATCTTCTTTAAACGAGTAGTAATCACCCTTATCAGAGTTCTCTCCAGAGAAAGTTGGGGGCTTTACATCATGACTTTTGTCGTCCCCGGTGATCTCATATTTAGTTTTGAGATCTTGTATCTTATCAGTTATACTATCTTCTTTCTTTGCAAGGGTGCGGTAGGTATTCTCCAGTTTGATAGATTCTTCACCAAGATCACAATCTAAAGCTTGATCAATTAATTCCTTAGCAGTGATCTTGACTCTCTCAACTTTCTTTACGGTCGACTTCACACGGTCCTGATAGCTTTTAAACTCAAACTGATTATCTGGGGAATCAAGGAGCAGTTCATCTAGTTTGTCAGCAAGATCACGCATATCTCCTATGGTGGCACCCATGTACTTACCAACCCTATCAGCTTTAGTTTTATTTCCAGCGGTAGAGGAGACAATGGAGGTATTAGCGGATAAAGTCGGAGAATTTTCTTCAGCACGTAATTCTCGATTCCGAATTTCTTTATAGGCTGCTGCAATAAATGCTAGGTATCCAGATCTAGCAGTGGCAGCATTATTAAGTAGTTCACTCATGTCTGGAACATCTTCAAAAACCACCTGTGCACTGAGAATTTCATCCTTAAATACCTTAGCTCGTGCCACAGAATCTTTAAGATCATCTAGAGGAAAATCTTCAGGTTTAAAGTTGGCGAACTCTTCTTGCCAAGTAGATACAGCAAAATTAAGAGTTCTCCGTCCTTTGCGTATTTCTTGAGCTCTTTCCATCTCAGGTGTGAGGTGGGAGGCCATAGTATTTATCTCGTGAATTAAATTATCAGCTATAGACTGAGCCGAGAATTCATCATCATACTCAAGTTCTATCTCCGAGTCAGGATTAGAGCTGGGTTCGAGAGTGGATGAATCATCTTTCAGAGGAGGAGAAGGAAAAACGAACTTCGAACCGACATCAGTTACAGGAATATTACGTGGAGTAGTTTCATCTGGAGATTGAGGCAAGGATTCAAGGCTAGGAGCAGGGATCGACGAATCCCACAGATGAGGGAAGCGATCATCTAGTCGATCTGCAGAGATCTCACGTCTGCGGGGTCGAGATGTTGGCGTAACAGGCTTTCCCCGAGTTAAGGATACAGGGCGTCTACCTGGAGAACGGACTCCTCTAGATATACTTCCACGACGGAGGCTGCAGGATCGATTCTCAGGAGATCGAGGATCCACAACTGCATCTACTGCTCTTCGTTCAGCATCATACCCAAGTAGAGGAGGGGAGTGCTGGACAGCTGGCATAAGAGGTGTATGAGGTATGTAGAGCGCTTAAAGTTTAAAGTTCACTAAGAGGGGTATTTATTTATCCTCTTTTTCACTGTGCCCGTTTAGGGAATTTTAGCACATTCCCAAGATACGATACCTAGATCCACAGGTATTGTTCAGCTATTAACATGATGGGGCAACATCATTTCTCCATGCGCACCTCTTTAATACACATGAGTCTCTTTATATTATTTATTTCTGGTAGCGATACAGAGGCCAGACCCGTGAACTGAAATACATTGAATCAGTCACAGGTTAGATATATGATAAAATTAATTATATTTCCAATAGTTATTGTTAATATGCTCAATATACAAAATTAGCCAAGTTTACATATAAATCTGCTCCAGGTGTGCTTAGTGTGGAAAAGTTATAACAATATGTATAAAATTAAATTAACACTTACAAAGTTGATTAGGCCGGAGAATTTAATAGCTCTAGAGTTGGATGATCTTTACCAGCTGTCTCTCGTACATAACTAGAAATAGCAGGATGAGTTGTATGAATGCTTTTCATGTGATAAAGGAGGTAATGATAAGAGAGTCATTGATTGTTCACACAGATCACACAGAGTTCGATTATATACCTTATTCTGCTCGGAAGCAGCAGTCTCGGATTATAGAAATGGAGGAGACATTTCGAACGAGACTTCTCCAAGTAGGAGGTGACAGAGAAGGTGATGACCAGCAGGGTGTCGTTCTCCTGGTCCACGTTATTGGATGATAGGATCTAAATAAGATTAGGTTAGACATTAGATCTCAACTTCAAAGCTGGCTCGTGTTTATTCTTCACCTTGTTTTGCTCAGTAGCAGCTGTCCCGGTTTATAGAAGCTGAGGAGCTGCTTCCAACGGGACTTCTCCGAGTAGGAGGTGATATAGATATGGATGATCAACAGGATATCGATCTCCTGGTACACGTTCTCGAAAGATAGGATCTAAATAAGATTAGGTTAGACATTAGATCTCAATCTTGCAACCGGTTCGTGTTAATTATTCACCTTATTCTGCTCGGAAGCAGCAATCTCGGATTATAGAAATGGAGGAGACATTTCGAACGAGACTTCTCCAGGTAGGAGGTGGTGAGGGTGAGTAGAATGCTCAGCAGGGAGGTGCTCTGCCGGCGGGTCAGCTCAGGGTATCAGGTTACCCGCAGCAGTCAGGTAACTGCAGCTTGGTTGTAAATCTGCTCGATTAGATTCATGAGCAGTTCATCAGTGAGGTCATCCTCGTCCAGGGGTACGGCGAGAGGAGGATCAGGGTAGATTTAATCTAGGAGATAAATCAAAAGTTATAATTAATTTCGATCACCTCATTCTTAGAAGACATTTACGAATGTTTTCACCTGTTAATTCATTAGTTCAATGTTCTGGGCAGGAGGTAAAACACAAGATAGAGTTCTGAATTCACTTTTATAAAACATCAGTAAGTTAAGGGATAAAATCTAGAGATCATTTTCTTTGTAAGCGTTTACATTTATATGAGATGTTTATAAACCTAGTATTGCACAACCTGGAACGATTAGACAGGACAACACAGTTATCCTAGCCCATAGTGGTCTGAAATATATAGACCATATAATGATTTTAATAAAACGTTTTCCAATATATTAGGACAATATGAAAAGCTTGTTTAATAGTATAAAACTTTTATGACCAGGGCTATATGAAGTACATAGTTGATATAAAATTATAGTTACGCTCAGATAAAACTTCTCAATTATAGATTCATGTAAATGTGGTGAAGGATATGAGTAGAGAATAGAGTAAAATGTTTGAGCTGAGCTTCATGAACATCTTCATGTCAGGTTTTCTGATTCAACCTGAACATTAAAAATTAACTGATCTGTAGATCTCACACTGCCAGGCCGAAAGGATGTTCAGTGGCTGAATCAATTATCGAATTCACTAATTCTAGTTTTTCCAATGTCTCTTCAGAGTTTATTCCTTGATTTCAGTTTTTTAGCAGATCATACAGGGATTTCACTAATAGTATGTAAGTAGAGATTGATTTGGGAACAGCTTCAAGTAGAAGTTTCTCGAGTAGTTGATGCATTATGAATTCTTATGTTAACTATGGAGTGGTATATATTTCACTAGCTAAACTTTGTTTTTTCGAATTCACAATTCATATTAGTTTAATCTCGAGATTGCTGAACCTGAAATAGAAAATCACTTATGGATCCGAGTCAGGGCTCAAGGGGGGTGTTGAGCTGCCTGCTCTAGGATCTGGTAGAGGTCTAGTTCGTCTTCACGGTGGACTACGACCACTGTACGAACACTCCTCCTCGTCGTTCTGAACTTCTTCTCACCATGATTCCGGTACTCTAGGACAGCAGATCGGGCAAGACCATCTTCAGATACATCAATGGACTGAACACGAGCAATCCTCCAGACGGGATCACCCAGGCGATGTTCGGCGTCAGATTTGAGGTAGATCACGATGTCTCCTTCCTTCAACTGGTAGGTAGTCTTCTTCCATTTGGAGGGCTGAGGTATAAAATCAACTAACTTCTCCGTCCTCCAAACATTCCACCAGACATCATAGATTTTATCCATCTGTTCAATCAACCGAGAGGGGGTCGATATCCGAGGGTACCCAGACAAGGCTCTACGGTTATTCCTACCAAGAATGAGCCTTGATGGAGTTATGAGATCCACATGATCCAGATTAGATACACGAGAACCAATGCAGATTGGGAGATTATTTAGTTCTGAGGCTATCCAGGAGAAACAGGTTTCAGTGGAAAGGATATCAAGTTTTAAACCTCCATAAACCTTGTTTAGCAAACTCTTAATCTCCTTGATCGATCGTTCAACCATCCCGTGGGCATTGTGTCCAGCCACAGGACAGGTAGAAAACTTCACACCAACTTGGTGATTGATGGATAGAAAATCTGATATATCCATGATTGATAATTCCATGTTTCTGCAGGCAGAGAGAAGTTGGCTGCCTTCATCAATCCTGAGCTCGGACGGATGTCCGAACCTAGATGCAAACCGAGTATATGCTTGGATGAAGGCGGACGAAGAGTAGTTTTGCATCGTGTATATTGCGACTGCGCAGCTGGAAGGATCTTTGAACACTAAACCATAGATCTTAACTGTACTACGATGCTGGTGCTCGCAGATTGCGAGAAGGGGACCAAAGATATCCACCTGGCAGCAGTAGAAGACTGGAGCAACTGTTAATCTAGTCTGATGGAGTTTTCCGTCCTCAACCTCGACTAGTCTTGTCTTATTACGAACACAGAATCTGCAAGATTTAACAACCTCGTTGGCTAGATCGCGGCCTCGGAGGATGTAGGACAGGTACCTCGATTCAAGGAGAGAGGCCGTGGCAGAGCGGTGGTGAGTGATGGCTTCGTGAGAGTGGAGCATGATGGAGTAGGCTATAGGACTATATCTATCAACTATTGGTTTGACAAAGGAGAGCGGAGTCAAATCAAGCATTGTATCTTCTGGAGAATTAATTTCTTGACTGTCCAAGATTCTTCCAACATAATGCATAATTCCATTCTTCAGAATAAAGTTATCTTTATATTCTTTGTCAGGAGCAAACTTCTTAACTTCCAGGGTGGCTTTGAAAAAATAATAATTTTTCCCTCGTTTCAGTTCAGTATCCGTGAGGTGAGGTCTATCTGGCAGTATGAAAGAGTACTCCGTTGACACCAGAGACGTCGGAGCCGGAGGGGGGAACCATGACGGAGACCACGAAGGTTTACATGCGGAGATAAATCTGATCACATAGGAGACGATACGAATTGAAGAGGACCAGGACGATTTATTAGGATCATAGATGTAGTTGCTGAAGATGTATCTCTCGGAGACCTTAGGTACCAGCTCCGGGAGATCATTGAACATAACGGAAGTTTTAGTTTCAAGAGAAACGCTTCTCTTATCTTCCGCTGACAAATTTATTTCCTCAATTGTCTTCAAAGGCATATTTTCTCTTGGGAGATACATCCAGGATTTACCGTTTTGCCAATCGGAGGTATCGGAGAGATCGGAGACATCTGCATGACGGGTTCCTAGATCTGCAATGTTGAGTGAACCCTCGATGTGGAACCATTGTTTAACATCACTCAATCTGCGGATCTCAATTACAGAGTTACGTACTGCAGTTTCCAAGGGGCGTTCGTCGTGATTTAGCCAATGGAGAACGATTGTGGAATCCGTTACATAAATGGAGTCGGAGACTTGATCACGGAGATGGAATTGGGCGAAGTGGGCGAGGGATGCAGACATTACTGCGGCTCGGAGTTCGGCTCGGGGAATAGTACTATAACGAACGATCTTACTTTTTGCAGTCAAGAGTTGGCAAGAGAATTCACCGGAGGTTAGAAGTACTCTGGCATGGACGGAGGCAACTGCAATAGATTTTGAGGCGTCAGAGGAGATAATCAGGTCGAAATCCAGGGAGGAGGCATCAGGGGGAATGATGGTGCGGCGAAATCTCAGGTCCTTGATTGATTGAATATCATTGAGGTTGGAGATCCACTTCTCCAAGTAGGAGTCGGGTACTGGATCATCCCAGTCTAGATTCTCGAGGCAGAGATCGTGGAGGTCCAGCTTTAGTCGGGAGGTTATAGGTGTAACCAAACCTATGGGATCATAGATTCCAGCAACTTTTCCAAGAAGATTCCGACGAGTAAAGTTTTTACGGAGAGCTTCTCCGACATCACCGGAGACAACCTCCGGAAGAACACCTCTCTTAGCTTTTCCAAAGAAGAGATCTTTGATATCGATGCTAATCAGATCTTTCTCAGGGTTCCAGAGCATTCCAACTACTCCAACATAGATACCATCCTTAGAAACCTCTGGAGCAGGCGGAGAACCGGAGAAAGTGTAGGCTTTGACGGAGAGATTGGCAGTTTTCAAAACAAAATCAAGGCTGTCAGCAGTTGATTTTGCAGTAGAAAGATCGTCCGCAGCATGGATGATGTCGTCGACGTAACCATCAGAACGTAGAACCTGTGCACCAGCAGAGTGTTCAGGGTAATGTTCTTCACAATGATCAGCAACCTGAGCAAGACCAGCAAAGAGTTGATTGCCGGAAGATTTGACTCCATAGATGAGAGTAACTACAACCATAATGATGGTAGGTTGATCAGGATCAAGATCAGGTTTCCAAAGATACTGTTGGAATCTGTAGCAGGAAGGATCTAGTTGAATCTGGTTGTATGCCATAGTAAGATCACAAGTCAAACCACCTTGCTTAGACCGGAACCGGAGGAGTAGGGCAGGTATTTGAGCAAGATTATTTTCTCCCTTGGCGAGTATATTATTCAGGGAATCTCCACCAGGGGTTTTACTTGAAGCGTCAAATACCATTCTGCAGGGGGTTGAAAGAGACGTGGCTTTCCAGACAGTTCTCCAGGGAATGATGTAAGAGGTCTGATGACTGTCAAGGAGTTGATTCTGAGTTTCCGGAGGCAAATCGGTCAGGGGAACAACAAAGGCTCGA
>Ga0208166_1000186_pt1 | contig 9363 bp, 2 predicted proteins | sample Colrivmeta1546C3_FD_187637 | JGI IMG/M metagenome (GOLD analysis project Ga0208166, IMG submission 187637) | Estuarine microbial communities from the Columbia River estuary - metaG 1546C-3 (SPAdes) (version 2) | ecosystem: Environmental > Aquatic > Marine > Intertidal zone > Estuary | place: USA... | reverse complement strand
GGGGGGGGGGGGGGGGGGTTTTTTTGGGGGGGGGGATTTTTCTTGAGTAGTAGTCCTTCTTTGTTTGTGTTTTGCTCTTGAACGGGAGGGGGGGGGGGTTTCATTGACTGGAAAAGGAGGGGGGGTTTTTTTATTCTCTGTATTTTTGTTAAACACATTTGCAATTAGAGTTTGACTTTGGTTGGAGGGGGTGTGAACAAGTGTTGCAGAATTAGGAGTTAGTAATGGGCTCAAACTGTTGTTCTTTAAAAAATTTATCCCTAAAATAATTGGAAGGGATAAATTTTTAAGAACAACGGCTCGGCCTGTAAAAGTAATATTAATCTTACTAAAAACTAGCTTAATATCTACTTCGCCTAACGTCATCATCGTCGCATTTGCTGTCGCCCCGTTAGCTGACATCAAATGCGACGGTCTTAATAACCTGCGTTCCCCTTTTAGAAAATTACAAAAAAAATCTTCTGAAATGGCAATGCCTGAAGGAACAAGTGCTCCGGTATCAATTAACAGTTTGCATTTAATGAATTGATTTGTACCTGTTCGTCCAATGCTAACTTCTCCGTCCACGAACGAAGTCCCATTGTTTGAGACTGAGAAGACTCCTGTTGCCGGTTCAGCCTCATTTCTTGGATATGGAGTGCGGACTGGGCCAAAGTGAGCTTTCGTCAGGTGTTTGCCGGGACACTTGCTACAGATTAGTTGAGCTCTTGGGATTTTACACTCGTCTTTATTATGATTAGCTCCGCACTTGTAGCAGCTCTTTATCTTACACTCCCTGATGTAATGCGGGCCATCGCATCTCCAGCACTTGACATCTATCGCGTTCAATGAAATTGGTTGGTTTGTTGGAATCCTCTGCGAATATTGGATTATCGTATCTCTGAACATGTTGAAAATGAACGGTACTTTTCCTACGTAACTAGAGACCATTGTGCTGAGGGTGCTGTTTCCTAGTCCTGCTACTACGGTGTTGATGATGAGCAGTACTTCGTTCATGTTCCAACGAGATGCTGGTCCGAACGCGTCTTCTGATAGTACTCTTATCTTTTCAAGATACACTGGGATGCTGTCCCCGGAGTTTTGTCTAACTCCTTGATAGATTTGTTTTGTCGCTAGTACTACATGTGAAGGCGACACATATAGGACACATATTGTCCTCAACATATCCACATATGTGTATTCTGGGTTCGCAGCTTCAGTTCCCACTCCTAGACTGAGGAGTCGTTGTTTGGTGCTGGTGGCGCAGCAGTTGAACACAATTGCTACTCGGCCAAGATTTGACGTTATGAAGGACCGGTCATATATCTCTAGGAAATGTTGACACCAATGCTTCAGAGGTTTATGTGAAAAGTCCAGTATTGTCATCTGAGAATTCTGCTTGCTAATTATTTTCACCTCCTTTTCGGCTATCTTCTCCCACGGGAATCCTGGGAACTGGGAACACTCTGCTAATATGGGGTCTGATCGGTTTACTTCCGCGCGCATCGTGATAATTTCACTTTCTTGAGCCGCGTTAATTAGGGATTCCGCTTTAAACTGGGCCACTACCGATTTTCGGAAACTGTCCGTCATGGTAACCTCTTCTAGGTTTAGTGCTGCCTCTAGTTTGATAGTTTCTTCCCTCACTTCCGGTCCTACTCCATTCTGTTCCGCCATCCATTTAGTTAGAAAGGGACCAAGCCAGGGAGGGGGGGTAACGGGGATTTCCGCTGGGGTTGGCTCTTGACGTTCCATATCTGGTTCACTCATACTGAAATGAAATAAAATTATTCACTGTTTATATTTTAAAACGGTCGTGTTGTCATCTTTGTCCTTATTAACTACTAATCCGTATCCCCGACCTACGTCTTTGTCTGTACGTGTAACAAATTTAAGCCAGAATTGAGAGAATTCAATATTGTTAAATTTAAACATGATTCTACCTCTTTTAACACTGCTTTTTTCACAACGAACGGGAATTGTAAAAAAATATTTCTTCTCGGTAGCAGACAATACTGAACTTGTCTCAAATGCCGCGGATGGCTTACTGGCTTGAACTATACTTAGGTCGTCTTTGTGTCTCGGCTAGGGTTGAGTCAAAACACAAATCCGAACTATCGTAGATTTAAACACATCAAGTAGGCATATTTGAACAAAAGGCGTACTTGAATTTTTTGAAGCATGTCACCATGTTACCATTTAAAAGTGGTACTGAATGTACTTAATAAAGAAACCAATATCTTGATGTGAATAAATAAACGAAGTATAAAAAATGGCATATATTTAACTAATATGAAAAAATGATACTAATGGAATATAGAAAGCCGGAGCTCTCTCACGATATCTCCGCCTTTCATCCGCCTCGATGGCGAATGATCTTCCTTCTTCTTCCGACCCTTCGTGATAACTGATTCCTATTTCGGTTTTAGCCCAGCTCTAAACCATTTCCCTTCTTCCTCATGGTTGATCTCGTGGTTCTTGCTCATTGGTTGGATTCAACCCAAGCCAAGCCGAAACCACGCTATGCCATGCTTTCAGGCGTCTCTTCTAGGTTAGATATTTTCCGTTGGAAAATGCATACTTTCTAAACGATATAGTTGAGGGGATAAAGCACCTGCCCTCAGCTCCTAATTCACTACAGACATATATACATGGATGCTTACATCCTCCACTTGATCTTGGAACCTATGCACGCTGCATAGGTTCCACGATCTCACATGATCCGTCTCCATCTTCTTTGCTGGTGAACCGAACTCCAACATTAGGTAATCCTCTTCTGTGTGCGGCGGAGGTTTGGCGGTACGGTTCAGGGCGTGTATCTCCTAACAGCTCGAGTAAAACATCCGCCCTGAGTTTGTTGTCTGTGGGAACTGGCATCGGTGGTTTGCAGAAGGCAGACAGTGTTCGTTTAATTATGCATAATAGCCAAAACATCCATTGACAAGCAGTTACAAAACCTCCTGTGGCTGCGACATAGTGGAGAACTTGTAGGATTGGTTCACAGAACTTTTTTACGAAATATTCAACTCCTCCCATCTGCGTCATATCTTGAAACTCATTTTCCAACTTTGTTAATGAGTATGAGGGTCCACCGGGTAATTCATTTAGTTCACATTTGTCATCTCCTTTACATACTGCATGAACTATTGAGCTGGTAACTAAATTGGTATATCCTTTTAACCCCGCTACGTGGTCGAAATCAGACTCTTCTGCTGCAGTGTACAGGCCTAACTCGTCGTCTGGATGAGTGAAATTCATGCTCATCTTAGGTTCTTTACGCGGTGGGGGCATATTCCTTAGTCCAGGTCCGATTCTGATCCATCCATCAACTCCTTGTATTGCTCTGGCAAAATTTGGAGTGCAGGGCTCTGGAGAGGAGTTGATTAGCAACATTCTATTTGCTGTGCTTAAAAACTTGTACTGTTTATGATCTTCTATAGGAAAATCTGCATAACAAATGTCTTTTTCCATTAATTTCACATTCACTGCAGTACAGCTGTACTGATATATTACTTCTCCTCTCTTAAACACAAACGTTCCGGAGCCAAGATGATGAGGTGGAGCATCGGCCGGTTCTCGTACACTGGTGAGACAGGACATCGTTGCTCCGATCGCTGATCTTTTTCCTTCTGCTAAATCTAACTTATATCTCAGGTATAGAGATAAAGAACGCAGTTCTGCAGCATTAGAGACATCTTGAGGTTTGATCGGTAGTAATTTAACTTCACTATTTTCATCTTCGCGTAATAATAATATGTTTTTTACATTGGTCAAGTGCACCTGGTGGCCTCCACACTGTAGAGGTAGATTTTGAGATCCTTTTAACTCGTAAAATAACTGTCCTTCTTCTGCTACAAAGTATTGTGGCGTGTGGACTCCTTGAACTTCTCTGACTATTCTGAACGTACATGTTGATTCTGGTGGGTTCCAGGTATAGGTGTGCATCGCACCAACGCAGCCTCTTGCCGGTCCATGTGGGTTACAACTCAATATTTCCGATGATGACATTGCTAACACTTTATCTCCTTGTTTCTGAAAAATCTCTTCTTCAATTGTGACTTGAAACTCTGTGTGTTGTACTATATTTTTTTGAATTGATCCATCCATGAGGACTGATTCACCTTGACATTTTATCACGGAATTCGAGGCTGTTTGGTATCCGACCTCGAATTCCATGATATAACTCCTTCCAGGTACTGCTATTGTCTCCGAGTGTCTTGTCTGCGGGGTTACAAATCGGCGAGTGTTGGCCATCTCTCCACAAGTGCTGGCGGAAACCATTAATGTTTCTTCTCTCTCAGCTGAGAGGATGGGTTTTGAATAGGATAGGAGGCCGCAATAGTAGGACTTCTTGTGTGATGTGATCCTGCATTTGTATCCTCTTAACTCTTCATTTTCCACTAGTTGGACGATTTTAACATTTGTGGTTTCTCCTGGTAGCTCCGGATCTGATTTACATCTGGCTCCAGCATCATACACTTTTATATCACTAGGCTTGCTGCAGTCGTATCCGAGGACATTGAAGTTTCCGGCGCTGTCTGTTGGTGTTGCGAGGATTACTACAATGCTGAGGAACAGTAGGGGGATAGTTTTGTTCCCCCCCTGTTTACTCTGATGTCCCCTGTTGAACCTCCGTTTCTGATTTCCAGGTTGATCAATCTCGCGAGGCTGTCTCCCTTTCTGACCTGAACAAAGATATCGTTAGCGTTGAAAATGTAAATAGCTGGGGAACGTAACACGCCGGCTTGGGGTGAGAATTTGAGTATCATTAGATTGCGTTCAATGATTGAATTAAATACTACAGGATATAAAAAATCATTGTTGCTTTTTTCATTTAAACTGCAATTAATTGGTATCCATTCTCCCATCCCTGGCCGGAGTGTTACAGTATTTTTTACTTTGGCAATTAAGAAATTTTTTTCTTTAATGAAATTGATTTCCCCTTTTTTGCTTTTATTTTCGTCGTCGTCATTTTCATTGTCCGTCCACATACTTTCCCATCTGTCTCTACTTCCTGCTCTGCTACTAGGTCCACTACCTTGTCTACTTCTTGAACTACTTTCTGACCTACTTCTTTCTCTTACTACTCTGTATCCTGATTTACTAATTAATGATTGATTGATTTTTATACTCCCTGTCCTTAGCAGTTTTTCTAGAGATGCTGCTCTGGTCCTAGTTGAGGTTCTGCTCACACTCCTTGGGCGTCTGGGAGGTCCTAGAGGTCTCTTTGCCCATGCTTCATTTAACACTGGCTGTGCAGCCCTTGCTATTGACGACATTTTTCCTGAGATTTTGCTTCCTGTGGACTTGACTGCTGACGGTAAACTTGTACGAGATTTTCTTATAGGAGTTCTTGGTGAAGGAGATGGATCAAACTTTTTGACTGGTTTAGAGATTCTTGTTGACCTCCGTCCTCCAGAACCTGACGATCTTCCTGATGATCTGCCTGATGAAGGTGCTCTAGGTATTGTCTCTGTGTTTTCTAATTTATTTGATTTATCCTGAACATGTTCCTTTTCTTTTTCTGGTTCAGCCTCTATCTCCTGTTCTGACTCTTGAGAGGCTGTTGAGGCTGCTGAGGTTAACTGTTCTTCAACTGACGTTTCTGGTACTATGTTTGCAGTTGCATTTTGCTCTGTTCTTTCTGTGGTAAAACTGAGGTTTGGAGAATTGATTTCACTGATGATTGATTGATTGATTGTATTGTTGAAAGATTGAAACATTTCATCATTGTCTTCGGACTCTTCTTGTTGATCTTCTCCTGATTTTTCTTGTACTGTTTCCCTGTTATCTGAGTTGTCTGATGAGTCATCATCATGTTTCTGCTCCTTGTGGTCGCCGAGATCTTCATAGAACTCGTCAACTAGCTGATTTTCCACCAAGCATGGTAATTCTACTAAGGATAACTCGTCTGCTAGTTGGAGCATGATTTCTTTTGGGAGTCTAGGGAGTCTGAAGATGGGGTTCAAGTCCTTTTCTCCCATTTTTTTGCACAATCTTAATTTAGATCTGTGTGCAACATACTCTCTAGGACGGTTGACGTGAATTTCTTTTACTCTTAACATAGCTGAGTTGATGATCTCCGTGACTTCGACGGGGCCGCTCCAATTTAAGAGAAGTTTTCTTGAATCACCAATTGCAGGAAGTACTGCAGCATAGCAGAGATCACCCACATTAATATCTTCCCTCGGCGTACTGTACGCTTTGAACTGTCTTCTTATCCGTACTGTATCGTTTTGCCTCATTAGGTCGATGATCATGTCGAGTTCCTCTTCTAAAGTGCCCAGTTCAGCCTTGGCTTCATCTTTGAACTTAGGTATAAGGGATAAATGAGGCAGATTCGTCTCTCTGCCTAAGAAAACTCGGGCCGGGCTGCATAAAGTACTGTAATGTTGAGTTGCGTTATAAGCTAAAATCAAAGTAGGTAAACTTTTTTCCCAATTACATTCCCCATTTGCCCTTTTTCCTTTTAAAAGTGCCCACAATGTTCTGTGAAATCTTTCAATTGGGTTACTGTTATGTGAATAAGGTGTCCCCACTTTTACTTTTACATTTAATGCTTTCATCATGGTTACAATTACTGAATTTTTAAATTCGCAGCCCGAATCCGTCCTAATGGAGGTTGGTGCTCCATATAGGCCGATCCAGTTCTTCATGATCGCTGTAGAGACTGTTTTAGCAGACTTATCAGGGATGGCAACTGCTGAGACGAACCTGGAAAATTGGCACATAAGTGTTAAGATATATTTATTCTTTTCTGGGGACAATGTTAGTGGGCCAACAAGATCCATGCATAACACATCATTGACATTTTTTGCAAGATTTTCAAAAGGTTCAACATTTTTTAAATTAATTTCTTCTCTATGAAGACATCCTGCGCACTCTGTTACGAAGATACTGGTATCTTTTCTCCAGCCAGGCCAATAGAACACTAGTCTTACCTGTTGCATAGTCCTCTGGACTCCCCAGTGTTCATGTGCGTGTACTGCTAAAAGTGCTTGATACCTGTGCGAGGGTGGGATGACAATTCTGTGTCGAGGTTCAGCCTCGAATTCGTCCTCCAACAAATATATCAATTCTGCTTGATTTGTTGAGGATTTTTTTGTCAACCTGAGCTGTTTTCTTACCTTGTACAGCTGTACTACATCGTTGTGTAGACCCTCAAATTCTTCTGTATCGATTTTTTTATCATCGATTTTACCTGTTTTTTCGTTGAACCATGATCTTACCAAGTTTAATGCACCATCATCTATTTGTGCTTTTTCTAGATCATTCTGATCTATGCCTATCTTACCTTGTATGGTCCCAATTAAGGGTGGTCCTCGGCCTTCAATTCCATTGGCCGTTGCTAAATGCCAAGGGAGTTCAACTATGGTACATATTTTACCTGTGCATGAGGGGGGTATATATTCTGAAGAAATATTTACCTTGGATTTACCTGTGCATGAGGGGGGTATATATTCTGAAGAAATATTTACCTTGGACCATGGTATAGGGTATATTTCTTCTTTACCTTGAGTGATTGAATCAACACAAGATGGTGATGGTTCATCCATGTGTTTAGCCCTAGAGATTAGATCTGCATTTGTGTTATACTTACCTGCACGGTGCTTTACCGTAAAGTTGAACTGTTGTATGTGATCCAGCCATCGTCGCACGGTCCCGCCGCTGTCTTTCATTGTACTCCAGTGAAGAACAGTATTGGAGTCCGTGATGACAATGAACTTTCTCAGCCTTAACAAATGTTCAAATTTTGAAATTGCGTACACCAGTGCAAGCATTTCTCCTTTACTACTGTGATAATTGCATTCATATGGTCTGCATTTCCGTCCTTTTACTCCTAAAAAACGTTCCACGCCTTTCTGTTCTTGTGAAAGAACAGCTCCAATTGCATGTTTGCTGAAATCTATAGTAATAATAAAAGGCTGAGCTTCCGGAGCAAAATCTGGTGGGGCTCTGCACGGTGCTGCTACAAACATCTTTTTAAGAATATTAAAATTATCGATCATCTCTTTACTCCAGATTATCGTTCGTTTATTTTTAACCTCGTTGAGATTCGCTGTGATCTCCGCAAACCCAGGTAAAAACTCTCTATAGTAACCAGCAAAACCTAAAAATGATGAGAGCTCCTTGCCTGTTGAAGGTCTGGGCCAATCTACAATCTTTGAAACATAAGACGGTATGAGGCTGATACCTTCCTCGCTAATCATGTGACCGAGGTATTCAACTTCGGTCCTGAAAAGAAATGTTTTATCTGCGTTTAGTTTAATCCCAGCTGCGCGGTGTGCCTGGAAAACTAAATCAAGTAATTTAAGATGAGAAATGGTATCATTTGTGTGTAACAATACATCATCTAAATAAGCTAGAATCCCTTCGATTCCAAGCATGTCAACCATTCTCTGTACAAGTCTACAGTATGCAGCTCCAGCATTTTTTAAACCAAACGGCATTCGACAGAAATGGTATAGACCAAATGCTGTTGCAAATGCTGTTAGCGGGCGCGATTTTTTTTCAATTGGAATTGCATGGTAAGCCTGGGCTGCATCCAGGGTAGAGAAAACCCTGGACGAGCCCAGTGAGGTTAAAATATCACTAATATTCGGCGTGGGATACGAGTCATCAACGGTCAACCGGTTGACCGCGCGGAAATCCACACACCATCTCGTGTGACCGTTTTTTTTCGTGACCGGTACTAGAGGTGATGCCCAAGGTGAGTTGGAGGGTTCGATCACGCTGTCGCGGATCCAATCCTCCAACTGCAACCGTAGATTTTCGCGTAAAGGTGGCGCTAAAGGCCTTACTCTTTGTCTGACCGGTTTTGCACCGGGCATTAGCTCTATGTTAAATGTATCCCAGGTCGTGTTGCCCACATGACACTGGTCATTGGTAAACACGTCCTGGTATTCATTTATCATGGAGTACAATTTTCTTTTTAAATCTGGAACCTTTCCAATTACAATATTATCTTCTAGATTTAGATCTTTCCATAATTGATCTGTGACCGTTTTATTTTTGATTTTTGCTGTGACCGCGTTAAGTAAAGGTTTCTCTTTTTTTTCTACAATACACATAGAACCATGAGCTACAATTTCTCCTGGAGTTAATATAATATTGTTTTCGGAGAGGTTCGTATATAAAATGGTAAAAAACTTATCTTTTTCCTGTGTTTTGTTTCTGTACACTCCTGCCACTGCTCCAGTTAAGTCTGACTCATTTGTTGGAAAAACGGTCATGTGTTCCGCTGGGTTGAGTGGAACGGACACTTCTACTCCTTGTGCCGTTTGTGCAGGGACCAGTACACAATTGGTTGATCTGATGAGCATGATTGGAGCGCCGTCCGCTCCTGTCATAAACTCCTGAAGAGGGGGGGGAGGGGGGAGGTTT
>Ga0208166_1000162_pt1 | contig 10050 bp, 5 predicted proteins | sample Colrivmeta1546C3_FD_187637 | JGI IMG/M metagenome (GOLD analysis project Ga0208166, IMG submission 187637) | Estuarine microbial communities from the Columbia River estuary - metaG 1546C-3 (SPAdes) (version 2) | ecosystem: Environmental > Aquatic > Marine > Intertidal zone > Estuary | place: USA... | reverse complement strand
TGGAGCTCAGAATCTTTGCGGAGAGAAGCATCTGTTATTCAAGTTCTCCAGGATCCCAGTGTAGAAAACATCACTGTTCCGTTCAACCTGCTGATGAGTCCTGATATGCCGGAGGACCAGTTAAAAGAGCTGCGGACAAGTGGCCTAGACAAGAGTATTGATCAATCATTTAGTCCTAATGTGAACTCCACCTTTCTGATTTTTGAAGAGCAGCTTAGGAATAGGGTTTTTCTGAGAAAGTCCCCTGAAGTACCCAGATCAGGAGTTAAAAACAAGAGAAAACAAGAGAACACATGTCCTTCTAATCCAATTGTTGAAGCTACAGAGAACCTAAGTCCTACTAATCCAAGGCTTGAACGTTCAGAGAACACAAGTCCAACTAGTCCAAGGTTTGTACCTACAGAGAACACTAGTCCTACTAGTCCATGGGATGAACCTACCTCTCTATCTAGGTGTACACCTTCGGGTGAAACGAAGGATCGCTGGGCCGCGGCGTTGAGGAGGAAGAAGAGTGCTTCTTCCCAGGAAAGGGAGATTTTTGCAAGTAAGAAGAAACCTGTGAGACATTCCTGCATTGAATGTCGCTCTTCATTTGCATCTGGTTACAATTTGAAGAGACACATTAACAGTATACACCTCGGAGTAAGACATACATGCACTAAGTGTACTCACAGTTTTTCTACGACATCCAATTTAAGAAGACATCAAAAAAGATGTTAATTGAACAATTTAAGAACAAAACTGTGATAAAAAGTGCTCCACAAGCTGTGTTATAACTTAACCAAAGTGAAATTGACACGATTAAAACTATAAAAAGCAGAAAAAAACTTGAAAATGATATTAATTAGGATATAAATTAAAATTTAAATTCCTCCCAATTAAAAAAATGTTATTGTTCATTTAATGTTTTCTTAAAAGTTAACCCTTGACCAAATATTTTTAAAGATGACCCAAGGTGGCTGTATGAATGTTATAAGTATTACACTTTGTACCACTTATTCAAAATTGTAATTGATAGTTTGAAACATTATTTATCAGAACCAGAAAACTCTTGTTGATTTATCTAAAATTTTGCACGTGTTAGTATTATTCACACCTGAGCAGGAAACTTTTAAATAAAGCGGATTAAAGTTGCAGACTTAATCCCTTTACTTCAGAATTAAATCATTCAAACGTTAGTTTTGAAGATTACCTTTCGTGTTTTTAACTATGATGACAATTGATTTTAAACATGATGACAATTGATTTAAACATGTTAACTATTGATGTAACATTAATAACTGATTCAAACATGAGGACAATTGATTTCACTCGTAAAATGATGACTTCCACTTGTTAATGTTTGATTGATTTTTACGTGTGAATGATTGATTTATTTCAGTTCCTATAATCTCTCTTTATTCATAAAGATTTTCTGCGGATTTTCTTGAATTTTTATTGAAAAGACGACATTTGAAGAATTTGTTGAAATCTGCGAACAAGTTAACAGAAAATAAAAATTCAATAAAATGATTCAAACGAAAAAATTTACTCTAACATTAATTTATTGACAAGTTTCTTTTGGGAAATATGTTTTTAAACATCTTATTAGTTTACTGTATAATATTTACTTTATTTTTCGTCGTCGTTATTTAATAATTTCTAAAAAACGATTCTCAAAACGTATCCACCCAAAAAGATGATTTTTAACGTTGACTTTTCACACAAACTCAGTGATTATACATCGTAGAAACGTTTTATATGCCTTAAATGAATCCTAAAGAATTTGTCCACAATGCTGCATACTCAGTTCTACCATACTACCATACATAGCCGGTTACTCCCTTTAACAAAATGACCTAATCACGGCGGATTTGGATCCAGATTCATTTTTTTTCAATAAGTGCATCAGTGGATCCTATGCACTGCTGTAATTAAATGTGTAATTTTTAAAACAAAATTATTATTAAATAAATTGATAAAAATTATTATTATTAAATAAATTGATAAAAATTATGATTATTATGATTAAATATGATAAACAAATTCATAAACTCTAAAATTCTAAAACTCCATTATAAATTAAAGGGAAAAGATACCTGTTTAAGAGAGCTAATAATTGATGTCTGATGCTATATTGGTAGACCTCCATACCAGACAGAAATCTTGTCTCTATATTCCGAGGAGTTTTGAGTTAAGTCCTAAAAACATAATTAGTGAAGTTACAACTTTAAATGATGACTTATCGGATCCTGGAACTTAATGTGAAACCTTAAAGGGACTGTGAGGGTAATATTAAATAACCCTATGAGGGCAATGCCGATTTCCAACAGAACCCTTTAAAACTTTTAACTATTCATCAGTGAAGAGAGCTCTTTGTTGGAAAGTCTTAAAAACTTTAATCTCTGTGAAACAGTCCGGAACAATCTGAACTCATTACTATTTATGTGTTACTTGTGTAACTTGATATTACCAAATATTTTACATTAAAGCGTTTTTGTTTACTTATGAAAAACAATGATGTTCAGTAGGCTTTTCAGCCCAAACACAAATCATGTTAATTTATCAATGCAATACATGCTGCTAATTATTCTTTACCTTGCTGTTATTGGTTCCATGTAGTTTGATTTTGACAGGCGCCTGTAAGACAGGTAATTTATCAGCTCAGTTAATTTTATCATTATTGGGTTTTCAGCATGCACAGATTGTGATATTTGTTTAACCATTTTGATAAAAGCCTTTCCTTAATAAATCGTCGACCAGGGCATGGGAAGCTGAAGCTGTATTATCACAAGCCCAATCTCGTAGTAGCTCTTTTAATGGGACAGGTTTCTCATCCTCATACTAACATTTTATTTTAGTTAATTCAACAGAGGGGGGGGGAGGGGAAATAATGACCAGCAGCGATTACAGTTTGGAGAATAACATTGTTTTAATTCAGACTCAAACTTTAAATTTTATTTTTAAAAAAGTTGGACAAGATTAGTTATAACTGTAGTTACAAAAATTGGTAAAAAGAGAGAAAAATCTTATTTAATACCAGCCTTCACATTTAAATCATCAAATCATCATCAAATAGAAAGGGGATTTCAGGTATCGACATTAAAGGGAGTGTTCACGAAAAATGAAAGGGGGTATAGGCTTACGTCGAGAAATAAGCGCTTTTGATGATACTAATCTTATTTCTATCTGTTGTGTCAATAAGGAGGAAATTGTTAGACAAGACTTTTACCGAAGAACGTAGCGTTCACCCAAATTGAGAAAGTTGCAACATACAACTCGTTTCATAAAAAAATCAATTTAATTTGAAACCAATCATTTAGATATTAAAACCTAGAGGCATCGATTATTTTTCGACGCATTCGTATATAGTTTATTTTTCATAATATTTTTTATTCTTTTTGTATTCAATGCACTTAAAACCCCAAAATGTTGGCCGCCAGATGTCTCTGCTCTCGATGCTTTGAATGATTACACATGCCAGAGTATAAATGCTTGATCCCTCTAAGTTATCAAAGCATGATATAGCCACCACAGAATATCCAAGATAACTCACATTAATCAAATTAATGCAACTAAGAAAAAAAGATGAACATTTGATCCTGAGATTTACAACACCAAAGTTCTGACTTCAGAAGCTTGAGACCATTCAAATTAGAAGAAACAAGAGTTTATATAAATCTTACCCCCCCCCCCTCTTCTTTTTTTCCTCTGTCCCGGGAATTAAGCTTTACCGTGTTGTCTTTATTTTGTATTTCTCGCGGATAGGTCTTTCAACGTTTTCATTGTGATCCAAAATGCACATACACACTGGAAATTAAAAAGTTTTGTAATTTTTAAGTATAACGGGGAAAGAAAAATGATAATGCGAAGCAAATTTTCTTTTATAACATAGCTATTAGATCTCTTATTTCTATTCGGGGTTTCACTTTAAAATTGTATATGATATTGATCTACACTATGTACATAATCTAAATTCTCACCCCTTGCCTCCATTCCTGGTCTGGGATAATATTTTTTTTTTGTAGCGTGGGTTCCTAACAGGGCATTGATGGGCTTGATTTCCCCTAAGGTATTCAAAGTAACAATAAAATTAAAAAAATTTGTTTTTTGGATTAATGAAATAATGTAAAAAAGATTTTTGAGCTGTAAATGTTACTTTGAGTGACGATCCATTGATTAAGTAGTCCGATTTATAGATTCATTCAGGGGTGTATATAATTCAATATTTTTGATTCTTTCCCCCCACCCCTTCCCTTCTCCTTCCCTTCCCCTCTTCTGGGACCTTTTGATTTAATTTAAGGCTGAATTATTTTAAAGAGTACTCTTGTAAATCCTACAAATCGAATGTCACTTGAAATTAGGCTTTTAAAGTCAAATAAAATTATCTATTAATTACAATTTTTGAATTACATTAAAATCTACCTATGGATCCAGTGCCAAGGATCAAAGACATGTTTAATTCGCGGCAGGTTTAACATATCCAGTTGTTTGTTTAAATCTAAAACAGTGCTTTAATTAAAAAATACATTTACCGATAAACTGTACCAACTAACTTTGTCCTGAAGTATCTTGTCTTTATGCCTTATTTTCCTCTGTCATATAAGATCTTAAAGGGATTGACTGGTAATGTATGATAGCTGAACAGAGAATGCAGTATTGTAAAGATATTTTTAGAATTCCTTTGAGATTTATGAGATGAATTTAAGATGCATGTTTGTTCATTGAGAGCGCAATACAGTAAACTAATTAAATGTTTAAGAACATATTTCTCAATAGAAATTTGTCAATAAATCAATGTTAGAAATAGAATCACTTATTTATTTTTCATCTTTAAGTTGGATTTATTCTTCTTTACGAATTTGTTTGCAAATTTCTACAAATTCTTTAAATGTCTTTTCAATAAAATTTCAGGGAATATACAGAAAATATTTGTAAACAATGAGACATTACAAATGCCAATATATCAATAACATTTCTACTTATTTTCGAAGACAAAAGTTATATTTTATTTTCTCAACCAGCTTCAAAACCACAAAGTCATTCATCACAGAATTTTTGTTACATTTTCAGTCCTCGTCATTCAATAATATTGATTTACAAAACTTAAGCACCCAAATAAATAATTTTTAACATGGACTTTGCGCTCAAACTCAGTAGTTATTCATCATTAAAACTCCTTATATGTCTCAAATGAATCCGAAAAATGTTTCCACACTACCACATTCTAACTTCATCAAACATAAATTGCCAGTCACTCCCTTTAAGTTTAACTTATTTATATAATTTAAAACATATAACAACTGTTTTAAACTACATTGGTTGAAAAGATATAAGGATTAAACAATTGCATTTTACATGTTTAAACACTTCAAAGGTTCAGGAAACTGTCCATACTTACACCACTTTTGATCCGATCTTTTTAAAATTACATTTTGCAGTTACAATACATATTGGTGAGCTCGTATGCAAAATATCAGCGTCCTACGACAATGCTAAGTTATGTTTAAACACTGTTTAAATTTTCCGGAGAGAAATACGTTTCATGCCCTTTTAATTTTTTTCGCTGATATTCTAATTCTAATTCTACCTCGATACGGATTTTTATTCTTTCTCCAATAAGGATGGGAAGGTGGCACGCATTCTTCATTCTGTTCTTCTTCTATACTTGAGTCATTAGAATCAGATGATTCCATCATTCTGAAAAAAACACATATTAATATTGATTAATCTTTTAAAGGGACTATAAGCGTATTTCTAGTTACCCTCCATGCAAAGCTAACAATGCCCAATTTGCAATTGTACCCTTCAATAGAGCACTATATCTTGGGAACCCCGTGCTGCCCAGTTGCTCATAGTTACTCCAGCCATTTACCCACACATTATCAATTTTACTGGGAGGGCGGGACACTAAATTTTTAAAAGTCAACCCACTCAACTTGCAATCATAAAACCAAACTAGAACATTCCCGTGGTTCTCCCAAGTTCCATATTAAAATTTTATGCAAATCAGTCCAGGGGTTCATGAGTTATGATTACAAACAAACAGGCAGACAAACTGAAATTACTACTTTATTTATTTAGATGTGGTTGTTCTGAATAAAAAAGCGTTTAGATCTGATAATTTTTCCATTAATTATTATAAATTAGAAATGCGGAAGTCACTTTTGCAGGGAAACCACAAATAAAAATGAACAGTTTAATTAAACAAAAATAAGGATTTCTAATTCATACCTAATCAGAGAAAGTTTTAGAGTTTAAATCAGATAATTTCTCAATTAGTTCTTAAAAATAAGAAATGTGCAAGTCACTTTTGCAGAGAAACCACAAATAAAAATAAACAAAAATAAGGATTTCTAATTCATACATAATCAAAGAAAATTTTCAAATGTACTGTTGGACATGGGGGAGGGGGAAAGAAATTACGCTTAGTCCCATCAATAATAATATCTTTGAGGATGTGCAGGAGTGTCTAGGAGATCCATGTAGTGTAGATGTTGAGAGGTCTTTAGATGTGGAGGATATCCTTCCCCTAATAAAATTAAAAACTTTATTTCTAAATTAAACTATGTCATAATTTTTTGGTCTTCATTAAAATTGTCTTGTTTTCAAATATTTTTCTTTAAATTTTCAATAAATAAGTGTTAATATACAATAAGCATAACGATTGCATTACACGTTGTACTGTAATTTCATATTTTATCCAGTTACACTTCTGTTAACTTAATTTTAATCCTTTCATTCTAAAGAAATTAAGTTTAGCACAGTTAACTTTACCTTGATAATATCCAGGCTGGTAAGGTCCGGGCTTGAAATAGGGTAGCACAAACTGGCGAGGCCCATGCTGCAAGGGTCCAGGCTGGAAGTGGAGAGGTCCAAACTGCGTAGGTCCAGGATGGGAGGGTCTAGACTGGGAAGGTCTATACTGGGAGGGTTGAGGCTGAAGAGGTCCAGGCTGAAGAGGTCCAGGCTGGAAAGGTCCAATATGGTGAGGTACAGTCTTGGAGGGTCCAGGAGGCTGGGAAGCTTCTGATTCAGAAGTCTTAAATTTTAAAGTTTAGTACAAAACAAATTTTTTAAGATTAAAGATTTTTAACTGAAATGCGTAATATTAATTGACAATTAAAGATGACAATGTCCAGTTTACAATAGTACCCTCAAAACCTTTATAGTTTTCCTGACTCGGACAAAGTGTTTATTTTTGTCAATTTCTCCATTGCTTCTTATAAGCAGAGAAACCGCAAATGAAAGTAAACATTTCTAATAAATAAAAACTTTTATAACTAATTCAGGCTTTTAATCAGACAAAGCTTTTAAGGGTAACGTTGTAAATTGGGGAATTCCAATCTTTGAAATGGAGCTGAGGGTTCCTTGAAATTATGTTTACAGTCACTTTAAGTTCAAATACTGATTTTATAGGCTTCAATTAGATAAAGATCAAAAATAAGACTACTTATTAACTACTACAGAAATTTTTTTATTTTTCAACCCTCACCCCCACACACACAAACGAGAACCTTGAGTTTATATGAAAAATGACCTTGTTTTTAATCTGCCAGTGAGTTCTAAATCCATGCATTGTCATAAAAATCTAAGGTTCAGATTTTTGTTAGTTTGAGCTGGAAGAATTCATATAGAAAAAAAAAAACATGTATCCTTTAACGGAAGGGGAGCAGACTTTGTAGAGTATGGATGGACCTTCGTGTATCAGGGTATAATTTTAAGGCATAATGACATTTTGACAGATGTACTCAAATAATTAACATTACCCAGCTAGCCAAATTGCGCAAAAAGAACGCAATTTAAACGTTACTTTTCGCATTTTTACGTAAATATTGCGTAGAGATTTTGGCTCTTTTTACGTCATGAGTTACGTAAAATCGCACACTTAGCTACGCAACTTTATTGGTTTTAGTATACGTAAAATTTACGTTATAATTTTATGCAAATTTACGCCGAAAATGCGCATTTTTATTTACTAAATAAATATGGCGGCTTTCTTTTGCCAAAAATTACGCATAATCAACGCAAATTTAACGCATTAAGTGCGCAATTTTCTAAACAAAATTATGGCTACTAAATTTTGGCAAAATTATTGCTAATTAAACAAATGCGAAATTTCTGCCTAATTTATGGTTTAAATTTTACTGCAGGTATTACTTTCCTGCTCCATATGAATCATCTTTTGAAGATAAGTGAAATAATAGAATTGATGTTCATAACGAACTTTTATTCAATCAGAATATTTATCACATTTTTATCACATATCACACAGCTAATTTTCTGTTTAAGGCTGATGCAAAATTCTGCTCCAACTGGACCCCTGAAACACACACATAAAATTATTTTGCACTTTGCACTGAACATTTTACACTGTGCATTGTGCATTTTACACAGTACACAATACAATGTACACTGAACACTATACACTATACACCACACACTATACAATTTACAATGTAAACTGTACACTGTACACTGTAACATGTACAGTGTAAACTGCACACTTAACACTGTAAACTGTAAACTGTACATGTTACACTTTACATGTTACACTTTGTACAGTCGTGAAAACTTTAATGTTGTGTAGACTGTACATGTTACAGTGTATAGTGTAATAGTGTGATAGTGTGATAGTGTATTGTGTAACAGTGTACAGTGTCCAGTGTACAGTGTCCAGTGTACAGTGTACAGTGTACAGTGTACAGTGTAGTACATTGTACAGTGTAGTACATTGTACAGTGTAGTACATTGTACAGTGTAGTACATTGTACAGTGTAGTACATTGTACAGTGTACAGTGTACAGTATAGTGTACAGTGTACAGTATACAGTGTACAGTGTAGTGTACAGTGTACAGTGTACAGTGTAGTACAGTGTACAGTGTAGTACATTGTACAGTGTACAGTGTACAGTGTACAGTGTACAGTGTACAGTGTACAGTGTACAGTGTAGTACATTGTACAGTGTACAGTGTACAGCTTGTACAGTGTACAGTGTAAAGCTTGTACAGTGTACAGTGTACAGCTTGTACAGTGTACAGTGTACAGTGTACAGTTCACAGTGTACAGTGTACAGTGTACAGTGTACAGTGATCAGTGTTCAGTGTTCAGTGTTCAGTGTTCAGTGTTCAGTGTTCAGTGTTCAGTGTTCAGTGTTCAGTGTTCAGTGTTCAGTGTTCATTGTTCATTGTTCAGTGTTCAGTGTTCAGTGTTTAGTTGTGCAATGTTTAGTAATTAGTGTCAAGTGTAAGTACACAGTGCACAGTGTACACTGCAAAATGTATTGTAATGTGTAATGTGTAATGTGCAGTGTACTCTATGTACAGTGTTTTTACCTCCATGGTCTTATCCATGAGATCTGGTCGAACAATGAACAACCCAACCATCCTTTGGGTGCAGAATCTTCTGAACAAAAAATACATATGCACTAAGGGTTCGTAAGATTTGAATTGGAAACAAAATTCATACAGTCTGTACAATTTTTTGTTAGAGACAGGGGTGTATATATTTCATTTTGAGCTTTCATTGGGTTTGGGGAAAAAAATGAAGATAAAAGGAAAAAGGGGGAAGGGTAGGGGAAAAGAGAAAAGGGAATGGGAAGGGAAAAGGGGGATGAGAAAATTAAATGGATCCTAAGCATTGGTAGTAGTAAATCAGTATTTACCTGAATGCGAAGCAGCTGCTTTCATAAAAGATCTCGCTGGAATATCGGCAACAACGGAGATCTCCGACACCTTAAAAACCAATCATTAATAAAAATTAAAAACAATAGAAATCACATTTGCCCCCCCCCCCTATACATTAGTAAAATTGTAATTTTAGACATTGAGAAAACATTTTACTATCCCAAATAAAATATTGATGTTATCACCTGGCGTATTTTTCCATTTAATGAAATCCCGTTATCACAGATCTCGTTTAACTGTTCAATTGAATCTTCAAGAAATTCCAGATTTGACGGTTTGTTGGGACCAGATGATAAAAGAAGAGGAACCACTTCAAAATGTCTAAAAGTTAAATAATATAGGAAAGCAAACAGTGCTTAGGATCCAAATCCGGATCCCAAAAAA
>Ga0208166_1000149_pt1 | contig 10361 bp, 9 predicted proteins | sample Colrivmeta1546C3_FD_187637 | JGI IMG/M metagenome (GOLD analysis project Ga0208166, IMG submission 187637) | Estuarine microbial communities from the Columbia River estuary - metaG 1546C-3 (SPAdes) (version 2) | ecosystem: Environmental > Aquatic > Marine > Intertidal zone > Estuary | place: USA... | reverse complement strand
TTTCTATGCTCTGACCGAGCGTCGTTTATTACTGGACAAATATTATCTGTGGATGGCGGCGCCGCCGTCCGCTAACCCAATGTTAAGGAGAGTAAAATGCTTATAGCGAGTGACAAAAAAACGCATGGGGTTGATTTACCGATGCCATCTGGCTGGTTTCATGTACTTTATTCCGATGAGCTCGCCGTTGGCCAAGCCAAACCCCTCGAGTACTTTTCTCAAGAGCTGGTTGCCTTCCGGACGGAGTCGGGTCAAGCCAAAGTAGTGGATGCCTACTGCCCTCACATGGGTGCACATCTGGGTTACGGTATTCGCGATCAGGCAGGTCATGGTTCGGCAGTGGTTGGTGAGAGTATTGTCTGTCCATTTCACGGATGGGCCTACGACGGTGATGGTAAATGCACCAGCATTCCCTACGCGAAAAATATGCCGCCAAAAGTGGCCCGCGGTGAGCAGGTTTTGGGCACTTGGCATGTGCGCGAAGTGAATCAATGTATTTTGGTGTGGTACCACCCGCACGGCGACGCACCAAGCTACGAGCCCTTAACCGTGCCTGAGGCGCAAAAAGATAATCTCGAGTGGGGCGATTTTGATAATCACCACTGGGAAATCAATACACACATGCAAGAGGTAGGGGAGAACGCAGTCGATTCGGTGCATTTTCACTATGTTCATGGCACCAAAGATATTCCTGATGCCGAAGTGATGGAGTTCGACGGGCACACGCGCCGCGGATTTTTGCGCACCCGCAATCCAACGCCGAAAGGCGTGATTGAAGGTTCGATTGAAAATCAAAATATTGGCCCGGGTCTCGCGATTATTCGCTTTTCAGGCATTGTTGACACGGTACTGTTGGCACACCTAACACCCGTCACAGCAAACCACACCCGCGCCTTTTACTCGTTTATTCAAAAGCGGTCTGACAGTGAGTCAGGAAAGTCGCGCATTGCTGAGGCTATTGTTAAAAACATCTGCCAGCAAATGGAAGAAGATCGCATTATTTGGGATCGCAAAAAGTACTATGAAAAACCCATGCTGTGTGACGGTGATGGGCCTTTCGCAAAATTCAGAAAATGGTATGGACAATTTTTGATCGAGTGACAATAGTGGGTTTTTCGCCTGCAGCAGTTGCTCAGAAGTCCAATCAACAATTTAACAAGAAATAATTTGATAAGAAATAATTTAATAAAAAGCCCAATAAAAAGCTGTCCGCAACGACAGCTTTTTTCTTTTCTGCGTATCAATTTCGGCTCTAGACGCGTAAAAATTATAATGGCATGATTAATGCCAATATCATTGGCTGTGAACGACACGGGCTTTGTTGGGCTTTTAGCAGGCTATAAGGAGCGTTTTGTGAAAAAACCGATTATTGCGATTGTTATCGTTATTGTGCTGGGCGCATCCTTGGCGTGGTTTAAGCGTGTTGATGTCATGCTCGCGGTGGTCAAATACAAGGCTCAAACACGTCACACGATTGCCGAAAATCGAGAGGTGGTTTGGCAGGGCGATGTGTCTTCGACTTCTGCTATCGCCACAACCTCGACAACGCAGGGCTCAGACACAACACGCCCGCCGAATATTATTTTGATTGTCGCTGACGACTTAGGCTACAACGATATTTCCACCTTTGGCGGTGGCGTCGCCGGAGGTCAAATAAAAACTCCCAACATCGATCGCTTGGCGTCAGAGGGCGCAATTTTCAATCAGTCCTATTCCGGTGCCAGTACCTGCGCCCCCTCGCGGGCGATGATGATGACCGGGCGCTACCCAACTCGCACAGGCTTCGAATTCACACCAACGCCGCTTGGCATGGGTAAGGTGTTGAGCACACTGATTAATTCGTCCGATAGCGGTATGCCGCCGGCCTTCTATGACAGCAAGACGGAGGAAGGGCTGCCCCCTTATGAGCGCATGGGCCTGCCGGCGTCTGAGCTGACCATTGCCGAAGTTTTGCAACAGCGCGGCTATTACACGGCCCATATTGGTAAATGGCACTTGGGCCGCGAAGAGGGTATGGCGCCCCATGAGCAAGGGTTTAACGACAGTCTGTTAATGGCCAGCGGGCTCTATTTGCCGGAAGATGACCCTAATGTGGTCAACGCTAAGCTCGATTTTGACCCTATCGACAAGTTTCTCTGGGCCAGCATGACTTATGCGGCATCGTTCAACAGTGGCAATCAACAAATGTTTAAGCCTGCCGGTTATCTCACCGATTACTGGACCGATGAGTCACTCAAGGTTATTCAGGCCAACAAAAATCGACCATTCTTTCTCTATTTAGCGCACTGGGGTGTGCACACGCCACTGCAGGCCACCCGCGAAGATTATGACGCGGTGGGTGATATTCAACCGCACCGTTTGCGGGTCTATGCGGCTATGATCCGAGCGCTCGATCGCAGTGTTGGGCGGATTATGGAGGGTCTGGAAAGGGAAGGGTTGGCCGACAATACGCTAATCGCTTTTACCAGTGACAATGGTGGTCCCGGCTATCTGGGCCTGCCTGATATTAATGCACCTTATCGCGGGTGGAAGATTACCCAGTTCGAAGGGGGGATCAGGGTTCCGCTGTTTGTTAAATGGCCCGGTAAAACCGTTCCCGGCAGTCGCATCGACACACCAGTGGCCCATATTGATATGATGCCGACACTTGCCGCAGCGGCGGGTGCCGCTCTTCCCAGCAATCTCGCCATCGATGGACTCAGTGTGCTGCCCTTGCTGGCGCAGGCTGATAGCCGCGACGTGCAGTGGCCGCGCCAAACCCTGTTTTGGCAGAACGGTCACTATCAAGTGGTTCGTCACGGTGATTGGAAGTTACAGGTCAATAATCGTCCCACAGAGGGTCTTGTGCAGTGGCTCTACAATTTAGCCGAAGATCCCACCGAGCAGCACAACTTGGCTGCCAGTCACCCAGAGAAATTACAACAACTGACCACCTTGCTGCGCGATCATCAAGCGACATCGCGGGGGCCACTTTATCCTGCTGTGGCGCAGTTTCCGGTTTTGATTGATAAGACTGGCGCGGAAAAATTTAGTCCGGGTGATGAGTACGTATACACCCCAAACTAAAGGGAGAACCATAGCGATGGATGTGCCGTCAAACCCCTGCGCTGGGCGTGGGGTTAAAAACAACCGCTCTGGCTATTAGGCCAGACTTAAAAAATAGGTATCGATCATGGCACTAGGGGTTATTGCAACAATTACGGTCCGCGAGGGCAAAAATGCGGAATTTGAGAAACTCTTTGCCGAGCTCACCGCGCAAGTTCTCGCCAATGAACCGGGCGCACTTTTGTATGCCTTACACCGCAGCAAAACCGATGCGCAGGTCTATAAAGTGCTGGAGCAGTACGCCAGTATGGATGATGTCAAAGCGCATGGTCAGACAGATTACTTCAAAGAAGCGGGTGTGAAAATGGGCCCTCTGGTGACCGCTGCGCCGGTTATTGAGCTGCTTGACGTCGTCTAACCAGACTTTCGACAATTTTAAAGGGTGTTCGCCATGATAACGATTATTTGGCTAGCGGCGGCTGCGCTGTATGGGATGTTTCTCTACTGGTATTTCAACTGGTCTGGGCCGCTGTCCGAGGCGGAGGTTGAACAAATTATAGGGCGTTTTTCTGAGCAGTCAGGCAGTGGTAAAACCGATCTTGAGGTTCTACGGACATTTTTGAAGCAGGACGATGGCAAAGAATTTGTGATGCAAAATAGCGTGAAATTGCACCCCGGATCGATACCTCATCCGGTCACAGGTGATAGCGTCACTGCTCGGGACCTTCTTGAGGGCTATACAAAGCCGTTTATCAAAGCGCTTTTTGCCCGTGGCGGACATCCCGTCTATATGGCGCGCAAGGTGGGTGGCTATATCGATAGCTGGTCCTGCGATGCAGATCCCCAGTGGACGGTTACAGCAATGATGCGCTATCGCAGTCGTCGCGACCTCGCCGTGCTGGCCTCGGATAGTCGCTTTTCAGCTATCCACAGTTTTAAGACACTTGCAATTGCCGCAACGGTCTCGTTTCCCGTACAGATTCAATTGAGCTTTTTTATGCGGCCGCCAGTTTACGTCCCGCTGATGCTGCTGTGGTTGGCATCCATGCTGCACTTTGCCACGGTGATTTTTGTGCCGCTGTGACCGTTAATGTCTGCTTTAATTTGACTGGGTAAACCTCCGGCTCTCACAAGAACAGCAGACGGATATGCACAACCTGCTACAGCGCTGCGGTCTGGAGGCGCTGTTAACGCTTCGGCTCACCCGCGAGCTGGGGTGGGCAGAGAATCAGGATATCTGGCGCTAAGGCTTTTTTTGAGCCAATTTGCGCGCCATAACCTGCTTTAAAATCTCTGTCGGATCCTTGTCGAAATCCGCAGCATCGTGGCGCTCGGCCAGTTGGTGATGCTCCGCGCCCCAAACACGATTCACCCGCTGACCACGTTTTACCGCAGGGCGCTGCTGTATCTCTTCGGTCCAGCGAATAACCTGTTTGTAGTCTGCGACGGAGAGAAACTCGCCCGCCTCGTAGAGCTTGCCCATCACCAGCGCGCCATACCACGCCATATTGGCCATATCGGCGATACTGTACTCATCACCACAGAGAAAACGATTCGTCTCGAGATGCTTATCCAACACATCGAGCTGGCGCTTCACTTCCATGGCGTAGCGATCAATCGGGTATTCCCACTTTTCTGGTGCGTACGCATAGAAATGGCCAAACCCACCGCCGAGAAAAGGCGCGCTGCCGATATTCCAAAACAGCCAGTTCATGCACTCTGCGCGCTTGGCGGCATCTTTTGGGATAAACGCATTAAACTTTTCCGCAAGATAAAGCATCATTGAGCCAGACTCGAACAGACGCGTCGGTGTAGCGGTGCTGCAATCTAATAGCGCAGGGATTTTTGAGTTGGGGTTCACTGCCACAAAGCCGCTGCTAAACTGCTCGCCTTCCGAAATATTGACCAGCCAGGCATCGTATTCAGCGCCGCTAAAGCCCAGTTCCAATAGCTCTTCGAGCAATACGGTAACCTTTACGCCATTGGGGGTGCCGAGAGAGTAGAGCTGCAGCGGGTGTTTGCCGACCGGCAGAGCGCTGTCATGGGTTGCGCCCGACACGGGGCGGTTGATTGCGGCGAACTTCCCGCCGCTCTCTTTATTCCACGTCCAGACTTTAGGCGGTACATACGATGTTGCGTCGTTCATGGTCATTCTCGTCTCGGTAAATGGGTCCGATAAAACAGGGTGCTGCTAAAACAGGGTGCTGCTAATGCAGTGTGTTTAGTGCAGGCATGCTGGCACAGTTTTACGATAAATACATCCTGTGATCAATCAGCTGTGCGGGCGGATAAATTATTGATCGTCGATCTTGCCATGCCGGTTTATTATGGCATAATCAATGCCAGAATATAGAATAAGAGCGGTTTTTTCAGCACTCGTTTTTCTCAGGAAAAAGTTCTCTCAGGAAAACAGTTTCGCTCAGAAAAAGTTCAGCTCAGGAAAATAGTTCAACCAGAGGGGAATACCATGCAGTTCAAACGCACGCCTGATCACCGGTTTGGCAACCTTGCCGACTATCCATTTGCGCCGCACTACCTGCAGGTTGATGACACCGAAAATGGCAGTCTGCGCATGCACTATTTGGACGAGGGTCCGGCAGACGGCGCGGTGATTCTCTTACTCCACGGTCAGCCCGTTTGGTCCTACCTCTACCGACACATGATTCCACGTTTGGTCGACGCCGGTTTTCGCGTAATCGTCCCCGATTTAATCGGCTTTGGCCGTTCCGACAAACCTTCTCAGCCTCAGGACTACACCTATGCACGCCATGTCGCGTGGACAAGTGATTGGCTGACGCAACTCAATCTCACCAATATCACTGTCTTTCTGCAAGATTGGGGTAGTTTGATTGGCCTGCGCATGGTCACTGCATTTCCGCAGCGTTTCTCCCATGTCGTTCTGAGTAATGGCGGTTTGCCGGCCGGTAGCGTTCCCGCCGACTTTACCGAGTTTCTCAAAGCGGCCTACAAAACCCTGCCGGTCGTCAAGGCACATGAGCTGGGCGCGCGCTTTCGCGACACCAGCGGTATTCCAGGGTTTTTCTACTGGCGCAAGTACTGCGCTGAAAGTCCTGATATCAACGTGGCTGAATTGGTCGAACTGTCGTCGTTTTCAACGCTCTCGGCCGATGAGAGAGCGGCCTACGACGCACCCTTTCCCGATGTAAGCTATATGGCCGGCGTGCGTCGCTTTCCAAGCTTGATTCCGCTGTTGCAGGATGAGCCGGAAGTGGCTGAGAACAAAGCCGCATGGGAGGTGCTCGCGCAGTTTGACAAGCCCTTTATGTGCGCCTTCGCCGACTCTGACCCAGTGACAGCCGGGGGTGATGCGCCCTTTTTAAAGAGAGTGCCCGGCTGTGAGGGCGTTGAGCACCGCACCATTGCTAACGCCGGTCATTTTGTGCAACAAGATCAGCCAGAAGCCTGTGTTAAGGCTATTTTGGACGTGCGCCGCAGCCGCTAGCGAGCGTTCCGCCGGCCCATTTTTAGAGGATCAGAACCTATTATGCCTAACGCCAACGCCTTCGATGAAAAGACACTTATCGCCTATTTGACGACCTCGGTTGAGGGCTTCAAAGGCCCTGCCACCGTCACTAAATTTGCCGGAGGTCAGTCTAACCCCACCTTTAAAATCGAAGCGGCCTCCGGCAATTATGTTCTGCGCCGGCAGCCCGCTGGCGAGCTACTGAAATCTGCTCACGCCGTTGATCGCGAATACCGCGTGCTAAAAGCCCTTGCTGCCACCGATGTGCCTGTTGCGCAGGTCTACCATCTTTGTGAAGATCGCGACGTTATTGGCTCGATGTTTTATTTGATGGAGTATTGCGACGGCGCGATTTACTGGCGACCCGACCTTAAAGAGGTCGACAGCGCCACCCAGCGCCGCGCCATGTACGACGAAATGATCCGCGTACTCGCCGCCATCCACTCCGTTGATCTGGAAAAAGCCCAGCTCACTGACTACGGCCGTCCCGGCAACTACTTTCAGCGCCAGCTAGATCGCTGGACAGCCCAATACCGCGCCTCAGAACTTGAAACTATTGAGGATATGGAGCGCCTTATTGACTGGCTGGCCGCTCATATGCCGGAGGAAGATGGCAAAGTTACCCTCGTTCACGGCGACTATCGGCTCGACAACCTAATGTACGCAAAAGACAGCGCCAAGGTGATCGCCGTGCTCGATTGGGAGCTCTCCACGCTGGGCCACCCCTACGCCGATCTGGCCTATGTCATCATGGGCATGAAACTGCCCGCCAGCGACAGTAAAAACAGCGTCAGCGGCCTCGGCAACAGCGACTGGTCGGCGTTGGGCATTCCCAGTGAAGACGAGCTGGTCGCTCGCTATTGTGAATTGATGGGCATCGATAGTATTGGCAACTGGAACTTTTATGTCGCTTTCAGCTTTTTCCGCCTCGCAGCTATTTGCCAAGGTGTCGCCAAGCGCGCCGTCGATGGCAACGCCTCAAATGCCGCGGCAAACAACGTCGGTGGACTTGTGCGACCGCTGGTGGGTTTAGCCATGGGCTACCTCGAGTAATCCCATGACACAGATCGACGGGTCCCGCCCAGGCGCTGAGTACATGGCCAAGAGTGAATTCCGTTCAGAGGGCAGGGCGGTGCGCGCGAGAGATTCCTCGACCCTTATTCTTGTGCGCCGAGACACCGCCGAGCCGACCTTGCTGATGGGCAAGCGCTCAGCCAAACACCGTTTTATGCCCAACAAATTTGTCTTTCCCGGTGGCGTCGTCGATCTTGCCGACAGCCGCTTAAAGCCCCACAGTCAGCTGCACCCAGCGGTGCGAGCTCGCCTAATGAAAGGCGCCTCATCGAGCAAAGCCCAAGCCTTAGCCTTGGCAGCCATTCGCGAAACCTTTGAAGAGACAGGTCTCATACTCGGTGAACCCGCAGAGAACACCGTGCAAACCCGCTCACCGCAGTGGCGTAATTTTTTGCGCCACGAGCTAACACCAAAACTCGACAGCCTGCACTTTATCGCCCGCGCCATCACACCGCCATACCGCGGTCGCCGCTACGATACCCGCTTTTTTATGGCCGACGCCGACAGCCTAAAGACGGGGACAGGCCCAGCGCCGGAAGCCTCTGGCGAGCTGTTGCAACTGCATTGGGTGACCCTCGCTCAGGCCCGAGAACTAGAGCTACCGCACATCACCCGCATTGTGCTCGATGAAGTTGAACAGCGCATAACCAACAGTCAGACGCCCGAACAGAGCGGGCCGTTTATTTATTTTCGCCATGGCAAACCTGTTATGGAGCGCCATTAAGCAGCGCACAGCTGCGCGGCAGCCTGCAGCTATTGACTCACCAAGGAGTGACTAAAATGGGTTTTGAAATATCCCCAAAGACCAAAGAATTAAATATCCGCCTCGAGGCGTTTATGCAGGAGCACATTTACCCGCGAGAGCAGGACTGGCAAGAGTTCACCCTCGATCACAACAACCTCTGGAAAGTGCCACCCTGGTTTGACGGCCTGCGAGAGAAAGCCAAAGCCGCGGGCCTGTGGAACCTCTTCTTACCTTACGAATACACGCCATGGAGTCCAGGACTCACCAATATCGAAATAGCGCCACTGTTTGAAACCATGAGCAAAGTCACCTGGGCGCAGTCGGTATTTAACTGTAACGCGCCCGATCGCGGCAATATGGAAGTCCTGGCGAAATACGGTACCCCAGAGCAGCAGGAAAAGTGGTTGCTGCCCCTGTTAGCTGGCGATATCCGCTCGGCCTATGCCATGACCGAGCCGCAGGTTGCCTCCTCCGACGCCACCAATATGGAGTTGGAAATTACCCGCGATGGCGACGAATACGTCCTCAATGGTCGCAAGTGGTGGACCACCAACGCCATTGGCGAACGCTGTAAAATCATGCTGGTGATGGGCCGCTCAAATCCTGACGCCCCGCGTCACAAACAGCATTCCACCGTGCTCGTGCCGCGTGACACCCCGGGTATTACTCTTATCCGCCCACTGCGAGTATTTGACAGTTTCCACTCACCCGGCGGTGAAGCCGAGTTTGTCTTTGAGAACGTCCGCGTCCCCGTCAGCAATATGATTAAAGGAGAAGGCTGTGGGTTTGAAATCGCCCAAGGCCGTCTCGGGCCAGGCCGTTTTCAGTACGCCATGATGTTTGTTGGCATGGCCCAGCGCTGCTTGGAACTTATGTGCGAGCGCGCTGAACAGCGTGTGGCTTTCGGTGAAAAACTCAGCAAAAAGACCAGCGTGCAGCACGAAATTGCCCGCTCGCGCTGCGACATTGAACAGTGCCGACTGCTCACATTACAGGCCGCAGACGTTATGGATAAGCAGGGCGTCAAAGCGGCCATGCCCTACATTTCCATGGTCAAAATTGTGGCCCCCAAAATGTGCCAAGACGTCGCCGATCGCGCCATGCAAATTTTCGGCGGCGCTGGAGTTTGCCAAGACACCATGATTCCAGAGGCCTTCACCGTCGCACGTTTTTGCCGTATCGCCGACGGCCCAGACGAAGTACACATGTCGCAACTCGGTAAACTGACCATTAGCGACCTTGTCCGTTAAAAAGGAAATAGCCGAATGACCACTATTCTCAACGTAAAAACCTTTGAAGTGCGCAAAGACAACTGGGCAGAGGTGCGCGTGCACCGCGAAACCCTCAGTACCGACTTGCAACCCAACGAGGTGTTATTGAAGATCGACCGCCAAGCGTTGACCGCGAACAATATTTCCTACGCGACCGCAGGCGACAGCTTGCACTATTGGGCTTTTTTCCCCACCGAAGCGGGCTGGGGGCGAATTCCCGGCATGGGTTGGAGCGAAGTGATCGCCTCCGCTCACCCGCAGGTGCAGATTGGCGAGCGCGTCTGGGGGTTTACCCCCTACAGCACCCACCACAAAATTTTAGCCGGCCATACCAATTCGTTTTCCTTTAGCGATGTGTCGCCTCACCGCGCCGGCCATGCGCCCATCTACTGTCAATTTGACCGCGCCGCCGCCAACCCCCTTTATGAACCCGCCCGAGAAGACCAAGACAGTCTGCTGCGCGGCCTGTATATGACCTCGTGGCTGGTGGAAGATTTTCTTGAACTGCACCAGCAGTTCAACGCCACAAGCTGCCTGATAACCAGTGCCTCGAGTAAAACCAGTATTGCCCTAGCACACGCTGTAAAACAGCGCGGTAAGCTGCGCAGCATAGGCATCACTTCGTCGGCCAACGTCGCGTTTTGTGAAGTCTTAGGCTGTTACGACGATGTCATTTCCTACAGCCAACTCGAGAGGCTCGACGGCACAGCGCCAGCAGTGATGGTTGATATGGCCGGCAATG
>Ga0208166_1000120_pt1 | contig 12097 bp, 3 predicted proteins | sample Colrivmeta1546C3_FD_187637 | JGI IMG/M metagenome (GOLD analysis project Ga0208166, IMG submission 187637) | Estuarine microbial communities from the Columbia River estuary - metaG 1546C-3 (SPAdes) (version 2) | ecosystem: Environmental > Aquatic > Marine > Intertidal zone > Estuary | place: USA... | reverse complement strand
AAGTTTTTTTTTTCATGTCAAGAAGAATTCTTCAAGATTAGAGTTTTGAGATTTGAGTTCTGAGATTATTATTACTGGAGGGGTCGGTCAACCTGTTCCTTTAATGATTTGATTCCTGAAGTTTTTATGTCAAGAAAAATTCTTCAAGATTAGAGTTTTGAGATTTGAGTTCTGAGATTATTATTACTGGAGGGGTCGGTCAACCTGTTCCTTTAATGATTTGATTCCTGAAGTTTTTATGTCAAGAAAAATTCTTCAAGATTGGAGTTTTGAGATTTGAGTTCGAGATTATCCTTTGAGAGGCCGTTCAATCCCTCTCTTGATACAATAGTTTTTTCCTTTGTGCGGTTTGAATTTGCTGAATCGATATTCGGAGAAATTTAAATAGCAGAGGGGGGTAGTTTTTCTATAAAAATAAACATTTTCTGAGATTTTGAGATTCAAACTTACCGATCTGGACTAACTGATAATGTCGGGGACAAATCGAAGAAGGTCTACATCCGAGGGGGAAGGGGATCTTTTAAGCAATACTTTGAATTTACCTGAAGCAGTTTTCACTCCTAGACTTAATGAGCTTAATCCGGAGAGATGCACTTCCACCCCTCAGATTAATGTCTCTGGGTTCATTGATGATAATTACAGTAGTAATAGAGGAACACGTTTAGAGCCTAGACCCCGTACCAGATCCAGGGGGGGCTTTAATGCCATTGATAAAAAATTAACTGATGATTTTGCCAAACTTCAATCTGAGATAATCAAATGGGGAAAATATGCAACCTACGCTGAGTTGAGCCTTGAGAATATTTCTAACCAGCATAATACTTTTTCTATTGAAATTGATCAAAGGATTAATGAAGTATTGGGATCAAGGGGAGATTTTAGACTGGTTTCTCATTATAGATCTTTAAAAGATCGATTGAATACGATTAGAAGGACTACTACAGGACTGACTGAAGGTCGAGCTCAGCCTAATCCCTTCGACCAGAATATCTACCCGCAGCATCCGGTGATGACAAGGAGTTTCAACGATGATCCAGTCTTCCAAAATCATCCTACTCATCCAGAGGATTCTATGAGCTCTACACCTACTACTACAAGGACGGACCAAGAAGTTACTCCTAGAGTTAATAGTGAATCCAGGAGAGGACCATCAGGAATAGTTCAGGGACAGGGATCCATGAGAATGGAATCCAATCCTACTAGCCTGCAAATCCAAGTTGATCAGGATCAAGCAGACACTACTACCCGGAGGACGAGAGAGAATGAGGTGGAAACCTGGATGAAACAGACGGAAGCTAGACAATGTATGATCGAGGAGAAAGTTTATGGTCTAAATCAGATGCTAGAAGAGATTCGGGAGAATACAGAAGATCTGAAATCAAATACCAATGACGTGTGGGAGAGATTAAAGACGGATGAATCGAGGATGATCAAGATAGAGTCTAAAATGGAGAGATTAGAATCCTCACTAGAAGATAATCTCCAGAGGATTCAGGACTGTTTTATAGAGATCTCATCTAAGACTCCCAGTCCAGATATACCTAGAGATATTATCGACTCCCTGAAAAATGTCATCAATGATAGTTCCCCAGGCATAGCAGTTGAATGTATGAGGGCGGAGATTGAAGAGATTAGAGATTCGGTGGATCAGAGCCGATGTCAAACCGAGGGACTAAAGTCGGTGATGGCGGATCTATCAGACCAGGTTATCAATATATCTTTGAATTCTTCCGTTCATGGTTCTCCTCCAGCGATGTTTGATAGTTCAGAGACTATAAGAAGGGAGAGAGAGATCGTGAAGAAAGGGATCGAGAGAACTGAAAAGCAGCTGAAACATATTATCCAGAGTGATCTTTCAGATGGTGTGGGAGATATAGCTCTTATCAAGAAACACAAGACGGTAGATGTCCCTGCTGTACATGCTGCCGTTGCCAGCATGCAGAAATCGTTGCAGAAATATGTGAAGTTTTCGGGAATGGATCATGGGTATTGCGAATCCATTGATGAATTACTGGACTCTGCGGAGAACTGGTGTTTAAAGATAGAAGATTTGTATAACAAGGCTGAAGTACATAGTATCAACACATCAAAGGGAGATACGGCTGATGTTGGAGTGTTCTCTGATAATGCAAAGGTTACTGTATATGAATTCCTGGAGGCTGCTGAGATTGCTTATTTAGGATGGGGCAATTCTGTTCAGAAAGCAAATAGATTGTATAACCATCATTTATCTGAAGAGATCAAGAGTAAGCTGATTAATATGTCTGATTCCTATAGTGAAATGAAGACCTGGCTGATAAATAACTACGGGGGAGTTTCAAGAATAGTGAGTGATATACTGAGGGATCTGAGTCGTAAACCGAAACCAGGAAATAGCAACTGTGGAGCCATGTTCACGTTCTATGCCTACGTTTCCGGAGCTCTTCAAAGATTAGAGAGATTAACGAAGGTTAGTGGAATAGATAAATTGGAATTAGAAGCTTGTCTATATTCAAGATCTACATTGACAAGTTTATCCTTAATCCTACTTAATTCAGCTCATGGAGAGTGGATTACCGAGATGACAAGAGCGGGGCTGGACTACAAGAATCCTGTTGGAGAAGAGGCTTATAAGTTATTCAAGAATCTATGTATCATTGAGAGAAACAAGAGTGAAGGTTCCAGAGACCTGGAGAAACCCATCAATGATACGAAACCTCGCTCTCCTAGGTCCCCTAGAACCAACAAAATGAAGTCTACTCACAATATTAGGGATAGTTCCAAAGACGAGGAGATCAGAGAGACTACCGTGTATGCTACCTCATTTCACAACACCAAGTGGTATCAGGCCGGCTTAAAGTTTCCTTGTCCGATTAAAAATCATCAACACGAGATATCTACATGTGGAGATTTTTTTGCATTTAGTCCTGTGGAAAGATGGGCTAAAATGGATAAGGGAAAGATTTGTTATACCTGTATCAGCCCTAAGGATCAATGCAGCAGTAAGAGATGTGGTTTTGAATCCCGAGTTCCAGAGAGTTTGAAGTGTCAAGGCTGCGCACCATGGGCAAAGGCAAATCAACTAGGACCTCTGAATATTCTATTTTGTCGAAAGAGAGAACACGCCAACCAGAGAGCTCCATTCCAAGAGATGAAGAAAGATATGGAGAAATATTTAGGTAAACTAGGATCTACGGTAGTGGACTCATCGATCAAGTTTGCTGCTAATTATACTTATCAAGTGTTCTCCATGGATCCTGGAGCTAATGCGTTAGGATGGGTTCAGGAAGATTTTGCGGATAAACCTGCTCCGTCCATAGACTCAGAGACTGGCAAGAATATTCAAGTTCCTAAAGAGAATATCGTTCCGGAGATTCAAGAACACTCATGTTACCTGATGCAAACCGTGAAGATAGGTGGTACAGAGGCACTGATTTTCTTTGATCGAGGGGCAAATATACACATCATTGATGGTTCCATGGCAGAAAGAGAAGGCCTTCAGAAAGTATCTAGTAATCCTACTAGTCTGACGGTAGTAGGAGGGGACAAAGTTAAATCCAACCATGGAACGTACAGATTCAACCTAGGACCTGGAGAAAACGGAGAGTATCATGAAGTGGTCTGTGTCGGCATGGATGATGTTACTGCTAGTTTTGAAACTTATGATCTATCAGAGATATGCAAGGAATACAGAGATCAGGCGGAAGATGAAGAAAGGATGACTGTTCTCCCACCTAGAGTAGGCGGATCAAGAGTGCATTTGCTTCTAGGAATCAAGAACACGAACCTAGACCCTGCCCTGATCAAGATCTTACCATCAGGCGTTGCAGTGTATCTTAGCCCCTTCAGGGATATTTACGGATCAAGGCTGATTTTTGCAGGTCCTCATAATTCATTCACCAAAGCAGATGGAGGAAGGAAGAATGGAATGTCTAATGCAGTGTTCCTCATCAGAGAACAAATGTATGAACAGATCGAAGCAGAACAAGAAAACAGATGTTTTTCGATCACTACAAATGAGAAGTTAGGCCTTACGGTTAATCCCTATCCAATTAATGAGGAAGACATACTAGAATCATGTGGCATGATCCCAGAGCAGTTCGAGGAGTCCATAGATGATCATGAGAAACTGTTAGAATTGTTGGAGGGTTCCATGGATAAATGCAAAGCTCATGGTACCATTACATATCTGGAAGGCTTCAAGAAAGTAATAGTAGGTGAGAAGCAGGAAGATCATGAGACAGGATCAAAGGAGAAATTGTGTGATCTCTCGGTAGGGCTTCAAGCCCTAAAGATTGCAGATCCCAATGCCCCGATCCAGAGATTAGTGTATGATCAAGGAGTGACTGAGGGTGATTTTTTTGGGATTCATAAAGCTCATGTTCCTATAGCAAAGTTCAGGAATGCAATGGATGATGAAGACCTGGAGGATAAACAAGGATTTAGGTGTGTTGAATGTGCAAAATGCATAACGTGCAAAACGTCCAATAAACGAACTGCAATCTCTCTGAGGGAAGCTATGGAACAGCAGTTCATTGAGGACAGTGTAAGGATTGATCTAGAGAAGAGGCAGGTCCTGGTGAATTATCCGTTCCTAAAGGATCCTGTTGATTTCTTAACCAAAGTACACAATGGTCCTAGTAATTATGCTCAAGCAGTGAAGGTGTACAAGACACAATGCCGAAAACCGGAGTTAGTGAAGGATGGAATGAAGAAGGTACATCAGGATTTAGTAGAGAAAGGATTCATGAAGAAATTAGAAGATATGGACGGGATCAAGAGAGAGATGATAGAAAATGCACCGTTTCAACATTTTAATCCGTGGAGACTAGTTATGAAGATGGATTCAGTGACCACACCGGTACGGATGGTTGTGGATCCGACCATGAGCAGGCTGAACGAGATATTGGCAAAAGGAGAAAATCGGATTGGGTTAATATTCACCATAATGATTAGATGCAGATGCATGGAACATATATGGAGTTCTGATATCAGTAAGTTGTACAATCAGTTGATAATAGATGATCCATCACTCCCGTATTCTTTGTTTTTGTTCGGAGAAGAACTGGATCCAGCAGTGAAGCCTGATATCTGGGTCATGGTTAGAGCTTGGTATGGGATTGTAAGTACAGGAGGACAAGCCGGATTTGCTCTGGACAAGTTAACGGAGATGATGGCGGAGGAATTTCCGGAGGCCTATAAGACTTTAAAAGAGAATAGGTATGTTGATGATTTATTATCTGGAGCCCAGACCAAAGAAATGAGAGACAGACAGATTCATGCTGTACAGGAAGTACTGAAGCTAGGAGGTTTTTCATTGAAGTTTATAGTTAGGAGCGGGGAGAAACCTTCGGAGAAGGCGAGTCCTGATGGTGAAACTATGAAACTACTCGGTTATAAATGGGACCCGATTGAAGATGAATTGTCACCTGGCCTGGGAGAACTGAACCTGAACAAGAAGACTAGAGGAGAAAAGAAACCGAACCTTGAACCCGTGAGGACGGTTCGGGATGCAGAGAGACTGCTAGCAGGAGCTGAACTTACTCGGAGCCTAATAGTAGGAAAAATTTCTGAATTTTTTGATCCCTGCGGGTTTTTTGAACCTGTGAAACTACAGATGAAGCTTCTGACAGGATCATTGAAGGGTAGAGATTGGGATGAAGTACTACCTGAAGGTGATCAGATCATGTGGAAAGAGATCTTAAAGGGGTACGTGGATCTACCAGATATTACAATACCAAGATTATGCATACCAGGATCAGGAATATCGTCTTCCAAGATCAGATTATTATGTTTGGCAGATGCAGCGGAGCATGCAGGGGGCGCGGCAATTTATGCAGGGAGAGAACTAAGTCCTGGAACCTGGTCCTGTTCTCTACTGGCAGCAAAATCAAAGATGATGAAAGGGACTGTACCCAGAAATGAACTCTCTGCAATTTTATTGTGTGCAGAGCTGGCCTTTATGGTTAAAGCCGCTCTGGGCCAAGACGTAGGAGAGATTATCTACGTGACGGATTCCACGATAGCTCTGAGCTGGTGCAGCAACCAAACCATCAAATTGAGATTATTTGTCTATAACAGGGTTATGACAATATTGAGATTATTTGAATGGGCTACTGGTCGGAAAGAAAATCCACTGTGGCACATAGATGGAAATCTGAATCTAGCAGATTTATTAACCAAGAAGCATGAAATCGGAGTAAAATCAGTATCAAAGGGATCGGATTGGATTGAAGGAGTAGAATGGATGAGAAGAGATAAGGAGCAGATGCCTTTAAAGTCATACGAAATGCTGAAACTGGACGGGACCACGGAAGAATTGATCAAAGGAGAGTGTTTTCCAGGTTCATTTATGGAGAAATTTTCTGAAGAAGAATCAAAGGAAGAAAACCTAGATGAAGAGGATCAGATAGATGATGGTACTGAAGAGTTTGCAGTTCTTGCGGCCATGGCGGGGAAGGGTGTAGCAGAGCTACTTGTGGATCCAGTCTTTCAAGGATGGAGACGAGCGTTGAGGATTACAGGATATATGCAAGGTTGGAGAACTAAGTACTGCCACAAGAAACATTTAATCCCTGAGGATGATTGTAATCTATGCAAACTAGGAGAAGACCGATGGGATCCTAGAAATGAGGACAAGAAGGCTGAAGATTATTTCTTCAGATGGGAAACAGACAGGATTAGAACAATTATGAAACCTTCAAAATTAAAGAGATTCATAATTCAAGATGGGATTCTATATGACGAGGGAAGATTATCACCAGAATTCCAATTCAAGACGCAGGATCTGGATAAAGTAGGCTATCTGGATAAACATGAAATCATAGGCAAAATTCCGGTGGTGCTGCCAGATTCTCCAGTACTGTACTCATTTCTAATGTTTTTACATACCAAAGCTAATGCTCATGCTTCTCTGGAGACCACAGTGAAGGAAGTTTTTAAGAAGATGAGAGTAACCAGGGGATTAAGGAGATTAGTGAGGAAGATTATCCAAGATTGTATGAAATGTCGTCTTATGGAGAAGAAGACTATGGAATTAAGATTAGCAAACCATCCTGAGGCTAGGACAGTATTGGCTCCATGTTTTCATTCCTGTATGATGGATATATGTTACGGGTTCAAGGGACAGGCTTTCAAGAGATCAAGGACAGTAATCAAGATATATGGATTAGTCATTGTCTGCTTATTGTCTGGAGCTACGAATATCATGGCTCTGGAGGGCATTGAAACTCAGGATGTCTGTGCAGCTCTTGAACGACATTCATGCAGATATGGAGTTCCTGGTTTTGTATATGTAGACAATGGAACCCAACTCAAAGCTTTACAATATTCAAAGTTTTCAACTAGGGATTTGGAATCTCAAGTTCAGGACAATCTAGGGATCAAGATAATAGTGTCCAATGCTAAAGCTCACTCTGAGAGGGGAAGAGTTGAACGAAGGATCAGAATGTTGAGAGAAACCATGGAGAAATTGGGAGTTGAAACATCAGTTCCTATGACTGCTCTACAGTGGGACACATTATTCTCTAGGATATCGAATTCAATTGATAATTTACCTATAGCCCGGGGAGATCGGTCAAATGAAACTACTCTGGGTTATGAAATTATTACACCTAACAGATTGAAACTAGGAAGAAATAATCACAGATCTTTGGAGGGTAATGGGATTGATTTGGATATGACTGCAAATTTTACGAAGTTATTGCATAGAAATAGATCTATTTATCAGCATTGGTACCAATCTTTCATAGAGAACGTCCACTTGCTTAGTTTACGTCCTAATAAATGGTTGAAATCAAGCCGATTGCCTAAAATTGATGATCTTGTCATTTTTTTGTATAGCGATAGTAATCACGCCAAAGAATCTACTAATTGGAGGCTTGGAAAGATCGTGGAAGTTTTGGAAACAAAGGTTTCCGTAAAGTATCATGGTAAAACTAGCGGGGTTGAGCAAACTTTAGTAAGGAGTATGAGAGATATCAGTATTGTTTATTCTGTGGGAGAAATGATGATTAACACTCGAGATCATTTTGATGAGTGTTCCAAACAAGTTAATGCTCAGGAGGAGTAATCCTTTGCTGAGTCTTCAAATACTGATGTCTAAAGTTTGCTCTGGGGGGGTTATTATCGTTAAAAATGGCTTTAAATTTATGGCAATTGCTGATGCACCAATAGGATGTAAATATTGTACAATTGATGACTGGCATCTCTGTATGCTCTTTGAGCTTGCTGGATTTAATTTCTGGATAAGTCTTCAAAGAGCAGTAGAGATTAATAATATGAGAACTAATAATGTTATATTTAGACTCATGACTACTGGAGAGTTTGCGGATACAGTGGAGAGGAGGATAAAGGAGAAGAGATCTAAGAGAGTGGATGATCACATGAGGATGTTGATCCCTCAGTGCGGAGAGAAGGTTTGGGGAGAGAAGAGGATTGGAAACAAGGTGGACATGATCAGTGAGATGATTGGGTACAAACCTAAGATCAATCGTGGGAGAGATGAGGCATGCATGGAGAAATACCTAGGACGAGTATCCAGGAGTGGATTGGATCGTCCTAGTATGCTCCACAAGGATCAGTTCTTACCTGCTGAGGCTCCTCTATTGGATTATCTAGTGGAGTCTACCCGACATGGGGACGGATGGAAGTATCCTAGAGTGGAGGATCTATCAGACTATCAAGATAATAGAGGATTAAATTTAGAGATGCTTCAGCAGATTGAAGTCCGAGAACTAGTTTGTGGAGTGAGTTCCAGGGACGAGATCTTGCATGTAATCAAGTGGATCAATGAGAAGTATACTATGGATCAAGATAAGTTTGCAAACCAAGTCCTTTCATTCGACGTAGAGGATGTAAAGACGACTTATTATGATACCTTGAGAATGGCTGGTAAAGTTGAGATACCTGGAGATCAAGCTCGTTTAAGGACGGAATTGGAACGAGAGAGGATACATGGATACGGGAAGGATGAGTGGAGGCAGGTTCCTGGTAAAATAATGTTTGGGAATGGCGTTACTTGGACTTGTTTGATATCCTTGGACTTGGAGCAGGACAAGAGAGCCAGGTACTGGTTCAAGAAAATGGAGATTCAACCAGAGATCGTGGAGTTGCTGAGAGATCTTCCAGTAGTGACCGGTCTTGCGATCCGGAGAGATCTGATGGGAGTAGAGGAATTTTATTCTTTGGTATCTGGAACGGAGTTCAAGTTGGAGAGGGGTTATCTGGATCTTACGTCTTTAGCAATCTTGGCAGGTTACAAATTCCACGCTAGGAACATGACTGCGATGGGCGTGCAAGTGATCGGCACTCTATTGAACAAGAATGTATCCACAGGAGATAATCTCTGGGGATTAAGGTGGAGTATGATCCCCAAAGCTCTTCAGTGCTATGCTTTAGGAGACATTAGATTTGGATTCATTACATATAATGTTCTTGCTGGGCTACTGATGAGAGATGTATTTCCTGATCCAGACGTGGTCTGCAGGTTCTTGGGGTGTGGACAGAGAGCTGCTGTGGAATGGGTTTTGGAGTTCATTATGATCACTCTAGAGGGGGTTAGTTATCATCAAGCTGTAGAGGAAGCGGCAGGTACTAGAGAGGAGATGATCCGTTCCTTGAGGTTCAGGGGTGAGAATGGGAAGTTAAGTGATGTTTCTCCTCCTATGGTTCAGATCTGGAGGCAGATTCTTGGATCTTGGCCTTCAATTACATCTGGAGGATGTAGGTTCCTGATCCAGAGTAGAGAATGGTTCTTGGTGCAGATCAGGGTTTTAGTAAAGGCTCAGATCAATTGGTCCAATGGACGAGTGCTGCGAGAACCTAGAGATGATGACCTGGAGTATTCCAGGTTTGGATTATTGCCGGAGGAGGTTGGAGATCAAACCTGGAGAGAGCCCGTTTCGGAGGTCTGGAGGATGACTAGGCCAGTCGGAGTAAAGATTCCTCTCCTGAAATTTGAAGTAAGTCATACCAAGCCTGCGGAGATCGGAAGGAGGTGTACGGCACTGGGAAGGTGTCAGAGGTGGTCTCTATTAGAGTGGGAAAGGATGAATCCAGAAAATCGGAAGGTTTTTTTCGTGCGGATGATTCGTGATCCATGGTTCCAGACCCATTATGCAAATTTGTATGATGCTATGCGATTATGTTACCTGAGAGTGGTGGATGAGGAGCCTCCTAAGGTAACAAAGGTGGAAGAGATCCTGAACAAGGCGGTGGGGAACTCATTGGAGATGGAGAGGGCCAACCTGGAGAGGATTGAAGCGGAGGCTGAGGTGAGAAGAGCGAGGGTGAATTACTTGATGGAGTTGCAGACTGACTGGACTTTCAAGGAGAGGTCCAGATGGTCCGCAGAGGTTCCAGCGTTGCCTTCGGTGAAGTCCAGAGGATCTAGGAAGAGGAAGAGCGGTCCTCTTGGAGTTGTACCTGGAGAACCTAGTAAGAGGGTGAGATCTAAGAGCATAGCGAGGGTTGGGCCTTTTGATGGAGATGCGTTTATCCAGCCTGCATCCCAGCCTGCTCCAGAGTCATCTGGAGTTGGGAATGGGTTTGTAGGTCAGGATGACGGACTTCATCAGGGGGCGGGAGTAGAGGGGGAGATGGTTGTTCTCCTTAATGAGGATGACCTGGGGACGGAGGATGATCTGATTCCTGATTTTACTCGGCGAGTATTAGCTCCTGGTCAGAAGGGGAATAGGATGAGCAATATCAGAAGGAGTGTTGGAAAGGTGAGAGCATTGACCTATGATGAGATGATTGAAGGGCCGGAGGAGAGCGGATCTGTGGTTGATGATCTGGTCCTCGAGTTTGAGGTGCCTAAGGAGGTGGAGGACATCGAGGTGTAATTAGTAATAGAGCGCTTGCGGACGCTGTTTATAGTCTCTGTGATGAGAACTATTTGTGATTTAATTTCAGGATTGATTGATTGGGGATTAGTGAAGTTTCAAAGACAGTCGCGGGGTGCAGTTGAGCTTTTTTCTTTTTTCTTTTCCCTGGCCGGGAATGTTACGCGACGGAAATCGCGTATATGTATTCGTTGAAGAGAAGCTGCGCCCCTGTATGAAGAATCCCCTAGATGTACTGTGTTGCCCCTAGAATCCGTACTCAAGAGAGAATAAAGAAGACGCTCAGAACCAGTTTTAATTTGTATTGTGTTTATATAGTGTACACTTTACCATGCCATTCGAGATTTATATTTGATCGGGGACGGACCCCATTTATTATACCTTGTGATATTTTGAGCGGAGCGAGACCTGGTATGTGTATTTTTAATTATGATAAAACGAGATATTTAGAATATTGTTCTTTTGCAGTTTTTATGCCTCATTTTCTTGATTTTATTGTATCTTTGGCTTTTCTGCAATATATAAACGGATTATGTTTTTCAGTTGAACTTATCGAGCTTACCTGATTCAAATAAAGAAGCTTAATCCGAATCATTCTTTTACTTCAATATGGAGAGAACTAAGGATAGGCTAGATAGTTACAACGACTCTACGAGAAATACTACGAGGTAGACATATAGGGCGATTTATCGCATAACATTCAACAGGAATTCCTTAAAGGAGTTGTTTTAGCTTTTTCTGAAAATACAATGAAGTTGCAGTTTTATCCCTTTATGCTGTTTAAACTTGCCAAATCTATATTCGGAGAAATTTAAATAGCAATGGGATTATTTTGTTCTCATCAAAATAAAAAAAATATTTGAGTCCTGAGATCTGAGATTACATCTTTAGAGGGATCGGTCAATCCTTCTTTTGATATAAGAGTTTTTTTTCCCTTTGTGCGATTTGAATTTGCCGAATCGATATTCGGAGAAATTTAAATAGCAAGAGGGGTAATTTTTCTTTAGAAAAATAAACGTTTGAGTCCTGAGATCAATATTACTGGAGGGATCGGTCAATCCTTCTTTTAGTATAATAGTTTTTTTCCCTTTATGCGGTTTTGAATTTGCCGAATCTTTATTCGGAGAAATTTAAATAGCAAGAGGGGTTAGTTTTTTTTCTTTAAAATAAACTTTTGAGTTCTGAGATTAATATTACTGGAGGGGTCGGTCAACCTGTTCCTTTAATAGTTTGATTCCTGAAGTTTTTTTTTCATGTCAAGAAGAATTCTTCAA
>Ga0208166_1000116_pt1 | contig 12377 bp, 1 predicted proteins | sample Colrivmeta1546C3_FD_187637 | JGI IMG/M metagenome (GOLD analysis project Ga0208166, IMG submission 187637) | Estuarine microbial communities from the Columbia River estuary - metaG 1546C-3 (SPAdes) (version 2) | ecosystem: Environmental > Aquatic > Marine > Intertidal zone > Estuary | place: USA... | reverse complement strand
TAAACCAGATCAGAAATTTGTCAACTTCTTTCCTTGAAACCATGGCTGATATACCTGGAGTTGGGAACCAATTGGCAAGAATAACCAGGTAAGAAATTAATGCTATGTTAATGACAGCTTGGCCTTTGCTTTGGAGATATAAGTTTAAATATCCTGGAATATGAAGCTCAGCCCACCTGTTGGATCCATTCTGAACTTCAGATTGAGTTTGGTGCAAACCTCCTGTGAAGAAGTAGGTTAGACAGGAAAGGTCAAGAGGGATACATGGAAACCCAGCTATTGCTAGCAAGGTGTTGAGATCATAATGTTTAATGGTCATGGCACCTTTGCAATTGATGAATGTGTAACATGAGCTAATGAATTCAGCAAGCTTTGTTATCTTTAAATGTAGATCAATTCCTACAGCTGTACCTTGCAGCTTTGAAAACATTTTGTGCCATATGTCATGCAGCAATTTTCTAACAGGCAAGGAATTATTTCCAGGTCTGGTTTTCCAGGGGAAAATAATATCCCATCTTTTATCCAGAAGAGTAAGATGGATACGAGCTGGAAGTTTTTTCAGGTTCAGCTTTTTAATCTCCAATGTTCCTTTGTAAGTAGTTTTCAACATTACTGATGATTCAGGTTTCAAGTACTCTATATCTAGACTGTAGAGACTAAAGGGTAAGGAAGAATCATAAGACTCATTCTCTCTCAGAGATTTGTTGAATGATGCAATAAACTGATGTACATCGGAAATACTAGATTCGCCATAGGTAATTGTGCTGACTGTGGGGAAGGTTTTAGCGGAAACCTGCCTATGGTTTGAAAGCATTTTTACAGTGTTGGAAAGAAATTTCTCATAAGATCCTCCTGCATGATTCTCCGATTGTGTTTTAAAGGAAAACACTAGGTGGTCTAGTACTGGAGATCTTCCTGGAAGCATATTTCTGTCGAAAATATCTATAGATTCAGGGCACATTCCAGATTCATTACACTTGTTGATTGTTTCCATGAACATTGTTTTATTCATCATGGATTCTAACTCTTGAAGAGATGGAAACAAGTTTGATAATTCCTTGTCACCTGTGAGTAGGTTGTGGATGATGGATGGGTTATCTTGATCCATCGCTCTCACAGCTTGGTGAAATTTACCAATTTCCTCCATCCTAAATACATATCATTTAATCCTCTCAAAGTTAGTATTACTACATACTGGAACTTAATGATTTGATAGTAGTAAAGAGCAGCTTTTTTGTTTGATTCTTTATTGATAAATGATAAATACAAACATTTCTTTACAAATATGGTAAAATGCAGATAATAAAACACACAATTTAACCTGGTAACTGAAGCAGATCAAATGGGTAACGAGTTCTGTTAAGTACTGTGATTCAGTATATTCTGTAAGTAATAAAATCCTTCAGAAATGCACTCAAATGTAATGAAATTTAAGAACATATGTTCAAATGTTCTTCACCAAGTTCTCACAACATTATCAATGTTTCTTATCCAGGTTATTGACTCTGTTTTTGTGAGATCTTGAGTTAAAATCCAGTTCATTCTCAGAGGCTATGCGGACTATATCACGTTTGCTGCGCTCTATGGACTTTTTTGTGAATGAGTTTTGGGTAGTGTACTCTAGCGTAATGCGCTGTCCAGAGATGGCAGTGACTAACCCATATTTCCAAAATTGGTTTCTAGTTTTCATTAGATTCTCATCAATGAAGAATAAGGCTATATCTCCAACATTCAGTTTATCAGATGTGAACCATTTGGGTTTAGGAATGAGTAAGTGCATCTGTTTGGATAAAAGCTTATAGAATGTTATCTGTGCATCCTGTATTCTGTCTAATATCTGGGTTGGGGTGCAGTCAAGGAGTAATGGACCTGAAATACTTCTGTAGTTATTACGACCAAGAAGTAAGCGGTTAGGAGTTATGACAGTGTACTCAGGTGAGTTTACTGTTCTGGCAGATGCTCGGCAGATTGGCAAGTTGTTGAGATGGTTACTGATAAGAGCAAAACAAGTTTCCCAGTTGAGAAAGGACATAAGGAAATTTGCATTTCCCGTCTTTTTCAGTAGGTCTTTGATAATACCTATTTTCCTTTCAACTCTGCCTTGGCTTGAGTGAGCTTTGGGGGAGGAGACTGTAAGCTTGCATTTCATAGTAAATAGTTGGTTGTGCAAATCAGTGAAATTGAACTCGACATTAGCTAATGCCTTCAGTTGACTGCCAGGGTCAACAAAGAGATAAGATGGGATTCCATACCTTGAACTATGGCGTTGAATCCCTTGGAGAACTGATTGGGTGGACCAATCTTCCATTGCATAAATTCCAATGGCACCAGTGAGCAGACAGACTATGACAAGAGCAGGGGTTCTCATTGTTTGTCTTCCACTAAATCTGGATTTTGTGTGAAAATCTTCAGCAAGATCTAGCATAGCAAATGAGAAGGGTGGAGCCATAGTAAACCTTGCAGCATTGTGGTTTTGCATTCCTTCCTCTAGTGTAACCTTCTTGAGGATCTTACAACGAATACAGTCTTTGATAATGGAAGATAATACTCTTCTGGCTTTAATTGGGTGAAATCTCTTGCAGATTTCCAGGAGTGTGCTTTCAACTCCACCGTGTGGTACAAGACTATGATGTACATGCATAGAGAAGGCATAAAATATGTCTGATGAAGCCATGACACAGGGAGAATGAAAAGAAATCATGTTGTTGTCAAGGAACTCCAGGTTCAGCATGTCCAAGTCATGTACAGAGATTCTTTGCTCATTTGAGATCCTGCCTTTGTAAAATAGAATTCCAGATTGCTCATCTGTTTTGTAGTGCACAAGTTCTTTGGCATTCAAGGCTGATTTGCATTCCTTGGTAGCAATCACATTCCAGTAATTGTTGGTTATCTTGTCAATGGCATAATCACAGAGTTGGATTTGCCTAAGAGACTCACCTGGAACTATTGGCTGTACAAAATCAAGTTGAGTAGTGACATGTACTGGAGAATTAGTCGCATGGGAATGGTTTCTCAAGTGAGATCCGACTTCATTGCTATTCTGAAAAATATCGTCTGGATTTATCACTCGATCTGAGTTCTCAGAGCAGGTTAAAGAGTTTGGTACAGAGATTTCGGATACTGGATCTACAAATTTCCAATGTAGAACATCTTGGCCTTCTGGTGAGGCAAGGGTTAATAAGCACAAGGGGCACTGCAAGGTTAAACTCTTCCTTACAGAATGATTTTCTGTTTTGAGATGAGTTTTATGAAGCAACTTCAGTGCAAATGTTGTGCAATATTCTAGGATTCTTACACTCTTGGCCCAGCCAAAATGAATTACATCCACAAGGTATGTTGATGTTGGAAGTAATTTGGTAACTGGGAAATGATGGTTTGTATCAGATTCTGCATGTATTTTTCCATTTGGGTAAGGAGGTAGAATACATTCAGATAAACCTTTTGAGGAGCATTCTGATGTGTAGAAGAACATGTTTGCTGTCTGCTGATTGTCAACTGGAACTTCATAGCTGGAGATGATAACTTCCTCTAGTAGGTCTGTAGCTTCAGACTTGGACAAAGATACATCTTCAAAATAGACAAGCGGCATGTCAGCTTTATCTTTATACATCCATGGAAAACCCTTTTGCCAAGTAGAGTTTGACTCTATATTACAAGGAGCAATATCACCTTTGGTGAGAATGTCTGCTGGATTGTGATGACCTGCTATGTGAGCTATGTCAACCACTGCAGATGGGCCTAATCTATCCTTGATCCATCTTTGATAACGATTGATTGTCAGTACTTTGTTCTGTACATACACCTTATTTCTTGCTCTATCATTTGACACCCAGCACAGGCTAACTAGACTATCTGTAAGAATAGTAACTTCTTGTATGGGCAATGGTAGGGATACTACAACTGCATATGCTAACTCTGCTGCAATGAGAAGTGCATGTAGTTCATTTCTAGGAACACTCATGGACATGAGTCGAGACTTTGCTGTGAGAATACTGGAGGACCAGATTCCTGTTTGCAGCTTGAAGCTAAGGTATACACATGCACCTCCACAGTCTTGTGAGCTGTCTGAACACACAATTAATCTGGGTTGCAGTGGAATACATGCGTCTTCAGGAACTGTGGAACGGGGAAATGACACTTTTGCTAGGTCTGGCCAATGCATAAATTTCTGAACCCAGAAGTCTTTTTCAGTACTTGATAATATGTCCTTCCAATCCAAGGCATTTAGTTTAGAGAGGGATCTCTTATAAAATGCTTTGATTGGTTCTGCAACTCCTAGTGGATCAAATAGTTCTCCACATTTTGCAGCTATATGCTGGCGTGTCATGGATGACATTGAGGTACAGAGATTCTTAATATCGCTTGGGGTAGTAGCTGGGGTTTGGTTGCTTGGCTTGGTTCCTCTCACTTTCTTGTGGAAATTTACTTCTGGGAGATTTAGATGGAGAACATCAGATTCTGGTTTCCATTTATATCCAAGAGTAGTCATAGATATTCCATCCTTGGAAGCTTCTGGAGGTGGTGCTTCTCCACTGGATGCCACATATTTGGTGTCCATCCCAATGTGGTTCAGAATTTCTTTCACCTCTGTGATACCCTGTTTCAATTGTTCCTTCGTAAGTGCTCCTGAATTTAAGTCATCAACAAAGGAGTCATTCATAAGGATATGTGCACCAATTGGGTGAGATAAAATGTGATCCCTACCTGCTTGTTGAAAGACAACTCCTGCTTGATTTCCTGTTGGGCGGAGTCCATACCATCCTCGCTTCATGTAGAAGACTTGAGGTTCTTTATTTGGCTGGAGACTGTCATGATATAACAAGAGGGAGTAGGGGATGCATTCAGGTTCTAAGAACATCTGATTGTACAGTTTTTTCACATCTGCACAAAAAATTAGTGGTAATGATCTGGAACGTAGGAGAATTCCAAACATATCAGGGAGTCCTTGATCTCCTTTGGCTAGGATTAGGTTGAGCATTGTGCTGCTAGGATCTACCACTAGTCTGCAGGGTGTGGACATAGAGTCCTTCAACACTGCTCTCCAGATGTGATAGTGATGAACTTCATTTACTTGAAGAATCTCTCTAAGCACAGGTGGGGCACTGTCAAGAGGAGCTATGAAATCAAGATTTATAAGTTCATTCATAGCATTTCTGATCTGTTCCTTAAAGATTTCAGGCTTTTTGCACTGAGTGAAATAGACTTGTTTTGCTTGGTCAATGTTAGAGTTTTTGCCATGAAAATGCTTACGAAGAAATGGAATCGGATCACAAGTAAATGGAAGCTTAATGAAGACTTTTTGATCTAAGTAAGATATCCGTACAGAATCTTCAATCAGCTTTTGCTCTACTCTATCTCTTACACTTGATGATTTAAGAGTTGGTGATGATTTGCATTTCTGACAGTCCTCGCAGTTTTCACATCTGTAGTCAACAATAGGTTCATATTGGTCCATGACTTGGCGCAGTTTATCAAGACTGACTTTTGCCTTACCAAACATGTTGTAACCAAAACTTTCATTCTGCAGTTGACATCTGTGGATGCTGGGACAAGTGCATAATTGCAGAGATCTCTCTTGAATTGCATTGTTTGTGATCACTGAGGCAAAATCCAGGTTTTCGTCTGCTAAAGGGGTAGTCTCAATCTCTTCAGTTTGATAAGAACTAATTGGAAGAGAAAAAGGTCTTAGAATTTCAGATTCTGTGTCCAAAGACAACCATGGAGAACCTTGGTATGCAGACACTAGTTCTGCCATCATAACTGTGAGCTGGTTAACAGAGAATTTAGAGAATGATTTGTTAACGGCTGTTATGATCTTGTGAGTACCTCCATATGCAATGGAAGATCCGTGTACGTCCTTGAATGGACATCGAAATGAGGCAATACCACTTGGAAGAGAAGTGATGATTTTTGGGACTAATTCAGGAATTTTGAAGCCAAAAAGTATGTCAGAATCCGTTCCTCCTATGTGAGGGGGAAGGAGTTCCTTGGATCCAGGTTTCTTCGAGTTTCTGTACTCTTTGTTAACAGATTGCCAATTGTAGACTGGAAATTCTGAAGTAATTGATTCCATTCCTTGGAAGACAAGTTCCCAGAAGTTTCCACTGTTGTCTGGACCTAGTGAGCAACTATAGACTCCATAGTTGGTCCACATGCTCATGTTTGAGATACCTGAAATTCGTTGGTTTTCAGGATCAATAGTTTTGAAACTAGAGGCTTCAGCAAACTCACCTTTAACCAAATTACCAGATGCTCCTGTGTCATAAAAGCATAAAGCGTCTTTGGAACCAATGTTCAAGAGTTGGAACACATACACACAATCCTCTGAAGGTTCTGTTAAGAGAGAGGAAGGGGATGCAGGCAATCCAGTATGAGTGTCATACACAGGAATTTTAGCCTTTGAATCCATGGTTGATTTCGAAGGAGGTTTCTTAGAGAGTGAATTTTTGTGAATCTTGGGTTTCATGTTAGCTATATTAAACATCGGTTTTAGCTTTTCAATGAGACCTCTGTCAATTACTTTAAGATAAGCTTGAAGAAGAGATATTGCTTCATTTAACTTAGGACGCGGATGATTTTTTATGCATGTTAATATGCATGGGATTCTCCTGAGTTTACCTGGATTTTTCTCACACTCACTACATGTAAATCCTGTTGGGAGAGATGCAATACAGGATTTCTTTGAGAGTTTTAGACAATTTGGTTGAAGACAAGTCCAGCAGGCAAGTGCCAATTTGCACAGATCACGCCTACCAGTATTGTCAGTTTCAAGAAATTGCTTACACCTGCCTAACTCATGTTGGACTGGTTTGTCATGCATTGGACAAGGGAAAACCAGTTGTTTAGGATTTGGCTGAGCTGAGTTGTATCCTGTACCAGGCTGAGATGGGGTCTCATTTGAGCCTGCAGAAGGATTACCTGAAATGTGCGTGGATTTTACTGGTAAGTTATGCTCTTTTAGAGATCTAATGTTGTTAGATGTATCTAATTGTCTCCACTTGAGGTCTATGATTTCTTTGAGGATGTCAAAGTATCGTTTGCCACTGGGGCGAGATTTAGAAGATTCAATCTCAATACGCTTGGAGAAATTTTCGATGATCTCATTAGGAAGGTTGCTCAAAACTGTTTTCACATAGGTTGAATTAAATATAGCACCATTGATCTCTTCTTGATTTATGAGGTCAGATATGCTCATGGATTCTACTTGGAGAAGAGTTTGAGCGACCTGCTTGTAGTAAGCTATCTTCGAAGATTCCTGAGAAGACGGGTGTCTTAATTGTGAGATAGATCTAAGCTTGGATTCAGCTACAAATCTCAAATCACCATATCTAGAGAGAAGATGATCTTTAATCTTTTCAATGTCATCCTTAAATGATGCAACTTCCTTTCGAACAGATTCAGATAGGTAAGTTGTATACATTAACGTTGCCTGGTCTCTAGGTGAGCACGAGGGCTCTGCGAAACGCAAGAACGTATCTAGGAATGCATAGATGGTATCATCTTCAGGAGAACCAGAGAAGGGTTGCAAATCTATTTTTCCGCTAAGAAGATTTTTCTCAGAGGAAAGGTGTAGATGATGTTTGCGTTTCTGTTGGTTTAATGAACGTTCAAAAAGACGCACAGAAGACAGTATGTTTTCAATATAGTTCAAAACAGATTCGTCAGAAATGACGAATTTCTCAAGTTTTTTCTCAAGTAAGCGAAAATCGTCACGCAAGTTTAGGAGTGTAGGAAGATCATAGGTGCTTATTTCAATAACTTGACTTCTATTCTGAATTTCAGTGAGATCCAAATCAGTTATTTGAGTAATAAGTCCTCCACATGCATATATTTTTCGCTTTAAACGTTTAACTTGTTCATCTGAAGCAGAATTTCCCTGATTAGCAGGTGCAGAGCCTCTCTTTAAGGGTACAGGTTGGAGTTTTCTGCGTGGTGCTGGGGTTGGAGTTCTGCTTTGTCTGTCTCCTGATGACTCTTCATCTGAGCTGCTGGAGCTTTGAGCTGATAGAGAGATCATAGGGGACTCCATTTGCACATGTGTGGAAGGAACAGTTCTTGGTGGGATGGGTTTAGGGACCTTATTTCCAATACTGTTTGACAATTGGGAGGAAAGTTTACTGGTAGTCATCTTCATTTCTTGCAGTTGCTGAGAAAGGCCTCGGATCACTGAAGACATAGAGTTGAAACTGGTTGCAAATCTATCAAAATCAGAGTCCATAGATGCTGTAAACATTTCCAGTGCATTAATCTTTTTAGTAATGGGCAATAACTGATCTAGTTGTGGTGAAATAGAAGACATACTTTGGATTAGTAAGTTCATTTCTTTTTCCATTTGTAGGATGGCTTTGTTTAACTTGCCTTTCTCCTGGATACATTTGATATGCACATGAGCATACTCAGAAGATACTTGATTCACAGTGTGCTGAATGATTCGTTTTTCAGCCTCAGCAATACATTTGATTATGTCCTGATGAATTTTATCTTGAGTAGACTTTGACTGATCAGAAATTAGATTATCAAGATTGCTTACTGCTCTAGATAAGTCTTCCTTGGTTGCATATGTCTGGGGTTCTTCAATCATTGTGGTTGAATTAGTGGAATTAATCTTCCTTCTTGGCGAGGTTGCTGGAGGAAATTGTAGGTTGCGAGTTTTGATTTCTTGCTTAACCTCCTTTCCCAATTCCAATGTAGTGCTAATAAAGGTATTGACAGTGAGCTCAAAATCAATCAGGTTTATTTCTGTAGGGTTTGATAATTTGAGATATAGGGTATCCAGGTAGTCTCTGTACTCTATGAGTTGAGAATCAGAGAAATGGGACAGGTTTGTAATTTTTGATTTGATTTTGGCCAATTTGCTTTGAATTTTGTCCAAATACTTAACTCCGTTTTCATAGTTACCAATGCTAGATCTGCTGGTTCTTGAGTTTTTGGATTGCTGGAAGCTTTGATTTGGGAAAGTGATTTCATGGAAGCCTGATTGGAGTGCAGTGTCAGTACCATCATTCATTATATCAGTGTTTCTTTTATCTTCATTGGTGATAATAGTGTTGGTTTCGGAGTGATGTCTTCTGTATGTAGTGGAAGAATCCGAGAGAGATGAATTTCTTTTAAAATCTTTCAGGGCTGAAACAGGAAGTGTGTGTATTGCATTCACAGAGCCACGAGAAGATGGGCTTGGAGCTTTAGCACTAAGAGAAGAAATTCCTTGAAGAGCTTTCTGAGAGTTCTGGAGAAATCCATTTGGAGAATGCAGTGCATGTGGTTCTATTACATTCTGGTTTGCAGAATTGGGTGTAATAGAGTTCAAGGGGTTGCCTTGAATAAGATGATCACCAAGTGATGTAAGGGCTGACTTGTGCAGTGCAGGAGTGTAGACATGTTGACTAGATTGAGTATCTACACTATCTGTTTCATCGTGTCTTACCATGTTGCTCGACTTTTGTGATAAAGTTTCACATGAAGAGTGGGGTGGTTGGGAGTTTGGGTCTTGAGGAAAACCATTAGCAGCTGCACTGATTCTAGGATGAGTATTGAATCCCATGTTGTCCCAAAAAAGAGATGTATCTGTATGGGTAGGTGTGGGCACATTTAAGCTTTCTGTGCTTAAACCCATCATATTTCCAATAACAGATACTGAACGTGAACCAGGAGATAGTTCATAACTTTGCATTAATGAACGAATTCTTGGGTTAATAACTCTATGTGGAGAAAGAAAGGGGGAGACCTGTCTGGCAAGCCCACGAGGTGCAGGACGTGGTGAGTTCTGCATAATTAGTGCATTGAATTGATCTATAGGCCATATGTTAGGAACTGGTTGATTATCAGACCTAGTTTTCATGATAACATGGTTAGACCTTTACATTGTTATAAGTGTATCACATTAAAATATAACAGTATTAGAACTGATAAGAGTTAAAAAAGAAACATAATGAATAGTGAAAACTATCTTTGCATAGTAATGTCCATCTCTAATTGTTGAAGTACATTCATAGTAAACACTTAGCAATGATCTAAGGGTTTACGTGGATGTCTCAATAATAGAGGAAATGTGTATTAGGTGTGTAGTTATTTATGAAATATTCACTACAATCCCCATCTATACTGAATGATGCACATATCTTCACAGATTATGCACGTAATGTATTATTAAACTAAAAAACCAGTCGGGAGGTGTTCAGCTAATAATAGTTACATTAATAGACAACAATTTGAAATGAGTTGCACTATTAATGAATGTATATCTCTTTGTGAGAGCTGAGATTAGATGTACTCAGTTTTACCGTTAATTAATGTATCTATGCACGGTATAATTGTGATACTATGGCACTAATTGTAGTGAGTATAATTCATGCTCCTTTGTACTCTATGGCTAGATGTACGTCTATGTGCTTAGAGTTATGCACATTGAGCACATTTGGGCGTTTGTAATCCTCATCTATTCTAGATGGTTACAAAACTGACTTGTTACAGATTCATTGCACAGCAGGATTCCCGGTGATGAAAATATTTAATAATCCAAAATTAATTTTTTCAGAATTAATTAATATTCAGAATTGTCGTATAGACCAGATTTTGTTTAGAGAGGATTATCTTCTTTATACGTAAAAAAACCTCTATAGTTGTGTAACCAGAATTATTCAGTGCATTCACTGTTAGAAAAATACTGCTGTGCAATAAAGTTGTACAAATCATTTATTTCAATATAAATTGACAGAGAAGATTACGACCTTTCCAAGGGGGTTTGCCAGGTCGTCATCTCTAGCTGTGCTTCTCTACTCCGGGCTCTCAGGATGCAGAGAGTCGAAGTATGAAGGGGGGAGGGGGAGAGAGGAACGCCCACTCTACCTCTACCAGTGATTCTAAATAATAGAATAATATTAGTGACGATCTGGCCTGTACTTTTTATTAAACCCTGAAACTAGAGAAAATATCAAGAATAGAAAATGTTAATCTTGTAATGTGGATTTATGTGAAATGGAATCAGTATATTATATACCTGAATATTAATTCTGATTATATCGGGCTGCAGACTATTGTCAACTAAAAACTAAATCTAGCTCAGAGCAACTGCAGTACAGTGTACAGTGCATACAGTACATGTTTATTTATGTAATCAGGTTTCTGTATTTTCATCCTTCTCCAGGGTTCCTACTAATACAGCAAAGGGGGCCAATTAGAGATAATACATATATTTGGTTCAATTTCTTCCCTATAAATTGTACAGCTTGTACAACATTGGGGGCAGGAAACGGTGAAAATGGAACATTTTCAAAGCTGGTTCAAGAAATTGTAACATACATTTTAATAAAATACATTTCAAGTGGATAAATATATATTTTAGAATAGTACACTACAAAGTACAATAAAATTAGAAGCAATTTGACTGCATTAGCTGCTCTGCAGTAATGTGTTCTGGAACATGTACAATCAGTTCTTCTTCATTTTCAGATGCATCAATGGGTTTGGACAGTAGATCTGTTTCAGCTGTCTGAAGTTTCTGTTTCTTTTCAGCTTGGAGATCAGACACTCTCCTCAGCATTTCTTCATGGGTGGTATTCTGATCTTTACAGATTTTGTGCAAGGCAGAAGGACTAAATTTCCTTTTGTTTGAAGCTTTAATTTCAAGTAGTTCGGAATACCTGTATGTAGCTCTTGCTTGCTTTTGCTGCTTTTTCAATTCCACTAGAATATTTGGTTCTGATAAGATGTTCCCAACATTGGCAGACAATATTGGCTTGATTAACTCCAGTTCTTTTGGATGAAAGTACTGGAAAGCCTTTTCAGTGGTGTCATGAACTGACCTGTAATAAAGTTTAATTACATGGCTTGTATACCTCCAAGTGTACAATAACATAAGTTCATTGTTTGATAACAGCTTGAGATTTGGCAAATGGTTTTTCAGCAGTTGGATTGCTGGGGAAAACTTGCAACATAATTCAGAACTCTGATTGTCCAGATCTTTTAAGTGACATGTTATTATGACGAAATCATGGCGGTTCACACCTAATGATCTATAGTATTCTTCAGGAACAGTATATTTTACAGGGATATTTGTGCATATAAATGGGGTTCCATAAGAGTCAGGGTTGTTGGTCCATCTGAGGTGAAACGGGAGGTTTGTGGATCCGAGAATATTGTGAATGTTGAAAAAGATATGGTCAAATGCTTGCTTGTCAGTTAGACAACCCCCCATGGAGATGTTTCTCCAAGTTGGTATCATTGATTTTATATCTGAGCCAGACAAAAGAGATCCTTCATTAAACACAATATACTCTACAAGAGCAAATGGTTGATGAGCTCTGTAGAGTCTATCATGTTCAGCATATTCTGGAAGAGACGTACTCTTTAGAATTGCTGTTATGAAGGAGCTAAACCAG
>Ga0208166_1000085_pt1 | contig 14239 bp, 4 predicted proteins | sample Colrivmeta1546C3_FD_187637 | JGI IMG/M metagenome (GOLD analysis project Ga0208166, IMG submission 187637) | Estuarine microbial communities from the Columbia River estuary - metaG 1546C-3 (SPAdes) (version 2) | ecosystem: Environmental > Aquatic > Marine > Intertidal zone > Estuary | place: USA... | reverse complement strand
CCCCACCGCCTCCACCCTCCCATTAATATTGTACATGGATCTTTTATGAAAGACATGGATAAAATTGATCATATGACCGCAGCACCCAGCCCCCTAGCCTGTCCTAGCCGGCGCTACTAATTTTGTTGAAAATTGTCGAAAAAGTGGTCTTGTACAAAATTGAAAATTGATAGGAGGGGTGAAGAGGTATTTATTTAGGGTTAGGTTAAGACACTTTCTGGGCCGAGCGCTGCGGGTAGGACAGGCTAGGGGGCCGAGTCTGCGGCCGTAGGTTAGGTTAAGTTAAGACACGGTATATTTCTAGAGAACAATTTTTGGACCCCCTCCCATCAATTTTTTACATGGATCTTATTTGTTAGACGGAGTTGACCATGTGGCTGCAGCGCTCGGCCCCCTAGCCTATCCTAGCCGCAGCGCTCGGCCCAGAAAGTGTCTTAACCTAACCCTAAATAAAAAAAAATAAATACTAATTTACTAGTTTCATCATGTACAAAATTGATAGGAGGGGTGGGCCGGGGGGGGGCGCAAAAAATCGTTCACTAGGACAGACCCTAAGACACTTTCTGGGCCGAGCGCTGCGGCTAGGACAGGCTAGGGGGGCAAGCGCTGCGGCCACAAGGTCAATTATGGATCCATGTCTAACATACAAGATCCATGTACAAAATTGATGGGAGGGGGGGGTCCAAAAATCGTTGTCTAGGAAATTACCCAATTACCTTCTTTCACAGGCAATCGACGAGATTAAAATATGCTCTGGGATCAGGAGGCATTTCATTTAAATGTCAAAAACACTATTTAAATAACTGCAGAAATTTGTAATCGTATGCTGAAATCTGGTAGATTGGTTTGGTTTGGATTGGCAAATGCCGCTGAACTATAAATACTCAATAAAAGACGACATTAATAATTATGTTAGATTAATTAATTAATCGACCTATGCAAATCCGCTATGCTACACATCTGACCAACTAGTGTGTGGTTTTACAGCTGCTATAAGGACTTGTGGCCGCAGCGCCCGGCCCCCTAGCCTGTCATAGCCGCAGCGCTCGGCCCAGAAATTGTCTAAACCTAACCTAAACCTCAAATAGTACAAAATAAACAGCTGACGTTGGTCCGATATTCATGCATTAGGTCGGAAAGTTAGTAGGTCGGAAGTTCTGGAGGGATGTAAGATGAATTGCGTATAGACGACTAAATAAAATCAATAGATGATTTTTAAAAAAAAGAAAACATAAATTATCAAGTTCTGTAGAAAAATGATAAAATAACTCAAGGAAATGCAGTTCTTTCTAAGATGAAAATAAAGACATTCAATAAAAAGGGTCTGTCCGAGAGAACTAGGACAGGCTAGGGGGATGAGCTCTGTGGCTAGGACAGGCTAGGGGGCTGAGCTCTGCGGCTAGGCCAGGCTAGGGGGCCGAGCGCCGCGGCTAGGACAGGCTAGGGTGATAGTACCATGTACTAAATTGATAGAATGGAGGGGGCCGAGGAAAAAGGTGCAGGGGGGGGGGGGTCCAAAAATTGTTCTCTAGGAAAATACTCAATAAAAATTCAAACATGAAACATTATCATGAAACAATCTCAATTTTACAACAATATGTATTTACTATTTATGCATGTTTGTTCACTTACCTCAAAGTATATAGATAGATACTTCATATTATCCTAACAGTTCTGAAATGCTGACTTACAAGTTTGTATATTAATAATAGACATATTTGAAATTTAGCGCCCTATGACATCCCCCACCTTCCCTTACCCCTCAAATAAACTTATAAGCGCAACTGAGTCGAGACACATAAAAAAACGTTAGGAATAGAATATATCTATTGATTAGAGGCGCGTACTTAGAAGGGGGTGGATACTGGATAGCTATCGGGTCTCAGCCCCCCCCCCCCCACTTGGATCAGTAAAATCGTTGTTTTCCAGAGGCTACTTGGGCCCTATCAAATCAGAGAACCCTACACCATCTGTAATCCCTTGGTTTAAGTAAATAAATATGAATCAAATACGTGTTGTCACTTAGAATAATTATAACAGAATCTAAAAATGTCTTGCATCAACGAAAACTTTGTTACAAATGACCTGATTAACAGTGTTTTAGTCAAATTTCTTCATACTGGCAGCATATTGTGCATACTTCATTCTGATTAGCAGTAAAGTATGCAATTTAATTGGTATATGCAGTAAATTATACAAATTCTACATACTAGCAGTAAAATTTGCATTCTCCATTCTGCTATACATGCAGTAGTAAACTGTACTCTTCAATTTATATATAAAATTTATACAAATTTAATCCTGTTTTTTTTGTATATTACAACTGTTTATTAAAGGGGGGGGGATACTTAGCTTTGCCTGGCAACTAAACTTTAGCTTTCAAAGTTGATTCTCACAATTTAATTAGCTGTTTAACCCAAAGCAAGAACATTCCTATGCTTCCGCCAAGTTTCTTAATCAAAGTTTGAGGCAAATCGGTGTAATCCTGAATTATGAAAGGCCATACAAACAAACAGAGATAATATAAGGCATACAAGACGAACAAGACATGATTCATAATCCGACATTATTTTTCTCTTAAACCTTTTGGTGTGAAGTACAAAGGTTCAAACAATCATAGCGCTTTTAATTATTAGGTGCTATGGAAACGCCTCAACACGGAATAAGACCCAAAAGTGAGTTTGGGTCCGTTTCCTTCTATTTCAAGAATTATCGGAAATCCCTCAAAAACTAAAAAGTGTAGAGGGACTTCCGAATATTTTGGGTCGGTTTCCGCTATATTTACATTTGATTCGTTTCCAGTTTTTTTTGGGTCCGTTTCTTCTTTTTTTGGGTCAGTTTCCGGTTTTCAGAAAAAGTTTTAAACTCTCAGTTTGTTGATTGGTTTCCCCTTTTTTTGGGTCCGTTTCCTCTTTTTTTGGGTCCGTTTCCGATTTTCAGAAAAAGTTGTAAATTCTCAGTTTGTTGATCTGTTTCCTCTTTTTTTGGGTCCGTTTCCTCTTTTTTGGGTCTGTTTCCTATTTTTAGAAAAAGTTGTAAATTCTCAGTTTGTTGATCGGTTTCCTCTTTTTTTGGGTCCGTTTCGGTGCCGTATATTCCGACCTAGATGATTCTAACCTAAAGGTTTTCTGACCTAAATATCGAGTAGTTTGCACATGTTTTAGGTCGGTTTGGTTGAAAAAAGCTTTAGGTCCGTTTAACACCCTATGAGAAATATATAGGTTTTCCGACCTAAGATTTAGAGATATATTTAGGTTGGTTGAGCATATATATTAGGTCTGTTTACCAGGAAGTTTAAGTTGGATTAATGACAATTTTAGGTCTGTTAAACAATATTTTTAGGTTGGTTGAGCAATTTTTTTAGGTCGGATGAGCAATATTTTTAGGTCGGATGAGCAATTTTTTTAGGTCGGATGAGCAATATTCTTAGGTCGGATGAGCAATATTTTTAGGTCGGATGAGCAATTTTTTCTAGGTCGGATGAGCAATATTTTTAGGTCAGATGAGCATTAGTTTTAGGTCAGATGAGCAATATTTTTAGGTCGGATGAGCAATTTTTTTAGGTCGGATGAGCAATATTCTTAGGTCGGATGAGCAATATTTTTAGGTCGGATGAGCAATATTTTTAGGTCGGATGAGCAATTTTTTTAGGTCGGATGAGCAATATTCTTAGGTCGGATGAGCAATATTTTTAGGTCGGATGAGCAATTTTTTAAGAAGCGAGAATCAAAGAAACGAATTGAAATTTTCGCCACAAAATTTTCAAACTGATGGTGTAAACCTTTGATATTTCAAACTTAGATTATTTGATCTAACAGAATTCATAGTTCAATCTGAACTCTTGGAGGGGGGGGGGCGGCCCCCCTATGATATGAAATAAAAGCATCAGGGATGAAAGACACAACAAAAATAGAATTGAATAAAGGTCCAGAAATACCCGTTAAAATTGTTTTTTATCTTATTATTTAAACAAATATGCCTGTAAAAATACTGATAGAACATGTGGGAACAGGGGTTTACAGATAGAAAGTAGGAGAACTGGAGTTTAAAGATGGAAAGTAGGAGGACTGAAATTTACAGATAGAAAGTAGGAGAACTGAAATTTACAGATAGAATGTAGGAGAACTTGAGTTTACAGATAGAAAGTAGGAAAACTGAAATTTACAGATAGAAAGTAAGAGAACTGGAGTTTACAGATAGAGAGTAAGAGAACTGGAGTTTACAGGTAGAAAGTAGTAGATCTAAAGTTTACAGGGAAAAAGTAGTAGAGAATTGGAATTTACAGATAGAAAGTAAGAGAACTGGAGTTTACAGATAGAAAGTAGTAGCTCTAAAGTTTACAGGTAACAACTGGAGTTAACAAAATAAAATAAAGAGAAGTAGAAATTGTAAACTTATATTTTTTGAACAAATATGATATTGAAGTTTCTTTAATTTAAACCCTGATATCTTTTCTCTAAACCTTGAAATTTTTACTTTAAACCCTGATATCTTTACTCTAAACCTTAAAATCTTTACTTTAAACCCTGATATTTTTACTCCAGACCTTGAAATCTTTACTTTAAACCCTGATATATTTTCTCTAAACCTTGAAATCTTTACTTTAAACCCTGATATCTTTACTCTAAACCTTAAAATCTTTACTCCAAACCTTGAAATCTTTACTTTAAAACCTGATATCTTTTCTCTGAACCTTGAAATCTTTACATTAAACCCTGATATCTTTTCTCTAAACCTTGATATCTTTACTTTAAACCCTGATATCTTTACTCCAAACCTTAAAATCTTTACTTTAAACCCTGATATCTTTACTCCAAACCTAGAAATTTTTACTTTAAACCCTGATATCTTTACACTAAACCTTAAAATCTTTACTTTAAACCCTGATATCTTTACTTCAAACCTTGAAATCTTTACTTTAAACCCTGATATCTTTACTCTAAGCCTTGAAATCTTTACTTTAAACCATGATATCTTTACTCTAAACCTTGAAATCTTTACTTTAAACCCTGATATCTTTATTTTAAACCTTGAAATCTTTACTTTAATCCCTGATATCTTTTCTCTAAACCTTGAAATTTTTACTTTAAACCCTGATATCTTTACTCTAAACCTTAAAATCTTTACTTTAAACCCTGATATCTTTACTCCAAACCTTGAAATCTTTACTTCAAACCTTGAAATCTTTACTTTAACCCTGATATATTTTCTCTAAACCTTGAAATATTTACTTTAAACCCTAATATCTTTACTCTAAACCTTAAAATCTTTACTTTAATCCCTGATATCTTTACTCTAAACCTTGAAATCTTTACTTTAAACCCTTATATCTTTTTTCTGAACCTTGAACTCTTTACATTAAACCCTGATATCTTTACTCTAAACCTTGAAATCTTTACTTTAAACCCTGATATCTTTTCTCTGAACCTTGAAATCTTTACATTAAACCCTGATATCTTTACTCTAAACCTTGATATCTTTACTTTAAACCCTGATATCTTTACTCTAAACCTTAAAATCTTTACTTTAAACCCTGATATCTTTTCTCTGAACCTTGAAATCTTTACATTAAACCCTGATATCTTTACTCTAAACCTTGATATCTTTACTTTAAACCCTGATATCTTTACTCCAAGCCTTAAAATCTTTACTTTAAACCCTGATATCTTTACTCCAAACCTAGAAATCTTTACTTTAAACCCTGATATATTTTCACTAAATCTTGAAATCTTTACTTTAAACCCTGATATCTTTACTCTAAACCTTAAAATCTTTACTTTAAACCCTGATATCTTTTCTCTGAACCTTGAAATCGTTACTTTAAACCCTGATATCCTTTCTCCAAACCTTGAAATCTTTACTATAAATCTGGATATCTTTACTCCTACATATGGACGGCCTTGTTTAGGACTTTTAACCTAACAGGGGGGGGGGGCCATTCCGTGACTCCGTACGCCCCTGAATTCCAGTTAAGAAGAATTACGTTTTTACTTACTCAAATTCTTACAGGCGCATCGCCTACCCGTACCATTTAACAAAAGTTTTATTCAATAGTGGGCTATCAGGACCATTTTACTATTATACTCTTTCTTACCGACGCATGGCCTACCCGGACCATATTACAAAAGTTTTATTCAATAGTGGGCTATCAGGACCATTCTACTTACTCTTTCTTATAGACACATAGCCTACCCGGACCATTTAACAAAAGTTTTATTCAATAGTGGGCTATCAGGACCATTCAACAATTATACTCTTTCTTACCGACGCATGGCCTACCCGGACCATATAAAAAAAGTTTTATTCAATAGTGGGCTATCAGGACTTACTCTTTCTTACAGATGCATGGCCTACCCGGACCAACTAATTGGTTCATCTAGGTTTAATATCCCGGGTTGGTTCATCCATGTTTAATACCCAGGGTTGGTTTATCCATGTTTAATATCCTGGGTTGGTTCATCCATGTTTAATACCCAGGGTTGGCTCATCCATGTTTAATACCCAGGGTTGGTTCATCCATTTTTAATAACCAAGGTTCTTTCAATCAGGTTTAATACCAAAGGTTGATTCATCCAGGATTAACACCCAAGGTTCTTTCAATCAGGTTTAATACCCAGAGTTGATTCATCCAGGATTAATTGGGTAGGATATAGACCATATTAAGAAAGGATGGATCAGGGTGGGGTAGGTATATCAAGGATGGATCAGGGTTGGTAGGATATATCATATTGAAGAAGGATGAATCATGGTTGGGTTGGATATATCAAGTTAAGGATAAAGGGTTAATGTTTTTTAGGGGTCCGAGTAGGCTACTGTTAAAAATTATAATATCGGGTTCAGGGTAGGTAGAAGAAAAGAATGAATATGACGGGTTCAGGTTTAAGAGAAGAGAAGGATGGATAGAACGGGTTCAGAGTTTAGTGAAGAGAAGGATGAATAGGAAGGTTTAAGGGTTAGGGTGAAGAGAAAATCAATATGACGGGTTCAGGTTTAAGAGAAGAGAAGGATGGATAGGAAGGTTTAAGGTTTAGGGAGAAGAGAAGAATCAATATGATGGGTTCAGGTTTAAGAGAAGAGAAGGATGGATAGAACGGGTTCAGAGTTGAGTGAAGAGAAGGATGAATAGGAAGATTTTAGGGTTAGGGAGAAGACAAGAATGAATATGACGGGTTCAGGTTTAAGAGAAGAGAAGGATGGATAGAACGGGTTCAGAGTTGAGTGAAGAGAAGGATGAATAGGAAGGTTTTAGGGCTAGGGAGAAGAGAAGAATGAATATGACGGGTTCAGGTTAGAGAGAAGAGAAGGATGGGTAGAACGGGTTCAGAGTTGAGTGAAGAGAAGAATGAATATGAAGGGCTTAGGGTTAGGGAGAAGAGAAGAATGAATATGAAGGGTTCAGGTTAAAGAGAAGAGAAGGATGGATAGAATGGGTTCAGAATGGAAGGATGAACAGGAAGGGTTTAGGGTAAGGGAGAAGAGAAGAATAAATATGAAAGGTTCAGGTTAGAGAAAAGAGAAGGATGGATAGAACGGGTTCAGAGTTGAGTGAAGAGGAGGATGAATAGGAAAGGTTTAGGGTTAGGGAGAAGAGAAGAATGAATTTGACGGGTTCAGGTTTAAGAGGAGAGAAGGATGGATTGAACGGGTTCAGAGTTGAGTGAAGAGGAGGATGAATAGGAAAGGTTTAGGTTTAGGGAGAAGAGAAGAATGAATATGACGGGTTCAGGTTTAAGAGAAGAGAATGATGGATAGAACGGGTTCAGAGTTGAGTGAAGAGGAGGATGAATAGGAAAGGTTTAGGGTTAGGGAGACGAGAAGAATGAATATGACGGGTTCAGATTTAAGAGGAGAGAAGGATGGATAGAACGGGTTCAGAGTTAAGTGAAGAGAAGAATGAATGGGAAGGAAGGGTTTAGGGTTTGGGAGAAGAGAAGAATGAATATGACGGGTTCAGGTTTAAGAGAAGAGAAGAATGGATAGAACGGGTTCAGAGTTGAGTGAAGAGAAGGATGAATAGGAAGGGTTTAGGGTTAGGGAGAAGAGAAGAATGAATATGACGGGTTCAGGTTTAAGAGAAGAGAAGGATGGATAGAACCGGTTCAGAGTTAAGTGAAGAGAAGAATGAATAGGAAGGGTTTAGGGTTAGGGAGAAGAGAAGAATGAATATGACGGGTTCAGGTTTAAGAGAAGAGAAGGATGGATAGAACGGGTTCAGAGTTGAGTGAAGAGAAGGATGAATAGGAAGGGTTTAGGGTTAGGGAGAAGAGAAGAATGAATATGACGGGTTCAGGTTTAAGAGAAGAGAAGGATGGATAGAACGGGTTCAGAGTTAAGTGAAGAGAAGAATGAATAGGAAGGAAGGGTTTAGGGTTAGGGAGAAGAGAAGAATGAATATGACGGGTTCAGGTTAGAGAGAAGAGAAGGATGGATAGAACGGGTTCAGAGTTGAGTGAAGAGAAGAATGAATAGGAAGGGCTTAGGGTTAGGGAGAAGAGAAGAATGAATATGAAGGGTTCAGGTTTAAGAGAAGAGAAGGATGGATAGAACGGGTTCAGAGTGGAAGGATGAATAGGAAGGGTTTAGGGTTAGGGAGAAGAGAAGAATGAATATGACAGGTTTAGGTTAGAGAAAAGAGAAGGATGGATAAAACGGGTTCAGAGTTGATTGAAGAGAAGAATGAATAGGAAGGAAGGGTTTAGGGTTAGGGAGAAGAGAAGAATGAATATGACGGGTTTAGAGTTAGGGAGAAGAGAAGAATGAATATGGCGGGTTCAGGTTTAAGAGAAGAGAAGGATGGATAGAACGGGTTCAGAGTTGAGTGAAGAGGAGGATGAATAGGAAAGGTTTAGGGTTAGGGAGAAGAGAAGAATGAATATGACGGGTTCAGGGGGCTATCAGGACCATTCTACAATTATACTCTTTCTAACCGACGCATGGCCTACCCGGACCATTTAAAAAACGTTTTATTCATTAGAGGGCTATCAGGACCATTCTACAATTATACTCTTTCTTACCGACGCATGACCTACCCGGACCATTTAACAAGTATAGAGTGTATGGAGAGGAGAAGGATTTATAGGATGAATAGGAAGGAAGGGTTTAGGGTTTGGGAGAAGAGAAGAATGAATATGACGGGTTCAGGTTTAACAGAAGAGAAGAATGGATAGAACGGGTTCAGAGTTGAGTGAAGAGAAGGATGCATAGGAAGGGTTTAGGGTTAGGAAGAAGAGAAGAATGAATATGACAGGTTCAGGTTTAAGAGAAGAGAAGGATGTATAGAACGGGTTCAGAGTGGAAGGATGAATAGGAAGGGTTTAGGGTTAGGGAGAAGAGAAGAATGAATATGACAGGTTCAGGTTAGAGAAAAGAGAAGGATGGATAAAACGGGTTCTGAGTTGATTGAAGAGAAAAATGAATAGATAGGAAGTGTTTAGGGTTAGGGAGAAGAGAAGAATGAATATGACGGGTTTAGGGTTAGGGAGAAGAGAAGAATGAATATGGCGGGTTCAGGTTTAAGAGAAGAGAAGGATGTATAGAATGGGTTCAGAGTTGAGTAAAGAGGAGGATGAATAGGAAAGGTTTAGGGTTAGGGAGAAGAAAAGAATGAATATGACGGGTTCAGGTTTAAGAGGAGAAAAGGATGGATAGAACGGGTTCAGAGTTAAGTGAAGAGAAGAATGAATAGAAAGGAAGGGTTTAGGGTTATGGAGAAGAGAAGAATAAATATGACGGGTTCAGGTTAAAAAGTAGAAATTAGAAAAGGGTGGATAGTACAGGTTGGAATATCAAAGTTTTTCATTATTAGGTTACAAAGATTTGTGGACGAGAAAATTGAGTTTGTGGCAAAAAAATCAATTATATTCAATGAAAAAAGTATTAAATATAAGGAGCAATTTTTTTCGATATGGGACAAACACTGGAGTGAGGGCATGATTTTTTCATTTAATTTAGTAAAAAATTGTTTTTGAAAAAATTAAAATGGGCGAACAACTTTGCAAATAAGCTATTTTCAAATTTTCCTTTAACACAGCGTCCCGCCCATATCAATAGTAAATCACATCGAAACTAAAGTAATGAGCTTTTGTCACAATTATGAATTTTCTAATTCCTATATCTTTGAAGCTTAAAGGTGCAAACCTATGATTATTCAAACTTAGATTATTTAATCTGACAGAAATTATAGTTTGAAATATCAAAGGTCTACAATAAGTTGCAAAGATAAAGTGGTTAGAAAATATGAGTGTGTAACAAAAACTCATTTCTTTTTAAAACTGTATAATGACGGAATAATGGGAGAACCTCGTATTTTATGCAAAATATCTGAATAAACGTTCCCTTTTCATGTTTATTATTAAATAATCATTTTTAGTTATTGTGGCAAGATAAATATCATAAAAATAACAGTCTCTTAATGATTAGAAAGATAGGTTGGATAGGATGGATAGGATGGATAGGATGGATAGGATCGATAGGATCGATAGGATGGATAGGATGGATAGGATGGATAGAGTGGATAGGATGGATAGGTTGGATTGGATGGATAGGAAGGATAGGATGGATAGGATAGACCTGTCCTATCCATCCTTCTCTTCTCTCTAACACCAAACCCGTCCTATCCATTCTTCTCTTCTCCCTTTACTAAATCCATCCTATCCATTCTTCTTTTCTCCCTACACTAAACTTGTCCTATTCATCCTTCTCTTCTCTCTAAACTAAACCCGTCCTATCCATTCTTCTCTTCTCCCTACACTAAACCCTTCCTATCCATCCTTCTCTTCTCTCTAACCTAAACCTGTCCTATTAAGTATTCTCTTCTCTCTAACCCTAAACCCTTCCTATCAATTCTTCTCTTCTTCCTACACTAAACCCGTCCTATTCATCCTTCTCTTCTCTCTACACTAAACCCGTCCTATCCATCATTCTCTTCTCTCTATCCTGAACCTGTCTTATACATCATTCTCTTCTTTCTAAACCTAAACCTGTCCTATACATCCTTCTCTTTTCCAACCAATAAACCTGTTCTATCCATCCTTCTCTTCTCTCTAACTTGAACCCGTCCCATCCATTTCTCTTCTTCCTACAATAAACTCATCCTTTCCATCCTTCTCTACTCATTGTTGGGTCATATATATCAAGTTAGGGAAGGATGGATAAGATGGATTGGATGGATAGATGGATTGGATGAATAGGATGGAAAGGATGGATAGGATGGATTAGATGATTAGATGGATAGGATAGGATGGATAGGATATTATACGGTTTATTTGTAACAGTAGCTTACCAGGACCTTGTTGTAATTTCGAAAACCAAAATATTTCGATGCAACACTAAATTATAAAGGTCCTGATAACCTACATTCAAAAAATTTTAAGGTCCTGACAGCGAAAATTTTACGAAAAACGGTCCTGACAGCCAAGAAAAGTGGTCCTGACAGCGAAAACTCATTCAGACGAGGGTTATAAGGACACCTTCAAAAAACGATGCATGAACCCCAAAATTTATTAATGAATTTGTGAAGCTTTAAAGCACAGATTTCTAAAATTTCATTAGGATACAATCATTAGTTCCTTAGTTCGTATACAGCGACAGGCTATCAGGACACTACTGGTCCTGGTAACCTCGAACATGCGAATGGGTGACCCAACCTTAGTACATCCTTCCTCAACTTGATGTATCCTACTCAACCATGACCAATCCTTTCTTTACAAGAAATATATACCTCAACTATGATCCATTCTTTCTCAACTTCATATATTTGACCTAACCCTGATCCATCCTTCCTCAACTTGATGAACAGTGTACATACACCTATTTATTTACAATTCTTATTCGCTTATAATGGGCCAACCATTCAAAACAACCAACTCTGGTTAGGCGGGTCCAAACTACATAGTAAATTGTGATTTTTTTGTATTATCTCGTGCTTTGTAGTTGAATAAAAATATGAATGAATAAATGAGGAATTGAGTCTTTGCCACAAACTCTGATTTTCTAATCACTATATCTTTGGAACCAAATATTTCAAACTATGAATTCTGTTAGATAAAATAATCTGAGTTTAAAATATCACAGGTTTACAACATCGAGTTTTAAAGATATTGAGATTTAAATATTTGATATGTTCCAAAGACTCAATTCCTTCCTTCTATATATTGTCTGTCGGGCCCAAACTTTGTGTGGGACCTCACGTGGCCCGAGAGAAGTTTATGAATGATCAAAATTTAAAAAATTTGCCTTCATCAAAACTTGATTTTAATTCAATTTTCAAAAAATTTTGAAAATAAAGAAATTTTTGATGAAATCAATGAACTTTTTTGTTGGTTTTGATTTACAATGTACACAAATAGAAGATGGGCGCAAAGCGCCATAAAAGCCTAGTGTTTAAAAACTTGATAAATACACTTCATATTATCAAAACCGGGTTTTTAGTTACTATAGATTATACTTTCAGAGTCGTATTTGATTACAATTCACACTATGTTTGACTAACTTATGGATTGTTGGTATGTTCAAAATAACTCTTGGTCGTCTTTTAACTGCCAAGTTTAATGGAACACCGTTACATTTAGCCAGGCATTTCTACATTTAAGAAGAATTAGACAAAAAATATAGTTATTAGTGTATTTTAAAATTTTATTTAAAAGATTAAGCTAAATATTTGGTAAATCTCAAAAATAATCTTTTAAATGTTAAAATTTTAAGAAATATTGGTTTAGATTTGTTTACATTGCTATATTTTGTTCGTAATAGAATTATTGGATAAGAACTGAGTTTTGCCACAAACTCACATTTTCTCTGCAATCGGATTGAAATTTCAGACTTAGATTATTGGATCTAACAGTATTCATAATTAAAAATATCGAAAATCTACCACATTGGGTTGCAAAACAATAGGGTTAGGAAAATTTGTGGCAAAAAACCGTAATTTACGCATTATCTAATGTTAAATTTGCTGCTAATAGGAATGATTTGTAAATAATACTGCATCACACACTTTGCAACCAACATTGTTCAGTTTTAATTGATCAGCAGAGAGAACACAGTCCATTCCTTCCACGTATATGCTTTAAAATAGCGCAAAGGTGTGGTGAATACATGATATAAACACAATGCATAGTAAAACAGTTACTATACCACATGGTGACGTTGGTAAAAAATGAATGATGTTGACGGCTATATCTAAAATAAGCAGGTAATTCATTTAAATATTACAGGTGAACAGAAGATGAAAGTTATAATTAAAAAAGGATATTTTAACAATTGCGATATAATTTGGCTTGGCATTTTGGGTTCTAATTTCTAAACAGGGGGATGATAGTTTCCTACCTGTGTGCTTAGTTAGCTGTACTGAGCACTTACAACTGTTTAACAATAATGATATACTATAAGTTAGGCCCGAATCTCTTTATAATAAACAAATATGCAGTACGCTCTCGTTATAGTTCATGGCTTATACAATTAGTAAAGGATTAGCGTACATCATCACTCTAAACTCGTTGCTTCTAAGTGATATAGGGAAGACATTAAAAATTCATAAGTCTGATTCTAATCGAGTCTAAATAGAATTAATTAAGTAATATATATTTAATTAAAAACTATGTTGTTTTACAAACTGTCCAAGTATTAGAATGTGTCCTGATTTTTTTCTTGTCAATGCGAAAATAAATCATTTTTCAAACCTACTTCCAGTTTATGGCTTGAGCATATTTTAACAATTTAAGACCTTGGTCAGAAGCTGATCAAAATAGTAATATTTGTTTTTTTAACATAGGCTTTTTGTCGCGTTTTCGAGACAAAATCCATTTCTCCCGGATTTCTAATTAAGTCTATATATTGTATGAACAAAAAATAATAAACTATGATTTCTTGATTCAAAAAAGGATTTTTAAATTATTAAAGAACAATACTTTTTGTTTTCTATTTTGTTAATATTTTACCATACATAAAAATCTTGGGTCTGTCCTAGAGAACGATTTTTGGACCCCCCCCCGAGCCCCCCCCCCCCCCCCCTGCCCCCCCCCCCCCCTCCCTGCTATCAATTTTGTACATGACCATTTATTTTTCAGCAAATTTATTATTACTAATTTTTTGGTTATTTAGGGTTAGGTTAGGTTAAGACACTTTCTGGGCCGAGCGCTGCGGCTAGGATGGGCTAGGGGGCCGAGCGCTGCGGCCACGGGTTAGGTTAAGTTAAGCCACTTCCTGTCAGACCCATGTACAAAATTGAAAGGACGGGGGG
>Ga0208166_1000046_pt1 | contig 20260 bp, 16 predicted proteins | sample Colrivmeta1546C3_FD_187637 | JGI IMG/M metagenome (GOLD analysis project Ga0208166, IMG submission 187637) | Estuarine microbial communities from the Columbia River estuary - metaG 1546C-3 (SPAdes) (version 2) | ecosystem: Environmental > Aquatic > Marine > Intertidal zone > Estuary | place... | reverse complement strand
TGGAGCGAGCAGTCCTTCCCTAAAATGGGGGAGACGTTATTAAGGAAAATTTTACATAGACTTGTGTAATGTAAATTTTTTGTTAACTTTGACTTAACAAATCCTTAAAACGGACGCCATGAAAACTAAAATTTTCCTCGTGGCGCTGTTGAGCACCGGGCTACTGATCTCTTCGAATGCCCAGGACATGCGCCCCGAACAAGGACCAACAACGACATACCAGTTGGTGGATGCCAACCTGATAAAAGTGACTAGCCCTTCCGGCAATTACTTCCACGTTACGCCTGAAGGCATCCGCGAAGGAGCCTTTTTACTCCATGAATCCATTGATGCAGACAATGCGTTGAGTGTTCAAGGTCAAATGAGTCAAGGCAAATACATTGGTCGCGTCATCTACCGCCTCAACGGTGAAATTGCCATGATTCGTGTGTACGATGAAGTGGGCACCTTGGTCAAAACTACCCGAATGCACGATGTTTCGTGGGGCGCTACGCTAGCCCAGAACTAAAATTTGGCCCATCGCCTTACCTTTACGGGGAGCAACTTTGCTCCCCGTTTCTTTTTCTAGACGAAGCAGAATACATTAGCGCCATGAGATACCTCCTCCCTGCCCTCCTATTGACTCTGGCTTTGCCGGCCCTAGGACAGCGATCGCTTCAATCCCTCAACCTAAACCTTCACGTCGGGAGCTCCAACCACATTGGAGATTTTGCGTCGGGCGATATCAATGCGATGCTACAGGAAACCCGCCCCTCCTTTGGTGCGGAATTCAGCTTTTACACGGGCTCACGCTGGGGCTTTGGCGCAGAATTAGACTATGGGACCCTGTACGCCTCCAATGCCAACCACAAAGGCACGTTCACTGGAGTGGATCTTCAAACGACTTACGTAACCTCGGCTATGCGGTTGACCTACCATCTTCTCCCCTATGGGAAGTACTGGAAGCGCAACGGCATGACCCCCTACCTGTTCGGCACTGTGGGCGGTTGTTTCAGTCAATCAACCTACATGGAAGACATTGCCTACCCGACGAATATCACCTTTGACCCGGGCACCAACCTCAGCGCTACCTTGGGCGGTGGTTTGGGCTTTAAAATGCGCCACAGTGAGCATATCTCGAGCACCGTGGAGTATTTCAACACCCTCGTCCCCGGGGATGAGCTCGAGGGTTGGCATACAGCCGACGACGCGAGCTGGGATCGCCTAACAGGACTACGCCTCGGGCTGATCTACTCCTTCTACACCTGGTAAGACCCATCTTGCCCTAGCACTTTCCATTCGAGAACGATGGGAAGACCCGCAGGATGCTTGGCGAGCCAACGAAGGCTTTTCCACGCCGAGAACGTTCCAATCTCCACTCCACGCGCGTCCCGAAGGGCAATCTGTCCTGCAAGCGCATGCCAAGGCCCCTGCTCAACCGCACGGGGTCTCGGAGGTTGAGCATGAAAAATGATTAAAATTCCTTGCACGGATTGCGCCCAAGAATAGTGGGCCTTCCATGATTCGGCATCGATTGGGGCAGAAAAGGCCCAATCAGGAGCACCCAAAGTGCGGTAAACGAGTGGATGGGTCCAAATGCGCCAAGGCCGGCCCGTTCGCTGCGCCCAAAGTCCCATAATGATTCCATCTAATGCCCCACGTGTATGCCAAAGATGCAAACGAATGGGGCCTTTTGGCATGTTCCTATCCCCTCCCTTCAGGGGCCAACGCTTCGCCACTGCCGGCCAAAAACCTTCTTGGTTCGCAGGGTTCTCAGCCAAAAATCTTCCCCAAAAAGAGAAACCCAGCCCCCACATGCCTAGGCGCCATCCGAACTTTAATACGGCCGGATGCCTGTTGGCCAGGAATCGAAAAACATCCATCATGCACTTGGATGGAGGTGCATAACTACTTGGTCAACCACCCCGCTACGTTGATCCAGCAAAATCGTCCCTTGATTCGCCAGCCAACTTCGGGCCGCATCATGCGGACGATGTATGGTAAACAGCGTCAAATCCTCCAAAACTTCGACGCGGTAGTTCCCTCTTAGCGCCTCTACAGCGCGGGGGACCGTTACACGGTCTGCCGTTACGCAAAACCGCGAAGAAACCGCGGCATGCTGAGCCAAATTGACCAGCAATCCCAAATCGGAAAAGATGCGGTACACATCGGCAAGGTGGCCTTCTGAGAGGAAACTTAAATCGCGTGTTCCCACGGTGATCACCACCTGGTTCGCTTTTCGAATCCAACAGGGCACTTTGGGCGTGAGTTGGGGCACCGCTCCAATGCGCGTGGCGGGAAGTTCGGGGTCCAAAAAGGACCGCACATGCAGTACGATACCACGGCCCTGCAGCGGCTGAATGGTTTTTGGGTGGATGACAGAGGCTCCATAGAACGCCAGCTCAATCGCCGTAGCATAAGGGATCTCTTCAAGCAACACAACGTCCGAGAAAAACTTTGGATCCCCGCTTAATACACCAGGTACATCTTTCCAGATGGTCAATTCCAAGGCATGAAGGGCATATGCGAATATGGCCGCAGAGTAATCCGAGCCTTCCCGGCCAAGGGTTGTGATCTCTCCCTCCGGACCCGATGCAATAAAGCCTTGGGAGACGTAGATTCCGGGTTCTTTCATCGCTTCCCGGATGCCTTGTTCGGTGGCATCCCAGTCCACCACAGCCCGGCGATGGTCCGCATTGGTTTTGATCATGGTTCGAGCGTCCGCCCAATGCGATGCTACGCCCCCTGCGCACAGCGCAGCGTTCAGAATGTAGGAGGAGACGACCTCGCCGGCCGACACGATGGCATCATACCGGCGGCCGTAAGGCGCTTGGGGATCAATGGACGCCATTCGTGTCCATTCGGACGATATCAACCCTGGCAAGTCCCCTTCCCACAACCCTAGGCTCTGGGCGATGGTGGCATGAAAGTCCTTCACCTCGGAAAGAATCGCCTCGGCGGCCGATACGTCGCCCAGTTCGCGCTGCTGCAAGTAGGCCTCTAGGGCATTGGTCGTTTTGCCCATGGCTGAAACGACGACGACCAGCGGGCTCCGGCCGTGCTCACGCACAACCCGAATGGCGTTGCGTAGAGCGTCTGCGTCCTTTACAGAGGCGCCTCCAAATTTGAATACAGACCACGTACTCATAGGGCAGATTCAATAAAGCGTGGATAGGTATAAGGGAAGACCGCGATGTCGGCTGCGCTGAGTCGGCAGGGATACCAATCGCGAAGCACTTGGGCTCCTACCCCCTCGTAAAAGTCAATCGCTGGCTGGTTCCAATCCAAGACCTCCCAATGAAGTCGCTGAGCGCCAATGGATTCAGCCCACTGCATCGCGGCCTCGAGAAGCTGACGCCCTGTGCCCCGACCCCGAAATGCCTCTTGGACAATCAGGTCTTCCAAATGCGCGGTCAGGCCTTTCCAGGTGGAATACCTACGATGGCAGAGTGCCATGCCGATAATGCCTTCACTCGCCGAATCGGCTAAAATGCACACAAAGTGACCGGCCAAATAATCTACTTGAAGTGTTTCCACGGTCACATGGACTTCGTGGGGCGCACGCTCAAAAGTGGCCAGCTCTTGAATGAGCTCCAGAACTCGGGGAAAATCGGATTTGTCTGCCCAACGGAGCGAAACATCCTTGAATTGTGCCTTCACAATGCCAAAAGTAGCACCTTCCCGTATCTTTAGGGCAACCCTTGATTATTGTCTTATGAGCCCACATCGCCCCACCACCCTGGGCGAGTTTCTGGTAGAAAACCAGGAAAAGTTTCCCTACGCCACGGGGGAACTCTCGCAATTGCTATCCTCTATTCGCTTGGCGGCCAAGGTCGTCAACCGCGAAATCAACAAAGCCGGACTGGCGGATATTTTAGGTTTGGCCGGTTCCGAAAACATCCAAGGCGAAAACCAAATGAAGCTGGATGTCTTTGCGAACGACACATTTATCCGGGCCCTTCGATCGATGGGTGAAGTCTGTGGGGTGGCCTCGGAAGAGCTCGAGGACTTCATCGCCTTTGACGATGAGGCCCACAACGAATCCAAATACGTCGTTCTCATGGACCCCTTGGACGGCTCGACCAACGTGGATGTCAACGTCTCCATTGGCACCATATTCAGCATCTACCGCCGCATCAGCCCAGTCGGCACGCCGGTCACCCTGGAGGACTTCTTGCAACCCGGCCGCGAACAAGTCGCCGCGGGCTATGTGATTTACGGCTCCAGCACCATGCTCGTCATTACCACCGGTCATGGGGTCAACGGGTTCACACTCGACCCAAGCATTGGCACCTTCTGCCTTTCCCATCCCAACATGCGCTTCCCGGAACGCGGCCAGATTTACTCCATCAATGAAGGAAACTACGTGCACTTCCCGGCGGGGGTGAAGCGCTATTTGAAGTACTGCCAGGAGCTTGACCCCGCCAGCGGACGGCCCTACACCAGCCGCTACATTGGTTCGTTGGTCAGCGACTTGCACCGGAACATGATCAAGGGGGGCATTTACATTTATCCGACCGGCACAAAAAATCCACAGGGCAAGCTTCGCTTGCTCTACGAATGCAATCCTTTAGCCTTTATCACCGAGCAAGCCGGGGGGCGTGCAACAGATGGATTTACTCGAATTTTAGACCTTCAACCCACCGAACTTCACCAGCGAGTCCCGTACTTTGTGGGATCTACCGCGATGGTCCTCGAGGCCGAGTCATTTTTGCGGTCGGAGCACAATGAATGAGAGCACTTCTTGATGCCTACCGCGCAGATGCGCGGCTACATGCGTTTCTCGCCGTATGGTCGACCACCCCCGCCGGAAGCCCTGTGGGGCTGTCTGGCGTGCGGGGATCCCTCAAATCAGTTCTCGCCGCCCTGGCGTGGGAAGCGCTCCAACGCCCCCTGGTCGTGGTGCGCTCAGACAAGGAAGATGCCGCGTACTTCCTCAATGACCTGGAGAAATTGCTGGGACCTGGAAAGGCCTTTTTCTTTCCCGACTCCTACCGCAAGCCCTACGCCGAGCGGGATCAAGTAGACAATGCCAATATCGGCTTGCGCGCCGAGGCCCTCGAACGCCTTCAGCGGGATCAGTGCATCGTCGTCACTTACCCCGAGGCCCTCGCGGAAAAAGTGGTGACCCGTAAAACCTTTGGGAGCAAATCCCTGCGGATTGCACGAGGGGACAAATTGGACCTGGAATTCTTCAATGAAAGCCTCTTTGACATGCGGTTTGAACGGGTTGATTTTGTCGAAAAGCCCGGTCAATTTGCCGTGCGTGGGGGGATTGTCGACGTGTACTCCTTTGCTCATGCCCACCCGCACCGCATTGAATTCTTTGGCAATGAAATCGATGACATCCGGCCTTTTGAAGTGGATAGTCAGCTGAGCGAAGGCCATGTTTCGGCCATGACCCTTGTGCCCAACGTCGAAGACAAACGACGCACGGAGCAGCGAGAGTCCTTGCTGGAGTATGCCGGCCCAGAGAGCCTCCTATGGATTGAAGACGCGGACTTTTTGGTCGACAAACTCAATCAGGGCTATGACCTCGCGGAAGCCGCCTATGTGGCGTTTGACGGAGGTGTACGGCCTATGGAGCCGAATGCTCTCTATGCTTCGGGCGCCCACATCCGTCACCTACTTCAAGGGCGAACCTATGTCACGGAAGCTAGCACCGACAAGGTGATCGCATGGCAGAGTTTGCCTCAGCCAGCCTTTGGCAAGAATTTCACCCTACTCCTGGAGCACCTGTCCGCACAGCACAAGGCGGGCCGAGAATTGTGGATCATGTGCAGTCTGCCTCCACAGCAGAAGCGCCTCGCGAGTATTCTTCAAGATCTTCAACCCGATGAAACCATGGAGATTCATTGGCTCGATTCAGCGCTGCACCATGGGTGGGAAGATCCTTCGGGGCCGCGCGTGGTGTATTCGGACCATGAAATTTTTGAGCGCTATCAGCGATTCCGCCTCCGCGACGGGCTGGACAAGGCCCAGGCCATTACGCTCAAGGAACTCAACTCCCTTCAGGTGGGCGACTTTGTTACCCACATTGACCACGGCATAGGCAAGTTTGGGGGACTCCAAAAAATTGATGTCCAAGGAAAAATGCAAGAGGCCATCAAATTGGTCTACAAAGATTCGGACATCCTATATGTCAGTATTCACAGCTTGCACAAGATTGCCAAATTCAATGGCAAAGAAGGAAGCACCCCGGTCCTCCACAAATTGGGTTCGCCTGCGTGGCAAAGCCTGAAAAAGAAAACCAAGACTCGTGTCAAGCAATTGGCGTACGACTTGATTCAACTATATGCCAAGCGCAAGGAGGCCCAAGGATTTGGCTTTTCTCCAGACAGCTACCTGCAGCATGAATTGGAAGCTTCTTTTCAATACGAAGACACCCCCGACCAAGAAAAGGCCACCGCGGACATCAAAGCGGACATGGAAAGTCCCATTGCCATGGATCGATTGATATGCGGGGACGTGGGATTTGGCAAAACCGAGCTGGCCGTGCGCGCGGCCTTCAAAGCAGTGGCCGACAGCAAGCAAGTGGCGGTGCTCGTTCCCACCACGATTTTAGCTTTTCAACACTTCCAAACGTTTAAAAAGCGTTTGGAGGGATTTCCGGCTCGGGTGGAATACATCAACCGTTCTCGCAGCGCCAAAGAGGTCCGCGCGATAGCTGAAGATTTGGAAAAAGGGCAGATTGATGTTTTGATTGGTACCCATAAACTGGTCAGCAAGGAGTTGACGTTTAAGGATTTGGGTCTCCTTATCATTGATGAAGAGCAGAAATTTGGCGTGAATGTCAAGGACAAGCTCAAGACCCTCAAAGTCAATGTCGACACCCTCACCCTCACGGCCACGCCGATTCCGCGAACCCTTCAATTTTCACTGATGGCGGCCCGAGACCTCAGTGTGATGACCACGCCGCCACCCAACCGTCAACCCATCGAAACACACATCATGGGTTTCAACGAGGCGGGGATTCGCGATGCCTTGTCCTACGAGATCAGCCGCGGAGGTCAGGCCTTTTTCATCCACAACCGCGTGGAGAACATCTCGGAGGTGGCTGGAATGCTTCAACGTTTGTTGCCTGATGCTCGGATTGCCATAGGCCATGGTCAGATGAAAGGGCATGACCTTGAAAAGATTCTTCTCGACTTCATGGCGGGAGATTTTGACATCTTGGTCAGTACCACGATTGTTGAAAGTGGCTTGGACGTCCCCAATGCAAACACCATGATCATTCACCAGGCGCACATGTTTGGCTTGAGTGATTTGCACCAAATGCGCGGGCGAGTTGGACGCTCCAACCGAAAAGCCTTCTGCTATTTGATTGCACCGCCCTTGGCTGGCTTGCCAGAGGAGTCCCGCAAACGCTTGCAGGCCTTGGAGCAGTTTTCAGACTTGGGCAGCGGATTCAAAATTGCCCTCCGCGACCTCGAAATTCGGGGCGCTGGGGATCTCCTCGGAGCAGAGCAATCGGGATTCATCAATGACTTGGGCTTTGATACCTACCAAAAATTGTTGGGGGAGGCCGTCGACGAACTGAAGAAGAACGAGTTCAAAGACCTTTATGCCGACCAACGTGGAGGATGGGATCCCAAAGAACGGGAATGCCAATTGGACACGGATTTGGAGTTGCTTCTCCCCGACCAGTACATCAATTTCGTGGAGGAGCGCTTACGCATTTACCGCGAGCTCAACGACCTCAAAGAGGAGGCCCAACTCCAGACCTATGTGGCCGGCCTCGTCGACCGCTTCGGCGCACTGCCTCCACAGGCCGAGCGCTTGATGACATCCCTCCGGTTGCGTTGGCTTGGGCAGTCTTTGGGCTTTGACAAAATGGTTCTCAAAGCGGGAAAGCTCCTATGCTACTTCCCCGAGGAGGCCCATGAAGCTCCCCCCCAGGAGGTACTGATGAATTTTTTGGCGAAAATCCAAGCCTTTCCGCAACGCTACCGCATGAAACAGAAAGGGCCACGCATCAGCCTGGTCGTCGACCACATCCCCACGGTCCAAGATGCTTTTGTAACTTTAACAGAACTCAGTTCAGCGCCGAAAATCGCCCCTTAATTCCTCTCCCATGCGTACCATTCTTGAAGCCCAAGGACTCCGAAAGCAATACCGTTCATTTACCGCCCTGGATTCGCTGGATTTGGCCATCCCTGAAGGAAGTATCTACGGCCTGCTTGGCCCCAACGGGGCAGGAAAGACTACGTTTCTGCGCATGGTCAACCAAATATTTGAACCGGATGCTGGGCGCCTGATTTTTGACGGGGAGAATATGACTGCAGCACACGCCCGCCGCATTGGGTACTTGCCGGAAGAGCGAGGCCTGTACAAAAAGATGAAAGTGGGCGAACAAGCGATTTACCTCGCCCAGCTGAAAGGCATGCCCGCGGCCGAGGCCAAGACCAAGCTCAAAGAGTGGTTTGTGCGCTGGGAGCTCCAATCCTGGTGGGATAAAAAAGTGGAAGAACTCTCCAAGGGCCAAGCCCAAAAAATCCAATTTATCACGACCGTCTTGCACGAACCCAAGGTGCTCATCTTTGACGAGCCTTTCAGTGGTTTTGACCCGGTGAATGCTGCGTTGATCCGGGATGAAATGATGCGGTTGCACCAAGCGGGCGCCACTATACTCCTTTCGACCCACCGGATGGAAAGCGTGGAGGAACTTTGCACGCACATCGCGCTATTGAACCACGGGAAAAAAGTGCTCGATGGCCGTGTCCAAGCCATTCGCGATGCGCACCGATCGAACGAGTACAAGCTCGTATTTCGCGGCGATGCACCGGCTGCGTTCGTCCTCCCTGAGGGCGTTCACGCTCAACCCATCCAACGAGATGCCCGAAGCGGACACCAAGCGGTCCACTTTCAAGCCAATGCGCCCATGGCTGGCGCCTTGATGCAGGTTCTCGCCAATCAATGTGAACCCATCTCCTTCGAGGAAGTCCTTCCCAGTATGAACGACATATTCATTCAAAGCGTCCAGTCATGAGTCCATTTACCATTGTCGCCCAGCGAGAATTCTTATCTCGAGTCCGGAAGAAGTCCTTCCTTTTGATGACGTTGATTGGACCCTTGTTTTTTGGAGCGCTGATTGTGGCTCCCGCAGCGATTTCGGCTTTGTCCGACGACCCCGAACAGCATTTACTCGTGGTGGACCATTCCTATCTGCTCTTAGGCACCGATCGCGTTGGATCCGCCCAACTAGACTATCTCGATCCGGCTGAATTTGATGAGCAGCAGGCCATTGACGCCTTGAAGGAGACCGACCGATTCGATGGATTGCTCTTTCTACCTCCCTCGGAGAATGGCGACCCCGACTACATTCTCCGAAATACCCGTTTGTATTCCAAAAACGATGTTTCCATGGAGGTCGTCCGCCAATTGGAAGGCAGTTTGGAAAGCGCCGCCACGGAGGAGAAGCTTAAACTCCGCGGAGTGGATCCCGCCTTGGTTGCCCAAGCGCAGACCCGCGTATCCATCCGGACCTTGGACTTGACGGACGAAGGCGCGGAAGAAAGTGCCATCGGTATCAAGATGGCCATTGGGTTCGGAGCGGGCTTCTTTGTCTACATCTTCACATTTTTATACGCGGCCCAAATCATGCGTGGCGTCATCGAAGAAAAAACGTCGCGCATTGTCGAGGTGATCGTTTCCTCTGTGAAGCCTACCCAACTGATGCTGGGTAAAATCTTGGGCATTGCCGCCGTGGGACTCCTGCAATTCCTCATTTGGGTGGTATTGACCGGAGCCATCCTCACGGCCGTCAGCACCCTGGGGCTTCTCAGTCCCGATGCGGCCGAGCTGGCTGCCAATCCAGCCGCGGCCTCGGTCATCCCCAGCGAGATAACGGGAACCCTCCAATCCTTGAATCTCCCTCTGCTCGCGGGGTCCTTCCTCTTCTACTTTCTGGGCGGCTACCTGCTGTATGGAGCCCTCTTTGCCGCGGTTGGAGCGGCGGTGGATTCGGAAACGGATACCCAGCAGTTCATGCTTCCTTTGACCATGCCCTTGGTCATCACCTTCGTGCTGGCGACCCAAATCATCGAAAACCCCGGTGGGTCCGTCGCCTTCTGGCTCTCCATGATTCCATTCTCGTCCCCCATCGCCATGATGATTCGCTTGCCCTTTGGCGTACCCTGGCCCGAATTGGCGGCGAGCATGAGCCTGCTCGTTCTCGGTTTCCTAGGGACGACCTGGCTCGCTGGACGCATTTACCGCATTGGCATCCTCTCCTATGGAAAGAAAGTGGGCTATGGCGATTTGTGGAAGTGGATTCGTATGAAACCTTAACTTTAAGGCATGGCTACCCAAGAACTCCTCGATTTCGCCGTGATTGAATACGGGACCGTACACGTCACGGTCTTCAATGTGCTTCAGGTGCTATTCATCCTGACCTTAGCCCGGGTCTTCACTTTCTTGATTCAGCAAGCATTTCGTCGGGCCGTCAAGCGCCGCCGGGTAGACCGCGGCACCGCCTATGCGCTGCGACAGCTCATCAATTATATGATCTGGATCATTACGATCCTCTTTACCCTGGACTTCTCGGGCGTTGAGGTCACCGTGATCCTCGCCTACTCGACCGCACTATTTGTCGGTTTGGGTTTGGGTCTCCAGGACACCTTCAAGGACTTTATCTCGGGCATCATCTTATTGACCGAACGCAGCGTCACCGCCGGAGACATCATTGAGATCAACAACCTCGTCGGCAAGGTGCGCGAAGTCGGCCTCCGAACGACCAAAATTTTGACACGCGATGACATCGCCGTCATTCTGCCCAACAGCCAGTTGACTAACCAAGGCGTGATCAATTGGAGCCACCAGCACGCGGCCACTCGCTTTCATGTGGAAGTGGGCGTGGCCTATGGCTCCGACACCCGGTTGGTCGAAAAAGTGCTCCTGAAGTGCATGGCGGATATGGCGGACGTAGACAATGACCCCGAACCAAGCGTTCAATTCCGTGATTTTGGCGATAGCACCTTGGTATTTCGCGCAAATTTCCACAGCACGAACCTCTTTCGCATCGAGTTCACCAAATCTGAACTCCGCTTTGCCATCGACGCCGCATTCCGGCAGCACGGCATCACGATTGCCTTCCCTCAAATGGACGTATGGATTCGCAATCAGCCGACGTCCTAGCCATCTTTGATCTCGGCACGAACACGTTCAACCTCCTTGTTCGGAACGCTGAAGGCCAGGCCCTCCGCAGCGAAAAACTGCCTGTGAAATTGGGTGCAGGGGGGCTACGTTCCGACGAAATCGCCCCAGATGCCGAGGCTCGGGCCCTTTCCGCAATGCATCAACTCAAAACATGGGCCCAAGAAGCCGGGGCGAACCGTGGGTATGCCTTTGCCACGTCGGCGATGCGCAGTACGCGCAATGGCAAAGAGGTCGCAGCGCGCATTGAACGCGAGACGGGCATCCCCGTGAACATCATCGACGGGGATCAGGAAGCGGCCTTCATCGCAGGCGGCGTGGCTCAAGCGTGGCCCGAGGTGGCAGATACCCGCCTCATCATGGACATCGGCGGCGGAAGCACAGAATTCATTCTCTTGAGCGGGGCGGATGTGCTCTATGCAGAATCCTTTCCGCTAGGCGTGACGCGATTGGCGGAACGCTTCCAGCCCTCGGACCCTATGACCCCGTCGGATTGCGCCCGAATTTCGGCGCACATGGAAGAGGTTTTAGCCCCTTTGTGGGCCTGGCTAAACCATGTCCCATGCCAAACTTTGATTGGCTCTTCCGGAAGTTTTGATACGCTTTTTAACGTCCTAGCCGGGGCACATGGACAGCCGATGTTGGCACTCGCTGACTACCGGGCCAAATTCCCCCTCGACGAACTCCCCAGTCTCCTAAAAATTCTTGTCCAATCAACCAGAGTGGAACGGCTTTTGATGCCTGGTATGCTGGAAATGCGCGCCGACACCTTGCAGGTGAGCGCCTTGCAAATCCAGCTTATTTTAGATCGAATTAACTTTACTACGATGCTGCTCAGCGGATATGCCCTCAAAGAAGGCGTCTGGAGCAGCCTCCAAACCCCCCAATGTCCATGGCGCGCATCCTGGTTGTAGAAGACGAAAAAGCCATCCGAAATGTGTTGCGCAACATTTTGGCCAACGAGAGCACGAGCCATCTCATCGAAGAGGCGGAGGATGGAGAACAGGCCATCCATCTGCTCGGTGAGTCCACGTTTGACTTGGTCTTGTGCGACATCAAGATGCCCAAAAAAGATGGCCTCGAAGTCCTCGATTATGCCATGGAGCACTTTGGGGACACTCCTTTTGTGATGATATCCGGCCATGGTGACCTGGATACCGCGGTACAGTGCATTCGCAAAGGCGCCTACGATTACATCGCCAAGCCGCCTGATTTGAATCGTCTACTGACCACGATTCGCCAAGCCTTGGACCGTAAAAAATTGCTCCAAGAAAACGTGCGTCTCCGCAAAAAAGTGGATAAGCGGTTCACCATGGTTGGGAAGTCCGAAGCACTTGACGTGGTGCGGGCCATGATTCGAAAGGTCGCGCCCACGGATGCCCGCGTACTCATCATGGGACCCAATGGTTCCGGCAAGGAGATTGTCGCGAACCAAATTCATCAGCTCAGCGCTCGCTCCAAGCAGGCATTCATCGAGGTTAACTGTGCAGCCATCCCTTCAGAGTTGATTGAATCCGAACTGTTTGGACACGTCAAAGGTTCCTTTACCTCGGCCATCAAGGACCGCAAAGGCCAATTTGAATTGGCCGATGGGGGCACCCTCTTTTTGGATGAAATTGGGGACATGAGTCTTTCGGCCCAAGCGAAAGTGCTCCGCGCGCTTCAAGAGAACCAAATCACCCCCGTGGGGGCAGGGAAGTCCATTTCTGTCAACGTACGTGTGCTGGCCGCGACCAATAAAAATCTCAAGGAAGAAATTGCGGCGGGAAGGTTTCGGGAAGACTTGTACCACCGCCTCAGCGTGATCGTCATCGACGTACCGCCCTTGAACGATCGACGTGAGGACATTCCTGTACTTGTGGAGCATTTTCTGGAACAGCTTGCCGAAGAAGGACGCAAAACATTTAGCCCCGGCGCCATGGCTCATTTAGCTTCCATGGATTGGTCGGGCAATGTGCGCCAGCTACGGAACGTGGTGGAACGCCTCCACATTCTCGGTGGAAACCCTGTAACGGAAGAGGAGGCACGCAACTTTGCCTGAGCCGACACGGCACTAGGCCACTCTGCGTCGCTCCATTCCGCGGTAAAAACGCAGACTCAACCACACCGCACTGACCGTGAGTCCCACCGCTAAGGCGGACCATACGCCTACTGCACCCCACCCAAGGATGTGGCCAAAGTACCATTCCAAGGGAAGCGCGATGACATAGTAGGCCACAAATGTGATGGCCGTGGGGACGCGGACATCTTGAATGCCTCGCAAAGCACCGAGCGCAGTGGCTTGGACGCCGTCTGAAATTTGGAAAATCGTCGCCACCACCAACAAGGCCGCGGCGCTCGCGACCACCGCCGGATCTTGCGTGTAGGCCCAGGGCAACTGGTGCCGGAACACGAAGAACGTCAGGCCGGTTAAGGCCATAAAAATGATCGTTATGAGAAAGAGGCTCGTCCCCGCAGCCTTTGCGCCCGCTAAGTCTTTTCGCCCCATGGCCTGCCCTATTCGAATCGTGGCAGCCGCCCCAAGTCCCGTCGCTGCCATGTAGGATATCGACGCCAAGCTGATGGCCACTTGATGCGCCGCTAAGGGCGTGGCCCCGAGGGTGCCGATAATCCAAGCCGACGCCGCAAATGCACTGACCTCAAAGATGTACTGGAAGCCTGAGGGGATGCCAATCTTGAGTAGGGCCCGAATGGGATAGCCGGTCACCTTTGCGCGGAGCCAATCGGCCGGGTCGGCCTTCCCACGACGCAGCACAAACCACCACGCCGCCATCATCATATAGCCTCGCGCTATGATGGTGGCTACCCCAGCGCCAACAATTCCCCATTCCGGAAAGGGTCCCCATCCATAAATCAGCAGCGCATTGAGCCCAATGTTGCCCACGTTTCCGTACAGGGAAATCCGCATGGGGGTTTTCGTATCACCCATGCCCTCCAAATACTGCTTGGCCGACATAAAGAGCATGAACGGCAGGTAGGACGCCATGATAATCCACAAATACGTTCGGGCCTCTTCCACCACCGCCGGCTCTTGACCTGTGAATTGTATCCCCCAGAATAGAAGCAGGGCAAAAAGAAACATGAACGCACTCGTGAAGGCATTGACGACTGTGCCGTTTTTGAGCAAGCGAACCGCTTTGAATGGACGCGCCTGCCCCATCGCATGCGCCACCATGGGCGTGAGCCCGTAGGCCATGCCGATGCCAAAAACAAGGGGTACCGAAGCAATCGAACTAGCCAAAGAGACCGCCGCCAAGGGAATGGTTCCCAGGGCGCCCACCATCATGGAGTCCGCGACACTCGCCGCAATGTGGCCGATTTGTCCGACGATGACCGGCAGGGCCAGAGGAATATTCTCTCGCCACTGAAAGTCCCAGCGCATCAGTCTTCCATCGCCTCGTAGCGCTCCACCTCACGGATGTAGAAGGTGTTGGCTTCGTCGAGGAGCTTGGACATTTCGTCCGTCAATTCCGTTTCATCTTCCCCTTCAATGTCATCCAACCATTCCACTTCATCGCTGTCCAAATCCATCACAAAACGGGGATATTCCGTGTGAATAATGAAGACATTTTCGGGGTGGTCGGTGTTGTCGCCGACAAGAAATTTTGGAACTGCCATGGCCAAGTCGTTTTATTGGATTGCTTCCCGAAGGTACGGCAGGGGCGCAGTACATTTAAGGCGTGAAGGTCCTCTTTTTTGCCCGCCGAACGCTACATCGCCAACCCGGTGGCGACACGGTGCATTTGACGCAAACCCTCCAAGCGCTTCAAGCCCAAGGCCATCAGGTCCAACTGGTCACCGAAACGGCGGACCTTCAGCGGGCGCTCGCCACGGATACGTGGGACATTCTCCACTCCATGAACCTAGGCCGGCTCGCCGATCAGTACCCCTGTTATGCGGCCCGAAAAGCCCACCCTCGCCTGAAGTGGGCGATTTCCACGGTCTGGGTTGATTACAGCGCCTACGACCGCAAGCGCTCCTTCCTGCTTCGCTATCTCCCTACTCCCTGGGTGGAGTTTGCCAAAATGCTTGGCCGAGCGCTGCTCAGCGGCGACCGCTGGCCGACCATTGGACTCCTATTCCTGCGCCAACCGCTCCACAAAATGGCCTGGTCGGCCGATGTGCTCTTTACGAGTACAGACACGGAAGCTGCGCGCATTCGACAAGCCACCGGATTGGGCGCCAGCGTCCGAACCGTTGCCCTAGGCCGGGACCACCTCCCCAAAGCACCCACTGCCCCAGAGCGCCGTGGTTGGGTGGTTTTAGGCCGTGTGGAAGGCCTTAAAAATCAAGTGGCCGCCGTAGAAGCCTGGATTCTGCTCAAAGGGCGGGGTTTTGATGCGCCACTCATCCTTTACGGGGATGCCGCGCCCAACCACGGCCGGTATGTGCGCCAGCTCCGCGACGCCCTCGCACGCGCGCAGGCCCTTGGCGTGGACGCGCAATGGAAACCCGCCCTTGCCCCCGAGGAGGTACCTAACGTTCTCGCCGCCAGCACCGGCGTGCTAGTCCCTTCCTTATTTGAAACCTTTGGACTGACGGCCCTAGAAGGCCTCCATGCGGGCTGTGACGTTGTGATCTCCTCTGCGGCCGAGTCGGCCAGTCTTTTAGCCCACTATGTCCGAACCGCTTCGCCCCATGCCCATGCTTTGGCTGAGGCCATCCTTGCACCCAACATCGCCCTTCCCCTTCCCTCGGAGGCCTTCACGTGGGAGGCTGCCGGCACCGCCCTGGTAAAGGGCTACGCCGATGCAGGCCATTTCATCGCCTTCACGGGTTCGCGCGGCATGCCCAACCGCTATGGTGGCTACGAAGAAATGGTCGACCACGTCGGACGCGGATTGGCGGATCTGGGGCACCGCGTGTGGATCAGCACCTCTTCGGCCCATCCCGACCGAACCTATCATTATCCTGGCATCCAGCGAGCCCGCCACCTCGACCCGGAATCCTGGATGGGTTCCGCCGGACAATTTGTCTACGATTGGATCAGTCTTCGCGCCCTCAAACCATGGCAGCCCGATGCCCACTTTGCCCTAGGAACTACCAGCAGCGGGCCATGGCTGAGGTGGACCTTTTGGCGCGGCCGCAGCCCCTTGGCTGTGCACATGGACGGTCTTGAATGGATGCGCGGCAAGTACCCCCCAGCCGTGCGGGCCTACCTGCGCCGCGCGGAAGCCTGGGCTACCCATGGCGCTCAGGTACTGGTCTCCGACAATCCGGGCATCAGCGCCCACCTCCAAACCTACCAGCTTCCCATTGAAGAAATTGCTTACGGCGTAGAATCACCTTCGCCACTGAGCGATGAAGCACTGACACAAACCTTGGAAGAAAACGGCCTGGTTTCTGGCGGCTATGCACTCCTCCTCTGCCGTTTGGTTCCAGAAAACAACATCGACCTTGCCCTCGACGCCCTCTTGGACGAAGGCCCTGTGGCCGTCCTAGGCGATTGGTCCAATACCTACGCCCAAACCCTTCTCAAACGCTTTGGTGCTCATCCTCATTTCATTCGGATCCACGCCAATTTTGATCCACAGTTCACGCAGGCGCTCCGTCAGGGCTGCCGTATCTATGTGCACGGGCATTCCGCGGGGGGCACCAATCCAGGCCTCCTTCAGGCCATGGCTGCCGGGTGCCGAATTTCCGCCCACGACAATGTTTTCAACCGCGCCGTTCTGGGTCCGAACGCCTCCTACTTCAGCACCCCCTCGGACCTCCAAACTGCTTGGAAACAGGCTGACCACATCCCCACTTTCACCGCCGAATCCACGCACTACACATGGCCTGCCGTTACGCAAGCCTATGCAAACTTGGCGAGCCGCCTCCGCGGGTAAGGCATCGAAGGAATCACGAAAATTTCCTGGTTTTAAAAAAAGCTGCCTAGCTCTCTAGCCTTCTAGCTCTCTCGCTTCCTCGCTCTCTCGCTGCGGCCGTTTCGCGGCGATCGTCACACCCAACGCTTCAACCCAAGCAAGGTCGACGCGATGATTTTTAGGTCCAGGAGGAAGGACCAGTTTTCCACGTAGTAGAGATCCGCTTGGAGCCGCTCTTGCATGGAGGCCGCGTCCTTTTCGCCTACCAGGCCGCGGGCTTGTGCAAGGCCTGTCATTCCCGGTTTAACCCAGTGCCGGATACCGTAGGCGCGAATGGCCTGCCCGTAGGCCTCGTGGTCGGAGGTCATGTGCGGGCGCGGACCCACCAAACTCATGTGGCCAAGGAGGACATTCCAAAGCTGAGGAAGCTCGTCCACATGCGCAGCGCGAAGCCAACGCCCCAAGGGAGTGATGCGATCGTCCCCGGCGGTGGCCTGACGTGAACCGTCGGCGTCGGGCACCATGGTCCGGAATTTCCAAATTTGGAAGGGTTTGCCTCCCCAGCCGTAGCGCGTCTGACGGTAAAAGAGGCCCCCGCGAGGCACTAAAAAGAGCGCGAGCAGCGGTATCATCCAAGAAAGCAGGAGTAGGCAGCCCAGGCTAGCGCCTACCAGGTCGAGGGTGCGTTTAAGCCAGGCACGAAGGCCATAGCTGAGCGGTTCGGGGCGCAACTCCAAAATGGGAAGATCACCCAAGGGCAGAATGCGGGTACGCTGCGCTCCGAGAAAGCCTAAATCGGGAACGAGGCGGAGTCGTAGACTGTGGGCATCGGTCCATTCCAGGGCTTCCACGGCCAATTCGGGGGCGACCCAAAGCTCGTCAAGGGATTCGGGGGAAAGTTCGGAGAGGTGCGCAGCGTGCTGAACGAGGCGGTAGCCGTATTCAGGATGCCGCTCAAGCTCAGCATGGACGCGTTCCCAGGGGCCATGGACCCCCACAGTCGCCATTCGGCGCAAACCCACGCCGGAGCGGAAACGGGCGCGAAGCAGTTGGACCCAAAACATGCGAAACCCCGTTCCCAAGAGGGCATAGGTCCCCAAAAAGAGCAGCAGAAAGGCGCGCGAGTAAAAAGTGGATGTCTTGAGGGAGACGACCCAAACGGCCAGAAGTGCCGCATGCACGAGGAAAAGGCGGTAAAAACGAGAAAGGACGCGCCGAATTTCTACCCCCGCCGGCAGCCGGTGTACCCCTAGCCCGAGCGCGAGGGCCAACCAAAGCAGCATCACCAGCGAAAAAAGCGTCACGTACTGGTCGTAATAAAGAGGGTTTTCGGCCCGGAGATCGCCAAAGCGCACGCTCGCCCAGCCCAGAAAGGATGCGGCCAAAAGCAGGCCATCGCCGAGCAAAAGACCGGCTTCAGAGGGGCTTGTGCGATTTGCGTCCATGAGGGCTTGAAGTTAACCCTAAATTTGAGCATGGCATCGTGGAACGCAGATACCCCCATTACCTACCTCAAAGGCGTGGGCCCACAGCGGGCGCAGGCACTGGCGGGCGAGCTGGGCATTCGGACCTACGAGGATTTACTGAACCACTTTCCGTTTCGGTACATGGACCGGTCGGTGCTGTATTCGGCCGGCCACGTCGAGGCCGGACCATCAGAGGTCCAAGTCCGGGGCGTGCTGAGCCAGATCCAGACGCAGGGCGGCGGTCCCAAGAAACGTTTAACCGCACAGCTGATTGGTCCAGACGGCAGCGTGGAACTGGTATGGTTTAAGGGCATTCGCTGGGTCGAGAAGTCGCTGAAGCCCGGCGAAGACTATGTCGCCGTGGGGCGCGTCACAGACTTTCAGGGGCGCAAAAACATGGCACATCCGGAGCTCGAAACGTGGAATTCCTTTCAGCAAAGTCCTGTGCAGGGCTTGTTCCCGGTGTATTCCACGACGGAAAAGCTCAGCAGCATGGGACTGCACGCACGCGGGCTCAGCAAGCTCATCCAAAGTTTGTTCCTGGAATGGCCCGCGCAAGGGGGCGACTGGTTGCCCGCTGCGATCGTGCAGCAAGCCGGCTGGGCCTCGCGCAACGAATGCCTCCGCATCATGCACTTTCCCAGCGATCCAAACGTCCTGGCCAAAGCCCGCCAGCGCTTGGCCTTTGAAGAGATTTTCTTGGACCAGTTGGTCTTCGCCTTTAAGCGGCAGGCGAGTTTGCACCAACAGGGCGGGCTGGTTTTTCAAGCGGTCGGCCAAGCGTTTAACCAATTTTACGCGGAACATTTGCCTTTTGAACTGACCGGCGCCCAAAAGCGCGTCCTCAAAGAGATTCGCAAAGACACCGCCAGCGGCTTGCATATGAACCGCTTGGTGCAGGGCGACGTGGGTTCGGGCAAGACCATGGTGGCTTTCATGGCGCTGCTCATGGCCATCGACAATGGCTTCCAAGGCTGCTTGATGGCGCCGACGGAAATTCTCGCTCAACAGCATTTTGCCAGCTTGCAACCTTGGTGTGAGGCCTTGGGATTGCGCATTGGATTGTTGACGGGCTCCGTGAAGGCTTCGGCCCGAAAACCCCTGCTCGCAGCCCTTAAGACCGGTGAGTTGGACCTCCTAGTGGGCACCCATGCCATCCTGGAAGATCCGGTCGAATTCAAGCAACTCGGCATGGCCATTGTGGATGAACAACACCGATTTGGCGTTGCTCAACGTGCACGGCTCCGCAAAAAAAACGCCATCTCCCCACATATTTTGGTTATGACCGCCACGCCCATCCCACGCACCTTGGCCATGAGTCTCTATGGCGACCTGGACCTGAGTGTCATTGACGAGCTTCCGCCGGGCCGCCAACCCATCCAAACGGTGCACCGCACGGACCACAACCGTCTGAAAGTTTGGGGCTTTCTCAAGGAAGAAATTGCCAAGGGCCGACAGATTTACATCGTCTACCCGCTCATCGAGGAAAGCCAAAAAATGGACTTCAAAGACCTCATGGACGGCTATGAAAGCATTTGCCGAGACTTCCCCCGGCCCCAGTATGAAATAAGCATTGTCCACGGCCGGATGAAATCCGAAGACAAAGAATGGGAAATGGGGCGCTTTTCACGCGGCGAGACCCAGCTCATGGTGGCTACCACGGTCATTGAAGTGGGTGTGAACGTACCCAACGCCAGTGTCATGGTCATCGAAAATGCCGAACGCTTTGGCCTCAGCCAGCTGCACCAACTGCGGGGCCGCGTGGGTCGGGGCGCCGACCAATCTTACTGCATTTTAATGACGGGCGACAAGCTGAGCGACGACGGAAAAGTGCGCATCGAAACCATGTGC
>Ga0208166_1000040_pt1:5000-22035 | contig 22035 bp, 14 predicted proteins | sample Colrivmeta1546C3_FD_187637 | JGI IMG/M metagenome (GOLD analysis project Ga0208166, IMG submission 187637) | Estuarine microbial communities from the Columbia River estuary - metaG 1546C-3 (SPAdes) (version 2) | ecosystem: Environmental > Aquatic > Marine > Intertidal zone > Estuary... | reverse complement strand
TTGGTCAATTCATCAACTTTGCGGGCCGTGCGCTCTAGGAGGGCCGCATTACTCAGTCCGCGGATGGCTTCATACCGTTCTGCTGCACCGCCAATGCTCGCGAGCCGAACTTCGGTGGAGAGCGGTTCAGATTCAAAAACAACCCGGTACACCTCATCGTCACGGCGCTCCATATCGCCCATGACAAGCGACAGCTCATCGACGCGATCGCTGAGCTGTTCATAGGTCAATAACACCTCATTGAGCTCACGTTTGAGCGCCTTTTCCTTTGGGGAGTCGAGCACATTCTCTAGAACTAGGTAAAAAAGGATGCCTAGGAGCACGGAAGCGAGGAGGAACAAGCTCGTGTCCCGGAGTCGATGGCGCCATGTGCGCTCCACTTTGTGGTACGCCAGGGTCAATGGGTCATATATGTACTTCGCTTTCCGCATGACGGGGGTATTTCCCCTAATTTTGGAGTCCTTCAAAAGTAGGCAATCATGACTTCCTCGGAAATTCGCTCCACATTTTTAGATTTCTTTCAGTCCAAAGGCCATGCCATTGTACCCTCTGCGCCATTGGTCATGAAGGATGACCCCACTTTGATGTTCACCAATGCAGGGATGAATCCCTTCAAAGATGTCTTCATCGGGGCCCGTCCGGCTACGCATGCCCGCATTGCGGACACCCAGAAATGTTTACGCGTCAGCGGGAAGCACAACGATTTGGAGGAAGTAGGCATTGACACCTACCACCACACGTTGTTTGAAATGTTGGGCAATTGGAGCTTTGGGGACTACTTCAAGCAAGAAGCCATTGACTGGGCCTGGGAGCTTTTGACGGAGGTATACGGCTTGAATCCTGAGCAATTGTACGTCACCGTCTTTGGGGGCGATGCAGGGGATGGATTGGCCGCCGACGAGGAGGCACGCGGTATGTGGGGAAAGCACGTGGCGGCAGACCGCATTCTCGATGGCTCTAAAAAAGATAATTTTTGGGAAATGGGCGAAACGGGACCCTGTGGCCCCTGCTCGGAAATCCACATTGATTTGCGCCCTGCTGCCGAGCGCAGCGCACAGCCCGGGGCGGACCTTGTGAATGCGGACCACCCGCAAGTCATCGAAATCTGGAATTTGGTCTTCATGCAATTTCAGCGCAAGGCGGACGGTTCCTTGGTGCCTTTGCCCGCACAGCACGTCGATACCGGTATGGGTTTCGAGCGCCTGGTACGCGCCATAGAAGGCAAATCGTCGAACTATGACACGGATGTATTCAAGCCCTATTTGGACAAGCTTTCCCAACTGAGTGGCCGTGTTTATGGCCAAGAGGAACGCATTGACATTGCCTTCCGGGTGATTGCCGACCACATCCGCGCCGTGGCCTTTGCCATCGCCGATGGCCAGTTGCCGGCATCGGGCGGGGCGGGCTATGTCATACGCCGCATTTTACGCCGAGCGGTCCGCTACGGCTATTCGGACTTAGGTTTCCGCGACCCTTTTATGACCCATTTGGTCCCCGTGATGCAAGAGGCCATGGGCGAGGCCTTTCCCGAATTGCATAGTCAAGGGACCCTGGTAGCGCAAGTCATTGCGGAGGAAGAAAGTGCCTTCTTGCGCACTCTTGAGTCTGGCTTGAAACGTTTAGATGCCGCGATAGTCGAAGCTCAAGATGGTCTTGTTTCCGGCGCACGCGCGTTTGAATTGTATGACACATTTGGATTCCCCTTGGATCTCACGGCTCTGATTTGCCGGGAAAAGGGCATGTCGGTGGACGAGGCGGGATTCCACGCCGAAATGGCCAACCAAAAAGCGCGTTCGCGCGCTGCATCCGCTCAGAAAGTGGGCGACTGGGTTGAGTTGGCCCAAGGAGCAAGCGATGTATTTACCGGGTACGACCAATTGGAGGCGACCTGCCGCGTCCTGCGTCACCGCGAGGTGGAAACCCCGAAGGGAAGAATGATCCACGTGGTCTTGGAAGGCAGCCCCTTCTACCCCGAGGGGGGTGGCCAAGTTGGCGATCAGGGCTGGTTGCGTTTTGGCGATGAGACCCTCGAAGTGATGCAAACCACGAAAGAAACGGGGGTGATCCTGCACCATTTGGCCCTCGCTCCATCCTCGTGGACGGCAGAAGCCCATGCCCGTGTGGATGGGGCACGCCGCCGCGCCTCCAGTGAAAACCACAGCGCCACACACCTGATGCACCACGCCCTGCGCACTGTTCTTGGCAGCCATGTGGAACAACGTGGTTCCTTGGTACACCCCGGCGGACTGCGCTTTGACTTCTCTCATTTCCAGAAAATGACCCCTGAGGAATGGCAGCGGGTGGAAGCCGAGGTTCGCCAGATGATTGCGGATGCGCTGCCATTGCAGGTCCATGCAGATGTCAATGTAGACGAAGCCAAAGCGATGGGGGCGATGGCCCTCTTCGGCGAAAAATACGGCGACAAGGTGCGTGTCATTCAGTTTGGACCAAGCATTGAACTCTGTGGCGGCACCCACGTAGCCAACACTCAGCAACTGGGTACCTTTATCTTGTTAAACGAATCTTCCGTGGCGGCTGGGGTTCGCCGCGTGGAGGCCTTGGCAGGGCAGGCGGCGCTCGATTACCTCCTCGCGCAGCACCAAACGTTGGCTGAAGTCACGGCAGAAGCCAAAAATTCCGACCCGACCGCAGTCATCCGCGACCTTCGTGCAGAAGTGAGCGAGCTTCAAAAGAAGTTGGAAGAATTGAACCGGGCTCAAGCCGGGAACCTCAAAGGGGAATTGATGGATGGGGCAGAGGTCATTGCGGGCTATCGAGTGATGGCGGCGCAAGTAACCTTGGATGCGGCCTCCGCCAAAGACCTGGTTTTCCAAATTAAGGACCACCATCCCGATGCGATTGTCTTGCTCGCCATGGAAGCGGAGGGCAAAGCCCAAATCCACTTGGGGGCAGGTTCAGAAGCGTTAACGCATGTCCACGCTGGGCAGTGGGTGCGCGAGCTGGGCGCCTTCATCCAAGGCGGTGGAGGGGGACAACCCTTTTATGCCTCGGCAGGAGGAAAAAATCCCGCGGGAATTCCCGACCTTTTACGTGCATTTAAAGAAAAAGTAGCCGCATGCAACGCATAATTATTCTGGCCTTCATGGCCGGGGCCTGGGGGCTTCGCGCACAAACACAGCCTCGGTATTACACGGACAGCGATGTACGCCAGCGCGTGGTGAATTTCAATGTATACGGTCAGCCTGGGACCGTTTTCCGCCGCATTGGTGCGGACCTCAACGGGGTTCAACCCGACGTGACGGATAGATTTTTGCCGCGTTTAACTGCCGAGACGGGGTTCAGTGCGGATTTTAATCTTCGGCCGCTCTACCTCGGAATTGGAGTGGGGCAGTCCTGGATCAATTATGGCCACCGTTTTGAATCGGGCCAAACGTTTGGTGTTCAGGCGCGCTATTGGGCCATTCCCTTGCGTGCCGGTCTTGTCACGCATTTAAGCGACGAGGTTACGCTGGAGGCCTGGCCAAATGTGACCTACCGCCGTGCGATTTCCTTTGAACACAGCGATTTAGTGAATCCGGTCTATGCGGACCAGTTTTGGACGGCTGGATTGCAGGTGGGCTCAACGGTGGGCATCACCGAATACCTCAGTTTTGTGCTGATGGGGGTGATGGATTACGGATTCAATGACCTGGAAGAGGGAACAGGCTGGCGAGACTACACAGAACTACCCCTATTTCTCGGAGTTCGGGCAGGACTCCGCGTCGCGCTCTAAACGCTCACAAAGCGGGCAGCAGCTGCTCCAGGGCCATGCCCCGCGAACCTTTGATCCAAACGAACGCACCGGATAGGTCTTCCGCCTGCAGCGCTTGGAGGGCTTCAGATGTTTGGGCAAAACAGCGGTAATGCTCGGGGTGCTGGGTCGCTTGAAAAGCTTCACCTATCAACCAAACGTTCACGGCTCCTTGTTCCACAAAGAGGTTCACCATGCGTTGGTGCTCCTCAGCGGTGTATTCCCCCATTTCAAAGAGATCCCCCGCCATGTAATAATGCACGCGATCTGGGTGGCTTGATAGAGCATGACGGAACGAAACCTCCATGCTACTCGGGTTGGCGTTGTAGGCGTCGAGAAAAACAACATTCTTCTCGGTGGTTCGAATTTCTCCCCGGTTATTACTGGGGACATAGGCGGCAATGCCGGCGCAAATGTCTTCGGACGATACGCCCAAATGAGTACCCAAGGACCAAGCGGCCCGGAGGTTGGTTCCTTGAAAGGCACCGCTCAGGTGGCTTTTCACCTGTGCCGTTCCGCGCTGGATGTGGACAAAGCCATCGCTTTCAATCCACGTATGGAGATCGGCGAGGAAAGGGATGGCATGAGGTCCCGCATGCTGAACTTGAAGCGCATCGTCTGGATTGATCAACCGTTCGCCGCCTACCTCCAACAGATAGCGGTACATCTCTGTTTTTCCCCGTATCACGCCCTCCACACCGCCAAAACCCTCCAGGTGAGCGCGTCCAAAGTTGGTGATGTAGCCCAGCGTGGGTTCGGCTATTCGGCAAAGGGCATCAATTTCCCGTTGGTGGTTCGCCCCCATTTCAACGACGGCGAGATCGTGCTCGTCCTGCAATTGAAGGAGGGTGAAGGGGACACCCAGATGGTTGTTCAGGTTGCCTTTGGTCGCGTGCACGCGAAAACGTTGGCTGAGCACGGAGGCGAATAGTTCTTTGACGGTGGTCTTGCCATTGCTGCCGGTTAGCGCGATAATGGGTTTGCCCCATTGGCGGCGGTGGTGACGTGCTAGGTCTTGCAGGGCCTGAATGACAGAGGGGACGCGAAATACGCCGGGATGCGCTTCGGACAACCCCGGTACGGCATCCTCAATAACGACCGCGGATGCGCCCTTCGTCAAGGCCTCGGAGGCAAAAGTATGCCCATCAAAGTGGGCGCCTTTCAGCGCAAAAAAAATCTGCCCAGACTCGAGAGATCGTGAGTCTGAGCAGATTCCAACATGCTCGTCAAAGCATGCGTAGAGGGCTTCCATCAGGGCTTGTAGCGGCGGAATTTTTCTTCTTTGGGCTTGGCCGTGCTCTTACGACGCGTGTCATCCAAGTTCTGGAATCCAACACGGTCCATCGCACAACGGAAGCCAATGAAATCCGTCGACAAATCTTGCTCCAGGTAACGGCGGGTACCCGGAGAGAGCCAATAGGCCATATCCTTCCAAGATCCTCCTTTGAATACGCGGGTGCTGTTGCCGATAAGGGTTGACTCTCCGTACTCGTACATCGGAGCGTCGCCTTCTGCTACGCCTCCTTTGTCATACAAGATGGAAGACTCCACATCACCATCCACAAAGTCGCGGTAATCGGATTTCTGATAATTGCGGCGGCCCAAGTTTTCCTCTTCGGTGACCTTGCGCACGGGCAATTGTCCGGGAAGACGCACCAGGCTGCTGTCGGTGTCGTACTGGGGCTCTGTCAAGACGGCCAATTCGCCCATCCCTTCAAAATTGTTGTCGAAGGTTTCGAATTGGTTACCACGGAAGGGACGGTGGTCGCTCATGTCCGTACCCGAAAGTGGGCGGTACACGTCGAGAACCCATTCCGCTACGTTGCCGGCCATATCATACAAGCCAAAGTCGTTCGGCGGGTAGAAGCGCACCTGCATCGTGATGTTCGCTTGGTCGTTCAAGTATCCACCGATACCCATGTTGTCTCCCGCACCACGGCGATAGTTGGCCAACATGTCGCCACGGTTTTGTTTGTCTGAATTGCGGACACTCGATCCGTTCCAGGTGTACTTATTGCGGTCGATCGTCCGGTTGTATACGCGGTTGCCCACTTCGGCGTACGCAGCATACTCCCATTCAGCTTCGGTTGGGAGGCGGTACTTTGGAAGCAGGATGCCATCCTCGATACGAGCGGGCCGTCCTTCTTTGCCGTAGACTTGCTGAGGCGAAATGTCTTTCAGGCCCTTTTTGTTTTGCTGCGTGTATTCGCCTTGCTTGTAGAGGTATACTTCCGTATTGAAGTTCTGATCGTCCGCCTGGTTGGCCATCACGTTAAGAATTCCTTTGTCAATCAAGATCTGTTCGTTGACTCGGTCGGTTCTCCACGAGCAGTAACGCATGGCTTGCTCCCATGAAACGCCCACAACAGGGTAGAAGTTGTAGGCCGGGTGGCGGAGGTAGTTCTCTACGTAGGTCTCGTTGTAGCCCAACTTATCACGCCACACCAACGTATCTGGGAGGGCGGACTGATAAATCTGAGGGTAGTACCCGTAATCGTAGACGCGGCGCAACCAATAGAGGTATTCGCGGTAGTCCGCATTGGTGACCTCGTTCTCGTCCATGTAGAAGGACGCGACGGTGACGCGATTTGGGGTGTTGTTCCAGTCGCGGATAAAATCTTCCTCAGCACGGCCCATAATGAAGGTGCCGCCCTCGACGAACACCAAACCGGGTCCGGTTTCTTGGCCTTTGTAGTTCAGGTTGATTTGGAATCCACCGTTTTTCTTGTCGTTGTAGGCCATGCCGGTCGTACTTGACGCCGTCTTGCCACAACTAGCCAAAAGCATGGTCGCCGCGAGGGCCGCCGTGCAGGAACGAAGAACAGATTGAAGCTTCATAAGAGAATCAATTAGAATTTGGGACACTTGATTTCGCTGTAGCGCGTGCGGCGTGAGCGGCAAGGGAACTGGTAGGACATGGAGATTTCATGTGCACCGCCCAAGGTGTTTTTCAAAGGAGAAATCGTGTAATCGTAGGAGTAGCCAAACGTCCAGGGTACATCATTCGGGGCAATGCCCACGATGAAAACCAAGGCGTCGGGATTGGTACTGATAGCACCGATGGCTTGGCGGTAGGCCATTCCACCGGTCATCGGACCGCGGTTGAACGAAACGCCACCTGTTAATTGGTTTGCTCCGCCTTGGCTCTGAAAGACCACGTGGGGAATCAAGAGGTTGTCCAAGGAGTTGTATAAGCGCTTACGGCCCAAAGGAATGGTTGCACCCATCTGAGCAGACAACTTCATGGGGAGGGAGTTGTTGGAGAGGAAGGCCTCATTGGGCTCCGTCACGTGGGAAGCGGTAATACCTGCGTAAAAATGTTCGGTGAAACCCAACATGCCAAAGGTTAAATCCAAATGGCTGTTAGTGGTATTGTCTGGAGCAATTTCATTCGTGGGCTTGACAAAACCGTAGAAGGGGTCAATCTGATCTGGGAAGGTCAAACTGTTCCAGTCCAACGCGCGCTGACGGAAGGTTCCTTGTGCCCCAAACAAAATTGAGAAGTCACGGGTCACCGTGAGGTGGTAGGAGTAAATCAACGACGCTTCGGTAAGGCTAAGCGCTCCGTTGGCGGCTTCGTCTTGCATAATGAGCACGCCGACTCCGCCATTTAGACGATCAACATACTGGTCGTAGGACGCCGAATACGTTTGATACACACCCAAAGATGGGTACTGGTTTCGGTAGTTGACGTTGACCTTGGGACACTGTTTGACACCGGCGAAGGCGGGGTTCAAATACAGTGGATTGGCATAGAATTGCGTAAAATGGGGATCCTGACCGTAAACGGACGAGAGCCCCAAAAGGACGAAAGCTATGGTCAATAGGCGTTTCACTGCCATGTTAGATGTACGGATTAAGAGCCACAAGTATACGATTTTCCTCGTTCTTTCGTGAAAAAGAGCGCAAATTTGCCTGAACAACAAACGCGGCTTTTGCCCGTTTATGACATGAACTCATGGAAATCATTCAACCACTCGCCGACCTAATCTGAGACTTTTGACGCTTCGCATCCTCCTAATTTCGGTTTTAATAGGTGTAAATCAGGTATTTGCACAGGTCGATCCATCGGTTTTGGCTCAAGGAGAATGGGCCAAAGTGGCGGTGTCCGAAGACGGCATTTACAGCTTGACGGCGTCGGATTTGGAAAGTTTGGGCTTCGGCTCAGCGCCCTTTATTTCAGCCCAATTGGGCATTTACGGGAGAACGGCGGGGGTCCTGCCCGAGCGGAATAGCAGTTTGCGCGAAGTCGATTTGCTGCCTCTCCACATTCTGGTTGAAGATGGAGGCGATGGGGCGTTTTCTGGCGCGGACCGGATCTACTTCTATGGTCAAAGCCCGCATGCCTGGGTATACAACACGGTGACCGAACGCTTCGACCCGATGCGCCATCCCTACAGCGATCAGCAGGTCTACTTTGTGACAACCACGGAGGGAGGCGCGCGCCTTTCTACACCCCCTGTTTTGGCAGGGCCTGCGATGGAGGTATCCCGCTACACCTACGTGGCCCATCACGAAGAAGAACTCCAAAATCTAGTGGGCAGTGGCCGACAGTGGTTTGGGGAACATTTTGACTACACCCTGACGCGGCAAGTGAATTTGGGTTTGGACGCTTTGGATGCGCAAAGCACGGCCTTGTTCCGAGCGCGCGGCGTCGGCCGCTCCACCATTTCTGGCACCAAACTCGAGCTCAGTAGTGTCCAAGGGCCAATCGGCGAGCTCTCCTTTGGATCCATAGCGGCCTCCTCCGGCGCGGACTACGTGGACGAAGCCGCATTCACACAATTTCAAAGCGCGGTGAGCCCATCGTGGGGCGACGTGACCTTGACCTTCAATCGAGACATCAACCCCAGTGCCGCGGCATGGCTGGACTACGTAAACGTGCATGCCGATGCCCCCTTCACGTGGCGCCAGACGCCACAAGTCTGGCATTTCGCACCCATGGATACCGCGGTCCTCCAGGCCAACCTATCTCAGGTTACAGGAGGATTGACCGCAAATGGTCAAGCATGGAATGTGAGCAATCCGCTCCAGCCCCACCGAATTACACCGCTGGGCTTCTCGGCGAATGGTTCGGCGCATTGGGGCTTGCGTTTGGACGGCATGCAAGCCCAGACCGTGGCCGTATTTGAAACGTCGGCGCCAAAGCCCGCCTTGCTCGGCAAAGTCGCCCTGCAAAATTTACGTCAATCGGGCCCCTTGGATTATGTCATCGTGGTCCCGGCCTTCTTGCTGCCACAGGCCCAGCGATTGGCTGATTTCCATGCCGACCGGGGCTTGCGCGTCAAAGCGGTCGATGTGCAAACGATTTACAACGAATTCTCGACGGGCGTTCAGGATATAACCGCCATCAAAGACTACCTGCGCCATCTGTGGAATACGGCAGATTCGGCCGTGGATCGCCCCAAATATTTGCTCCTTTTTGGCGATGCCTCCTACGATTACCGGGGAGTCGTCGAGCCGAACACAAACCATGTGCCCATCTACCAGAGCTACAGCAGCTTTTCCCTTTATTCCTCCTTCAGTACAGATGACTTTTACGGCTTCATGGATGCCGATGAGGGCAACAATCTTCGGGCGAAAGGTTTGGACTTAGGCATTGGCCGAATTCCTGTCAATACCGTGGAAGAAGCCAAAGCGGTTGTCGACAAGATCATGGCCTATTCGAACCCACAAAAATCCCTGGGTAATTGGCGAAAAAAGGTCCTCTTCGTCTCGGACGACGTCGACAAAGGGTGGGAAGCGGTTTTGACGAGCATCCCGAACATCATCGCAGACCGCATTGATACGACCTATCCCTTTTTGGACATCGACAAGATGTATGCCGACAGCTATGAGCAACAGTCGAGCAGTGCGAGCCAGAGCTATCCGAGGTTGCGCACGGAGTTGATTCAATCGATCAATGCGGGCAATTTGGTTACGGCCTATGTGGGCCATGGGGGCGAGGTGGGCTGGGCCAGCGAGAACATTCTCCAGCTCAACGACACCAAAACCTTCTCCAACGGGGCGAAACTGCCCCTTTTTGTGACCGTCACCTGCGAGTTTAGCCGCTTGGATGATCCGTTGCGAACCTCGGCGGGGGAACACCTACTTCTCAACCCCGAGGGCGGAGCCATTGCATTGCTCAGTACCACCAGAGTGGTCTACGTGGATGGGGCGGCGACCCTGAACGACTCCATTTTCCGTGTCATTTTTGAGAAAGAGGGCGGGCAGTACCGAACGTTCGGCCAAATCCTCCGCAGTGCGAAAAATGGCACCACTTCAGCCGACAAATTGCGGTTCTCTCTGCTCGGCGATCCCGCATTGCGTCTCAATATTCCGGAGCATGAAGTCGTTTTGGATAGCCTCAACGCACGCCCCTTGGTGCCCAGTACCCTAGCGTCGGAGAGCGATACGCTTCAAGCCCTGTCGCGGGTGCGCATCCGCGGCCACGTCCAAGATGGGGCTACCGGCCTCCTTCGAACAGACTTTAACGGGCCGATGGACGTCGTGCTCTATGACAAAAAGGTCCAGCGAAGCACCCTGAAAAATGACAACGAAGGCCCCTTCATTTCATTTGGGGAATGGGCGAATGCGGCCTACCGGGGTAAGGTATACGCCCAATCCGGACAGTTTGTGGCCGAATGGGTAATGCCCTTAGACATTGCCTTGCAAGTGGGACAAGGCAAGTTCTCCTTCTATGCCCAAGCGGATTCCACGGATGCCTCAGGCAGTGATTTCCGCGTATGGATTGGAGGCATTGACCCCGACGCTCCGGTCGATGTGACGGGCCCGACCGTGGAGGTCTACATGGGCGACACCAATTTTGTTTCGGGCGGCATCACCGGGCCTAGCCCGCTAGGACTGGTGCGCCTCTTTGACGAAAACGGCATCAATGCGGTGGGCAATGGGATTGGACACGACCTCACTGGGGCCCTCGATGGCGATTGGAATGCCTCCTTCTCCCTAAACAGCCGCTACAGCGCCAATCCAGGCACCTACCAACGTGGGGAGGCGACTTGGCCATTTGAAGATTTAACGGATGGTCTGCATACTTTTTCGGTTCGAGCTTGGGACAGCTACAATAATGTTTCGGAGGGCAGCGTTGAGTTCGTAGTGATTTCCCGCGACCAACTTCAGCTCGGTGCCATGCGCATCTACCCCAATCCCGGCACCGGTCCCTTCTATTTGGATGTCGAGCACAATGCGGAAGGGGATAGCTTGGAGGTAGAGTGGACTATTCACAGTCCCGATGGCCAACGGGTGTTTGAAGACCAGTGGCGAGGTCAAGCCTCTTCGGCTGTTCTGCAAGCCGCCTCTTGGGATGGAACCGATGGCCAAGGGCATCTCCTGCCGGCGGGTTGGTATGTAGCCAGGGTTAGAGTACGCCGTATTCTCGACGGCCAAACCCTGCATGCGGCGGAACGCGTAATCCTCCTCCACTAAACCTATATTTGTGCCTCTTATGAAGCGTTTTATTCGTCCAGTACTTTTTTCGATTGCACTCACCGCGGGAGTGGCGGCTTCGGCCCAGACCACCGCGTTTGGAGATAATTTGAATGTCGTGACATCGGCCCTGCCCATGCTCAACATTGGTCCGGACGCCCGAATGGGTGGGATGGCCAATGCGGGCGTAGCGGCATCGCCCGATGCCAATGCGCTATTTTGGAATCCTGCCAAACTCGCCTTTATGGGGGCCGGCACCATGCAAGGGGGGCTGTCCTACACTCCATGGCTGCGCCGCTTGGTGCCTGACGTCGAACTCATGTTTGCCAACGTAGCCATGGGCTTGGGCGATCGTTCAGGAGTGGGTGCGAGCCTTCGGTATTTCTCTTTGGGGGACATCACCTTCCGCAATGAGCAAGGCGATGAGCAGGGCACGTATCGCCCTTACGAGATGGCTTTGGACGTGGCGTACGCCCTCAAACTTTCCGAAAACTGGTCCGCGGGAGTAGGTCTGCGCTATGCCTTATCGGATTTGACCCAAGGCCAGGTGGTGGGCAGCCTCCAAACCAAGCCCGGCCAAACCGTCGCAACGGATGTCTCCTTTTATTACCAAGGGGAAGAACTCAACCTACCCGACGGCCAAAAGGGCCAATGGTTGGGGGGGCTCAACATTTCGAACATCGGCGCCAAAGTGAAATACACCGAATCGGGCGATGCGGACTTCATCCCCACAAACCTCAAATTGGGAGTGGGCTACAATTGGATTTTGGACCGCTACAACCGGGTGGTTGTACTTTTTGATGTCAACAAATTATTGGTTCCCACCCAGCCCGTGCGGGACCTGTTGGATGCAGATGGCGATGGCGATCGCTATGAAATCATTGCAGGCAAGGACGACAACGTTCCGGTCATTCAAGGCATCCTTCAAAGCTGGGATCCGGCGGCGAAACCGGATGGAAGCAGAGAACTGATGCGTGAATTCATGTATAATGCTGGGGTAGAGTACTGGTATGACAACAAATTTGCAGTTCGCGGGGGCTACCAACATGAAGACGCCCTGAAAGGCAATCGCCGCTTCTTCACGATGGGCTTTGGCCTGCGCTACAGCCTTTTGGGCTTGGACTTTGCCTACCTCTTTCCCGCGGACCAAACGGTTCGATCCCCTCTCGAGAACACGATTCGCTTCAGTGCGATAGTGGACTTGAATCAACTCTTAGATTGATCTCCTTAGTGTAAAAATTACCCTAGCGCCCATGTTCGGGCGCTAAGCACTATTTTTGACCCCGCTTAAACGCGCATCATGGCAAAGAAAAAACTGACCAAAGACGTCTATTTGAAGTGGTATGAGGACATGCTCTTCTGGCGAAAGTTTGAAGACATGGCCGCGGCCCTGTACATCCAACAGAAAATCCGTGGATTTCTTCACTTGTACAACGGGCAAGAGGCGGTTCTCGCCGGCGCGCTGTTGGCGATGGAACCCGGAGATAAAATGATAACGGCCTACCGTAACCACGTCCAGCCGATCGGTTTGGGGGTGGATCCACGCCGCATCATGGCCGAATTGATGGGCAAAGTGACCGGCACGTCCCGCGGTAAGGGGGGGTCGATGCACATGTTCTCCAAAGAGCACCACTTCTACGGCGGACACGGCATTGTCGGCGGCCAAATCCCCTTGGGTGCTGGTTTAGCATTTGCGGACAAATACAAGGGCGATGCGCACGTCACGATGACCTACATGGGCGATGGTGCGGTGCGTCAAGGCTCCTTGCACGAGACATTTAACTTGGCCATGCTTTGGAATTTACCCGTTGTCTTCGTCTGCGAAAACAACGGCTACGCGATGGGCACCAGCGTGGAGCGCACCGCGAACCACACCGAAATTTGGAAATTGGGCTTGGGCTATGAAATGCCTTGCCAAGCTGTGGATGGCATGGATCCCGCCGTGGTGTATGAAGCCATGCAAGAGGCGATTGATCGCGCGCGCTCCGGTGGCGGCCCGACCTTCTTAGAGATTCGCACCTACCGGTACAAGGGACACTCCATGTCGGACGCTCAGCATTACCGTACCAAAGACGAAGTGGCCGAATACCAGAAAGTGGACCCCATTCTTATCGCTCGCAATGTTTTGTCGAAGAAGAAGTGGGCGGCAGAGAAAGATTTTGAAGAAATCGAAACGCGTGTCAAAGCCTTGGTGGCCGAATGCGTCCAGTTTGGAGAGGATTCTCCCTTCCCGGAAGCGCATGAACTTTGGCAAGACATCTACGTTCAATCAGATTATCCATTCATCAAGGAATAAGTCATGGCAATCGTAATTAATATGCCTCGCTTGAGCGACACGATGACCGAAGGGGTCGTCGCAAAGTGGCACGTGAAAGTGGGCGATGCAATCACCGAAGGAACGCTTTTGGCCGAAATCGAAACGGATAAAGCGACCATGGACTTTGAGGCCTTTCCCGGCCAAGAGGGCACCTTGCTCCATATTGGCGTTGGGGAAGGCGAAACCTCTCCCGTTGATACGATTCTTGCCGTGATTGGCGCCAAAGGCGAGGATATTTCCGCGCTACTTTCTGGTGCGTCTGCGGCCCCTGCTCCGGCCCCTGCTCCGGCCCCTGCGCCCGCCGCTGCTCCTGCTCCGGCAGAGCCTGCTCCGGCTCCTGCCCCATCACCAGCTCCCGTCGCAGCCCCGGCACCTGCCGAGGATAGCCGGGTTAAAGCCTCTCCACTCGCGAAGAGTCTAGCGGCGGAAAAAGGAGTGGATCTACGCGCTGTGACAGGCAGTGGGGAAGGAGGCCGCATTGTCAAGCGTGACATTGAAACGGCCGCCTCCACCCCTGCGGTGGCTTCATCGGCTGCCCCGACTGCGGTGAGCTACCCTTCTTCGGGCTACCAAGACACCCCCATCTCACAGATGCGGAAAACCATCGCCAAGCGTTTGAGCGAAAGCAAATTCACGGCGCCACACTTCTACTTGACCATGTCCGTAGATATGGACGCAGCCATCGAAGCGCGTCAGGCCTTGAATGCAAGCGGGGACCACAGAATTTCCTTCAATGACTTGGTCGTGAAGGCCGTGGCGAAAGGCTTGAAAAAGCATCCGGCGGTCAACAGTGCCTGGTTGGGCGATGTCATCCGCACCAACTATGATGTCCACGTGGGCGTCGCGGTCGCGGTGGAAGACGGATTGCTTGTGCCGGTCGTACGCCATGCGGACGCCAAGAGTTTGACCCAAATCTCGGCCGAAGTCAAGGATTTTGCCCAGCGCGCGAAAACCAAGAAACTGCAGCCTGCAGATTGGGAGGGCAACACCTTTACCATTTCGAATTTGGGCATGTTTGGCATCGACCAATTCACGGCCATTGTGAATCCCCCGGATAGCTGCATTTTGGCAGTCGGAGGGATCCAATCGGTCCCTGTCGTGAAAAACGGCCAAGTAGTTCCCGGGAACATCATGAAGTTGACCCTGAGCTGCGACCACCGAGTGGTGGATGGCGCGACAGGTTCGGCCTTTTTGAACAGCGTGAAAGCGTTCTTGGAGTCCCCCGTGACGATGATGCTATAATTCTCTATCGCATTTCAGAAATAAAAGGGCCGCTGGGCCCTTTTTTTACCCGAAATTTGCTGCGTAGATTGATTCTAAATAACTAGTCCAGACAGCCCACCCCATGTTCCTCTCAGATTTGCCCCTCGGTCAGCGCGCTATTGTGCTACAGACCCCGGACAGCCTCCCGGTGAAGCTGTTTGAGATGGGCTGCATGCCTGGTGAGGAAATTGAGTTGGTGTTTGCCGCTCCGTTTCAAGACCCCATGTGCTTTCGCGTACAGGGCACGCTGATCTCGATGCGCCGCGATTTGGCCAAATTGATTCCGATTACATCTCCTGATGCCCGATAAAAAAGCGCTCCGAATTGCCCTCGTTGGCCGACCGAATACGGGAAAATCCTCGCTATTCAATCGTCTGACGGGCCTAAATCAGAAAGTGGGCAACTATCCAGGCATCACGATGGAGCGCACCACGGGATTGGCCAAATGGGCGCCCGGAGTTCTGGCTGAAGTCATTGACCTACCTGGGGTGTATTCCTTGCATGCCTCCTCCACGGATGAAGAAGTGGTCATGGAGGCCTTGCTTCAAGAGGCCCCTGAGGAGCGCATTGACCGGGTAATCGGCTTGGCCGATGGCACCAATTTGAAAACATGCCTTTTCGTTTTTAGCCAAGTTTTGGACTTGGGACTGCCGGCTGTCTTGGCGGTCACTATGCGGGACGAAATGGAGCGCCGGGGCATGGAATTGAAAACGGAGGAGTTGGCAGCCACCTTGGGTTGTGCGGTCATCTTGGTCAACACCCGCACCGGGGAGGGGCTTGATGCGCTGCGCGAGGCGGTTCTTCGGGCCGAACCTTCGGGGAAATTGCCCTTCTTCCAGCCAGGCGGTTTGCATTTGCGTTGGCTTGCCCAAGTTCAAGAAGACCAATCCATGGCCCTTCCATACCGGGCTTGGTTGTGGGGCTTGAAAGAAGCACAGGTTGGAAAGTCTGACCGACTCCAGCAGCCCCCTCCACGAGCCAGAACGGATGAGGCGATACAACGCTACCGGCAGGTGAACCAATGGCTCCGTGCCTTCTTTGTCGCGGATCCGGTCAAAGACCGTCGTTGGACAGCCCGATTGGATCGCGTCGTGGTCCATCCGATTTGGGGCTCCGTGATCCTTTTTGGTCTGCTTTTCTTGCTCTTCCAAGGTCTTTTTTACGGATCGGAGGCGCCCATGAACTTCATTGACGACCAACTTGCGGCACTGTCCACCTGGCTAACCGACCATTTGCCGAGTGGATTTTTGGCGCACCTGCTCAGTCATGGCGTGGTGCCAGGCATCGCGGGGGTTCTGATGTTCATCCCTCAAATTGCCTTGCTTTTTGCGTTTATTTCGCTTTTGGAGGAAAGTGGCTACATGGCTCGCGTGGTATTCATCATGGACCGATTCATGCGCCCCTTCGGGCTCAGTGGCAAGTCTGTCGTGCCCATGGTCTCGGGAACTGCCTGCGCCATCCCGGCCATCATGTCGACCCGAAATATGGAAAATAGCCGTGAGCGCTTTCTGGCTATCGCGGTGACCCCCTTAATTACTTGCTCTGCCCGACTTCCTGTGTATGCCCTGCTGATCGGTTTAGTGATCCCCAATTCGGCCTGGATGGGCATGAATCTCCGGGGGGTGGTGCTCCTCGGGCTCTATGCCCTCGGATTTGTGGCGGCGCTCGCGGGTTCGGCTCTCCTTCACCGGTGGATGCCAGCCAAGAAAACCCCGGCCTTCCTCTTGGAAATGCCTCCCTACCGTTGGCCGCAAGGGCGGAACGTACTGACGGCGGTCTGGAACCGCACCAAGAGCTTTGTCACGGAAGCGGGTAAGATCATCTTGGCCATTTCAATCATTCTGTGGTTTTTGGCAAGTTTTGGCCCGAACCGAACTCCGGACTTTACCCAGGAACGCGCACCCCTTCCGATAGAGGAGAGCTACATCGGGTATGCGGGAAAAGCCATTGAACCGGTCATGGCCCCATTGGGCTTTGATTGGAAGGTGAGCGTGGCGGTGGTAAGTTCTTTCGTTGCCCGGGAGGTGTTCGTTGGAACGATGGCTACGCTCTACAGTGTCGACGATGAAGACAACACGACCATTCGTGCCCAAATGGCCCGCGAGGTCAATCCGCGAACAGGACAACCCTATTTTACCCTGGCCGTGGGGGTATCCCTCTTACTTTTTTATGCCTTTGCCATGCAGTGCGCGAGCACCTTTGCAGTCGTGGCGCGCGAAACGAAATCATACCGGTTTGCGGTGATCCAATTTATCGTGCTGGGGGCACTTGCCTATGGC
>Ga0208166_1000039_pt1 | contig 22220 bp, 23 predicted proteins | sample Colrivmeta1546C3_FD_187637 | JGI IMG/M metagenome (GOLD analysis project Ga0208166, IMG submission 187637) | Estuarine microbial communities from the Columbia River estuary - metaG 1546C-3 (SPAdes) (version 2) | ecosystem: Environmental > Aquatic > Marine > Intertidal zone > Estuary | place... | reverse complement strand
CTTTCGGTATTAACCCTACTTGTGTTGTTTGACTGGTCAATTTTCTCTACGGGGCCTGATGTGCTTGCTTGAGGTCTAAAGGTTGTGTTTACACCAACATTTTGAGTGTTCTCTTTACCAACTTGTGTGTTGGCAGCAACGTTAGTACCCTTGCCAGAGAGTAGACTAAGGGGGCTCAGTCCACTGCAGCTAGCGAGAACCATCGTCAAGATGATTGTTATTGTTAGTTTCCGTAACTTTTCCATTTACATAAATCCCGAAGAAGCCAGCGCCAGCACCGACAATTACAGAAACAAACCCCGCTTGTGCGTTAGTGGGGTCTGATAAGGCCATGAACCACTCTGTAGTACGGTAGAAGGCAATACCGTAGAGCGTTATTATAAGTCTTGGCCAGATACGCCACCTGTTAAGCCACTCTGGTGTAAACATCAGATCAGCTCAAAGTGGGGGCCATCAATAAATGGTCGCTTGCCCTGAGACCTACGAGTGTCTACGTAAGACATCATAGCCGCTTCCATAGTACCCTCCCAGAGACGAATGTCAGGGACAGTCCAAGCGGCACCCCAGCGAACAGGTACACTAAGCTCTATGGCAGCTTGTTTCATAGCGTCAGCGAGGTCGTCATACAGGTTGAGTTGCCAAGAGACATCACTGCCAATATAGGCAACAAGATCAACAGCGTGACCTGTTAAGTGTTTAGAGTTCATTGTTTGAGTTGCACCGCTCTTTAGTAGAGCTTTTTGTTGTTCAAGGGTACGAAGACCCTGTGTTACACCGAAGTCAACTTTAGTTAGTGTAATGGCCTTTTTCACTACTTTGACAAGATCAGAGTGAACTCCGTCTAGTTTTTTTAAACTTCTTTGGCTTAGTTGATAACTCATAGAGTAATCTCCTTTTAAAAGTAGGTTAAAGATGCCCCTCGAAAGGGACACCTTTTTTTTAAAGATAGTTAGTATTCACAACAGGGCCTTGCGCTCGGATCGAAAGTGTAGCTGAACCATTCCTCGCACGAATAGAACTTGTGTAGACGTGTACAAGTTTAAAACGGTCACTACCGCCAAGGTTAAGGATTCCAGCGAAACTTCGTTCAACTCTTGTACCGTTATCGCCCGCAGTCCCACTATACGATGCTAATATAGTTTCCACACCAGCTCTAACGTGAATCAGATTAATAGTGAAGGTATAAGAGTAGTCAGTTTGAGCGTCAACAACAATATCACTAGTTATTTCAACTTCATAGAAGTTTGAAGGGAGGGTTACTACCCCTGTTTGAACTGTCCTAGTAGATTCAGTGGTGTTACTAGGGGCAAAAGTACCCGAAAAAGATTTCTTGGGTACGACCCTACCAAGTAAGTCTTCAGTACTATAGTTCTTGGTTCCGCCAAGGGGAGAAGCGTAAGTTACTACCCCATTTGCACCATTAGCACCAGAATATTGGTTCGACGTACTGCCAAGCCCCCTTGTGCCGATAGTTGTGACAAGATAGATGTTTGAAGTTGGGAAGGCACTTGTACTAACAGACTGGGTTATTGTTTGACCCGCCGAGCCACCTACCCCTGCTAAACCTGAAGAATCAAAGAGGGAAGGGGCGTCACCGCCGCCGCCGCCTCCACCCGCACCGTAAGCACTGGCAGCGGGGATTGAACCAGCAGAGTTATTACTACCACCCAAGCCACCAGCGCCGTAGGTTGTACTACCACCATCGTGGTTTTCTGACCTATTAACATAAGCGTCTCTACCAGCGGCTCCGCCACCAGCGGTGAAGGAAGCTAGAAGAGGACCAGAGGCACTATTCGCACGAACCTGAACTGTAGTTGCTCCGCCAGCAGTCGCTGTAGTTGCGGTACTACCCCCATCGTCTTTGCCAGAGCCCCCGCCACCCCCTGCACCTTGAATGGTCAACTCAACTTCACCGTTGGTTTGACCGATGTTAGTGACGGTCGAGTTAACAATGTTTGAAACACCACCTGAGATGCTGCCACCTGTGTAGAAAGTAGGGTTAAATATTTTCATACTTTGACTGTCTTGATGGATTACCCCAGATAACTGATTCGAAACAATTGAAGTGTGGCTTACTTCAAAACCCTTAGCTCCTGCACCCTTGTCTGTTCTTGAAATCAAGAAACCATCTACGTCATACTGAGAGGAACTTGTACGGCCTCCAATAAACCCAGCACCACCAGCGGTCAGCGTTAAAGTGTTGTCGATATTTACATCACCAAGTTCTGCGCTAATGGCCGAAAGGGATGTAACATTAATTTTGTCAGAAGTTATAGTACCTTCAACTAAAAGATCTCCGTCAACAAACGCCGCTTGGGGGGCCCAAGAAGTAGTGTAAACATAAGCGTTAGCTTGATCAAGGCTGTTGGTCAATACAAACTTATCACCATTAACGGGGTTAAGCCCCGTAGCTGTTGTAAAGTAGGTTGTAACATTAGCAGAAGAAAGCCCTGCAGTAGAAGCAGTAGTGCCTGTTTCATAGCGCCACCAACCTGCACCTCTAGAACCAGTAGCTCCAGTAGCTCCAGTAGCTCCATTAGTTCCATTAGTTCCATCGACTCTCTTGGCGTAAACTACAGCGGGGCCATAAGAAACAGAAGCTGAAGTTTGCGTTGATGAACCTGAAGTTACACCAGATCTACGGTAAACGGTATCCCCATCTGCAGTCAACGCAGGAGGGTCAACAAACCAAAGTGAAGGCGCAGTTAAGTTGTTAGTTACAAAGTTATAAGTACCCCCCGTACCACCTGCGTTACTATTTTTACGATAAATTGAAACTTCAGCGATAGAGGCACCGTCAATTTGCCAAGGTACACCCCAAGTAAATGTAGTAGAGCCTGCTGTTTTAGTTCCAGACGATGCCCAAACTAACTCAGTTCCAGCTGGAGGGTTATCGTACCATCCAGTAGGAATACCAGAGGAAGCAGCAGGGGTTGCGGGTTTAGTTGCCAACCTTTGAAAGATTATGTTTGTAGAAGCCCCAGTAACACCAGTAGCACCTTTTGTTAATACCCAAGCGTAATCCCCAGGAGTATTTGAGTCAACAGGGTTAGAGTCTGAGTAAGTACCAATGTAGTTCTTACCTGTTGGAGACTGGCTAAATCCACCACCTACAGAAGTATCGGCGTAAGCAATATGGAGGTACGCACTAGTTCCGTCAATACCATCATCATATTCTACACCCAGCTCAGGAACAAACTTAGCAGCTGCTCCGTAAACGTAGGTTGTAGCAGGAGGTGTTAAAGTGCCTGATCTAACATACTTATCGTTTGCTTGAAAAGTATCATGCCAACTACCTGTGCCAAGCACACTATACTGAAGCTTTACTGAAATACCATTTATACCATCAAAGTAGTCAACCTCTTTTTCTGGAATAAACTTTGAAAAGCTAATCCCTGTTCGAATAGGTAGAGTTGGAAGATCACTTGTGTAAGGGTAGTAGGCAATAAAATTGTTTGTACCAACGTTATAGCTCTGTGTGTTTGTTAAAGCATTGCTAGTATTAGCATAAATAACTGCCACTTGACCAACTGTTTTAAGAAGAATAGTCTCGTCATCCACCTCAAGTCTATCTGACAAACCTCCAAGAGGAGTTCTACCACGAATGGAAAAGTCATAGGCCCCCGTTTTAAGTCCTGTAACATCAAAGGTTGTACTTCTAGTTACGCCTAGAGTCTGATAAGTAACTTTATTGTCTCTGGAGACTTCGACTAAGTAATCTATTACAGCAATGTCGTCAGACTCTGTCCAAGAGAGACGACCCGATGAAGTGCCTAAGTTATCTTCAGCCCCTTGTGTGAAGGTGCCGTTTGTAGGCGCTCCAACAGAAAAGTCAAAGACAGGCTGAGTAGCATAGGCGATATCATCTTCAACGTTCCAAGCCAAGATTTCATGGTCAAACTTATAACATGTCAGGCCAACTGTAAAGTCACCCCTAACCTCAATGCTCTCTACTCGAAATACTTCATTTGAAATGTTAAGGTTATCAGAAGTAACTTTAATGAAGTCACCAGGCTCTAAGTTTAAGCCCTTTTTCGAAACAGTAAAGGTTAACGTAAAGATTGAACGGGCTTTGCGAACAGCCTGTTCTGCCATAGCAAGGGCGTGGTAAGGATCTGTTATACCGTCTGCATCGATATTCGCTTGGAAGGGCTGATTATTGTCTTCTGTTAGATAAGCGGTATGAGCCGCACTAAAGGAAGGGGGCCAAGTAATTGTGTCTTCTTTAAAGTCTTCATGTTCATTAAGGAAGCTAATGGTTGCTTGGTTTAGCCTGCTAGAGGCGCTGGGCCAAGACAGGCTTGATTCATCTCTGATAATGTCGTTATCAGTAAAGTGATGGTTAGCATCAACCAAGTTACTTAGTTCTATTGCTGTCTTCGGGTGCTCTAAAAGCAACTTATACTTGCCCTCAGAAGACCAAGTTAGCTCTGCAAGACCCATTGTGTTCATAATACGTTCAATGTTATTACGAATGTTGTCCTCTGTATCGAGCGTTAGGTTGCACTCGTATAAAGGAATTGGTCTTGTGGAAGTTAGTGTAGTTTCAACCCAAACTGTTTTGTTCCAATACCAGTATTTACCGGAGCCTTGAGTAAGCCAAAGCTCATTTTCATAAGTGTGTTTTTCAAGATTTGTTGGGCGAGAACCATTATCTGCTACTGTATGAACAGTCTTTTGACCGTTTACTTGCCCTGCTACTGTTCTTTCGGTTGCTACAATAGTATCACAAACAGCTGCCGAGTTGTAAAAAGACTCAAGATCAACTTCGTTAACTGACAAACCTCTGCCAAACTTTGAATTCATCAAGTAGTCAAGAAGGCAAAGAGCAGGGTTATTTGAGTAAACTCTGTCGGTGCTTAAGGAGTAAACCCCATTGAGTTCTTTAACCCACTTTACTTTACGACCTTTAACAAGAAATTCCATTTGAGGAATGCCGTTATAGTTATAGTCATTACGGTTCAGCTTAAACGTTGCAGAAGCATGAGCAGTGTTTGTAAACTTGTTGTTAGGGTCAATAGTGTTTGCAGTAGCAATTGCATCAGCTGCCCCGCCATTGTTGTGGGTACGAATTATGTGATTAAACTTTTTAGAACTGTCGTTATAGTCTATACCATCCACTTTAACCCACTGAACACCCTCAATGCCTTCATGGCAAAGAGCATACTGTACTGTTAAGTATTCGTTCTTAGAGCCGCTCTTTGAAGTATTTGCAAAACTCTCTGAAAAGGTTTTACTTGCGTTGTTTGTAGCAGAAGTGTAGCTACCTCGAACGAGATGTTTTACCTCGATACCGCCCAGTGAGTTCTTACCGTAAGCCACAGGGACACTAACTGCTTGTCCTGAGATTGTTAAGTTAAAACCTTTGCGCTTGTCGGCTTCCCGCTTCATTTTGTTATTTTGGGAGATCTGATAGGCGGTAGAGGCTACCGTGATAATGAGGTTAAGCAACAATTTATCCATTATACCTTACCCCACTTTACTGTTATTTCTTTATTTTCAAAAATCTCTTTAAAAGAGGTATCGTCAGGGCTAACCTGCTCCATACCATTCTTTGACGTCATAAAAGAACGAACCATATCAAGATCAGACATGGGGGAGGTTCCTTCGATGACTGCTAGCTTTTGTTCAAAATCGTTTGTAATGGAGGGGCTGTCAACGTAGCCCTTGTAAACACTTAGAACATCATTTGGACTAAGCAAAGGATTACCGTTAGCGTCCAAAAGAGCTACAAAAACACTAATAGGCTTACCGACAACGTTAGCTCTGAACTCTGCGGAAAGGGTGTCTAGCACCTCTGAGATAACAATTTTGTAAGACTCTCTATCAACTACCGAAGAGAACTTTGGGGAGTCAAACTCGTAAAGACCTCCGTTTGCCAAGTAGGTATTACCGTTGTAATCAAGGTCTCTATTAAAAGAAGTTAGATAGTAGGTAGTATTAAATTCTAGCTTAATTAGAAAAGCAAATCTCATATTGTCACTATTAATAACATTCTGTACTGCTGTTGAAAACTGTCTCATTACAAGGCCTCTATAATTGAAATTGTACCTGCGTTAGAGAGAACACCATCGGAAAAGGTGATACCTGTCTGGTTGTTAATATCTCTATAGTAGGACAAAACAGCCCCGCTACCAAATCTAACAGTGTTAGTGTTAGTGTTTTGTACTCGTAGTTCTGGGTAAAAGTTCATAAACTGGTTTGTGCTTCCCATTTGAACATCGTTAGTTGTAACATAAATCTTGTCATGATTGGAGAATTTAAAGAAAGTTCCTTTTGGAATAAAACCAGCGGCACTTGTTCCAACTAATAGCGTAGTGGTAGCTCCAGCTACAGTAGTGCCAAACATGTTAAGCGTAGGTTGACTTAGTGTTGTTTTTGCATCAACTTGAGGCAACTGAGGCATAACCATAGACTGAACTTCTTGATTGTCAACCACAGCGCCTAGAAAGATGTCTACCTGTGTTTCCGCTGTTCCAACTGTGTTAAAAGCCAACTCCCAGCGTTGAACCCCCTGAGAAGCTCTTTGTTTCCTTAGAGAAACCGTGTCTACCTCGTAAATAGGTTCGTTTGAAGTAATTGTAAGTGGTGCCAAAATTTGAGCACCGTTAAAATAGTATACCGACATTATTGACTCCTAAGTGGTCTAGCGATTAAAGGCACCCGCCGCTCTAAGAAAAGAGCTTGCCTGATGACTTCAGTGCCGCTGTTATTTTCATTTGTTGAGACCCAAAAGTCACCATTGTTTACCATGGCCCCTGAGTGGAAAGCAATATCCCCTAGCTCTGGTCTTTTATTTTTGACCACTTCATAACCGCAATATTCGGCGTAACTTTCAACAGTATAGCCCGATTTAAGTAGGAGTTTAAGCCAACCTTTAATAGAGCTGTAGGGTTCTTTAATAATGTCTCTAGCCTTGGTCTTTCCTCTGAGTTCATAGTCGTACTCAGCGAGTAAGGCGAAACAGTCATTAACCCCGCGTGTATATTCTGTGCAACTTTCTGTTAAGAGATCTATTGTTCGACAGGCTCGTTGCAAAGCCTCCGACATCTCTTCTTTTTCATAATACTTCATTCTAACTCCTACAGAGTGGCACAGAGGTGAGCCTCTCAAGTAACTACATAGGTATCCCCATACAGTAGCCTAAGTTGCTCACCCTGTGTAGCTCTCTACATGTCTTCTTTAATAAACAGACGAACAAGGTCTGCTACGATGTCGCTACGAACAATGTCGTCTACTCCGAACTCAATGATTGGGAGGTCGATTCCTGCTCTATTAATTTTTCTAGCAAAGGTTACAAGGTCTCTACCGTCTCTCACATCAGACTGAGCAGGGTCTCCCATTAGTACGAGCTTAGAGTTTTGCCCTAAACGAGTAGTAATTGCTTTTAGTTCTTCCATGCAAAGGTTCTGCGCTTCATCCACTAGAACAAGAGCGTTCTCGTAAGAACGACCACGAATAGTTTCAATAGGTTGAATTTCAATTTCACCCTTGGCCAACATGTACTCATACTTACCTTTGCCAAAAGCCTTTGTAAGTACTTCTAGCATGGGCATAAGCCACGGGGTCATCTTTTCTTCGATAGTCCCAGGAAAGTGTCCAAGTGACTTCCCTGTTGGTACGTTAGCTCGTGTGAGCACAATCTTTTTGTACCTACCACCCATAAAGAGTTGTGCAACAGTCCCTGCACTACAGTAGGTTTTCCCCGTCCCAGCACAACCAATTGTTACTGTAATGGGGGCTTTCTTGATTGAAGAGATAAGAGTATCTTGTTTCTCGTTCTTAGGTAAAAGATTAAAACTTGTTCGTGGGTAACTAGTATACTTTTCTTCCTGGGCCATATGTTTTGGCATACGTGCGTTGGCTTTAACGGAATAACGAGACTGTTTTTTGGACATAAAAGATTCCTTGGACTGTTATTGTTTAAGGGTTAAAGCAGGGCCCGAAGGCCCCACTTGTTTTGTTTTAGTTTAAGGCTTAACAGGCCACACGACATCATTCGGGAAGCCAGCTTGCTGCGGCACATCAAGCAGCGCCTGACGGTAGACTGCCCAAGCGTCCTGCTGTTCTGCTGAGAGAGTAGCCCAGCGCAGGGCATTGCCAGCGATGGCGTCTACTTCAATAAGCAATTCGCCGCGCTTCTCACGAAGCTGCTCAGACAGCATAGCATCAAGTTCAGCTTGAGTGGGCGGGACGTATGCTTCGACATCACCAGCGGCTTTCATTGCAGCTAGAAGATCGTCGTTGTTGATAGTCATGTCAGTGTCTGCTGGGTCCAATGTGTAGGGTATCCAGCCCCAGTCAGGGTGTTCGATCTCACAGTCAATCCAACCGTTGTCGTTGATGTATTTTGCGTTGCGATAGTTTGTCATTATGAAATCCTTAGCCACACGCTGGCATTGTTGGCGACGCCCGTAGTACGCGGAATGACACCCATGATACGCCAAGTTCCAGAAGGAGTAGAGTATGTAGTACCGTTAAAGTTTGTGTAACTAAGACTGCTACCTGCAAGGGTGCTATTTGGCAACCTAGTTGTAAGCGTAACCGTCGTGGTCAAAGCAGCATAAGACCCAACAGCGCCAGCGGCAACAATCGTAGAACCCGCTGGACCTTGTGGCCCTGTGCTACCTGTAGCACCTCTAGCACCCGCTGGGCCTGTAGCACCATTAGACCCCGCTGGCCCTGTAGCGCCCGTGTTACCTTTAGCACCTGCTGGACCTGCTGGACCTGTAGCACCATTGGACCCTGCTGGACCTGTAGCGCCAGTGTTACCTTTAGCACCTGCTAGGCCTTGTGGACCTGCTGGGCCTTGTGGGCCTGTGGCACCTGTGTTACCTTTAGCGCCCGCCAGGCCTGCAGCACCATTAGACCCCGCTGGGCCTTGTGGACCTGTAGCACCATTAGACCCCGCTGGTCCTTGTGGGCCTGTGTTACCTTTAGCACCTGCTGGCCCTTGTGGACCTGCTGGACCTGTAGCACCATTGGACCCTGCTAGACCTGCTGGGCCTTGTGGACCCGCTGGACCTGTGGCACCTGTGTTACCTTTAGCACCTGCTGGGCCTGTAGCTCCAATAGCGCCTGCTGGGCCTTGTGGACCTGTAGGCCCGACAACAATACCGACAGCAGCAGCGTCAGCCTTTGCCTCTAGCGCCTCAACCTCAGCAGCCACAACATCCGTATGCTCGACCTCTTGTGTCTCTGCATTCTGTCGCAGCTTTGCGAACCAATCTGCGGCTAGTCTTGCTCGTGATCTACTCATGTTGATGCCTCTCAGGTTGGGTGTATGTCAGTGTAATGGTAGTAGGCATGACGCCCTCCTTTTGTTATCCGATGAGGTAGCCGCTGAAGTAATTTCGAGCTTGCTGCCAACCTGTGACGGTAGACCCGCCCGTAGCGTAGCTCATGTTGCAATAATAATAGGGTCTAACGTAGTCCCCCGCATTTAAGTAAACCAACCAAGGGCCAGAGGTAAGACCGCCCTCCATTTGGTTGGTTACGTCTGAACTAGAAGAATACAAACCTGATGAGTTAGTGCTGCCATTGATTTCAAGTTCAGCGACAATATAACCCGCAGAATGGATTACTTGGTTTGCGCCCATACCTATTGAAAGCTGATATGTGCCAGACACAGGGGCCGTAAAGTAACCAGTGGAGGCGTTGTACGCATTCCCCGCATTCACTAACGCCCTGCCGTGTAGTGCATGACGGGTTGTTCCTGATAGCGTCTGACCATAACCATTTGCGTATATAGCATGAAAAGCTGGCTGATACGGCATAGTGACATGACCAGCATTAGACACAGCAAGCACTAAGTTCGTGTCTGTCGTAGAAGCCGTGATGTCCCCAGTGCTATTACCATACGCCACGCCAAACACGGTTCCAGAGGCTGTGCCTGTGCCGCCATTATAACCTACTACAAATGAGTTATCACCCGCTGCTGTTGTTCCATTTCCAGAGGCAAACGCAGTATACCCACTTGCATATGTTCTATTCCCAAAGTTTGCTGAGTAGCTACCACTAGCATTCCCCCTACTAGCCTGTGCGAAGGAACCGATGCCAGAAGCTGTTGCTATATAACCCGCCGCTACGGAGTTATCACCAGATGCTAATGCACGATATGCAATTGCTGTTGAGCGAAGGCCAGATGCTTCTGAATTAGAGCCAATTGCTGTGGAGTTGGCACCAGATGCCGTTACACCACCACCAATTGCTGTGGAGTTGGCACCAGTAGCGCCACGGGTTGTAGAAGCAAAAGCATTATAACTCAAATCAAGGGCGTCAGAACCTATATCCCCATAGTAAGCTGGGTTGTTTACTCTATGAGCAGTGCCATATCCTGTGTTGGCACCCTCAGTAAACGATTTAAAAGCAATCTCAGCGTCAGCTTCAACCTTCGAGTAGGTCTCTGCCCTCGTATATACATCAGCCACTTCAAACGTGCTGAACGACACAACCTCCAGCGTATCGCCAGCACCTGCGCCAACAGTCAGAACCACGTCTGATCCGTTGGTCGCTGTGTAGTCTTCGGTGTTTTGCAGCTTTACGCCATTCAAATGGACATCGAGAAATTGACCACCCGCACTGTAGCCAGACGTGGCAAAGCTAGTCTGCCCCGCAGTCGCTGTGAAGCTGTCCCGTGACTGGGTGGCCTGTGGTGTCGGGACGTTGCCAATATACCCACTCATCAGATAACCTGCTGGGCTAGTTCTGCCTCTGCTTGACGCTCTGCTGAAGTCTTGACGACACCATGTTCAAACGCATGAGCCACGATAGCTTCACGAGTCAGCGGGATGGCCTCGCCGTTGTCCAAGCAGTGCTGCACAGTTAGCTGCACGATCTCGTCGTTAGCAATGCGGCAGCGTTCTGTGACTGCGTTGATGGCCCACTCCTCTGGTGACAGGGCAGCGTATTCAAGACCCTTATACTGTGTCTCAGTCAGTGTGATTGTGATGTTTGGCATGTTGATGCCTCCTTTTGTTTGTGTTGGGGGTGGGGTCAACCGATGAGGTAGCCGCTGAAATGAGAAAGTTTTTGACCTGTATAATAGTCAGTGTTAGCGGCGATATACTGGACATACATTTGAACGTAGTCCCCAGCGTTAAGTCCAACAATTAATTGAGACGATGCTGGAATGTGTCCTGATGGGTATTGTGCAGATGCATACGTCATGCCACGATCACTAACGTTTGTCCCATTGACAGTAAATGACCACTCACCAGCCCCTGACAAACCATTAGACCTATACAAAAGCATCCCATCAAAACAATAAGCCCCTGCAACAGGCGCAGTGAACCTGCCAGTTGCGGTGCTGTAGTGATTCCCCGTGTTAGATAAAGCTTCGAAAAAGTTTACAAATCCAGTAGCGGCTTGGGAGGTGCCAGCATTATTGAATGCCCAAAAAGCTGGCTGATATGGCATAGTGACACGGCCAGCAGAGTCGATGCGCATACGCTCGTTGTCGCCGCTTGTTCTAAAAACGATACCATCTTGGCTTTGTATTCTTGCGCTTTGACCACTCCTAGAGTTGTCTGAACCAAACTGTGCGTGAACAACTGATCCAACCATAATATCAAGCTGCCCACCCCAAGCACCTTCAAGTGCTAGTGTAGAGCGGTTTGAATTATTAACAGGAGACGCCGTCCCAATCCCAACATTCCCACTGCCATCTACAGTGACAGCACCATTGGGATCACTCACGAAAGCACTGTCAGCTTCAGCCTTAGTATAGGTCTCAGCCTTCGAGTAAGTCTCAGCTTTCGTATAGGCATCCGCAACTTGAAACGAAGCATACGAGATCACGACAACCTCGTCGCCATTCTCAGCAGCAGAAGTCAGCGTGATGCTTGTGCCATCTGTCGCTGTGTAGTCTGTGCCGTCTACGAGACGAACACCGTTGTGAAACAGATGCACGAATGTGGGCGTGTAGGACAATCCAGTGAGGACTGTTGTTGTGCCTGTGATTGCGAAAGTCTTCTTGCGTTCAGCGCCAGATGAAACCACTGAAGCTTTTGAACCGATATAGCCAGCCATTATGTAGCCTCCTGAATTGTGAGTGTACCTGCTGCAACCTGCTTGAGGATTTCAGCATAGTGGCGGTTACTAGGGTCTAGTGGTACTGACATTTCCTGCCCGTCGATGGTGGCTCTGATGCTAGAGTTATTTTCTGACAGTACGTCTACTTGGTACTGCGCTGCTGTGATGTTCATATCATTCATGATTATAACTCCGCATCTGCTGACTTGTGGCAGTAAGCGTGAACGCAATCAGCATCAGATGGCCAGTTACCTGCACCTCTGGCATACCTAAAGCTAACACCATCTGGCCTTGACCCAACGTTGTTCCAGAACAAACCTGCGTTTTCTGCCCCTGTATGTCTGTGACACCCATAATTAGGGATGTCTGTATAGTATACCATTGTAGGGGAGGTACGCTTCTGAACTTTAAATAGAGTAAACCCATAAGCCGAAGCCGTACCTCCGTATGCGTTCATTGCGACTCCATTGACCCAAATATCTTCATAATAGCGCTGACACAAAGCCAATTCCTGACCATAGCTGCGGTGTTCGAAGGGTGTGGCTTGGGAGCCGCCCTCAAGCTGCGTGTCGTAAACCTCAATTACTTGTCCTGTGGTTGCACCATTGAAGATCATGTTGAAGTACGGATTGCCACCAGAGACAAGGCCTGAAGATGGTCCAGAAATGGTAAACGTCTGTTCATTTCCCGTTGCTGCCACGGAGCCAGAGAACAGGTCTGACCAACCGTTACCCCAGTTCTTGACATAGAGTTCAACCGTAACACCTACAGGGGCTTTAAACTTGATCGTGGCAGTGTATGTATCAAAGTTCCGCTGCAAGGCATTGTCTATATTTTCGATGATCTGGAATAGCTGGTTCCCTACGGTGCTGGAACCAATAGTCATCTTTAGGCCACCAGTGATTTTCTCAGTAATAGCCGTCCACCCTGCTTGCCACCTATCAGTCGTGTATGACCAGCTATTTGAACCTCCATAAAACACAGTACCTCGCTGCCAGATACGGAAGTCATTGTTAATCAAGATATTACGATTACTCAAAGCACCTGCACTATACGCAGCATTCACTTCATCAAGGTTTGTCGTCCTAGCTAGGCCAACCAGTTCTGTCTGCTTGCTCATTAGCTCTGCTCCAAGACCGAGATAATAACATCTACAGAAGCAGCAGTGCTAGCAGTAACAATAACTGCATCTGTTGTTTCTAAGATGATCTTACCATCTACCACGCTCAAGCTAGATCCCGAAGGAATAGCCGCCCCTTTAACGAGGTAAACCCCCGCACACTGAACATCAATAGTAATCTGAGAAGCCTCTACGTTAGCAAGAGTCATCCCGATCATTACCGAAGTTGTTGCAGACGGTACAGTGTAGACCGTTGTAGGAGTGACCCCTACCGAAGCTGCCGTATAATTCTTAAAAGTATTTGCCATGGTTTTTATCCTTAACCTAGAGCGATTGCTAGGGCTAGAGCCGCTCCAGCTTCATCAAAGTCTGTAGTACTTACGTCGTTAACCCAGACAGTACCATTCCAACGCAACATGTTATTAGTAGCTACAGAAGAAATGTTTACGTTATGGAGTTCATCTAACTCCCAACCGTTATTTACTTTTACATAAATCATACCCTCTGTTGCGTGAGAACGAACAACCCACCCAAGATGCACTAGGTGGTTTGGGGAAACAGGTTCTGTTTGTGTAAACTGTCCAGAAGACCCTAGCCAAATAGCTGCACCCTCTGTGAAAGTGCTTGTGTTAAGACCCCTTACAAGTCCTGTAAAGGTAACATAACCAGAGCCGTTATTTGTAATAGCTTGAGTGGCAACTGCAAAAGTGTTACTTGAAGCACTTTCTGAAACGTTACTCGCAAGGTCAATAGTGATTTTGTTACCACTAGCGCCCGTTACCCTAACTACAGCCCCGTTGGCAACTGTAACACCGCTTAAGTTTCTTACAAAAGCTAACTGTTCTTGGCCAACCTGTTGTGTAACTTCACCGTTTAGACCTAAGTCTAGAGTCCCGTCTTCGACATTCCAAGCGAGTTCCCCTGGGGCAACTGTATGAGCTGCAGCAAGGTTGAAGGAAGCATAGTTAGCACTTAGGCTGTCTACTTCCATGTCTTCATTGAAATCAATATTTCCATTAGCATCTACGTTAAGTGTTTGTGCTAGTTCAGCAAGTTCTAAAGCTTTAGTCATAATAAACCTTTCTTATTTTGTTTTGTGGGGAGACCCCTTAGTAGCCCTAAAGAGTCTCCTTTAGGTTTATTTATGGATTAACTAGCTGAGTAGAAGCGAGAGTATCTGCTCATTAGATACCCTCCGCTTGCGCAGCAGCCACATGAGCCTCATACGCTGCGATGACCTCTGGGGTGTGCATCAGTGCTACCAAGGCTTGAACCTCTTGTGGCTCCCCTGTCACATCGTCTGAGGGTGCAATGACGTGGCGGTGGAAGCTGCGGCTGATCTCTAGGCCATCACGTTCAATGATCGTGGCGTGGCGGCATTGGATGTGCTTGAAGTCACCGACGATCTCGTATTTGTCGATGATGGTGCGTTCTGTAAGTGTTGCCATGTGAGGCTCCTTTGTGTTTATCGTGGCGTTGTTGCCACCTGACTACCCTGTGATCCAACAGGGGTGGTTGAGGTTATGAGTAGGTGGCATACACAAAAGTACCTTCTATGGTTTTATTAGTACCAGTTGTGCTTAAAGTTGAATCGTTACCCGCCCAGAAAATGTTATTAACACCTTCAATAGCGGCAGTTCTTGCGCCAGAACCAGTGTTGTAGCTGCCGCCAAATGACCCTGCGGCCAACCAGCTACTACCAACAACATTCTGTAAATAAGGCAATCCTGTAAGTTTTACCGTAGCCCCTGCGCCACCTGTGCAGTTAAATCGAACAATAAACCTTATAAAAACTATGGAACCTACTTTGTAATAGTAACCGTCTTGGATGTTATGGGTAACGCCTGTAGGGCCGCTATAAATAGATGGCATAAACGTGCCTTCTTCTACGTCATCCAGCTTATTGGCTGCACCAGTTCCGCCGAGGTAGACACCGCCTGAGAGGTAGAGGTTTTTGAAGCGTACCGAAGGGTTGCCTAAAACAATAGTTGCATCTTGATTTGCATTTGTTGTTACGTTGTGTGGCATTATGGTATTTAAGCCTACATCAAATCGAACGCCGGTAGCACCTGTGCCTATTGTTAAATTATCTCCTGTGTAGCTCCCAATACTCCCCACAGATGCGCCGTCTTTGCGGAGTTCAATGATGCCGCCGTCCGTATTTGTGCGGTTTAGGTATTGAACAAATCCCACATTAGCGTTTGCTTTGTAGGACGAGACTGACAAGACGCCATTGATGGAGTTGTAAACGAACCCATCATCTGCTGTTGTACCAGCGTTGTTGTTGTAGTTTGCTACGTTTGTTGTCCCCACAAGCACGTTACCGCTGCTGTCGATGCGCATACGCTCTGCGCCGTTTGTTCTAATCTCTAAAGCATGGTTGCTTTGAGTGCCAAAAATGGCACGGTCAGAATAGCTGATAACAGTTTCGATAGTGCCATTACCGAACCCTGCAACACCATTTACGGACAAGGTTCTGCTAGGAGCCGCCGTACCGATACCCACGTTACCGCTGGCATCAATGCGCATCTTTTCGCTGCCAGTAAGGCTAAACGTAAGCGGCCCCTGCCCACCTGAAACCCAACCCACATCAACATTTAGTCCACCTGCGGCAACGTTGCTAGGCACTATAGTTGCTGCGGTTTTAGTTGTCCGTAAAGCAATATCACCCGAAGATGTGCTTGTAGAGCCTACGGAAAGGTCAGACGTTGGCGAACTCGTCCCAATCCCCAAGCTCTCAGCACTCGCATCCCAGAAGAACTTTGGCGTGGTGCCTGTGTCCTCGTAGAAGCTGATGTCGCCGTTTTCTTTTGCTGTAAATACAGTGCCAGTTTCTCCGTCACGGGTAACATCAAAGGTCGTTGCACCCTGATCGTTGTCGCTGTCAATATCGACCCTAATTCCTCGCTTGCTGGATATGACGTTGCTGCCAGCCGTGCCAGTGAAATCAATACGAGAAGAGTCCCCATCCACAGTCAGCCCATCGCTGGTGATAGTCCCAGTTACGTCCACACCAGTAGTTGTTGTCTGTAGTTTTGTGCTACCCGCTTGCTGTAGTGTCGCACTCTGAGTAGCTGTAAAACTACTACCAGTAATAGTCCCAACAGAGGTTGTTCCAGTAGCAGTCAAGTTAGTGAACGTACCAGAGTCTGCTGTAGTGTTGCCAATAGGAGAACCGTTAACCGAACCACCAACAATATTCAAAGAGTTTGTAGCAGCAGTAAAGTTACCGAAAGAGTGTACAGACACAATGTCGTTTAGTGTTCTGCCAGAAGCAAAGGTTACAGTGTTGTTAAGGATGTCTAGGGTGTAGTCAATACCTTTAACGATTTTAATACCGTTAAGAAACACATCAACTAACTCTAAAGCGTCCATAACAAGAGTCAACCCGTTATCATCAAGACCACTAAAGACTGTCTGTCCTGCTGTTGAAGTAAAGACAAACTCTTCACGAATACCCTCGATAGAACCTGTAGCTTGTTTCCAAAGGCTACCTTCCCAAACATACATGTTGTTTGAGGTAGTGTTCCAATACAAAGCACCAAGAAGTAAAGCATTACCGTCGTTGTCTACTGCAGGCGCACTCGCTTTAGCCCCCAAGTAACGATCATCAAAAGAATCGTAAGAAGCTGCTGCAGAAGCTGCTGAACTGGCTGCATTTGTTTCGCTTGTTGAAGCATTGGCCTCAGAAGCTGCTGCGTTAGTTTCAGAAGTAGCCGCAGCGGAAGCACTAGAGGAAGCTGCTGAAGCACTGCCAGAAGCAGCGGTCTCAGAAGCACTAGCTGCGGAAGCACTAGAAGCACTAGCCAAAGCAGAAGTGTTTGAGTTAGAGGCACTAGTTGCAGAAGCTGTTGCAGAGTTAGCAGAATCAAGAGCAGACGAAGCTGCGTTAGTCTCACTGGTAGCGGCAGCAGTTTCACTTGTCAAAGCAGCTGTAGCGCTATTTCCAGCAGAAGTAGAAGAAGCAGCGGCAGAAGTCTCTGAGTTAGAAGCAGCCAAAGCAGAGCTTGCAGCATTAGTTTCAGAAGTAGCCGAAGCAGTCGCTGAAGTGGCCGAAGCAGTCTCACTTGCTAAGGCAGCAGAAGCAGAAGCCGCTGAAGCGTTAGCACTAGTTAAGCTAGAACTAGCAGAACTTGCTGCATTGGTCTCTGAGGTAGCAGCGGCAGTTTCACTTGCCAAGGCGGCAGAAGCTGCAGTTGAAGCAGTAGCCTCAGAAGAAGCTGCGTTAGCCTCACTGGTTGCTGTAGCTGTTTCAGAAGCCAAAGCAGCAGAAGCAGACAAAGCCGAAGCAGTCTCACTAGAAGAAGCATTAGAAGCACTAGTAGCGGAAGCTTGCTCACTCGCCAAAGCGTTAGCAGCGGAAGTAGCAGCGGAAGCACTAGGGGCCTCCCAAGCAGCACCGTTGTAGAACTTTAGAACAGAGTCTGTTGTGTTCCAGTAAACAGTACCAGCAGCAAGAGAGTTGCCATCATTGTCTGTTGTTGGGTCTGTAGCATAAGCACCAAGATAACGATCATCAAACTGATCAAAGATAGCTTGAACAGAGGCCAAGTCCGAAGCAGCACTAGCGGCGCTCCCAGCAGCAGCTGTCTCAGAGGTAGCCGAAGCGGTTTGACTCAAAGCAGCAGCAATAGCCGAGTTAGCGGAAGCAACTTCAGAAAGACCTGCGTTGGTCTCTGAGGTAGCAGCAGCAGTAGCAGAGTTAACTGCGGCAGCAGCGGAGGTTGCCCCAAGAGCTTCAGAAGCAGCTGCGTTAGTCTCGCTTAGAGCGGCAGCAGTAGCAGAGTTAGCAGAAGCAACTTCGGAGAGACCTGCAGCGGTTTCAGAAGCGGCAGCGTTAGTTTCAGAAGTAGCTGAAGCAGTTTCACTTGTCAAAGCAGCTGTAGCGCTAGTAGCGGAAGCGGTGGCGCTAGTAGCAGAAGCGGTAGCACTAGTAGCGGAAGCATCGGCAGCTGTTAAAGCATCTGCCTCAGAAACTAAAGCGGCAGCAGCGGAAGCGGCAGCAGCGTTCTTACTGTTTAGTGCGTTAATCTCAGAAGTAGCAGCAGCATTCTTAGAAGTCAAAGCAACTTGTGAGTAGTTAAAGGAGTCTAGAGCAGAACCCGCTGCGTTAATCTCAGAAGTAGCTGCAGCGTTTTTACTGCTTAGTGCACTAACAGCACTGTTATAAGACTCAGCAGATTTAGTCTGGGAGAGGCTTGCAGAAGCAGCAGAAGCTGTTGCACTGTTACCTGCGTTAGTTTCGCTTGTTGCAGCATTGCTTTCAGAGGTTGCTGCACTACTTGCTGAAGTATTTGCTTGACCAGCATAAAACTGAGAGTCAGAAGCAGACTGATGGGCATCAACAGCATCTTGAAGAGCTGCAGCAGCACTAGTTGAAGAAGCAAAAGCAGAGTTAGCTGAGTTGACTTCTGAGGTAGCGGCGTTAGTTGCAGAAGTACTTGCAGAGCTAGCAGAGGCTGCAGCACTAATAGAGTAAGTTCTAGCTTCTTGTGCAGGGTATTCCCAAGCACTACCTTCATAAACACCAAGTTCGTTTGTTGTTGTATTCCAGTAGAGGGCACCCTCAGTAAGAGGATCACCATCGTTGTCCAGAGTGGGGGCAGAGGGCTTAGGGCCAAGGAATACATCATCCAAGGTATCCAAAGCAATCTCTGCTGCTGTCTGGGCTGACTCTGCAGCTGTTTGAGCGGCTAAAGCAGCGGCCTCTGCGGCTACTGCAGAAGCAATATAGTTCTCACCACCAAGGTTAATGTCTGTGACAGTATCTCCTGCAGCATTAATAATAACTACGTGGAAGTCGCCGTTAAGGTCAATGTAAGCACTGGAAACAGAGTCGCCCTTAGCGCCTTGTGGGCCAGTACGGGAAAGAGAAAGTTGAAGTTGCTCAGTGTTAGTAGTAACGCTATACTGATTAGGTGAGTTAAGAGTAACTGTATACTGTGTCATTATACTGCCTCAGTTGGTGAGTAGCGAACTTGAATCAAGCCACGCAAAGGTTTCCAAATCTGTTGATTAATACCAGAACCTGAATCAGCAACTTCTAACTCGACAAAACCGTAGACTGGTTGGTCTGGTTCTGGAGTAGTTGCCCAAGTGCTAATAAGGTCTTCTGGGATGACGATATCAAACGTATTGTCTGTAGGGTCAGTATCCAAGAGGGAAAGGGTTGTAACTGCTGCTGTTGGGGAAGGATCAGAAGGAACCGCCCCAGAGCCTTGAATGTTAAGGCCTTCAACTACTTTTGCAGTTAGACCGTAACCTGCTAGGTTTGTAACCCAACCAATAACTACGTTAATACGTACTTGTTCTCCTTGAACAACAGAGACGAGAACACTCCCATCATCTGTAATAAGGTCTTTGGATTGGCCTGTAATTTTTGAACGTGGCATTTTGTTTCCTTTCTACCGATCCTCAGATGGGTAAGTAAAGTGATTGAGAAGTGCACCACACCGTATTTATAAAACATAGTGTGGTGCCATAGCTTATTTTTTGTCTTTGTTTTTCTTATTCTGCTTACTTACAGCAGCTTCGGGATTAACGCTTCAAGCTTCTTTTGTAAGCACGGTTACGACGAGCAGCTGCTTGACGAGCGGCTACACCACTACCAAGCGCGTTACCAGACGGAGCAGCGTTGCGAGAAGCACCAGCTTGCTTATTTGCGGCTTTATTTTTATCAACAGCACGACCTGCACTACGAGATGCACCAGCTTGTTTAGCAGCTGCTTTATTTTTATCATTAGTAAGACCTGCACTACGAGATGCACCAGCTTGTTTAGCAGCTGCTTTATTTTTATCATTAGTAAGACCTGCACTACGGGATGCACCGGCTTGTTTATTTGCAGCTTTAATTTTATTAGCAGTACTCTTTTTGGTAACAGCTTTATAGGCCTTTTTAGCAGCACCTGATGCTGCAGCTCTGCCACGAGCCGCTGCGTTAGACAAACTGTTAGAGGCCATAGAGGCCTGAGTCTTGGCTTTGTTCGCAATACCCATATCCTTACGGCCAGAGTTAGCGTTGTTACGAGCGGCATCAGATCGACGTGCAAGAGCAGAAGCCTTAACAGCCTTCATCAAAGCTGCCTTACGAGCAGAGGTCATCTTGTAGGCACCGCTAGCAGCACCCTTAACGTTAAGCTTGGCTTTGTTGAACTTGCTTGTGATTCGGCCTTTAAGGCCTACTTTTTCATAGGGCATAGTTTTATTCCTTAATTTGATTTGTTTTAGCGGGCACCACTACGACGATTGGCAATTGCCGCAGCTTTCTGTGCTTTACGCAAAGCCGCTGCTTGTTTAGGTGTCATGTTGCGAGGTGCACCAGAACGATCAGGCTTATAGCGTGGATCATTTTGGATAGCCCCGTGTAGACCCGAATTGCCATCACCGAAGGTTCGACCTTTATACATACTAGCTGCTGCTTTAAAAACACCAACGCTAGAAGCGGTGCGTCTTTGTGAAGCTGCACGTTGTTCACGGAGTTTCTTCCGCAATGCTGCGGTGTATTCAGACATTATAGTATCCCTTGTCTTATTTGTTAAAGCTAGGGTTAGAACCCAAAGCCTCTTGTTGTTACCTTAGCACCTGATCTAATTGGGAACAGGTACTCGACAGCGTAGCGTAGACCATCGGTCCAGTGTTCCACGCCTTCTTTTTTGTCAATGGTAGCAGTATCAGGATTGCTTTCTATCCACTGTGTTCGCTCTAGCGATTTAATTGTGTTTGTACACTTAGGGTGAACATACATGTCTACATCACCGTTAGCATTCTTGAACTTCTTATTCACAGCGGCCACCGAGTCAATAATAGGTGGGGCCTTGTTGTGAGCTCTAGTTGATATTCCGTTACCTTGTAGAATACTAAAGTCCGTTGTACCAACAGCAGCAGAAGACTTCCTAGCACGACCACTAGGGTCAGGGTAGGAGATTATCTTGTGTCCCTTGAAGCGCTCTTTTAAAGCTGCAGCTAAGGTCTCTGTGTCAGGGTGCCCTTGCATCTCGTCTAGAATGTGGATTTGTCCACCCCTTAAAGCAAAGATTACAGAAGCCATTATCGTTTATGTTCAGTGAAGTTCGTTAGGCTTCACCCGAAGTAAGTTATGTTGTGTTATTTATTTTCGATTAGATACCGGATAGCTTGTTCTAGACTTTTAATCTTATCTTTAAAAGCGCCAATACCAGTGTTACAGTGTCCACAAAGAACACCTCTTATGTGCCCCTTGCCGTGGCAATGGTCTATGACAGCGCTATTACCAATGTTACGAGAGTCTTTAGTGAAAACAACAGGAGTTTCACATATGGCGCACAAACCCTCTTGCTGGATTAGCAGAGAGTCTCTTTCATCTAAGGTAATGCCATATTTTCTTTTGTAATACCACTTGGTTTGTTCCTCTTTAGAACAATCTTTGCAATAAGTTTGTTTCTTATCTTTTCGTCCAGCATGACTGCCAAACATCGTAAGGGGTTTGTTTACCTTACATACACAACAATTTTTCATGTTAAATCTCCTTTTAAAAGGGAACATAACTTACTTCTGCTCATAGTTTCCTATGAGACCAGACTATATCTTATACACCTAAGTGTATCCTCGCGCTTCCACCCACTTGGGTGTACTTCCTTGCGGAATAGTCGTTGCACGTTCCAAGAACAGTTGTGTTCAAGGCTTCGCTCAGGGTTGCCTTATACTTAAATAAAGTACTTAGGGTTTCTCTGAATTCACGAGATTTAAAGTCGGCTAATTTACAATCACCGACGTTGAAGTCAATAGCAACGTGGACGTCTTCCCCTACATCAAAGTAAGGAAGGTCTTTGCTGATATGCTCTTGTCTATTAAATGTGTAGAATACGTTACTACCAGAGTCTTCAAAGCTAGCAGTATACTCTCTAGCAAACTTTAAAGGGTCTAGTGTTAGTTTAACTCGACCAATCTCTTCTTCATCCAGAAAAGGGGAGTCTTTATAAGTGTAAGTATAGCTCTTCCAACTATCATCAGAATCTTGTCTGTTGTACATGTCATAGAAGTAGTCATAACCACTGGGAGTACTAATAATAAGTGCTCTACCAGGGTTAGC
>Ga0208166_1000002_pt1 | contig 140789 bp, 95 predicted proteins | sample Colrivmeta1546C3_FD_187637 | JGI IMG/M metagenome (GOLD analysis project Ga0208166, IMG submission 187637) | Estuarine microbial communities from the Columbia River estuary - metaG 1546C-3 (SPAdes) (version 2) | ecosystem: Environmental > Aquatic > Marine > Intertidal zone > Estuary | place... | reverse complement strand
GCCATTGCTCCAACTGTAGGTATAACCCGGAACGCCGCCTGCAACCGATAAATCAATGCTGCCCGTTGGCGTACCAAAACACAAAGCTGCCGTTGGGTAAAGGGTGACCGCAAGTGCGCTTCCTGGTGCAGTAACACCCCCAGAATAAGTTGCAGTACAACCGTTATCATCGGTAACAATTACGGAATAGGTGCCAGCACTTAAATTATAGATATCTTGAGTAGTAAGGCCGGTGTTCCATTGATAGGTAAACGGAGCTGTGCCACCTGTTATGGTGAGGTCAACTATTCCATTTGTATCACCTAAACAAACTACGTTATAGACAGTGCCGTTGATGGTGAGTGGCCCCACAGGCTGGGTTACATTGAAACTCATGAACATCCCGCAGCCCAATACATCTTCTACGTTGACATAATATTGACCTGGTGCTAAGTTAGTGATGTCTTGTTCAATTGCACCCGTGCCCCACTCGTAAACATAACCTGGCATACCCCCTGAAGGCGTGAGGTCAATCCAGCCATCGGCACCTCCAAAACAGTTTACAGGATTAACCGTTGAAGCGACTACAACTGTATTTGACGGGTCTAAAATTTCAACTGGTAAGGTTTCCTGACAACCATTTGCATCGGTAACTGTAAGAACGTAGATACCGTTTTGTATACCCGAAATATCTTGCGTCGTAGCGCCGTTGTTCCAGCTGTAGGTGTAGCCCGGTGTACCCGCTGTTACGCTTGCGTTAATGGCCCCAGCAACTGAATCCAAACAATTCGCATTGGTATGCGTCTCGGTAATGATCATGGAGGTGAGTGGCTGAGTTAGCGCAATACTATCTATTTCAACACAGTTGTTGCCATCGGTCACGGTCACCGTGTATGTGCCAGCTGGTAATCCTGAGATGTCTTCGGTTGTTGCACCATTTGACCATGCAAAACTAAAAGGGGCCACCCCGCCGGTCACGGTGAAATCAACAGAACCAGTTGAATCATTTAAACACAAGATGTCCTGACCCGTGATCGAGGTGAAGATTGGTATCGCTAGATTGAGAATCGTAACTGATAAAGATTCACTACAACCATTACCATCTTCGACTTGTACAGTATAGGTGCCAGCAATTGCAGGGATTACATCTTCGTTGAAGGTAAGATTGCTCCAAAAATAGGAATATGGTGCTGTTCCACCAGTTGTAGTGAGGTCAATTGACCCCGGGCCGGTACAGCCTGCATCTTGGTGCGTTTCGGAAAGCGCGAGCGGACCTTGCGGTTGAGTAACCACAAAGCTTTGTGTGATGGTACAAAGGTGGTCATCTGTCACTAAAACGCTATAAGATCCAGCAGGTAAAGTATTGATGTTTTGGCTTGTAAATGCACCATTGTTCCAATTGTAAGTATATGGGGTTGTGCCACCAGAAACGGCAATATTAACAGCGCCAATATTGGTGCCAAAACAAGAGATCGGTGTGACAAGTCCAGACATTGACAATGGGGCAACAGGTTGCTGAATAGTGGCTCCATAAGTTATCAAACAGCCGTTGGCATCGGTAATTTGAACATTATATGTGCCAATTGGTAAGCCATTGATGTCTTCGGTTGTTGCGCCAATGGACCAACTATAAGCATAGATTGGCGTACCTCCGGCAACGGTAATGTCGATTGCACCTGTTGCTTCGCCGTAACACAATACATCCGTTTGTGTATGCGTAACAGAAAGTGGTTGAGCAGGTTGACTAACTGTTGTTTCAATAGAGTCTTTACAGTTGTTGGCATCAGTGACAATCATTTCGTAAAGCCCAGCTTGGAGCGTTGAGATATTTGGGGTAATTTGTCCGTTACTCCAAAGAATGGTGTAAGGCAGCGTACCGCCGCCAATAGTTGTATTTACCGCCCCATTGGTACCGGCATAACAAAGAACAGCTGTTGGTGCAGCAGTTAATGCAATTGCTGGAGGCTGGGTAAGCGTAACTGTGGCTGATGAAACACATCCTTTTGAATCAGTAACAGTTAGGGTATAGGTACCGATTGGTAGGTTATTCAGGTTAGTTGTGCTTGAACCATTATTCCAAGAATAAGTGTATGGGGCTGTTCCGCCTGTAACAGTGCTTGAAATGCTACCATCTGAAGCACCAAAACAGGAAATGTTTTGGCCGTTGTAGTCGCTAGTAATCTGAAGATTGACAATTAGCGTATCGGGTTGGGTGATTGAAAAACTGGTGTCTGACTCACAAGTAAATCCATCGGTAACCTGAAGACTAAATAAGCCAGGAGACAAATTGCTGATGGCAGCCGTGTTTTGTCCACTTGTCCAAAGATAAGTAATCGGAGCGCCGCCAGCCACACTCGTGACAATAGTTCCGTTTGCAGCGTTGTAACAAGTAACATTGGACAAAGAAACCAATGAAATAGTGGGCTCGGGATGTACAACAATACTGTTGGTGACATTACTGAAGGTACAGGCTGAACCATTGAAAGTAACGTCTAGTTCATAGACGCCTGTATTCAGCGTGCTTATATTTGAAATCGTAGGATTGTAAACTGTGGAAGTAAACCCTTGTGGGCCTGACCAAAAATAATTTGCCCAAGGAGAATTAATTGTGGTGAGTTGGAGGTTATCACCTGGGCAAAGCGGGTCATTAAAGGTAAAATCGACGGGCGGACATGACGCCGTTGAAATGGTTACTTCATTATTGGCAGAGGTTGGGCAACCAAATGCGTCATAGACGTCAGAAGTTCCGTTGTTAGTGACGGTATTGCCAGAAAGCGTACCAGTTCCGAATATATAGGCTTTATTTTCTAAGGTAGAGTCACATTTAAGGATGAGGCAATCATTGGAAACTTGAACTTGAAATTTAACCAAGACGCTATCCAAAGGAGTATTGATCATGCTTCCTCCACTACTTGCTGAAGCTCCCGATCCTACTCTATATTTGACAAAGCGGGTTGCGGAATTGTACTCTGCTTGGTCATCGCCGGCAGCATCTGTTTTGGGCCCAGCATTTGGTCCATTGAGCACGACTAATGAGTTGGGGACATAATCCGTTCGGATATCTAAGGTATCTGTGATAAAGCAGTTAACGGCCACATCGGACCCTATGTTTTTTCCGGAAATGGTATACTCTAGAATATCTCCAGGAGCCACCGCACCCCCATTCAGGTCATTTACAAAAACCGTGGCGCGTAAGTCTGGCTCGTAAATATCTACTGCAGAAGTTATGACACGAGATAAAATGGTCTCAGAGGTGGTGGTTACGCGAATGTTGGCAGAGGTTGCGCCGTTGTTTAGGTAGTTCTGAGCAGCGTTATTTGGAATAAAAATACTAGCGTCATAGCCTAAAGTATTGTTATAACTTGGGTTTCGAAAAGGGGTAAGTACGCCATTGTAGGCAATAGTACTATTAAACATGTCGGTGGGAGTATGTAATGCATCGCTTACCTGGACATAGCTCGTACCAACACCATTGAATAAAAGTTGGTCGCCAGTTTGAGAGCGGTCACCATCATAGGCGATTACACCTAATTCAAAAGAAACTGCACCAGACAACGGTGTTAAAAAGCCTGAAATTGGAATGGTTACCGTGTTAGATGAACTCCCTTGGCTCACATTGGCCAAACCATCAAAGACCGTAAGGTTTTTATAGGGATCGGAGATGTTCTTGTATACGACAACGATGGTCCAACCTCCGAAGAGATTAGAGCTATTGACTTGCTGTACTTGGTCTGCAATGGTAAACCTACCCTTGATGCCAGCCGCTTGAACAATGCTAGTGATATTCTTAAAACAAAAATAAGAAACAGCACCTGTCGTGTTGTTGATGGTTTGATCAGCGGTAAGTTGCTGATAGGCGCCATTGTTGACTTTTACTTTGATGTTACTTCTATTGACGTAATTAGCGGTTGAAGTAGTGATTTTTCCGCCCCAGTAGAGACCTGCCCATGTGATTTCTGAACAATTCGCGAGGTTCAAGCTATCGCTCGAAGACATAAAAGTGGTTGGATCGCTATCGATGTCGACATAGGACATGGTGTAGCTGTTGTTTTGCCCACTTCCTGAAGGAGGCATTTGGGCTTGAGCATTGGTACAACTCGTGGAGGAGTTACAAGTAACTGATACATTACTGATGAAACGAATACCGCCTTTTTGTTGGGTTTGATGACGTATCGTAAAGGGACTAACTAACTGAGCGTAGAATAAAGAAGAACTGCCCAACACCACAGTGAAAGCCAATAAAAACCGAAAAAGGGAAGGAGAATGGTGAGTATCGTTTTCTTTCATGCAGTGATTTGGAGAGTTAACAGCTTGATTATAACGAAAAAGGCCCCCAAAAGGTTGCCTTTTTTATATTAATTTAACATTGACAATTTTAGAGTGGAATATTGCCATGCTTTTTTTGAGGTAAAGCTTCCGCTTTTTTCTCTAACATTTTATATGCAGAAATGAGTGCCGCTCTGGTTTCTGAAGGCAAAAGCACCTCGTCAATAATACCTCTTTCTGCAGCTCTGTAAGGATTGGCAAAAGTGTCGGCATATTCGGCTTCTTTTTCTAACCATTTTTGGGCTGGGTCTGGAGCGGAGGCGATGTCTCTTTTAAAGATGATTTCTGCAGCACCTTTGGCTCCCATCACGGCAATTTCTGCTGTTGGCCATGCAAAACTAAGGTCTGCGCCAAGGCTGCGCGAGTTCATGACGCAATAAGCGCCGCCATAAGCCTTGCGGGTAATGACAGTAATTTTTGGAACTGTAGCTTCGGCAAAAGCATAGAGCAATTTGGCGCCATGCGTAATGATACCACGCCATTCTTGGTCAGTACCAGGTAAAAAACCTGGTACATCTTCGAGCACCAATAACGGTATATTGAAGGAATCACAAAAACGTACAAAACGCGCGCCTTTGCGTGAAGCATCGATGTCTAATACCCCAGCCATTGAAGAGGGCTGATTGGCAATGACGCCAATTGTTCTGCCTTCTATGCGGGCAAAACCAACAACAATATTCTTTGCAAAATCTTCATGGACTTCTCTGAAGCTGTTGTCATCGACCAAACAATCAATAACGCGCTTGATGTCGTAGGGTGTATTGGAATTTTCAGGTAAAATTTGATCGATTTGCTTGTTCTTTGAAGGCTGAAAACTAAAAACTGGCGTTAGTGGGGCTTCTTCGTTGGCATTTTGCGGCAAGTAAGTAATGAGGTCTCTTGCCTTGCGGATGCATTCGACATCGTTGGCTGCCGTGAAATGATTCACCCCTGATTTTTCAGCATGGGTTTTGGCGCCACCCAGATCTTCGGAACTTACTTCTTCGTGGGTAACGGTCTTGACCACATTTGGGCCAGTGACAAACATGTAAGAAGTTTCTTCGACCATAAAGATGAAATCGGTTAAGGCTGGCGAATAAACCGCACCGCCTGCACAAGGCCCCATGATCAAGGAAAGTTGTGGAATTGTTCCGGATGCGCGCGTATTGCGAAAGAAAATATCTGCATAGCCGCTCAAGGAAACCACCCCTTCTTGGATGCGCGCGCCACCGGAGTCGTTCATGCCGATGATCGGTGCGCCATTTTTCATGGCCATATCCATGATGCGACAAATTTTGGCAGCATGTGTTTCAGAAAGAGATCCGCCTAAAACGGTAAAATCTTGCGAATAGACATACACCAAACGGCCATGAATGGTGCCATAACCGGTAATGACGCCATCGCCTAGATATTTTTGTTTGTCGAGGCCGAAGTTGGTGGAACGGTGCTCTACAAAAGCTCCGATTTCCTGAAAGCTTGCTTCGTCAAGTAGCAAAGAAATGCGTTCACGGGCGCTCAGTTTGCCTTGCTGGTGTTGTTTTTCTATGCGTTCAGCACCACCACCTTGGTGTAATGCTTCGCGTTTATCGTGGAGTTGTTGTTCTTTTCCCATATTGCTCTTGAACAACAAAAATACAGAATTTAGTTCTTTAAAAAAGCAGCTTTGTTTTCAGATATGATCAGGAGCAGCCAAGCACTTAAAAAGAAAATAATTTCTGCGGTTTCAGACCACGCAAAAAGAGCCAAACAAATAGACATCAGCATGAAAATAATGCTGCTCGCAAGGAGGCGCGCGCCAAGTTTTTTCAAGTGCAGCAATGCGTTGTAGCTTCCGTGTAGCATCTGTTCCATACGCTGTCTGGAGCGTTCGGTATAAATAAGCAAAGGTATAAGGATCAGGCCCTGCGGAATAAAAAAATCTTCATACCAAAAGAATGCCGAGAAAGCGCTTTCAAAACGCCAAGTTGGTTCTGTAAGCACGATGTAAAAATGACTGATAATCAAAAAAGTTAGGTAAAACAAGACAGGGCGCAAAAGCAGCTGAAGTTGTCGGCTTTCAGGTCTAAAAAAAGCAAAAACGAGGCGGACACTCAGATCAAAAATGATGAAAAGTAGGATAAAGTATAAATCCCAACCCCAAAAGAGGAAGCCCAAAAGTGGCAATAAGAAATCACCTAAAATTTCGCTGAGCAGTTGTGCTTTTTTCATATGCGTTTGCGCAGGACTTTCACGCGATCTTTGGACAATTCATAGGTAGAATCTACTTTAAGTGCTTTTGCATAACTAAAAAGCGCATTCGCTAAATCGTTGCGGTCTTCGTAAAGTAAGCCCATGTTGTGGTATGAGGGAATGTGTTGCGGATTGACTTTCGTCGCTTTTTTGTAAAAGAACATGGCGCTATCGGGCTGGTTGTAGGTAAACTGAGCGAGGTAGCCAAGGTGAAAATAACCATCGGCAAAAGTGGAATCTACTTTGATCATTTTGCGATACAAACGCTGAGCCGCAGCTTCTTGACCAAATTTTTCTTTGGCAAAAGCCAATGCATAAATGACTTCCGTATTTTTTGGCTGAAGTTGGTAGGCGGTCATGTACTTCTCGATGCATAATGGGTTGTTCTCGTATTCGTACAGCGACCCCAACAAAAGATAAGTCATGTAATAGTCCGGGTCTTGCTGAACGGCTGTTTCATAAGAGGAAATTGCGAGCTTTACGTTTCCTTCGAGTTTGTAAATAGTGCCTTTTAAAATATAGGCATCTCGATAGGTTTTATCGATGCGCAGCGCTTTGTTGATGTATTTAAAAGCGTTGTCGTGGTCATTGAGCAAGACTAGCGTATTGGCAAGGCCTACTAATGCAGCTACGTTTTTTGGAGCTTTTTTGACCAAATTGCGGTACATAGTAAAGGAACGAAAGATATCGTCGGCGCTGCGGTTGGGTTTATTGATGAGGCACTCTGCATACAGCACACGCGCTTCGGTATTATTGGAATCGAGGCGGTAAGCTTTTGCTCCGTAGGTGAGTGCTTTGTCAAAAGCGAGGGAATCCATCAATATATTGCCTTTTTCGATCAATAACTCGACGGAATCTGGATGAGCAACGAGGAGTTGATCGAGGGTTTGTTTTTTGCCTGATGCTGATTCGGGATTGCCACAAGCAACAAATAACAAACTACTAAGGACTAGGAAAAAGAAAATGCGCATGCCACAAAATTAAGATTTTGATTTGGATTGTTTGTTGCGTAAATTTGTAACGTAAATCAAAGCCATGAAGCGTAGTATTTTTCTCCTTGTTTTCTTCTTGTTGGTCGGAACACAAGAAATCGTTGCACAATGCTCACAGTGCAAATTACTCGCCGAACAAGGCCATGGCCTAGACGAAAACAGTTTTGCGGGCAACATTAACGGCGGCATACTCTACCTCATGCTTATGCCCTACCTCATTTTGCTGTTTTTATTCCGCAAACCCATCCTCAGATTTGTGAAGGGTTTTTTTAAAGCAAAAGCTTAAGCCCAACTCACTACAATCTTTCCTGTTGTTTGTCCCTTTCCAAGCGCATCGTGTGCTTGGACAAAATCTGAAGAACTGTAATTAGTAATTTGCGGCAATTGAAGTTCACCATTTTTATAGCGCAGCAGCATTGCTTGCATGCTCTGCTTTATGACTAAAGGTTGCTGATCGGCAATTTTCAGCATATTTACACCCAAAAGGCTTTTGGATTGCATCATGAGGCCAACAGGGAGTATCAGGCCCATTTCCCATAGAAAAGAAAGCTTCCCAATTAGACCTTTGCGCGTTGCTAAATCGGCGCCACCAAATAAGAAAAGTCTGCCGCCAGGCCCCATGAGCTTGAGGTCTTGTTTGGATGTTAGCCCCCCTACCGCATTAAAAGAAACGGAAAGTTTTTGTGCGCCTAAATGTTGCGCAAGGGTAGTGAAGTAATCTTCTTTTTTATAATTGATGACCAAATCGGCGCCTAAAGCTTGAAGGTATGCTTTCTTCGCGTCGTTGCCAATTTTGCCGTAGACAGTAGCGCCTTTTAACTTGGCCAATTGCACCAAGAAACTACCTACTCCACCGGCTGCTGCATGCACCAGGACATGATCGTGTGCTTGAATTGGAGACAACACCTCTGCCATATAGTGAGCCGTCACGCCTTGTGTAGCAAAAGGCAACGCCTCGTGGGCCGGCATGTCGTCTATGGAAACAATTGCATTTGCGGTGGTCTTGGCATGTTTGGCGTAGGCTCCAAAGCGGGTAAAGGCCAAAACGCGCTGCCCCACTAAACTGGGATCTGCATTTGCGCCAACTTCGGTCACGCGCCCAACAAGTTCATAACCTATTACACAAGGTCTTGGGGGCGCCTCCCTATACAAACCCAAGCGCGCCATGACATCGGCATAGTTGAGTCCGAATGCTTCAGATTCTATCAGCACCTCATCGGGTAGCAAAGGCGCTATTTCAATTTCTTGAAAAGAAAAAGCGCGATGTGCTTCTCCTATTTCGGTGAGAACAAAACCTTGCGTGCGCATTAGAAACGGGCAGTAATGCCGCCCATCACTTGGATAGGCTGAACAGGATAGCTATACCAGCGGTTGTAGCGTTGTGCAGCCAAGTTATTCGCTTGTAAGAACAAGGAAACGCGTGGTGTATAGCGGTATTCCAAACCTAAATTGACATCGACAATGGCGCCTAAGTCGACATAATATTGACCTTCTACCAATTGCGCATTCAGTGCATCAGAACCAACAAGCGCTTTTCTTCCCGTCTCGACATTCGCATCAATTTGGGCATAAAATTTATCGTATAAATTATACGCGCCTCTTGCCGTAAATTGCAACACAGGCAAGTTCCAAGCATAGGCATTGTGGTAGAGCTGATACAAATTATAACGGCCCATTACGTCTATTTTTAGTTTTTCCCCCGCTTGGTAGGTCATAGAGCCTTCGAATGTTGTTTGATTCAAAGTATCGTAAGTAACGGTAAGGTAATTGTCATAAATTCCTAGCGTATCGGTTACAAAGAAAGCTTTGTTTTCGATGTGTAAGAAGTGAACACCCACATTGAAACTTAAAGTTTTGCTCAAAGAACCTTTGAAGCCACCGTAAATATCGTAAGGATTGTGCTCGTTGCGCAGCGCAATATTGGTGCGAATAAACGGATTTGCTTGCGTGAGTCCTTGTAAAGTGTTCTGCTTGAGCCCACCTCTTAAACCAATGTAAGGAATGAAGATATTGTTGAACATCGCGTATTTGAACTCGGCATTTGGGTACACAAAGAAATCAGCACCAATTTCACTGATATCAGTGGTAATTGTCACACCAAGTTCCACTTTCAAACGGTCGCTAAGTGCTTGTGTCCAAACACCTGGTTTAAAATCAATGATGGTATTATTGACCACAAAACCGGTGTCTCCAATCGTATAAACGCTATCTAAGATGCCGCGTTTGTACCCATTGTATCGAACGCCTAAATCGGCATAAAAATGCTCGTTTTTATAGTTGTACCAGCCGCGCGTCTTGAACGCAAAATTATCTTCTTTACTGCGCCAAACCTTGGTAGAATCGGTCGGGAGCGTTAAAAAGTGGTGGTAGTCGGCTTGAAAAGACAAGTTGAGCCTTGCGGAATCACCCCTGAGCCAAACGTACTCAGCGGCGCCTTTCATGAGATGAAAACGCTGCGCAATGCTATCAGCTGAAATACTTGAATCTGGGATGCCATAATAATGAAAACCGTTATTGACGTAATTGGCGTCCAATTTGAATTGACCATTGCGCTCGTTGTGTCTGAAATAAGCATTGGCTGCAGTGCGGTCGTATTGCGCAGGGGCATAGAGCGTTTTAGAGCGGTCTCTGATATCACCAAATGAACTCAGGTGCTTGACATGCGCACCATAATGTATGTTTCTCGAACGATCCGATGTGTAGTAGATTTCGCCTAGCGGCATGACTACAGAGCCAATCCCGGCCTTCACATAAAAAGGATACAGCTTGGAAAGCTTTTCTGAAGTCTCTACAGTTGCCGCTTCAATGGTATCGAGCAAGATTTTCGTTTCTGCTTGAAAAAACAAAAGTGGATAATCTTTAACTGCTGTGGCTTTTACAGAATCGATGATTTTTGGATGCTCCAAAATGCGACTTGCGGGCTCCACTTGTTGATTCGTAATGGTATAAATGATGATGCTTTCTCCTTGCTGCGCCCATAATTGGAGCCCAATGAGTAGAAAAACGAATGTGCTGATCAGTCCTTTCATGGCTTACTCCTCGTTGTTGATTTCAATTTTCATTTCTGGTTGCGGTTCTTCATTTACAGGCGGGTTCTTGAGCTGCATCAGTTCATCCCAGAGGTCCGACGCTTCGGCTAAAACGCCATCTTGCTGATCGGGATAAAAATCCAAAACAGATTTGAGCGTTTGCTCTGCTTGAAATAAATCTTCTCGGCTAATATGCACCCGTGTTTGTAATAAAAGGCCTTTGGCAACCCAGAAGTTGTAGCTTGGTTTCATTTTGAGCAAAGCCTTTACCTCTGTCTCTGCTTCGTCATACATTTGCTGACCATAATAGATATCGGCTAACAAATATTTAGCTTCTGAACCCATTGAGGTTGTCGTGTTTTTAACCAACCATTCAAGTGATGGTTTGGCTGCTTCATATTGCTTGAGATGGTAATTGGCCAAACCTGTAGCATATTCAGCTTCTACCTTTAATTGCGGTGTAAGGGCTGCATTTTCCATTACAAAAGCAGCATTTTCCTTCGCTAATTGATAGTTATTCTCCATGAAAGCGCAACGCATGATACCTAGCTTCGCTTCGAAAGTACTCGTTGGTTTAGAAGCTAGCGTTTCCATCTTTTGATAGAACTGTAGGGCCTTAGTGTAATTCTTTTTGACATAATAATAAGCAGCTGTTTTGGTAGCGGCATATTCGGCATATGTAGTTACTGAAGTGCCTAGATACTTTTCAAATTGCGCAATGGCAGCGCTTGAATCTTTGGTCTTTAAAAAGCTATTACCTAAATAAAAGTAGGTTTCGTTCACATAGCGGCCAGAAGGAAATTTGTTGAGGTAAATTTCAAATTTCTCAACGGCCTCTCTAAAATTGGTGTCTTCGTATGCGGCAAGTGCAGGTGAAAAGAAGATATTTTCTTTTTCTTCCGTAGAAATATTGGCACAAGGGTAACGGTCAATAACTTCAGAGGCCATGTCTGGTTTTTTCTGGGCATTGTAGACGTCAATCAGGTTCAAGACGACTTTTTTACAGACCTCTCTTTGTTGCTCATAGCTTGCTAGAATTTCGAGATAGGCCGCTTCGGACTTAGTGTAGTCCCATTTTTTATAATAAATATCGGCGATGTCTAGCTTGACATCAAGCAAGTAAGGCGTTTTGGGAAACTCTGCTAAAAAAGTTTGGTAAGTGCTGAGGGCCGCATCGTAATTGAGCTGAGACATGTAGGTTTTTGCCAACTCGTATTGCGCATTCATGCGGTATTTGGAAACCGGCTCTTCTTTAAGAAGTTTACTTAAGGTTTGTGCTTTTTCACTGAGCTGACCATTGAAGCCTTGAGCTTTAGCCAAGTAGAAAAGGGCCTTGTCATTGAGCGCAGAATTGAGGTTGTAGGCCTGCTGATAATATTGAATGGCCTGCAAATTTTGTTTGTTCATATAATATGCATCAGCAATTCTAAAAGTGGCATCAACTACTTTATTTTCCTTGTTCGGATTGAGCTGTAAATACGTTCTAAACGACTGAATAGCTTCGTCGCGTTTACCCTGCTCCAAATAAGCATAACCAATATTGTAGTAGGCATCTACTTTTTCTGGTAAAGAATTAGATGCCGGTGAATTGATGAAGTCACGATACATATTGATCGCCGCTGGTAATTCTTTTTTTCTAAAAGAGATATCGGCCATCCAGTAACGAGAAAGCGCCACCATCTGCGGATCCATCGGGTAAGTATCTACTCGTTTAAATGCATTATAAGATTCGGTAAGCTGTCCTTTTTGAAAAAGCTCAACGCCGTAATTAAAAGCAACTGTTTGATATACCTTTTTGAGCTGCGCATCTTTGGAAGGTAATTTTTCGATGGATTCGAGCGCTTTAGCAAAGTTAGAAGTGTTGGTATAGACGTTCACCAAGTATTGATACACATCACGCTTTCTTTTAGAATCTGGGTACTGACTCAGGTAGTTTTCAAAAGCACGTACAGATTCATCGTAAGGATTGATGTCCACCTTGAAGGAAATTACTGCAAACTGAAACAAGGCATCCTCTTGAATTTGAGGCAAGAAATTCATTTCGGCAGCACGCTCAAAAGCACTGCGCGCCGGCAAAAGTTTATTGAGTTGTAAATAGGCGTCTCCAATTTGATACATGGCAATATGGCAAAGGCTATCCTTGCTGCGGGTAACGCGATCGAAATTTTTAATCGCCTTCTCGTATTGTTTGGTCTTGTAATAGGCAAAACCTAACTCGTAGTAGTCGTCGCGGGTGCCGCGGGCATTTTGATGGTAACGCTCCAAAAATGGCAAGGACAACTCGTATTTGCCCATTTGGTAATAGGCATTGCCTATAATGTGCTGAATATCAAACTCATTATTGACAAATCCGCAGCTTAATACTGTTGGTGCAAAATCGATCACCTCTTGGTATTTTTGCTGCTTGTAAAGAATTTGAGCGATGTAATACGGAACAACACTACAAAAAGTTGAATCCTTTTGCAGCGCCTGAAAACCTTCTAAGGCTTCTTGTAGTGCAGAGCGCACATAGCTAATATGTGCATAAAAATAAAGGGAAGGTTTTGCATATTGGGTCGTACCTCCTTTGACATCTTTAAATGCTAAATAAGCTGCATCTTGATCTTCGTTTTGGTAAGCAGAATAGCCAAGTTTAAATAAGACCTCTTCTTTTTGCTCGGCTGTCAGTCCAGATAAATTGATTTGTGCAAAGGCTACTTGCGCGTTCAGGTAATCCTCGGCCTGAAAATGATAAGAGCCTACACCTATGGCTATTTCATTCTTGAAATTATTTTCAGGATAGGTCTTGTTGAATTGGTCCAGCAAGGGAATGGCATCGTTGTGGTAGAGCTTAAGCGCTGCCATACCTTCATAATAATGCGCCTTGACTAAATAGGGGTCGTGCTCATTGCGCTTTTGCGCGCTGCAACCATTAATAAAAACCCTAAACTCTTGTTTTGCGGCTGCAAACTGAGCTTTGGTATATAATTCCTCAGCATTAAAAAATGCTGCATTCTCTCCGCTATATTTAACGGACTCCTGCGCCCAGAAATAAACTGGAAAGCACATAAGGAGGACAAGATAACGCAAGTTACGATTCATAGAATGTAAAATTAATGGGGGCGCAGGCCCAACTAGCCCCCTACCTTCAAAAGTTTTAAACCTGAATTTGTTAAGATAAAATCGTAGTTTTTGACAAATGGTTACGACATATTGAACACATTTGTCTAAAATTAGAACTCGTGTCAAATGTCATTGCGCTGGCCGCGGCCAAAATCTACCAACAAGATAAGCTCATCTTAGATCAAGTTCAGCTAGAATTAGCTGCACAATCCTTTGCCTATTTAATCGGTAAAACCGGTAGCGGCAAGAGTAGCTTGCTCAAAACGCTTTATGCTGAAATTCCTTTATTAGAAGGTGATGGCGAAGTTTGCGGCTATACTTTAAAAGGACTCAAACGCAAAGACATCCCGTTCCTGCGCCGAAAAATCGGAATCGTATTTCAAGATTTTCAATTGCTCACCGACCGAAACGTACTTGATAACCTCAAGTTTGTATTAGGGGCAACGGGCTGGAAAGACAAAAAATTGATAGAACAACGTGCACTCAATTGCTTGCAACTTGTAGGTATTGAACAAAAAGCTAATGCTTTTCCGCACATGTTATCAGGCGGAGAACAACAACGCGTATCGATTGCAAGAGCGCTACTGAATCAGCCTGCGCTTATTCTTGCCGACGAACCCACCGGAAACCTCGACCCCGAAACCTCCAAAGAAATCATGGAACTACTCTTGGCGGTAGCCAAAGAAGAAAATACCGCTATTTTGATGGCCACCCATGACATGCAAATGGTACAGCACTATCCTGGACGTATCTTAGAAGTAATGGACGGTAAATTAGTCGAGAGAAACTAATTATCCGTTATCAGGAGTAGTTAGTTCGCCTACAATTGCAGTTTTAAGAAAATGCCCTCGGTTGGCAGCAGCTACATTTGCCAATGCGAACATGCATTTGGTTAGTGCGGCTTCGGCAGTCAAATCCGTGCCACTAATGACCCCAATTTGTTCGAAAAAAGTACTGGTTTGGTAAGCGCCTTGGCGCACCGCACCACTCTGGCATTGCGTGATATTAAGCACCAACCCACCAGCAGCAATAAATCCTTGAATAACTGACTGAAATTCGGGAGTACTAAAAGCATTACCAGCGCCAAATGTTTCTAAGATCAAGATTTTGACAGCTGGATATTTGAGTGCTGAGGCATATATAGAAATGGGCATGCCTGGGAACAAGCGCCAAATAAGTACTTCGTTGTGCAGTTGGAGCTGTGGTTGCAGCGCAGGTAGGTTTGTCCTAAATAAGCGCTCTTTATACCACTCAATTTGCACACCTGCCTTGGCTAAAAGCGGATAATTTGGCGCTGCAAAGGCCTCAAACTGATGTGCCGACACCTTAGAACTACGGTTTCCTCTAAATAGCGCATATTCAAAATAAACAGCTACCTCTTGCAATATTGGCGCGCCTTGGGCATCGCAGGCGGCAGCAATTTCTATTGCCGTGATCAAGTTTTCTTTGCCATCGGTTCTGATGATTCCAATGGGCAGCTGGGACCCCGTAAAAACAATTGGCTTCTTTAAACCTTGCAACATGAAGCTCAGGGCACTTGCCGTGTAGGCCATGGTGTCTGTGCCGTGAAGGATCACAAAACCGTCAAAATCATCGTAATCTTGGGTAATCCAGGAAGCAATTTGTTGCCAATGCTGAGGGCTCACTTCTGAGGAGTCAAGGGGTTTGGCAAAACTCTTGACTTGTATATCGAGCTCAAAACGTTTAAGTTCTGGAATATGCGCATAGAGATGAGCAAAATCAAAACTTTCAAGAGCGCCAGTTTGCGCATTGGTGATCATGCCAATGGTGCCACCAGTATAAATGAGTAAAAGCCTACGCATGCTCGAATGTAAGGAATTTTTCTAAGTGAAATAGACGAATGGCATTGGCAGTTGTCTGCGCTTCAATTTCAGCGCAAGATAAACCAAGTGTTTCTTGTAATTTACTGACTACCTCGATGAGGTAAGCAGGCTCATTACGTTTACCTCGATAGGGTACTGGAGACAAATACGGAGCGTCTGTTTCGAGTAATAATTTATCAAAAGGCATTTCTTTGACGACCTCGGCTAAACCCGCATTTTTATAAGTGACAACCCCGCCAATTCCAAAATAGAAATTCTGGTACTTTAAAATGCGTTGCACTTGCTCTTTGCTGCCTGTAAAACAATGAAAAACACCACTTAGGGCTGGTGTCCACTCCTGATCAAGAATGGCAAATAATTCTTCAAAGGCTTTGCGCACGTGTATAGCAATGGGCAGCTGGAGTTTTTTTGCCCATTGTACTTGGATCCGAAACACTTCTTTTTGGGCTTCCAAAAAAGCGTCGTCCCAATAAAGATCAAGGCCAATTTCACCGACCGCACAATAGCGCTCAGGCGTGGCAAAAAGCTGCGCCTCAATAGTGGCGAGTTCTTGCTGCCAGTTGTCTTTGACGTAGGTCGGATGCAGACCCATCATGGGCACGCAAGTGCTTTGTTCGAGCGCCAATTGTTCGAGCGCAGCGATACTCTCGACGTCAATATTTGGCAAAAGTATGGCTCCTACTCCTGTTTGTTTGGCACGCTGCAAAACTTCCTTGCGGTCGGGCAAAAACTCCTCGGCATAAAGGTGCGAATGGGTATCAATGATCATAAAGTAGCTAAATAGTTCTCCCAAGCCCAGGCATCTTTGATGGCGTCGTCGATGCTCAAACGCGCTTTCCAGCCAAGCAACTCTTGTCCTTTTGTAGCATTTGCATATATTTCAATCACGTCGCCGGCTCTTCTAGGGCCAATGACATGAGGTAAATTTTGGCCAGTTATGCGTTCAAAAGCCTCGACAATTTCGAGTACGGAAGTACCTTCTCCGGTGCCAATATTCACGGCTTCTAACAAACCTTCATTTTGATTCATTAAATAAGTCAGGGCCGCCACATGTGCCTCGGCGAGGTCCATTACATGGATATAGTCTCTGATACAAGAACCATCTCGGGTGGGGTAATCGTTACCAAAAACAGTTAAATGTGCTTGTTTGCCAATGGCTGTTTGGGTCACAAATGGCAATAAGTTATTGGGCTTCCCGATCGGGAACTCACCTATTCTTGCAGACGGATGCGCACCAACCGGATTGAAATAACGCAGGTTCATGAGCTTGAGTTGCGGGGCGCTGTGGTGAAAATCAGCAATTATTTGTTCGCCCATCCATTTGGTATAACCATAAGGCGACTCTGGCAATTGTTTGGGAGTGGCTTCACTTACTTCTTTGGCCCCTTGTGGCTCACCGTATACGGTACAAGAAGACGAAAAAACAAAATTTTGAACCTCAAATGCTTCAATTAAGGCTAGCATATTGAGCAGGCCTACCAAATTATTTTGGTAATAAGCCAACGGTTTTTGCACTGATTCCCCAACTGCTTTGTAGGCAGCAAAATGAATCACGCCAGTAAATGCATATTTTTCAAAGAGAGCCTCCATTGCCGGTTTGTCGCAGATATCTATGCGGTGTACGATGGAGTCGTGACCAAGAATGTGACGCAAGCCCTCCAAAACCACTGGATTTGCATTGCGGAAATCGTCGGCAATTACGGGTATAAACCCTTGCTTTTGCAAGGCAACTACGGTATGTGAGCCAATGTAGCCGGCACCGCCAGTAACTAAGATGTATTTATTCATGAAACAAAGTTAGAGAATCTGTTGGTAGCTGAACAGCTTTGCTTTAAGTTTGTTAGAAGCAATATGAAAGTTATCCTTCTTCTTACTTTATTGAGTCTGCTTGGCAGTTCTTACGACCTCGAGGTGGGGGTGGAGGGCATCCCGAACACAAAAGGAACTATTTTCATCGGCTTGTTCAATTCAAGCAGTACTTTTCCTCTCTTTGGCAAACAGTACAAAGGTGTGGTTGTCACGCATGAGGGCAAAAGCCATACGTATCGGTTCAAAAACCTACCCAAAGACAGCTACGCATTGGCTGTTTATCACGACGAAAACAAAAATGGCAAGCTCGACAAGAATATATTTGGGGCACCCACAGAGGCCTATGGTTTTTCTAATAATGCCAGAGAAACGTTCTCGGCACCGAGTTTTGAGTCGGCAAAAATTGTCTTGGACCGCGACAAAAAATGTCAGATTCGGATCAAGTAAAGTGGAGCAACTTATTCGAAATGAATAAGAATGGCACCTTTTTCTACTACTTCTCCTTCTTGAATTGCAATTGCTGAAACCACCCCTACACCTTCGGCTTTCAAGACGTTTTCCATTTTCATAGCTTCTAGAGAAAGAAGCGGTGCTCCGGGCTCAACTTCTTGGCCTACTTGCACATGAATGGCGGTCACGCGGCCTGGCATTGGCGCTTGCATTTCTTTTAGCTTGCGCAACTTTGGTTGGTCTAGGCCCATTGCTGCAATGAGCGCGTCTAGGGCATGTGCTTTTTTGACCTGAAAAGTGCGGTGATTGATGCGGATAGTGAGTTGACCTGTTTCAGATTGGTCTGCCACGAGCTCACCGTGGTATTTTTTACCATCAAACTTGATTTCAAAAAAACGGTGGTCAAACCATTTGACAGCCGCACCACTAAGGGTTTGGGTTTCTTTATCGTCTAGTAACCAATTGTTCATGTGCGTCATTTTGAAAGTTGAATTGCGGTATCGGCTTCGGCTTCGATTTCTTCTGTTTTTGGAATATCCAGGGTTTCAAATTGAATATCGTTGGCCAATACCTCTGTACAAATATAAGTTTTATGCGCTGTAATTGCCGCCTGAATTTGTTCGGTGGTGTCGATGCGAATATGGATGCGGTCTGTGACGTCAAACGCGCTTTCTTTGCGCAAATTTTGGATGCGGTTGACAATTTCTCTCGCCAAACCTTCAGCCTTGAGTTCGGCAGATATAGTGACGTCGAGGGCCACGGTGAGGCCATTTTCATTGGCCACCAACCAACCTGGGATATCCTGAGCTTGGATCTCGAAATCGCTGAGGTCGAGCACGAGTGTTTCGCCGTCGATGAGGCCGGTCCACCCTGCATTTTGTTCAATTTGGGCGATATCACTTTGGCCAAACTGCTGCACCAAAGCACTAATTGCTTTCATTTGCTTACCGTATTTGGGCCCAATTGTTTTGAAGTTCGGTTTAATGGACTTCACGAGGATACCGGTGTCGGTAAGGAGCTCGAGTTCTTTGACATTGACTTCTGAGCAAATGAGGTCGGTGACATGTCGGAAATTGGCAGCCTCCTGCGCATTTAGGACAGGAATCATGATCTTTTGTAAAGGCTGACGCACGCGGATGTGCTGCTTCTTGCGCAAGGCCAGCACCAAAGAACAAGTCTTTTGGGCGAGTTCCATTTGGGTTTCTAGTGTCGGTAGAATTTGATCGGCAATAGCTTGAGGGAAATCGGCAAGGTGTACCGATGCTTTAGCCTGTCGGCCTGTAGTTTGATTCAAATCTGAATAGAGCTGATCCATGTAAAACGGCGCAATAGGCGCAGCTAACACAGCTACGGTTTCCAAACAAGTATAGAGCGTTTGGTATGCAGCAAGTTTGTCTTGGGCGTCGTCGTTTTTCCAGAAACGACGGCGGCACAAACGCACATACCAATTGGATAATTGCTCGCTCACAAACTCTTGAATGGCGCGGCCAGCTTTAGTTGGCTCGTAGGTAGCATAGGCTGCATCTACCTCAGCTACCAAGGAGTTCAATTTGGAAAGTACCCATTGGTCAATTTCTGGTCTTTGCGAAAGTGCTATGGCTTCTTCTTCAAAAGTAAAGCCATCTATATTGGCATAAAGCGCAAAGAAGGAATAGGTATTGTAAAGCGTTCCGAAAAACTTGCGTTGCACCTCAGCAATGCCTTCTAGGTCAAATTTGAGGTTGTCCCAAGGTTGGGCATTGGTGATCATGTACCAACGCGTGGCGTCTGGGCCATATTGGTCTAAAGTGGAGAACGGGTCGATGGCATTGCCCAAGCGCTTGGACATCTTTTGTCCGTTTTTGTCGAGGACCAAACCATTTGAAACCACATTTTTATAGGCCTTAGAGCCAAAAACCATGGTAGAAATGGCATGAAGGGTATAAAACCATCCGCGGGTTTGGTCTACGCCTTCAGCGATAAAGTCGGCCGGGAACGCCAAGTTATTGTCGATGAGCTCACGGTTTTCAAAAGGATAATGCAATTGAGCGTAGGGCATAGCGCCGGAGTCGAACCAAACGTCAATGAGGTCGGCCTCGCGCTTCATGGGTTTGCCCGATGGCGAAACCAAGATGATCGGATCTACTTTATGTTTGTGTAGGTCAATTTGGTCGTAGTTGGCCGCTGTAAAATCTGAGGGCTTGAACGCTGCAAATGGATTGCTTGTCATGAAGCCAGCCCCAACCGCGCGGTCAATTTCTTGTTGAAGCATTGCGATACTATCGATGCATATACGTTCATCGCCCTCTTCGGTAGACCAAATAGGAATGGGAATGCCCCAGTAGCGCGAACGCGAGAGGTTCCAGTCGTTGGCGTTTTCGAGCCACTTCCCAAAGCGGCCCGTGCCTGTTGCTTCTGGCTTCCAGTTGATTTCTTTATTGAGGGCAACTAATTGGTCTTTTTGATCCGTAACACGAATAAACCAGGAGTCGAGCGGATAATACAAGACCGGTTTGTCTGTGCGCCAGCAATGTGGATAGGAGTGTTCGTATTTCTCCACTTTAAAGGCTTTCCCTTCTTCTTTGAGTTGGATGGCAATTTGTACATCTACGGAACGTTCTGACTCTTGACCTGCGTCGTAGTATTCGTTTTTGACGTACATGCCAGCATAAGGACCTACTTCCGGACGGAAACGACCTTGGAGGTCTACGAGCGGCACGAGGTTGCCTCGTTCGTCTGCGACGAGCAGCCCTGGCACACCGGCGTCAGCCGCTACACGGGCGTCATCGGCACCAAATGTTGGGGCGGTGTGTACAATTCCGGTGCCGTCTTCGGTAGTTACGAAATCGCCACCAATGACGCGGAAAGCTGCAGCTGCGTTTTCGGCAGGTTGCGCATACGGCAAGAGTTGCGCATAGCGTAGGTCTAGTAATTCTTTCCCCAAGCAAGTATCTAAAACAACATAAGGTATTTGTTTGTCGCCCTTCTCGTAATTTGCCAAATCAGCAGCATCTTGAACGAGCGTAAACCCTTTAGAGAATTGGTAGGAAACCAAATTTTTGGCAAGCACCACTTGCATGGGCTCAAATGTATATTGATTGTAGGTTGCAACGAGTGCGTACTCAATTTGAGGGCCCACGGTGAGTGCGGTATTGGAGGGAAGTGTCCAAGGGGTGGTGGTCCAGGCGAGTAAATGTGTTTGATCGCAAAAACTAGCTTCGAACGGAAGTTTTTGGCCTGCTAAGACCTCGAACATAGCCACAACGGTGGTGTCTTTGACGTCTTTGTAGCAACCCGGTTGGTTGAGTTCGTGCGAAGACAGACCTGTTCCTGCTTTGGGCGAGTACGGCTGAATGGTGTAGCCTTTATACAACAAACCTTTGTTGTAAAGCTGAGCGAGCAACCACCAAACACTCTCCATGTATTTAGGAGTGTAGGTAATGTAGGGGTCTTGCATATCGACCCAATATCCCATTTTTTCGGTGAGTTGGTTCCAGATGTCGGTGTAGCGCATGACGGCCTCTTTACAAGCCTCGTTGTAGGCGTCTACACTGATTTTGGTACCGATGTCTTCTTTGGTGATGCCGAGTTCTTTTTCTACGCCGAGCTCTACAGGCAAGCCGTGGGTATCCCAACCTGCTTTGCGGTGTACTTGCTTTCCTTTGAGGGTTTGGTAACGGCAAAAGATATCTTTAATGGCGCGGCCCATGACGTGGTGAATACCGGGCAAACCATTGGCAGAAGGCGGCCCTTCATAAAAGACAAAAGAGGGAGCTCCGTTGCGCTGTGCCACGGATTGCTGAAAAATGGATTCTTTTTGCCATTTTTCAAGAACGGTGGCAGCGACATTAGGGAGATTTAATCCTTTGTACTCAGGATATTTTGCTTTCATGAACGATAACTTTGTAAAGACGCGAATTTACGACAAATCGGGCTATTTTTGCAAGATATGTCGCTCAAAACAAGGCTCCACCAACAATTATTTAACGCACTTGAAAGTCGAAAATCAGCGCTGCAGCTTGAGCGCAGCCAATTGAGTATCGATAGTACCGAAACAGGAAAGGGCTCCGCAGGCGACAAACACGAAGTCGGTATTGCCATGGCGCAAATCGAAATCGGAAAACTCGACCAACAAATTGCGCTCGTTCAACAACAATTGTCTGTACTTCAAAAATTAGATCCCAGCGTGCACCTCGACCAAATTCTAGTGGGCGCTATTTTTGAAATCGATCAACAGTGGTACTATTGCAGCGTGCCTTTTGGGCCAATTCAATTAGACAAAACCACCTATTTTTGCTTGAGCACTGAAGCACCGCTTTACCAAGCCCTCAAAGGAAAAAAGGAACAAGAGAGCGCTGTGTTTAACGGTCGAAATTGGAAAATAAACAAGATTTACTAATGAACAGCCAGCAAAAAATCGCAATCATTGGTGGAGGTGCAGCTGGTTTTTTTGCAGCCATATCTGCCAAACAACACTGGCCGAATGCGCAGGTGAGCATCTTAGAAAAAAGCAATAAATTTTTAGCCAAAGTAAAGATTTCTGGTGGTGGGCGTTGCAACGTTACCCACGACTGCCCAGACATCAAGGAGCTTTCCAACGCTTATCCGAGAGGAAATACCCAACTGCGCAAAGCCTTTCATCAATTTGCCGCCACCGATACCTTCGAATGGTTTGAATCCAGAGGAGTTGCCCTCAAAGTATATCCCGACGGCTGTGTTTTTCCCGTTGCAAATGATTCACAAGTGATCATTGATTGCTTCATGAATACCTGTAAGCAACTCGGAATTAGCCTCAAAATTCAACAATACATTTCCAAAATAGAAGTCTCAAATAACAAAGTTACCTTACACAACAACGACGAATTACAAATCTTTGATCAAGTCATCATTTGTGCGGGTGGCCAACCCAAAAGAAGTGGTTTAGATTGGTTGGCAGCGCTCGGACTAGAAATTATCGAGCCTCTGCCCTCTCTATTCACGTTCAACATGCCTAAAAATCCTATTTCGGAATTAATGGGAACGGTAGTGCCAAATGCGACTGTTAAAATCGAAGGAACCAAATTAAGCGGGCAAGGCCCTCTATTGATTACCCACTGGGGCATGAGTGGGCCAGCAGTTTTGTTGCTTTCAGCCTGGGGTGCGCGCTTATTAGCCGAAAAAAATTACCAATTTGCCATCCTTGTCAATTGGCTCGATCAAAAAAAGGAAGACGACTTGCGCCAAGATCTTATACATACCATTACAGCCCACGGTGCAAAGAAACTCAGCAATTGGAACCCTACTCCGCTTACCAACCGCCTCTGGAACCATTTACTTGTGCGCGCTGAAATCTCAGCAGATCAGCGCTGGGCAGAGGTCGGCAAAAAAGCCATCAATAAATTGGTCAATACTTTACTCAACGACCGTTTTGAAGTGCAGGGCAAAACCACTTTTAAAGAAGAATTTGTAACGGCAGGAGGTATCGCGTTAAGTGAAATCGATTTTCAGACCATGAAAAGTAAGAAGTACCCACGACTTTCCTTTGCGGGTGAAGTGTTGGATATCGATGGTATTACCGGAGGCTATAACTTTCAAGCCGCCTGGACTACAGGATTCATTGCAGGCAAGTACGTTTTCTAAAACTCCGCGTTGAGCGGTGTGCGTGGGAATGGAATGACATCGCGGATGTTAGACATACCGGTTACGAACATGACCATGCGCTCAAAACCTAAGCCAAAGCCTGCGTGCGGAACCGTACCAAACTTGCGCGTATCAAAATACCACCAAAGTTCTTCGGCCGGAATACCGAATTCTTCGCATTTTTGAACCAAAACATCATGACGCTCTTCGCGCTGTGAACCGCCTACAATTTCGCCAATACCAGGGAAAAGTACGTCCATGGCGGCAACAGTTTTGCCGTCTTCGTTTAAGCGCATATAAAATGCTTTGATCTTTGCTGGGTAATCTGTAAGAATAACAGGGCACTTGAATTCTTTCTCGACTAAGTAACGCTCGTGCTCGCTTTGTAAGTCGATACCCCACTCTACTGGATACTTGAATTTCTTTTTCTTGTAATGATTTGAATTCAGAAGTACGTCAATTGCTTCGGTATAAGTGAGGCGCTTGAAAGGGTTTTCAATAACAAATTGAAGGCGTTCCAAGAGGCTCATTTCGTGGCGCTCGTTGACCGGTTTTTGTGCTTGTTCTTGTCCGTCGCGTTCATCTAAAAACTGAACATCTGCCGCGCAATTTTCAAGCACATAAGCACAAATGTATTTAAGGAAATCCTCGGTGAGGTCCATGTTGTCTTTGAGGTCGTTGAAAGCAACTTCGGGCTCGATCATCCAGAATTCAGCCAAGTGGCGAGACGTATTGGAGTTCTCTGCTCTAAAAGTTGGTCCGAAAGTATAAACTTGACCTAATGCTGTTGCTGCTAATTCTGCTTCTAATTGACCCGACACCGTAAGGTTGACAGGCTTGCCGAAGAAGTCTTGCTTGTAATCGATTTGACCGTCGTCGTTTAATGGTGGATTTTGAGCGTCGAGGGTTGTTACTCTGAACATTTCGCCTGCGCCTTCCGCATCGGAACCTGTAATGATTGGCGTATGGAGGTAGTAAAAACCGCGCTCGTTGAAGAACTGATGAATGGCAAAAGCAACCGAATGGCGAATTCTGAAAACAGCGCCAAACGTATTTGTTCTGAAACGCAAGTGTGCTTGTTCGCGCAAGAAGTCTAGGCTATGGCGCTTGGGCTGCATGACTGTTTTTTGAACGTCGTCTGGATGCGCATCGCCTAAAATTTCGATGCCGGTCACTTGTAGCTCCACTAGTTGGCCAGCACCCTGTGAGGCAACGAGGGTTCCTGTTAAGGAAAGCGCAGAAGCAGTTGTAATGCGTTTCAACAACGCTTCATCCCATTGCTCGAAGTCGATTACCGCTTGCAAATTGGCCATGCAAGAACCATCGTTGAGTTGTACAAAACGATTCGAACGGAAGGCTCTCACCCATCCTTTGACAACGATTTCTTGACCTAACAGCGCCTCATGGCCTGCTAAAATTTGCGAGATGCGGATTCTTTTCATGTTGCAAAGTTAGTGAATGTTTAAATTCTGCAAATCAGCTTCGCTAATACTTGGCGGAAAGACCTTCGCTACTAATTTTGATTTTACTAATTCTGCTACCTTTTGCGCGTCTTCTTGGCGCTGAAAACCGGCAGTTCCGGGGCGACCTGGAATGGTGGGCTGATCGACAAGTAATTTACCGTTTTGTCGAATTTGATAAGACCATCCGTTTGCACTTTGCATGGTGCTGATCTCAAAAGTACTTTTGGAAGAAGGTTTTTTCTTTGCTTCTTCAGATGGTGCAGGTTTTTTTTTGACCGCTACTTCGTTTTGAGGACCTGCTTGACAAGATGCTAAAATGGCAAAAAAGAATATTATCCGTTGCATTTGACAAAAGTAGTGCAATACTGCATTTGATCAGATTTGACCACTAAAAAGTAGTTTCCTGATGGAAATGGGCTCGTATCTATGATCAACTTGGAATTATCTTGACTCAAATTAAATTTCATCTCTATACCCGTTGAAGAATAAATTTGAACTGTTGTCCCAAATACCGGAGCATCTAACTCCAGAAAATCAATAGTTGGGTTTGGCTTTATTTTTATTTCCGGATTTTTACTAGACGCTATTGAAGCTGTTCCACTATACGCCCAGAGGTCGTCGAGGAAAACCCCGTCGTTATAGCCAGTAGCGATGTGCCCCCAACCGTCCAAATAAAACGCTATTGCATTTTTGCGCCCGGGCCCAGGTAAATTGGCCCGCTGCGTCCAGGAGTTTAAGAAATAATTGTATTCCCAGAGATCGTTGTGAAAGGTATGAGCGGCATCTTCGCCGGTGCCAAGATAGCAAACCGGAAACGCTGCCCAACCACAAGCACCCGAGCGCGCACTACCTGGGAAATTTGCTTTCTGGATCCATTGATCAGTTTGCGGATTGTACATCCAGAAGTCTTGACACAGTGTGCCGTTGTCTCCAGTACCGACAAATCCGTAAGCATCCATTGAAAACCCAACTGCTGCTCTGCGGGCCGTACCTGCAAAATCGCTGACTTGCTCCCAAGTGTTATTGCTTGGGTCATAAGCATAAAAATCTTTTTTGAGGCCAGTGGCACTAGAGCCCGTACCTACATATGCTTTGTTCCCCACGACAAAACTCACCGCTTCGCGACGTGGCGCACCTGTAAAATTCGCTTTTTGTGTCCAGGCTTCAGTGCTGCGATCGTATTCCCACAAATCATTCATAAAGCCAATGGTTTGGGTTTGGCCCATACACACATATCCTTTGGTTTGACCTTCATGCATTAGAGAAAATGAAGTGGCACCAATTCTGGCCAAGCCATCGCCTCCGTCACCTCCCAAAGAAACTTCGTCGTCCCAATCGTTTTGGTCGGCGCGGTAAGAAAACATCTTGCGTTTGTATTCAAAATCATCTGTGCCAGCTACAATATAGGCGCGATTTTCAAGCACAAAAGCGCTCGCTGCAGCCTTTGGTGGGCCATTTACAGTATCTTTTTGCAGCCAATAATCTTGTGCACAGAGCAAGTTAAAGACAAATAATTGGAATAGAAGTAACGCAGCTTTTAAGTTCATGATTTCACTATTTTCTTATTCATGACCTGGCCATCTTCCAACCTAAAACTGAGTAAATAAATACCGTTTTCTAGCGCAGAAAGATCTATAGATGTATCAAATGAGTGAGCGATTTTTACTTCTGATACTTTTCTTCCTGCGGAATTATAAATGTGTACACCAACTACTTGACTATTGAATCCGTTGATTTTTAACTCATTTACAACTGGATTTGGATAAATTTTTAAAGCCGCTTCTAGTTCAGATAAAGCAGCATAGTTGCATGGTGCATACACATACCAACTGTCTTTTTTGCCCGAATATCCTTTGCCAGTGCCCACATAGGCTTTGTCGTCGATGACAAAAGAAATGGCACTTTTGCGCTCGCTTCCGCCAAAGGAAGCTCGGAGTGTCCAGGAATCAGTTTTGGGATTGTATTCTATGAGATCGGAAAGTAAGCCACCGTTGTTGCCCAAACAAACAAAGCCGCGTTCTTCGAGTGCAAAAGTGCTTGCCGCTCCTCTTTCATAACCGGGAAATGGTGCTATGGCTTGCCAATTATTGGCGCCTGGGTCATAGCAATACATATCTTTTTTAAAAATGTTTTGATCGGTGCCCATGCCAACGTACGCTTTAGACCCGACGACAAATGAAAGCAATTGATAGCGCACTCCTCCTGGGAAATTAGCGCGCTGAATCCACTGGTTGTTGCTTGGTTTGTATTCCCAGAGCTGATTACTATACAAATTGGGGCCGGTTTTGCCGCCACATAGGTAGCCTTTTCCGCCAACTGAAAAACCTGTTGCAAAGTAAATTCCTTCGCCTCCCGCCCCCGGAAAATCGGCAATAGTAGCCCATGTATTTGTATTTGGGTTGTAGCGCCAAAAATCTTTGAGTGTATTGCCTGTTGGGCCGGAAATGGAATCCATACCAGAGCCTACAAATGCATAATTGTCTATGACAAATGAAATGGCATCGCGGCGTGCAGCGCCCGGGAGGTCGGCTTTTTGCGTCCAGGCATCCGTTTGTGGATCATAGGCCCATAAATCTTTATGAATGACTTCTGCAGTATCTAAACCACCGCACAGATAACCCAAACTACCAATGGAAAAACCAGTAGCGCGTTCGCGTTTGCCCATGCCAACATCATTGAGTTTTGTCCAGACATTGTACTGACCAAAAACAGCGTAAGGAAAGAGCAGAAGAAACACAACTAACCTCATCGTTTCAGGATTTTTTCATGATGAATTACTTGTGTTCCATTACTAATTTGTAACGAATAAGGCCCCGCTGGAAAATGGGATATATTTATACTTTGTTGCAAATACAACAAGTCTTCTTTCAATAATAATTTTCCATTCCAATCAAAGATGCTTAGCTCCAATTGATCAGAAGGAAGACCGAAACTTTGAATATGGACTTCATCTACCACAGGATTCGGATATACTTTTACTTCAAGATCATGTTCTTCCAAGCCAATGCTATTATCTGTTGGGTTGAATTGCCAAAAATCGTTGAAGTTGATTCCGTTTGTCCCTGTGCCAAAATAACCGCGGTCATGTATAGCAAACGCAACCGGGAATCGTCGGCTTGACCCTGAAAATTCAATTTCTTGTTTCCAGGTATTTGTTGCCGGATGAAAAGACCAAACCTGATCGGTAACAACAGATAAACCTCCTACATAGCCAGAAGTAACGTAGCCGTGCTGCTGTATGGCAAAAGCGGCGCTACCGCCAGAAGAAACACCAGGGAAATTGGCGCGCTGAATCCATTGATCATGCAAAGGTTTGTATTCCCAGAGCTTATTTCCTCCCTTAATGAACCCACTGCCTTCTATCGCAAAAGAACAAGTCCATTGCCCAAAGGTCATGGGTGCAGTGGCACACATAGACCAAGCGTTGGTGCTTGGGTCATACTTTGCTAATTGATTAGTGTAATATACAAACCCCTGATTATTGATCGAAAATCCTTGACTGTCGCCGGGGTTACTTAAAATACAATTGGCAATTGGCGCCCAAGTATTTTGTTGCGGGTCGAATTTGTAAAATTGCGTGCTTAGTGCAGAGCCTCCACCCACAACCGGACAGTTGTCCACAACAAATGAGACCGCGCCGTGTGTGCTTACCGGAAAGTCGGCTTTTTGGGTCCAGGTGTCTGATGCAGGATCGTATTCCCACCAGTCTTTGTAAGAAATGTCTTGTCCGGTGCCATTGACATGTCCAAGCCCCATATAACCACGATGTGAGGTGGCACAACCAGTGCCGCGGTGTCGACCTACTGCACCCAAACTCGCCTTTTGAATCCAGAATTGCCCAAATAATTGAGCTGTAAGCGCCAAATAGCAAATCAACATAAAACTTCTCATAACTTTTGCCATTTTTGAACCTGACCAGAAGATAATTTCTTGAGCAAGTAAACCCCAGCTTCTAAATGATTCATCTCGAAAATAGATCCGCTTTCGGTGTCAACCTGTTGGAGCAATTGTCCACTCATATTATATAATTGATACGCTCCCGTATTTGGTGTGAGGTGTAAAGTTCCTTGACTCGGATTCGGATAAGCATTGAAAGATACTGTTTCGGCGTCCTCAAGCCCGACATAACTAGCATTGATCTGCAAAGTGTAATCGCCACTTAATGCCCCCCAACCTTCTACAATAATGTGCAGTGGTCCAAGTGCTGTTGCATCAAAGGATAGCGCAGATTGTGGTGCGCAGTCATCAGCATCGTCGTTATAAGCAACGACGTCTCCATTCATGTCAACAACACTTAAAAAAGTGTCAAAATTGGCACCACACAAAGAAACCTGTACCTCAGCAAGTAAAGGATTCGGTTCAAAATAATAATAGATATCTGGCGAAGGATAGACGTAATTCTGATTCGAGTAGCACACCTCAGTAGAACGCGTATCTGTATAAGGTAAAGCACCTACAACGATCGCATCATTTTGGTCGTCGCCCGGGTAACCCGTGCAGTCGAGGCCATTTGTTAAGGTAATGCCAAAATCGGTGACAGAGCCCCATGTGAAAGTGCCGCAGGGATTGAGTGGAATTGTACCTTGTTCTCTTTGCATCACGCGCAATCTGGTAATGCCGTTAACTGCATTTGGCGGAACTATAAACGACCAAATTTGCACCGGAGCTGGCGGCGTGCCTGCCCAAGTGCCGAGGCTTTCATAAGGATCAAAGTTTCCGTTCTGATCAAAATCGATCCAGGCTTCTCCTGCACCGGCATAATTGCCGCTGCATGTTCCAAATTTTACCGAAATTGTGTAGGTTCCGCCTGCATTCAGCGAAACATTTACACTTTGTGAGAGGTCATGCAAGCCAATAACGCCAGGGCAACCGACATAATTAATAGTACCCACCGCACCGCTGAGAACGACGCTTTCAACGTTAGAATCTACGGTGCTCGTTGGACCAACAGTGGTACAATATTGTGCAAAAATTGGAATATAAAAAAAGAAAAAAAGCAGTAAGTAACTGTGTTTCATCAGCTAGTAGTTTGACGAAAGGTAAGAAAAAAAAGCCACTTAACAATAGCTTAACACCATCGTGTCTACTTGTTGTTCCAGTTGGTCATGGCCATTGGAAGGCCATCAAAGACGAAACTTTTAGCTGCTGCAGCAGCGGTTTGTAAGCGCTCGGGTAAAGCTAGTTTTTCTTCGGACTTCCATTCTCCCAAAACGTAATCTGCTTGGCGCCCCTTTGTGAAGTCTGAGCCAACACCAAAGCGCAAACGTGCGTATTCTTGCGTTTTGAGGAGTGCTTGGATGTCTTTAAGGCCATTGTGGCCGCCATCGCTGCCCTTGCCTTTCATGCGCAAAGTACCAAATGGCAAAGCGATGTCGTCGGTAATGACCAATAAATTTTGAATGGGAATTTTTTCGGTTTGCAACCAATAGTTGACTGCTTTTCCCGATAAATTCATGAAGGTAATGGGCTTGATTAAAATGAGCTGCCGACCTTTATATTTAGCCTCAGTTCGAAATGCTGCTTTATCTAATGAAAAAGAGACGCCCAAGTCTGATGCTAGTTCATCTAAAACCTTAAAACCAATATTATGGCGGGTTTCAAGATATTCAGAACCAGGGTTTCCTAAGCCAACAATTAGGTATTTCATTCTACCAATTTGGACAAGAATTACACTTATCAGCTTGCTTGAGATAGAACAGCGCGCCTACAACGATATCGCGCTGGCCATACAAGAACGCTTGTTTGGCGTGGGAGTCGTAGTCATTTGGGCGTGTTTTGACGCGATATTGACCCATAAAGCCGGCCTGAACATTTGCTGCCACGAATAGGTGCTTAAAGAACTCGGCACGCAAACCAAAATGTCCGGAGGCACCAATACCAGATAATGAAACGGTTTCCATTGATTTTTCACCTGCAAAAGTAAAATCGTTGTAAGAAAGGATTGGTCCGGCACCAACGCCCATCATGGTGGTGAGCGCAAAGTTTCCTTTCTCGGTTTGGTAGACCTTGAATACGTTGGTCAGCTGCACATTAATGTAGTTGAGTCCATTTGTATTTTCGTAATGAAAGGAATTTTCATTGGTGACTACGGAATCTCCGCTGTAGGTACCTGACCACCCGGTTGCTTGGTCTATACCTGGGCTAATTGTGCCACTTAAATAATAGGTAGGGCCGTGTTTCATGACGTACTTCATGTGTTCGTAACCCAATGAAACTGCCCAATTACGCTTGAAATTGTAACCGACGCGTACATCGAACTGCGGCACGGTAAAAGTGTTGATGTTGACATATTCGTTGAGGTCTGTAGATGGTCGGTCTACAGCTTCAACGCCTTTGAGTTTGAAGTCATAGCCAGGCCCAATAAAACGGATGGAACTTGGCGTGTAAATGCTGCGGTTATAGCCCCAATAAAAGAAAAGAGTGCCGGGCCCAGTTGATTTTTTTTGTGCTGTAAATTGAGCTTGTGCCTGTGTTCCGAGAAGGGAAAGCAACAGCAAGAAAATGACCTTTTTCATCGCGAAATAATTTTAACCCACTCCTTTTGCGTAAGAACTCGTTCCAAACGGTAATGGATGGTTTTGTTACGATTATACCAAGCTACTAAGCCATAGCCTTTGGCAAAAACACTGATTTGTTGGCCTAGAACTTCTTTCTCTGCTCTGGTAAAAGGGTTCAGAACAGTTCTTCTGATTTTGTCTTGAAAAAACAGCGCTTCTGCCTTTGTTTTTGCTAAAAATACTGTTTGTTTTCGAGTTTGAAACTTTCTAAAAACCTCGTGTAAAAGAACGGTGGAGTCTACCACGCCGCTGAACTTAGAGGCAAACCAGGTTTCTTTTTGTAGGTCGAAAGGGAAGAGCTGATTTTTGTAGAGCACGGTTTTTTCTTTGCTTTGAACCCGGTTGACCACCATATGATCCTGAACTACTAAAGAGTCAATATTGTAATTGATGGCTTCGCGCAAGCGACCATCAGGTGCGTATACTTCCACAATAAGGTGCGGACCAAAAGCGTCTTCTACGGTGTAAATACGGTGAAACTCTTCATTTAAACCATTGGCGATATCGCGGTAATGGTAAATCTTTGGAACGGTGTCAAGCGGATAAAAGTAGGCTGCATTTGGGTTTTTACTCGTGTAAGTAAAGTTTTCATCAGAAAAATACCCCTTGACATACCACCCCGTAAGGGTAGCGCCGAGCACTAACAAGCCGAAGAAAACCCATTTTTTCATTTTGACATTTTTAGGAAAGCAATTTCTTGTTCGGTGAGGTGACGGTAATAACCGCGTGGTAAATCTTTTTTAGTAAGGCCCGCATAAACAACGCGGTCGAGTTTGATGACTTCGTAGCCGAGTGCTTCTACCATGCGGCGCACCACTTGGTTTTTGCCAGAGCGGATTTCTACACCAATTTCGTTGCTGCCGCCGCCTTCTACAAAACTTGCAGCTTCGGCTTTCATGCGGCCATCGTCGAGGTCGAGGCCTCGGGTCATTTTTTCGAGGTCTTCTTTGGCCACTGACTTATTGGTTTCGATGTGGTACAGTTTGCGGGCGTGGTATCGCGGATGCAAAAGTTTTTTCATCATGTCGCCATCGTTGGTAAAGAGCATGAGGCCGGTGGTGTCGCGTTCCATACGCCCCACAGGGAAAATTTGCTCACGACAAGCTTTACTCACGAGGGTCATGACTGTTTTGCGGCCGCGGGGATCGTCTAGTGTAGTAATATAGCCTTTGGGTTTATTGAGCAAAACATAACGTTTGGTGCCGGTTGTGATGGTTTCGCCATCGTATTGAACGACATCGCCTGGCTTCACTTTATAGCCCATTTCGGTGACGATTACGCCGTTGATAGAAACTACACCTGTATCAATGAGGACATCGGCCTCGCGACGCGAACATATGCCTGCATTCGATAAAAACTTATTGAGTCGGATGGCATCTTCGCGGAAACTTGGAAGCGGATCGCCCTTTTTGACTTTAATTTTGTAATCGATGTATTTGCGCTTGTCACGGGCACTTACCTTTGGCGCATCTTTGGCGCCTGCTGTTTTAGGTTTTGCACCTGTTTTCTTTGGTTGTCTCATTTGACCACAAAGATACGTAAAAAGCAAATGCTTTATTGACGTTCGTCAAGCAGTTGCGCTATATGTGCTTGAAGCAGACTCACTTCTTTTGGATTGGTGCCATCGTAATAGCCCCGAATGCGCATTTGGCGATCGATCAGTACAAAGTTGTTGGTGTGAATAAAATCGCTGCCGGCATCGCCAAGGTTTTGCGCCTCTGCGGGCTTCAACACAAAGAAGGAGCGCCTAGCCAGGCTATACAAATCAGCTTTTTTACCCGTTAAAAAATGCCACTGGCCAGCCTTCGCCTGATGTGCTAAGGCATAACGCTTCATTTGAGCAACAGTATCGATGTCGGGATCAACGGTAAAACTAAAAATACGGAGGTCGTTTTGCTTTGCGAATTTTCTTTGAATGCGTTGCATTTGCGAATTCATGATAGGGCAAATGCTCTTACAAGAAGTAAAAAAGTACTCCACCACACTCACCTTTCCTTTCATGTCGGCGTCGGTAATCCAAGTTCCATCTTGATTTTCAAAACGAAAAGTGCCGACCTTATGACCCCTGCCTATTCGGAGCATTTCAGGATCGACCATCTCTTGCTGGACATCGATAGGATTGATAACGGGCAGTGGCTTGGTTTTGCTCTTATCACTTAAGAAATAGTAGCCAATGGGCACTACCATTAAAAAAAGTAGGACTACAAATAGAATGCGTTTCATGCAGCAAAGTTAGGCATTCATTAAACTTAAAACCTTGACTTTTATCAGTTCTTGGCGTTTGTCGAGCGAACCCGACAAAATGGTAAAACTTCGTCCATTTTTCTGAAGTGCAGAGAGGTAAAACTCAAATAATTGCTGACGATCATCAGGGTTTTCCCTGAGCGGATCGGGCTCCCAAGGGATATCTGGCGCGCACAAAAAATAATGGTCAAAGTGCTGCTCCTTCAAAAGTTGGCTGATTACAGGGCTGACCTCTGCATATTTCACTTGCGACCAAACCTGAAAAACATGCATTTCGGTATCAGCTACAAAACCCTTTTTGGGCCAAAGCGCTACCTGTTTTTGTGCCATGACATCCAAATCTTCTTGGATATAACTTGACTGATGGGCTAAATAGATTCTTGCAAACTCATCAATATAGGTTAAAGAAAATTCCTGCGCACACCAGGTAGCCATGGTCGTTTTACCACTAGACTCAGGTCCGGTAAAGGCTATACGGAGAGCTGCTTTTTCCATTTTTTGAGTCCGTTGATCGCTAAAAAGAGATAGGCCAAATACAGTACCGACGAAGACCACCAATGCTCATATGCAAACCAAATGGTGCCCACAACATTGACGACAATCCAAATATGCCAATTTTCAAGGATTTTTCTAGTTGTCAACCAAGTGGCTGTAAGGGAAAAAACAAAGAATTGAGCGTCTAAAAAAGAACGCCAATTTGGAAGGCTTGTGAATGAAAAATGACCATGTACATCATCTTTTGTGAACCATTGAACGATAAAAAACATAAGGCCCAACATCAAAGACCCTAAAATCCATAGCCAAATCGATTTGCCTAGGGTGCGGATGGGTAGTTCATCAGATTTTGACCAATTGAAGAGTCCATAAAAACCTAAAATAATATAAGTAATTTGTTGACTGAAAAGCCCCCAAGTTTGGACGCGATAGAAAAATACGGCGTAGAAACTTGCACTCGCTATTCCGAAAATCCAACCGCTCGACCTATTCGTTGCAATAAGATAAACGTAGATAAAACCTAGTACGGCAGCGAGCAATTCAATAAGCGGACTCAAGAAATCAAAGCCTACCATATCAACGGATCACGAGGACTTTAGCAACTTTGCGGTCACCACCTTGGTAATTGTTGGCAGTCCAGAAGAAATAGACCCCAGTTGGGACTTTCTCGCCATTGAGGTTTTGCCCGTTCCAAGTTGCTGTGCCACCGTTTGATTGCATTTTGTAAATCAGGTTACCACCAGCATCGGTGATTTTTACATCTGAATTATAGCGAATGCCTTGGATGGTAATAGGGCCAAAATAATCGGGCTTCACGGGATTCGGGAAAACACTCAGGGTTTCATAAGTAGGGTCTTCGTAAGTGGCGTCGATGCGAAAAGAAATCAAGCCCTTGTCTGTAATGATATAGAGCTCTCCCGTGCTTTGGTTGATTTCGATGTCGTAGATGGTATTTGAAATCAAGGGTGAGTTGTCTTCGTTATATTGAGCAATAATTTCGGTGCCGTCGGGTGATAGCAAAATAAGGCCTGCATTGGCAGTAGACATCCATTTGCGGTTGCCGCCATCTACTTCGATATCGGTGATGCTAGCTTCGCCCAGGACAATTTCAAAGTTGCCTTCAAAGGGTATTTTGATTCGCTGCGCATCAAAATTTCCGGAGCCAGCAGAAAAGGCACCATTTGCGTTGTAGAGCACCGCAAAACCTGCGTCTGTACCAATCCAGAGCTCGCCATCGAAATCGGCTGCTAAGGCAGTAATTTTGTTGGAGGGAAGGTTGCCCATTAGTTCGCCAGCGGTGAGCTGTATGGTTTGGTCATCACTTGGGTCATTGAGCGTGCCTTGGTGCTGCAATCCGACAAGGCCATTTGCATAGGTGCCCAACCAAATGTTATCTTGAAAGTCAATTTCTATTTTGGTTGTCAATTTGTTTGAGGCGCCTACCCCGAGGTAGTAACTCGACCAAACGCCATCGGGTTGGCGAACTTTCAAAGGGCGATCAGTATAGCCATTAGCGGCCCATAGGTTGCCTTTTTGATCAAATTGAAGCGCTGAAACCAAAGACCAACCATTGCCAATAGAAACTGGCTGAATTGGCGAGTTGTTTTGATCGAATACCAAGGTGTCGGTCTCGTTAAAGAGCGTTAATGGGGCAAATGAATACGTGCCTGCTGCAATTTCCTTCGGATTTTTAGGATTCACTGCAATTGCAATGAAATCCCATAGCAGATTGTAATCCCAGGAAGTAACGGTTGGTGTATTGTGAAAGCGCCATTGTTGGTCTTCTAGAATATGAATGCCGTTTCGGGTAAAAGCCGGCGCAATTTCTGCCTCTAGACGTCCGGAACCGATCGCCAATACGCCTTCTTGCCAAGCCATGGTATAGACATCTCTGTTGGCGAGCCCTTCAATTACATAACGCTTGCAGGTGTAAGGATTTAGATGCTCTTGAAGGCCCCAAGCTTGGTCGGCACTCCAGTAAGAGGAGCCAAGTTGACAAACACGGGCTGGGTTGATCCAGCGGTCGAGTAAACTTGCAGAATAAGAACTCAGCTGCTGACCATCTGGATCATAAAGCAAAAAACCTCCGTCTAAAGAAACCGCAATTTGGGTCCCGAGGGCTTGAATGCTATTGATTTGATAGCTGAATGGCTCGTTAATGACATTCACTAAAAGATCGTTTTTCAAGCGAAAAATGGAGTCTTGTCCGTAGGTGTCGTTTGCTCTTAGTACCCAGAACTGCTCGTTTACAGAGAGAAGCTCGCGGTATTTGTTTTCGGACTGATACGGAAAGCGAAGATCGCGGTCCCATTGGGAGTAGTCTGGCAAAGCAGGATTGCTGCGCAAACCTTTGAGCATTTGACTTGGAGTGAGGGCAAAAATTGAGTCGGAAGAGATTTCGACGTCTAGAATTGGCTCAAGGCTATTAGTGGGGTAGTAAGTATCTTTGATTTCTTCTTTTGCAACGTCAATCAAGACAATAGAAAAGTCGTTTGCCGCATAGATATAAGCGCCGTTTCGCACAAATTTGTTGATGCGCTTTGAGTTGGTAATTTGAGCCAACTTGATGGCAGGTAAGTTAGTGATTTTACCCGCTTGCCATTTGTCAATGTTGCCATTAGTGTAGCCGATATAAACAGCGTTATCCAGTGCATCAAAATACAAACAAGAAATTTCGATGTCTGACAAGCCATTTAATGCGGTTTTGAGTGCCCCTTCTTCTGTGGTTGGATTATAGATGTATAAACCATTTTCTAAAGCAGTAAAAATACGTTCGCCATCGGTCGTGATGTCTATGGCTTTGGAACTGGCCACATGGTATTTCCATGTGCCCATTGGTATTTGAGCTTTTGCAATTTGGGCAAATATCAAGAATAAGAGGAGAAAGAAACAGTTATTCTTCATGACTTGCCGTTGAGGATAGGGTATTGGATTTGATAATGTATGTTGGGCGTTGCTTGCTCTGCACAAAAAGCTTGCCTAAGTAAATGCCTACAATGCCAATAAGAATCATTTGTATGCCGCCGATAAACAGTACTGACGCAATAAGGCTGGTCCAGCCGGTAATGGCAGCATCGGTAAAAACAGCGATGTAAATGGCATAGCATCCATAAACAAACGCAAGAAAAGCAAAAAAGAGGCCTAAATAAATAGAAAAATAGAGGGGTTTGGCACTTGAAGATGTAATGCCATTAATGGCAAAATGAAACATTTTTCCGAGAGAATACTTGCTTTGTCCGCTATAGCGGACCGCGGGTTCGTAGTCTAGTGCAACCTGCTTGAAACCAAGCGTAGGTATGAGTCCTCGTAAAAATAAATGCGATTCTTTGAAAGTTTTGATGGCGTCAACCACCTTTCGGTCTAACAAACGAAAATCGGCTGTTCCTTCTTCTATTGGCACTTCTGAAAGCCGATTAGCCAACCAATAAAATGCTTTGGCACTGAGCTTCTTGAACAAGCCCACATTTTGTTTGTCGTTTCGGCGGGTATATACAACCTCAGCGCCTTGACGCCAAAGTTGGACCATATCAGCAATTAATGCCGGCGGGTGTTGGAGGTCTGCGTCTAGACTAATAACCGCGGCGCCCCTAGCGTGGTCGAGCCCAGCCTTGAGGGCATGCTGGTGGCCATAATTGCGGCTAAACTGCAAATAATGAACGTTGGTGTCTTGTGCGCGTAGAGCTTCAATGCGTGGTAAAGATTGATCTGAACTTCCGTCGTCAATAAAAATGACTTCGTAAGTCGAGATTTGAAGTTGCTGAAGGACAAGAAGGATTTCGCTGTACAAACGTTGCACATTGCCTTCCTCATTGAAGGTTGGAATGACAAGTGAAAGTTCTATTTGGCCTGAGCTACTCATGTACAGCGAAATTAATGAATAATCTGTTCTTTTCAGTAGGGTTTACCCCCGAGTTCCGCTTAAATCGCTCGCCTTTCCTTATATTTGCGTAAATTCTGTGAAATGTCCGCAAATGAACGTATCTCTACAGACAACGCTCCCAAACCAGTAGGTCTGTATCCACACGCACGTCGTGTTGGCAATTTGTTATTTTTATCTGGTGTTGGTCCGCGCGTCGCTGGCTCAGACGCCAATGACTCGTCGGTACCTGGCTTGAAGCTAGACCACAACGGCAACTTCATCACCTTTGACTTCGAAGCGCAGTGCCGCAGTGTTTTTGAAAACGTGCGCATTATTCTCGAAGCTTCGGGTTCTTCTTGGGATCAACTCATTGATGTCACCGTTTTCTTAGTGAACATGAAACGTGATTTCCATACTTACAATAAATTGTACGCCGAATACTTCAAGGACAACTTACCTTGCCGCACAACGGTAGAAATTTCATCACTACCTACCCCAATTGCCATCGAACTCAAATGTATAGCCACCATTGAATCTTAACTTATGACTGCATTTATTATCCGTATCGCACTCGCACTTGTTGCCACTTTCTTCAATGTCTACCTCTTCATTTCCGGACACTGGGGTTGGGGTATCTTTTTTATCTTCATTACCGCCCTGATCATCCTATCCTTTTTCCGCAATGAAAACATGATACTTGCGCTCAATCAAATGCGCGTGGGCAACCAAGACAAAGCCAAAGCATATATCAACAAGATTTCACACCCGCATTTATTGCCTAAAAAACAACATGCTTATGTGTTGTACCTAAAAGCAGTGCTTGGCGCCCAAGAACTTGGTTTTGCTGCTTCTGAACAACTGCTGCGCAAAGCGCTTTCGTTAGGCTTGCGCACCAACGAAGACAACGCCGTAGCACGCATGCACCTCGCGGGTATCAGCGCGCAAACAGGGCGCCGCCAAGAAGCCTTAACACTCCTTTCTGAAGCAAAAAAACACGACAAAAACGGCATGCTCAAGGATCAAATCAAAATGCTCCAACAACAACTTCAAATGGCACCTTCTAAAAATCAAATGCGCATGGCGCAAATGACAGGCGGCCGCAAGAAAACTCCAAAAATGCGTTAATATGTCTCAAACACCCCGCGCCATTGCACCTTCTTGGCCAGATTACCAATTACTCGATGCCGGAGGTGGAAAGAAACTAGAACGCTGGGGTAAAGTCATCACGATACGGCCAGACGTTCAGGCGTATTTTCACAGCGGAAAACCATTTACAGAATGGAAAACCATGGCTCATTGGGAATACACTGAAGTACCCGGCAAAACCGGTCGCTGGAAAGCACTTAAAGCCGACGCGCCTACCGAATGGCAAATTTCCTACGGCAGACTCAAATTTGTGTTGGGCACCTCCACCTTCAAACACGTAGGGCTCTTCCCCGAACAAGCCATCAACTGGGCACACATCGACAAACATGTAGGTTCCGACGACAAATTTCTCAATTTATTTGCCTACACCGGTGCAGCGAGCTGCATGGCAAGGCTCAAAGGAGCTGACACCTTTCATGTCGACTCCTCAAAATCAATTCTGAACTGGGCGCGCCAAAACATGGATGCCAGCCGCCTACTCAATATTCACTGGGTACTAGAAGACGCGCTCAAATTTGCGGAAAGAGAAGCGCGCCGGGGCAATCAGTATAACTATATTTTAATGGATCCGCCAGCCTGGGGTAATGGCGTCAAAGGTGAAAAGTGGAAACTCGAAGACAAAATTGACCAGCTTTTTGCAGCCTGTGCGCAAATTCTAAGTCCAAATGGCCGCCTGACCCTCAATACCTACTCGCCGTCCATCGAAACAAGCCTCCTGACGGAGTTAGCCGAGATGTACTTCCCAACACGCAAAGCTACACACGAAGAGCTCTACCTAGAGTCTACGACCGAAAAGACCTTGTATTGCGGTGAATTACTCCGTTTAGAGTAAATCATTGGCCAAATTAGCCAATTCTGAGCGCTCGCCTTTCTCTAACCGAACATGCGCAAAGAGCGGCTGTCCTTTCAAGCGGTCAATCAAATAAGCCAAGCCATTACTGTTTTCATCCAGATATGGGGTGTCTATCTGATGTACATCGCCTGTAAATACAATCTTTGTGTTTTCTCCTGCACGCGTAATGATGGTTTTGACCTCATGTGGTGTTAGGTTTTGCGCTTCATCAATGATAAACATAATGTTGCTCAAGCTGCGTCCGCGTATAAAAGCCAAGGGTGTAATGACAATCCGTTTGGTTTGTTCCATTTCGAGAATGGCCTTGTATTTCTTTTCATTCTCGCCAAATTGTGACTTTATGAACTTCAGGTTATCCCAAAGCGGTTCCATGTAAGGGCCAATTTTGTCGTCGGCATCACCCGGTAAAAAACCTATTTCTTTGTTAGAAAGCGGTACCAACGGGCGCGCTAAAATAACCTGATTGAATTTCTTGTTTTGTTCTAAAGCTGACGCTAGGGCCAATAAAGTTTTACCTGTCCCTGCTACCCCTTGCATGGCCACTAATTTCACATCCGGATTCAAAAGTGCGTGAAAAGCAAAGGCTTGCTCAGCGTTTTTAGGTTTGATACCATAGACAAATTCCTTTTCGATGCGCTCAATTTGGTCTAAATGATGGTTGTAAAATGCCAAAGATGACGTTTTGCCATTTTTTAAAATATAATAACCATTGGTTTCTTTTCTGTCACCTAGTAGTCCATTTTCTTCGATAGAGCCCCGCGTAAAAATTTCGCGAATCACTTCTGAATCAATGCCCTCTACGCCGTATTTGCCTGCAGTTTGAATTTCTGTTGCGTCTACTTTACCGGTTTGGTAGTCTTCTGCAACAACACCTAATGCTTTGGCTTTGATACGTAGGTTGATATCCTTGGTGACCAAAATAACGGTTCGTTTATGCTCGAGTTCCATTAGGCTGAGCGCTGCATTGATGATTTTGTGGTCATTCTTACCAATGGCGTAAACCTTTTCAGCATTTAGGCCGGAAGGCTGCTCGTCCATGGCTACTTTGAACTTACCAAGGCCCTTACCCAAGGATATCCACTCCTGAAGCGAGCCACTTCCGGATAATTTATCAATAAAACGAATGACTTCTCTCGCAGAAAAATTCTTGGTGTCGTTTCCAATTTTAAACTTATCGAGCTCTTCTAGAACCGTAATTGGAATGGCTACAAAATGTTCTTTGAAATTGACAATTGCATCGAAGTCGTGCAGTAGTACAGAGGTGTCTAGCACGAAGATTTTTTCCTTTTTTCTCATCTGCGAGTTTTTTTTGAATTTACTTATTTTTCATTTTGAAAAACAAGTTGCAGTGAAAATAAGTACCTAATGTGAAATGAATGTTAGCGCTTCTTAAAGAACGACTTAAAGACGCTATCCAGCGAAGTATATTTGAAGGAAAAGCCTGCTTGCTTGAGCTTTTGATTGCTAGCGCGTAGGTCTGACAAGACCAAAACAGCGCGTTCGCCCAAAATTAGACGCAACATAAACGCTGGAATATTCGGCAAAAGCAAAGGGCGCTTAAGCCATTTGGCAAGACGCTTGGTCATTTCGTTGTTGGTGTCGTTGTTGCCAAGTGCATTAAAAGTTCCTTCTAATTTGTTGTCTAAAGCAAAAAGCATGAGTCTGCAGAGGTCATCGATGTGTATCCAGGGATTGGTTTGCTCGCCAGTGCCAATTGGCGACCCTAAGCCCAGCGATATGGGAAGTTTCATTAACTGTAAGGAACCGCCATGACGAGAAAGCACCATAGAAATACGCAACACAGACCCTGTTACTTGCTTGAGAACGAGCTGATGCGCTGCCTCCCACTCCTTGACAACTGTTGCTAAAAAATCGCTGCCGTAGACATCATCTTCAGTAAAAACTTTTCCTGGCAAATTCTCGTAGCAATTGACCCCTGACGCACCAATATAGTATTTGAGATTGGGCATTTGTGGAATCATGGAGGCTAAAAAATGCGTGCTTTGCACACGAGACGATAAAATTTGAGCCTTGCGTTTGGATGTCCAGCGCTTTGAGCCGATATTTTCGCCAACCAGATTGACCAAAACATCGATTTTGGCGAGTTTACTTGTATTCATTTTTTCAGCTTGCGGGTCCCAAAAAATGTGACCTTGCTTGCGGGCATTTCTGGTGAGTTTATAAACGCGAAAACCGCGGTCTTTGAAATGACGCGTTAGGTGGCCACCAATTAACCCAGAGCCACCTGCTATAAGCACCGTTGGCATATCGTCTCTTACTGTGGACATGCGCTTATTAATTTTTGTAAGGCTTCTGGGGTGCTTTCTTGTAACGATTTACATAATTTATCTTTTTTTGCTAAGGCCGTTTTGAGCAAAAGGGAATCGTTATGTGTGGCACCAGAAGACCAAATCTTGGATGAGAGGCGATTCACTTTTTGAGCTTGTTGTAAACAACCACATTGTGCTTGATCTGCTTGTGAGCAAGCCCCGAACAACATTAGGATGGCCAAAAAAGAAATAGTTATTTTTATCGTATTCATTACAGAACAAATTTAAAATAATCTCGTAGAAACGCGCATGCGCATCCTGACAACTTTTATTTTTATTTTTTCACTTTGGACATTCAGCCTGTCTCAGAATTGTCAAAGCACATTCAAACCCAAAAAAGAACTCGCCGCACAAACATTTTTGTGCCCCGATGCCATGCAAGCTGATTTAGCTCAATTGCACAAGCATATCTTAGAAACGCACCCGAATCCCACCTATTATGGCAATATAGACGACCTAAGTGTAGCCTATAAGGCTGCCCAATTGAAAATCCAAAACCCCTTAACAGTTTTCGACTTCATTATTGTGGTCAATACATACCTCTACGCGCTCAAAGATTCCCACACAGGTATCAACCCTAAACAATTTCTATATAATGTCAATGGCAAAAGAAAAGTCCTGCCTTTTTTTGTAGAAAATATTGACGATAAATTCTACATCAGTTCGGCCTATCATTCAGCATTTATTATGGGTGCTGAGCTCCTGCAAATTGATACTTTTAAAATTGAGCAACTCTATCAATATGCACTTGACTTAAGTTTAGCGGAGGGTAATTCAACTTCAGCCAAGAAAGAAGTTGCTTGCGAATACATTGGAATTGTATACAACCTTTTGTCAATGTCTTTTAAAAAACCCAAAAGTGCAATAGTAAAAATGGTAAGTCCTAATGGTGACACACTCCTTACCAACATAGACTTCAGTGCATCTTGGCGATATTTCCTTGCGGGACTGTTCTCGGAGCAAGAAGATGAAGTGCACTACTCTTTTGATGAAAAAAACAACGGAATACTTGTTGTTGAATCATTTCAACCCCTTTCTTTAGCTGTTTTCAAAAGAAAGATTGATGCCTTTTTTGAGGAGGTGCAAGCAAAAAATTGCACCTCAGTTTATATTGACTTGCGCAATAATTTGGGCGGATTGTTACGAGCAGAAGAATACCTGTTTAGCTACATCAATACCAAACAAACTGCCATCAAGACCAATTACCTCTACAAACGCAGCGATTACGACCGCTTTGCACAACTGAGCCCAGTGCAACAAATGCAGTTTGAAAACCGAGCTAAAAGTGTTTATCCAAATGGGCTGATCTCCAAAGAATATGATTTTTACAAATTACCGAAAGGTGCCACGTATACGATTCTCTACGACTACATCCCGGAAAACAACCGTAATTATGTCTATATGGGTGACTGCCACCTGGTACTCAATGGCAATTCTATGTCAGCATCTGTTTTATTTGCGGCGTGGTTTAAACATATTGACCGAGGTTCGATATTAGGATCTGCCTGCATGGGCGGTATGGGCGGCACCTTTGGAAACCCCGCGATTATATCACTCAGCAATTCCAAAATTGATGTCATGGTAGCCACGCTTAAATTTACGCCACTGCATATACGCGAACGCACATTGGCAGCCATAGCGCCAGACATCACTATAAAAGCCACCAGAGAGGATTTAATGGAGCAGCGGGACCCTTTTTTAGAGTTCCTAAAGACCTACCAAAAGTAATATCCTGCCCAAACCAAAAGATAACGGAGTAGTTTGCCCACCCCCATCAATAAAAATGTGGGGAGCCAAGGCGCTTTGAAAAACCCGAGCGCGATGCCAATTATATCTCCAATTACGGGCAACCAACAAAGCAATGCCATAGTACTGCCATAGCGCTGTATGCGCAAATGCCAACGGTTAATTGCCTCTGGTCTTGCGCCAACTTTTAGAAGCCAATTGGGATTGCCTAGGTAGCCAATTCCATAATTCAACCAGGCCCCCATTGTGTTGCCCATGGTAGCTACGGCAACGCAAGTCCAGGGTTCATACCCCAAATAAAGCATGGTGGTCAGGAATATTTCAGAGGCAACTGGTAAAATAGTTGCAGCTAAAAAACTAGCCAAGAATAAACCTATGTATCCGTATTCAAAACTCATAAGGCAAAAAAAAAGCCGGTTGCCCGGCTTTTCATATTTGGAGTGAAAACTTAACGTTTTACAAATTTCTTTGTAGTGGCATGGCCATTAGAAGTGATGCTCACGGTATAAATACCTGCAGACCATTGCTCTGCAGCAAGTGTAATTTCTTGTGCGCCTGCTGTTAGTTGCTTGTAGTTATTTGATTGCATGATTTTTCCTGCAACGTCAGTTACAACTACATCTACATCTGTTGAGTTTTGTAAATCAAAACGCAATGTAGCGTTTGCAGTAGTTGGGTTTGGCATAACGACTGCCTGTGAAATTTCAGTTTGCTCAGCAACATTTAAGATTGGATCGAAATTCATGCGAACCATAGGTGTATTGGTAGTGTAGTACCAAGTGTTGTCAGCCATGTCTAAGAAGAATGAAGTTTGTGGGTCAGACTTCCCTGCGTTTGAAACGCGCAATCCAGCACCGTATGAACCGATTACAGCCAAATAGGTTGTTCCGGCAACTACATCTACATAAGGCGCAAGCTCCATCACTAAATTGGTGCCTAAGTTGGCAGCAACTAATGTGAGTGGTGCTGATTCAGATTCAAACAAGAAGTCGCCTGTTGTGGCATCTATAGAATACAACTTAACGAAGATTTCTGTACCTACAGTAGCACCAGAGGCACCACTCGGCATGCGAACGTTAATTGCTTTAAGCGTAGCATCTTGGAAAATATCGAATAAGTTACCAGCTTCAAAACCATCGGTGCCGTTAGATGTACTTCCGGCTGGTGTACCGTTGTCGCGGGCATAGATGAAATCTGTAACTGTGAAGTCGATGTTAGACATAGTGTTGTTGGCAGGGATGTCGTCGGTGGAGTCAGCGGTAATGCTGCGCGCAATTGAAATAGCACCAGGCGTTGCTGGTGGTGTGTAGAATGTTGTGAGTTCAATTGAAGCTGTATCCAATGAGTTGATGCTTACTGGTGCCGATGAACCTGTCCAAGCACCGCTGTTTGCATTGATGTTGAGTTTAACGTTGTTTTGGGTGTTGACACCACCGTTAAATACGTCTGCAGCAAAACCGATTTCAGTTACTTGCTCATTAGGAATTTGGTAGTAAGGCAAGCCTACAGAACCCCAGAAAGAAGAAGTTACTGAAAGGTCATTGGTTGGGTTGGTAACGATTTTTACATCGTCGATATACCAACCGTAGGTGATCCAAACATTTGGGTTAGATGCTGAACCTGGGAAGTTGGTGGTCCAAGAAAAACGCACCCAAATTGGGCTTGGGTTGGCAGTTAAAAAAGTAGCTAAATTGATGATTTTGGTATCTGGGTTAGCATATGCTGAACCACCTGCGGCAGAAAGTACAGGTTTGTCGAGGTTACTGCCCACAGTTACCCATGTAGTGCCGTTAGTAGAAATTTGAATTTCTTGGAGGTCGTTGAAACGCGCACCGTATTGTTGAAATTGCAAAGAAACTTGGTTGTTTCCACCTAAAGTTGCAATATCAATTGGTTGAGCTGTGGTGAGTGTATAGGTTACATCGAGGGCTTGAGTAGCTGCTTGCGCGTCACCATTCACTAACTCAGCGTAGTTGCCACCAGAAGTAGAAGTGATGCCATTGTTTGACCACCAACCGTCATTGGTTGCGTTGATATTCCATCCGAACTCTATGCCACTTTGACCAGAGTTGTCGATTGTCCAGTTGGCAGGGTTTGAGAAATCGTCTGACCAGAGGGTCACGCCTAAGATTTTGTCAGATGTAATTGCCTGTGCGCCATCTTTGGGGGCCTTAACAAGCTCTTGGAAGGTTTGAACGCGCGGTGCTTTCTGAGCGTAAGCTACAGTTGCAAGTGCACTTACAAAAAGTAAAAGTTTTTTCATTTTCGAGTATTTAGGTAATAAAGATAGTGAATTCTAAGCGTCCTTCAAAAAAGGCAAGCTTTTTCTGCCTTCAATTAATGAATTTGCCGCTAAGTGAACAACGTATAAACATTCTTGTTCGTGGGGGGCTAATAAATAATTACCCAGCATATCAATTGTTTGGCTATGGCCATTGTAAACTAAATCATTGCCATCTGTTCCCACTCGATTGCATGCGACAACATAACACTGATTCTCAATAGCCCTAGCTTTGAGCAGTGCATCCCAATGTGCAATGCGTTTCGCTGGCCAATTCGCAACATTTAACAAAAGGTCATAAGCCGCAGCACCAAATTCATCTAACCTGTTGCGCACGAGCTCTGGAAAACGCAAATCATAACATATCTGGAGATTGATTTTCCAATTTTTGTAGCAAACAATGGTTTCACTTTTACCAGCTACGAAATATTGGTCTTCGCCACCCAGTCCAAATGCTTTTTGTTTATCGTAGCAAGTTACTTCTCCATTGGGCGCAATAAATACCCCGCGGTTGTAAAAAGCATCTTGATCCTTGACCATTAATGACGTGTAAATCGCCATTGCTCGCTGTTGTGCGAGCTGCTTCAAAAAATGTATGCCTTCAGCGTCTGACCAGTTGTCTGCAAGTTCTATGTTCATAGAAAACCCTGTGTGGAACATTTCTGGAAGTAAGAGCAGGTCAATCTGTGGCTTTGCTGCTAGTAAAGTAACAATGCGCTCCAAATTGGCTGTTTTATCTTGCCAAATTTGATCAAATTGCAATATGCCAACACTTAAATCTTGCATAACTTTTCGATTGCTGCTTGTAAGGTAGCGTCAGTTTTTGCGTAACAAAATCTGATCAAGTGGCGGTCTTCACCATTGGCATTAAAAACGGATAACGGAATAGCTGCAACTCCAAATTCCTTGGCTAAGCGGATGCAGAAGTCGGTATCGGGCTCAGTTGAAATATTGGCAAAAGATGCCACCTGAAAGTAACTTCCTTGTGAAGGCAGTAATTCAAAACGGCTATTGGCCATGCCCAACCTGAAAAGATCTCGCTTCTCGCGATAAAACGTACTCAAACTAGCTACATCTACCCTTTCCAAATATAACGCTAGCGCATGTTGGGCAACGCTGTTTACTGAAAAAACCAAAAACTGATGCACTTTATGAATTTCTTTCATGAGTTCAGAAGGGCAAATGAGGTACCCTAACTTCCAACCTGTGATGTGAAAAGTTTTGCCAAATGAAGAGACGATGATGGCACGGTCTCGTAGTTGAGCACGTTGGTGAATGGATTGATGCGAATCTGAATAAGCGATGAACTCGTAGACTTCATCGGAGAGCAAGCGTAAATTTGGATGCTCGCTCATGATTTTTTCTAGAGCGAGAAAGTCGGCTTCATCCCATATGGTGCCACTCGGATTATGCGGGTTATTGATGATCAATAAACGGGTCTTGGTATGGATACTTTGTCCTATTAATTCCCAATCCGGCTTAAAATTGGCTTGCAATGCTAACCTTATTGGCGTTGCTCCACTCAACAAGACTGGCGCTTCATAACAATCGTAACTAGGATCTAAGATAACGACCTCTTCACCAGGATGCACAAGTGCTTGAATTGTGGTAAATATGGCTTGTGTAGCGCCTGCAGTCACTAAGATTTCAGAGACATCAATTGCTCGGTTGTAGTGTGTGGCAACTAAATTTGCAATATGTTCCCTTAAAGAAATTAGACCGGCCATTGGTGCATACTGATGTGCATTAGAATGGGCCGCTTCAATTAGGCAGGCTTGTAAGTCTGAATCAATATCAAAATTTGGAAAACCTTGCGCTAAATTGATTGCACCACATTCTTGCGCCAGAGCAGACATGGTGGTAAAGATGGTTGTTCCTACGTGTGGAAGCTTAGAAGTCAAGCTATTAGTTTTGACTAGAAAGTAGTTTTTTAGCTTGTTCTAGACTGATGCGCGTCTTGTTATTGAACGCAACAACAAAGGCTTCTGGATACCCCGCACTGCGCAATTGAGTTTGCAGTTTAACAGCTTCTTCTAGGGTGCGCAAGCCCGTTCCTAGGCAATATTTGAATTGGCCATCGTGCTCGTATTCATAGACGTCTTCGCGTTTGAATTTTTGAGTTGCTTTCGGGATCTGGAATGCTGAGGACTCTACTTGCACACGGAAATGTACCCCGGAGAGTTCTTCTGTATCTTCTAGATTTTTAAGACGGAAATCAGCTGCTGCGTCATCTTTGATTACAAAATTGACATTGCCTCCTTCGGTTTGCGTACCGCCTTTAGGTGCAACTTTTACAGAACCTGTCGTGATATTCAAAGATTTGATGATGAATTCTGTACGTCGATTCAACTGGTTTTCTTCGTCAGAACATTTTGAGCGGATGCGTCCTTCGCAAGGGCAGTCTACTTTTAAGACTGTTTCGCCATAACCTTTGTAGGTAATGCGTTCTGGATTTGAGATGCGCGCTTTGATGTAGTTGGCGGCATTTGTAGCGCGGCGATTGGATAGGTCTTGGTTGTAAATAGCAGGACCACGACAATCGGTATGTGAACCTAACTCGACTTCAATCTTGGCATGTTTGTTCATGAAGCGAACCACCTTGTCAAGTTCTATGATTGCATCTGGACGTAAATCAGCTTTGTCAAAGTCATAATAAATTGATTTAAGACCAAGCAATGCGGTGATCTCTTGCTCAAGTGATAGGGGCTCAAGGGTAAGATCCACTAAAGAAGCTACCTGGATGCGATTTGAATCCTGAACTACTAAATCAAATGCAATTTCTTTAGAGATGTAACCCTCTTTATCCATTACGATTTTGAGTCGCATTTTTGTTTGCAACGGAATGCTATCAAACATTTGAGTAAGCAAACCTACATCGCTCGTCACGCCTTCAAACAAAACAATTCCGGTTGAGTCATCAATAATGCGAATAGCTACATCGCCAATAGGCTCGCCCGTTTGTGCATCTGTGACTACGTAATCAAGTGGAAGGTCAACAAATTTTTCTTTGAGGTTAAATGCGTAGATGTCGTCTGTCGCACCTGCGGTTCCACGATTTGAAGTAATGTACCCGTTTTTATCGTCAGTAAAGAAAATAGCGAGGTCATCATTCACAGAATTGAACGGAGCTCCTAAGCTATTGATTTCGAAATTTTCCATAACGAAAAGATCGTATCCGCCAACAGATTTATGACCTTGAGAGGTAAAATACAATTTGTTCTTGTAGACAATAGGAAAAATATCATTCTTGTCAGTATTCACAAATCTTACTACCTCTTTCTGACCAAATTTACCTTTGTCAAAAGTACATTTGTAGATATCCATTCCGCCTGTACCTCCTGGCATATCCGAAGAAAAATAAAGTACCTTATTCGCTTCATCATAGAAGGGATGAGTTACATTATATTTATCGTTATTGAAGGGAATTGGTTGAGGCTTCGACCATTCTCCATTTGCATTCTTATTTGAAAAGTAAATCGTTAACTTTTCGTTTTTATCAGAACCGTAATTGTTTGTGAAAAACAATAAATCACCTTTTGCATTGGAGCTAATTGGCCCGTCATAATAACAGGTATTGATCAACATCAGTGATTTAGTCTCTTCAGACATTAGACTTGGGTCGGCTAAATTACAGCCATTTACTTCGTATAAGTCAGAAAATGGTTTTTTCGCAAATTCATCCATATCGATGTCTTCACATGCGTTTTTAGCGGCCGACAAAACAAAGAGTTTATCACCCAACTTACGCGTTGCAAAGTCATCAAAAGGTGTATTGAAACAAGCTGGAGTTAGATTGATATCGTATTGATCGAAGGATTTAGTAACCTGAGACCAAGACGCTACACTTACGAGACTCGTAGCAAAAACAAATAGAAACTGACGAAATACAGTCATTTAAATCAATTGAAAAAACGTGGACCTTGACAACGGCTTGCGTTATTGTTGAACTTGTAACGCAAAGCAATTTCATGGGATTGAATAGACACTGCATTCATGTTGCTTACAGGGTACGTGTAAGAATAACCCAAATAGAACTTGTTATTGAAGTCATAACCTAAGATACCACCGATGGCACTATTCAACTGATAAGACATCCCAAAATCAAATCCAATTTTGTGCGACATGATCATATTCATATCCAAAGTAAGTGGAAGGCCAACCATATGACGACCAACTGCATTTGGACGGAGTGTCCAAACTGGACCTAGCTTGATGTTTCCACCGAGGTAACCTACATAGCCACCGCGTGCATCGACAAACATATCCATATTGCGGTCTTTGAAATAAGTTTCACCAACGCGCGGCTGTGAGAAGCCAACATAGAAATTCTTGTGATATAACAAGAAACCAAAACCTGCATTGAATTGAATCCCTGTAGTCATGTTGCTCAACATGTCTGGGTCCATCGGAACGTTTGTCTCGAGGTCGAGTAGATTCACAGTGGTGTTACTAGCAATTGCTCTTAAACCTACTGACAAACGCCAATCGTTGTTCAATTTCAAATGGTAAGCGCCATTTACTGCAAACTGAGTTGACTTTACAGGACCTAATTCGTCTTGTAATAAAGACAAGCCAAGACCAAAGTTCTTGAGAATGTTGAAATTCCCTGAGAGCGTCATCGTTTTAGGAGCACCACGCAAACCTGTCCATTGTGTATTGGCCAAGGTGGTAATGTCGTTATAAGAATTAGCCCCTGCCTGTGCTGGATTCAGCATAAGCGCATTGAACTGGTTTTGACGATAGTTCGGGTCTTGTGCTTGTGATTGGAAACTCACAAGCACGACGCCCAATGTCAAGATAATGCTATTGATCTTTTTCATATCTAATTGTCTAAGACTTCTTATTGTTTAACGCGGTTGATATACACATAACCATTGAGTTGTTTACCACCATCTAGGTTAAGGATATAGTAGTATGTGCCGTCCGGAACTGGTGTGCCTGTATTCAGAAGCGTACCATCCCAGTCGTTATTGTATTGTGTACTATAGTAAACAAGTGTTCCGTAGCGGCTGTATACTGTCATCTCTTTAGTGTTGTATCCTTCAAGACCTGGAATTACCCATGTGTCGTTGAAGTTGTTACCGTTAGGTGTAAAGGCATCTGGTACAGAAGGGCCTGCTACGTTAGCACCACCACAAGCATCAGAGGCAATTACGGTGATCAACACTTGAGCCGTTGTTTGGTTACCGCTGTTGTCCGTAATTGTAACTGACAAGAGGTTGTTACCAACATTTGAACAATCGAATTCAGATTGGCTGATCACAACTGATGCAATTCCACAGTTGTCAAAAGAACCGTTATCGAGGTCTTCAAAGGCAATTGTAGCATTTCCGTTAGCATCTAGGATAACTGATGTACTTGCAAGTAATACAACTGGTGCAGTTTCATCGATAACTGTTACCGTTTGATCAACTGTTGTAATGTTACCCGCTGCATCTGTTACTGTCCAAGTTACTGTTGTAGTACCTAATGGATATGTTGCAGGTGCGTTGTTGGTAATCGTTAAGTTGTTCGTACAGTTATCTGTTGCATTTGGTGTACCTAAGTCAACACCAGTTGCTTCACAGAAGTTGTTCGAAGATACCGTCACATTTGCAGGTGCAAATACTGTAGGCGCTGTTTGGTCTACAACAGTTACCAACTGAGTTGCAGTTGTTGTGTTGCCAGAGCCATCCGTTACCGTCCAGGTTACAGTAGTTGTTCCGATTGGGAAGATAGCTGGTGCATCGTTCGTAACTGATGCTACACTACAGTTGTCAGACGTAACTGGCGTGCCAAGTGCTACTCCAATTGCTTCGCAACCTAAGTTAGGTGTAACTGTTACGTTCAATGGTGCTGTAAGTACAGGAGCAGTGTTGTCACCGATGAATACATTCACTGGAAGCGAAGTTGCCGAACAACCATTAAGGCCAGTCGCAGTTACGGTGTAAGCACCAGACTGCGTAGCTACGATGAATGGTGTTTGAGGACCATTGCTCCATTGGTAGTTTGCTGCGTTAGAAGCAAACAACACTACAGAACCACCAGGGCAAAGTGATGTAGCACCACTTGCTGTAATTGTTGGTGTTACAGGGTTGTTCAAGATATTGATTTGAGCAACTGTAGAAGCCGTACAACCATTTACTGATACAGTATAAGTAATTGTTGTTGAACCTGCGTTCAAGCCAGTTACATTACCTGCGCCATCGATAGTTGCAATGAAGTTGTTAGCAGAAGTCCAAACACCACCTGCAGTGGCAGATGTAAGTGTCATGTTACCGCCTTCACAAACTGAATTGGCACCGTTGATTGCTGCAACAACTGGAACAGCGTTTACAGTTACGTTGACCAAAGAAGACTGAGTTGTACAACCCGCTGCGTTGGTTACCGTCACGAAGTAGCTACCAGATTGGTTAACCGTTGTAGATGCGCCTTGATCACCGTTGCTCCATACGTAGTTGCTACCACCTGTCGCTGTGAGTGTCAATGAACCACCTTGACAGAATACTGTTGGGCCATTAGCCGTAACTGTAACTGCTGGGTTTGCATTAAAGGTTACTGTTTCAGATGCTGTTGAAGTACAACCCGCTGCACTTGTTGCAGTAACAGTGTAGGTATTACCTGCTGTTACGTTGATGCTTGGCGTTGTAGCGTTGTTACTCCAAGAATAAGTAGCGCCACCATTAGCTGTAAGTGTTACAGTAGAACCAAGACATGCAGTAGAACCAGAAGATGTGATTGTTACTACTGGCAAGGCATTAACAGTGACTGTAATTGCATTGCTTGTAGATGAACAACCATCAACTGTTGTTCCGACTACAGTGATTACATCTGAAGCGTTAACAGTAATTGAAGGTGTTGTTGCACCGTTGCTCCATGCATATGTAGCAGCACCAGTTGCAGTAAGTGTTACTGAACCACCTGCACAGAATGTAGTTGGTCCATTTGCTGCAGCCGTTACAACTGGAAGCGCATTCACTGTTACAGGAATAGCAGCAGAAGTTGCTGTACAACCATTGGCATCAGTGATTGTCAAGGTATAAGAACCTGATGCATTGGCAACATAAGTGTTATTTGATGCACCAGTAATTGCAGTTGCGCCATTATTCCAAGAATAAGAATAAGTTGAATTCAATGGTGAAATCAAAGTAACTGATCCGCCTTGGCAGAATGTTGTTGCTCCGATATTTGCAATTGATACAGTAGGCAACGCATTGACAGTTACAGCTACTGGAGCAGATGTTGCTGAACAAGCATTTGCGTTCGTAATTGTAACCGTATAGTTACCAGATGTAGAAACTGTAATTGCTTGCGTTGGTTCACCTGTTGACCAAGCATAAGTCATTCCTGCAGGAGCGGTAAGAGTTACCGAACCGCCTGCACAGAAGGTAGTTGCGCCACTTGCAGTCACAGTTGCAACCGGAAGCGCATTGACTACTAATGCTTGTGCTACACTTGAAGTACAACCCGCTGCATTTGTATAAGTATAAGTGATGTTCGCTGAACCTGCACTTAGGCCGCTTACAACTCCATTAGCTGCTACAGTAGCGATTGCTACATCAGATGAAGACCATGTGCCGCCCGCTTGCGCATTTGCAAGGGTTGTTGTTGCGCCTTCACATACGGTCGCAGTACCAGCAATTGCTGTAAGTACTGGCGTCGCATTGATATTCATTGTAAAGCTTACTGCGTTAGAACAGCCATTTGCATTGGTTACCGTGTAAGTCATTGTTGCAGTTCCTGCAGCAACTCCTGTTACTTCACCATTTGCTGAAACGGTTGCTACAGACGTATTGCTTGAAGTCCAGACACCACCAATTGTTGTATTGGTAAGCGTTGTTGTAGATCCAGCACAAACTGTATTTGCACCTGCGATTGCTTGAACAGCAGGCACAGCCAATACAGTAATGTTTGTGTTTGCTGAAGTAGCCGTACATCCGTTACCATCTGTGATGGTCACGCTATATGGGCCATCTACTGAGGCAACTATCGTTTGTGTTGTTTCACCAGAGTTCCATAAGTACGCTGCAGCTGTTGGTGCTGTAAGAACTACAGAACCGCCTGCACAGAATGTTGTTGGACCATTCGCCGTAACTGTTGCTACTGGCGCAGGGTTCATTGTTACAGTGAACGGTGCGGAAGTTGCAGAACAACCATCGGCATTGGTTACGGTCACGGTTACAGTTTGCGTAGAAGCAAGTGTTACACTTTGTGTGAATGCCCCGTTAGACCATGCATATGATGCACCTGTAGAAGCAACAAGCGTAACTGATGCGCCTTGGCAGAATGTGTTTCCGTTGAGCGATGTAATGTTTGCTACTGGATTGGCATTGACAACCACTGAAGTCACAGCCGAAGTTGCTGAACATCCATTCGCATTTGTTACGGTTACGGTTACATCAGAAGTGTTGATTACCGTAATTGATTGTGTTGTTGCACCTGTGCTCCATAAGTATGAAGAACCTGCGTTTGCAGTAAGTGTTACAGAGCCTCCCTGACAGAATGCTGTTGGACCGTTTGCAGTGATTACTGCTGCTGGCAATGCATTAACTGTGAAGTTTGTAGAAACACTATTTGTACATCCGTTTGCATTTGTAAACGTGTAAGTAAGTGTAGTTGTACCAGGGTTAATGCCTGTTACCACTCCTGTTACCGCATTGATAGTAGCAACAGTGTTATTTGCTGTTGACCACAAACCACCTGCTTGCGCATTTGCTAGTGTCACTGTGCCGTTTTCACAAACTGATGCTGTTCCGGTGTTGGCAGCAAGAACTGGCAACGCGTTAACAGTAACTGTTGTGTTAGCTGAAGTTGCTGCACAACCACTGTTTGTGGTAATCGTTACAGAGTAGTTTCCAGATGCGTTAGCCACAAATGTATTGGCAGTTGCACCGGTAATTGCTGTTCCGTTCAAACGCCATTGGTAAGTGTAAGTCATTCCTGCTGGTGCATTTGATGCAAGCAATGTAACCGAACCACCTTGACAGAATGTTGTAGCTCCTACCGTAGCAATTGCTGCAGTTGGTAACTGGTTAACTGTCACTGTTACACTCGCTGTGTTTGTACAGCCGTTGGCGTTTGTAATTGTATAAGATACAACAACAGTGCCTGCATTGACACCAGTAACTAAACCATTGGCTGCAACCGTTGCAATCGCTGTGTTAGCCGAAGACCATACAGGGTTAGTAGCTGTTGTGCTCAATAATGTTGTTCCGCCAATACATACTGAAGATGTACCAGTGATAGCTGCTGTCGTAGGAAGTGGATTCACTGTAACTACCGTTGGAGCTGAAGTAACTGAACAACCATTTGCATCGGTAACTGTAACTGTGTATGAACCAGCCGTAGAAACAGTAGTAGTTTGGTTATTGGTGTTATTAGACCATTGGTAAGAGAATCCTGTACCTGCATTAGCTGTAAGAACAACTGATCCACCTTGACAGAATGTTGTAGCACCTGTTGCAGTAATAGTTGCTGTAGGGTTGGTAAATACATTCACCGAAGTTGGTAAAGATGTAGTCGAACAACCAGCAGCACTTGTTACAGTTACCGTGATCGTAGCACTTGATGTGACGTTGATGCTAGATGTTGTTGCACCATTAGACCAAAGGTAAGTGTTGCCTGCAACCACTGGGCTTGCGCTCAATGTAACAGAACCACCCTGACAGAAGGTCAATGGACCATTTGCTAAGATATTAGCAGTTGGAAGTGGGTTAACAGTTACTGTAGTGGCCGCCGAAGTTGCTGAACAACCAGAAGCGTTCGTTACAGTTACATAGTATGAACCACCCGCCGTTACAGTGATAGATTGTGTTTGGGCACCATTTGACCACAAGTAGCTTGCGCCTGTGCTTGCTGTCAATGTTACAGAACCACCTGCACAGAATGTTGTTGTGCCACCAGCAGTAATTGTTGCTGTTGCGCCTGCGTTGACATTGACGTCAGCAGATACACTGCTCACACAACCAGAAGCGTTCGTTACAGTATAGGTAATCGTCGCAAGACCTGCAGATACACCTGTTACTACACCTGTAGCAGATACAGTTGCAATAGCAGTGTTAGATGAAGTCCAGACGCCACCGGTAGTTGCGCTTTCTAATGTAGTTGTTGCACCCGTACAAACGTTAGTTGCACCTGTGATGGCAGCTACTACTGGAGCAGCATTGATAGTAAGGGATCCGTTCACGAATGAAGAACCATTCCAGAAACCACCACCGCCTGCGCTGTAACCTCCGTACTGATAAGTACAACCATTGAGGCTATAACGGAATGCATAGAAGTAAGTTCCAGCTGGAAGACCTGTAAATGTACCCATGTATTCGTCGTTGTTACCCACTTGTGTGTTGAAAGAAGCATTGAACCAGTTGGTCCAAGTTGAAGGGTTGGTATTTTGTGTAGAGTAACCGAATTGTGCGGTAATACCTGCGCCTTGACCAGCAGCTGGTGTTACACCTGCCTCGAATACTTGGCCGAAGATATTATAAGTTCCGCCTACACAGATAGCACCAGAAGCAGGCCATTGCGTATTTGCCCAATCTAACTCAGTAAGATTAACAGTTGTAATTGCTGAAGTAGCAACACATCCGCTATTAGTTGTAACCGTTACTGTGTAGTTACCTGGAGCAGTTGCAAGATACGTATTGCCAGTTGCACCTGTGATAGCTGTACCGTTCAAGTTCCAAACGTAAGTGTAAGTCATGCCTGCTGGTGCACTTGGACCTGCAAGGGCAACGCTGCCACCCTGACAAATTGTAGTTGATCCTGCTGCAGCAATAGTTGCTGTTGGCAAGCTGTTTACAGTTACTGTAGTTGTCGCTGTGTTTGTACATCCACCTACTGTTACTGTGTAAGTAATTGTAGTAGTGCCTGCAGTAACTCCTGTTACAACTCCACCTGTAGAGATCGTTGCAACTCCAGTGTTAGATGATGTCCAAACACCACCTGTAGTTGCACTTGACATTGTAGTTGTTGAACCAACACATACGCCAGTGTTACCTGTAATTGAGGCTACTGTAGGTAGTGGGGTAACTGTTACCGCTGTAGCAGCTGATGTAGTTGAACATCCGTTCAAGTCAGTTACTGTTACAGTGTAGCTGCCTGATGCGCTCACGCTGATCGTTTGATCTGCTGAACCATTGCTCCACTGGTATGTGTAGCCAGTTCCTGCGTTTGCACTCAAGCTTACTGAACCACCAGCACAAATTGTTGTGCTACCACCTGCTGTTACTGTTGCAGTTGGTAAAGCATTTACAGTTACTGATGTAGCACCTGATGTAGCTGTACATCCGTTCGCGTTTGTTACCGTTACACTGTAGCTGCCTGCTGCAGTTGCTGTGTAGGTAGCTGAAGTAGCGCCAGCGATTGCCGTGCCGTTCAAGTTCCATTGGTAAGTACTAGCTGAACTTGCTGTCAAGACAACGCTGCTTCCTGAACAGAAAGTCGTTGCACCTGATGCTGTAATAGTTGGTGTAGGTAACGCATTCACAGTTACTGTTGCAGTTGAAGTGTTTGTACAACCGTTTGAGTTTGTTACTGTGTAAGTAATCGTTACTGTACCTGCATTCACTCCTGTTACTACACCCGTAGATGCGTTCACAGTTGCTGTTGCTGTATTTGAAGAAGACCATGTGCCTCCTGTTGTCGCATTTGCTAATGTTGTGCCTGATCCAACACATACTGCTGTCGTTCCAGTAATCGCTGCTACTGTTGGTAGCGGATTCTCTGTTACTACAGTTGCTGCTGAAGTAGCTGAACATCCGTTGTTGTTGGTAACTGTTACTGTGTAGCTTCCTGATGCTGCAGCAATGTATGTATTGCCTGTTGCACCTGTGATTGCTGTACCGTTCAAGTTCCAAACGTAAGTGTAAGTCATGCCTGCTGGTGCACTAGGGCCCATCAAGGTAACGCTTCCACCATCACAGAATGTAGTCGCAGACGCTGCAGCAATTGTTGCTGTTGGCAAGCTGTTTACTGTTACTGTAGTTGTCGCTGTGTTTGTACATCCACCTACTGTTACTGTGTAAGTAATTGTAGTAGTGCCTGCAGTAACTCCTGTTACAACTCCTCCTGTAGAGATCGTTGCAACTCCAGTGTTAGATGATGTCCAAACACCACCTGTAGTTGCACTTGACATTGTAGTTGTTGAACCAACACATACGCCAGTGTTACCTGTAATTGAGGCTACTGTAGGTAGTGGGGTAACTGTTACCGCTGTAGCAGCTGATGTAGTTGAACATCCGTTCAAGTCAGTTACTGTTACAGTGTAGCTGCCTGATGCGCTCACGCTGATCGTTTGATCTGCTGAACCATTGCTCCACTGGTATGTGTAGCCAGTTCCTGCGTTTGCACTCAAGCTTACTGAACCACCAGCACAAATTGTTGTGCTACCACCTGCTGTTACTGTTGCAGTTGGTAAAGCGTTCACGTTGAGGATCATCGTTACGCTGTTCGTACATCCGTTAGAATTAATTACGGTGTAAGTGATGATAGTTGAGCCAGCTGCTGTAGCACTCACTAAACCAGTATTCTGGTTAATTGTAGCTACAGACATGTTACTTGAAGACCAAGCACCACCTGAAGTCGTATTACTTAATGTAGTTGATGAACCAGCACACAATGCATTAGCTCCGCCAATTGCAGACAATGCAGGTAAGCCGTTTACTGTAAACGAAGCCGTTGTAGAGTTCGTACAGCCATTACCATCGGTAACTGTATAAGTAATTGTTGCTGTTCCAGCACTCACACCTGTAACAACGCCTGTAGAAGCATTCACAGTAGCAATTGCAGTGTTAGATGTACTCCAAGTACCTCCACCTGTTGCATTCAACAAAGTTGAACTTGAACCAACACAAGCTGAGGCTGTGCCAGTAATAGTACCTGCCGATGGAAGTGGATTTTCTATCACTACCGTTGCAGCAGAAGTAGCTGTACATCCGTTGTTGTTTGTTACTGTAACTGTGTAGTTTCCTGAAGCACTTGCTGTGTATGAATTGGAAGTAGCACCTGTAATTGCTGCATTATTTAAGTTCCATGCATAAGTGTAAGTCATGCCTGCTGGTGCACTAGGGCCCATTAAGGTAACTGAACCACCATCACAGAAGGTCGTTGAACCTGCGGCAGAAATTGTTGCGGTTGGAAGACTATTAACGGTAACTGTAGTGGAGGTAGTATTTGTACAACCACCAGAGGTAACCGTATAAGTTATTGTTGCCGTACCTACAGCATTACCAGTTACAACACCTGTAGTTGACGAAGTTGAAACAACTGAAGCAACTGATAAGTTTGAAGAACTCCATGTACCACCAGCCACTGAACTACTCAATGCAGTTGTAGAATTGATACAAACTGATGTTGTACCCGAAATAGTACCTGCACTTGGAAGCGCAGTAATTGTAAGAACAGCTACATCATTATTTGTACCACAAGCGTTAGTAGCGTAGTACATGATATTGACGTTACCAGTCTCACCAGCAGCTGGATTGTAAGTAATGGTTGGAATGTTGGTAACGTTCGGTGTAATTGCACCGTTACCTGTTGTAGCCCAATAACCAGTCTCAGCGCTTACAGTAGAAACTGTAAAGCTTGCTGTACCGTTAGAACAGATTGTTTGGTTTGCACCTACATTGACTGAAGGAACTCCACTCAATACATTGACGGTAATCGTAAATGGAGTACCAGTACAAGTTAAACCTGCATTCGTATACTGTGGCGTAACTGTATAGATCTGTTGTTGCGTTGTAGCCGCATTGTTAGCCAATGTTTGAGAAACATTAACCTGCGGGTTAGTCTGGTTTGAAGCACCAGCAATATTTGAATTTGAAGTAATGTTCCAAGTGTAAAGAATACCTGCCGGCACAACATCATTTAATGCACCGTCAACTGGTGTAATAGCAAACGTAGATCCTGTACAGATTGTAGTGTTCATATTGGTAATAGTCATCGTTGGGTTAACCGTTACAGTAACTGTAAATGGTGCGCCAGTACAAGTAACACCAGCATTGGTGTATCTTGGAGTTACCGTATAAACAACAACGACAGGAGCTGAAGTTGCATTAATTAAATTCTGCGAAATATTTGCTTGCGCTGTAGACTGGCTAGTAGCACCAACAATATTTGATGGTACCGTCCAAGTATACTGCGTACCTGTTGGAACTATTTCCATTGGGGTTACAGTAATATTATTACTAGGCGCAATAGTAAAGGCAGTACCTGTACAAATTGTCTGAGCTTTTGCTGCAATTACTGGAGTTGGGTTCACTGTGTAAGTGAAAGTTTGTGGTGTTCCAGGGCAGCTATTTGCAGATGGCGTAACTGTCACCATACCTACCTGAGCCACATTGAATGGTGTTGGTAAGGTGGTAGCATATGAAGCAATGTTACCAGAACCTGACGCAGCCAAACCAATCGTTGTATTGGTATTGGTCCAAGCGTATGTAGTTCCACTTACATTGAATGTACTTGCGAAGTTAACTGTAGTTGTGTTAGATCCTACGCACAATACTTGATTAGCTACAGAATTGACAGTAGGTGTTGGATTAACAGTAATTGTGAACGTTTGCGGTGAACCAGCACAACCATTTGCAGATGGTGTAACGTTAATTGTAGCTGTTACCGGCGCGTTGGAAGTGTTTGTTGCAGTAAATGCAGCGATGTTTCCAGTGCCACTCGCAGCCAAACCAATTGAAGTTGTGTTGTTTGTCCAAGCGTAAGTTGTTCCGCTCACATTGAATGTGCTAGCGAAAGTCACCGCGTTGGTAGTCGCATTGTTACAAAGCGTTTGACTTGTAATCGCGTTTACTGTTGGTGTTGGGTTGACAACAACTACCACGCTGTTCGTTGCAGAACAACCGTTTGCTGTAATCGCGTAAACATAAGTTACACTGATCGGAGCGTTAGTGGTGTTCGTTAATGTTTCGCTTATAGTTGCAGTTGAACCTGAAGATGCGCCCTCGGTAATTCCTGATACTGCAGCACGTGTCCAAGCAAATGTTGGAGAAACTAGTGTCGCTGAAGTTGCAGTATAATTAAAGGTTGCTGCACTACAAATTGCGGCAGGAGTTAGTGTTGAAGATAAAGCCGGTGTTGGATTTACCGTTACAGTTACAGTGAATGATGCACCAACGCAGTTTCCATTAGCCCCTGAAGTTGGCGTTACTGTATATACTACATCGACAGGAGCATTTGTAGAGTTGGTAAGTGTTCCACTGATTGAAGAAGCACTTGTACCAGCTGCAAGACCAGAGATACCAGAAATCGCCGACGGCGCAGACCACGTATATGTAGTATTCGCTGGAACGATATCAGTACCATTTGAAGGTGTTACAGTGAAGGTTCCAACATTACAAATCGCAACTGTTTTCGCAGCAATAACCGGCGTTGGATTGACAACAACTACTACGTTATTCGTAGCTGAACATCCGTTTGCTGTAATCGAGTAAACATAAGTAACAGAAACCGGTACGTTTGTAGTATTGGTTAGTGTTTCGCTGATGCTAGCACTTGAACCAGTAGCTGAAGCCTGTGAGATTCCTGCAACTGCAGCTCTTGACCAACTAAAAGTTGGGTTTAATTGCGTATTTGAAGTTGCCGTATAACTGAACGTTGTTCCGCTACAGATCGCAGCCGGCGCAAGTGTAGAAGACAACGCAGGCGTAGGGTAAACAGTTACTGTTACTGTAAACGTTGCACCCACGCAGTTTCCTGCCGCACCTGAAATCGGTGCAACTGCGTAGACAACGTCAATCGGTGCATTCGTTGAGTTAGTAAGTGTTCCACTGACAAATGAAGCGCTCGAGCCAGATGCCAATCCAGAAATACCTGTGATCGCAGCCGGAGCAGGCCAAGAATAAGTGGTATTTGCAGGAACGATATCTGTACCATTTGTAGGCGTTACAGTAAACGTTCCGTTGTTACAAATTGTAGTGGTTTTAGCAGCAATTACTGGAACAGGGTTAACAGTCACAGTAACCGTGTAAGGTGCGCCAGTACATGGACCTACCGGTGAAACAGGAGTTACTGAGTAAACAACTGTTTGAACCGTATTTGTCAAGTTTGTTAGTGTTTGGCCAACACTTGTTTGTGGTGTTGATTGGTTGCTTTCACCACTAACATTGGCGTTTGCGGCAACCGTCCAAGTATAGGTTGTGCCGGTTGGTACAATATTCCCACCGCCATCAGTAGGAGTTACAGAGAAGTTCCCACCTGAACAAATCGTTGCAGCTTGCGTACCAATTACAGGTGTAGGATTCACCGTAATGGTGAAGTCTTGCGACGGACCATTTACAGAAATACCATAACCTAGTTTAACCGCAAGAGTCTTACCGGGACCCGAACAAGGATCACCGAAGGTTGCGTTGTTAGCAACTACACTAAAGGAACCGCTTTGCCCAATTGCTGCACTCATCACTGTTGATGAAGTTGTAGAATGACATGAACCTATTGCATAATTACCATTTGATCCTGTAGGTAAACCATAACTTGCAAATGCTACAGTTGTAAATACTTTACCAGCAGGTGCTGTGAGTGTGAGTGTGCCTGTTTCAGAAACAGCGCCCCATACGTAACCTTGTGTAACGTATGCTTGTGGTGTAACAGTAATGGTAGCTGTTACCGCTGCGTTTGTGGTATTCGTGGCGGTGAACGCAGGAATATCATTTGAACCAGACGCAGCTAAACCGATAGATGGTGTGTTGTTCGTCCAGGTATAGTTAGTGTTTGCTGTAGTACCTGTGAAGTCAACTAATGTTGTTTGATCACCTGCACAAAGTGTTTGGTTAGCTGGATCGGCTACATTTGGAGTTGGGTCAACTGTGATAGTGTAAGATTGTGCCGCACCTGTACAGCTGTTTATGCTAGGTGTTACAGTAATAGTTCCAGAAATCGGACTTGATGTATTATTAGTTGCTGTAAATGATGCTATGTTGCCAGTTCCTTGAGCAGGAATACCGATTGCGGTATTGGTGTTGGTCCAGTTATAAACTGTTCCGGCTACGTTACCCGTAAATGTTTGTGTTGGAACTGTAGCACCTGTTGCATAGGTTTGATCACCTGGAACAACTACGTTTGGAACCGTGCGAACCGTGATCGTAAACGTTTGAGCTGTACCGTTACATCCATTTGCTGTTGGTGTAACTGTAATTGTACCGTTAATATTGGCATTGGTTGTATTCGTTGCAGTAAATGCAGGGATATTTCCTGTACCTGATGCCGCTAAACCAATTGAGGTGTTAGAGTTCGTCCAGTTGTATGTTGTACCAGATACGTTGAATGTGCTTGCAAAAGTAACTGCGGTTGTATTGACTCCAGCACACAAAGACTGGCTAGTAATTGCGTTAACAGTAGGAGTTGGGTTAACGGTAATCGTGTAAGTTACCGCAGTACCTGTACATGTAACTCCATTGTTTGTATAAGTAGGTGTCACGGTGATGGTTGCTGTTACCGGAGCGTTTGTAGTATTGGTCGCAGTAAAAGCAGGGATTGTTCCTGTACCAGAAGCTGCCAAACCAATAGATGTTGTGTTATTAGTCCAAGATAATACAGCACCTGTTACGTCAGAAGTAAGCGGAATTGCCGTAACTGCAACGCCATTACAATAAGTTGCATTTGATAGCGTATTGGTAACAGCTGGAATAGGGTTAACTGTAACTGTAAGTGCTGTAGTTGGTACAGACTCACAAGAATTTGAAGAGCCATTCCAAGTATACGTCACATTTGTAATGCGGCGATATTGAGTTGTAGTTGTAAGGCCAGCTGGCACATCATAGGTAGCTGATGTAGCACCTGCAATAGTTGTCCAAGATGGTGTAGTTAAATTCGTGTTTTCTTGCCAAATGTAAGAAAGAGTTGAGGTTGGAATAGTTGTTGTACCTGCGGTTGTAGAGGTAAAGGCAACAGGGTTCCCGCCAGAACAAATGGTTTGTGTTCCTGCAATGACGCCTGCTGTAGGAACAGCCGGTTGTGTAATTGTTGCAGATGTAGTTGCTGTACATCCGTTGTTGTCTGTAACAGTTACATTGTAAGTACCTGCTGCCAAGTTAGAGAGGTCTTGTGTAGTAACTGATCCAGTCCAAGCATAAGTATATGGAGACGTGCCTCCTGCTGGAGTCAAGTCGATTGAACCTGTTGAGTTGCCATTACAGTTGACATTTACTTGAGTAGTGCTCAAAGTTAAAGCAGCAGAAGGCTGAGTAATATTTACAGTTGCTGTAGCTGTACAACCATTGTTATCTGTAGTGGTCAATACATAAGTACCGGCACCCAAAGCACTAATGTCTTCAGTAGTGGCATATGCCGAACCATTTTTAGTCCAAGCAAAACTGTTATAAGGTGTCGTTCCGCCACTAGTTGTAGCATTGATGGAGCCTGTTGAGTTGCCAAAACATAATACATCCACTTGAGTAGTGGCTATTGCTAATGCCGTTGGCTGCGTAATTGTGACAGAAATTGTTTCAGTACAACCGTTGTTGTCAGTTACGACGACAGTATAAGGTGTTGCCGAAGCGGAAAGTCCTGAAATATTTGCAGTTGTTGCAGCGTAAGTTCCCGGGCCCGTCCATGCGTAAGTGTATGGTGACGTTCCAAATAGTGCATTTACACCTGTTGATCCGTCATTGCCTCCAAAACAAGAAACATTATTAGTCGCTGCTTGTGTAGCGATTAATCCGATACTTGGTTCGGTAATCGTACTTGTAGTGGTTGTTGTACAACCACTTGCGTCGGTAATCTGAACAGTATATGCCCCCGCAGGACGGCTTGAAAGCGTTGCGGTGGTAGCACCAGAAATAGGAGAAGACGTGTTTGAACCAGTAAACCACTGATATGCATAAGCAGGTGTACCGCCTGCTGGAGTTGCTGTAATGGACCCAGTAGATGCGCCATTACATGCTACATTGGTCACTGCGTTCGTATTGGTTAATTGCGTTGGTTGTGTTAATGTTGTACCTGTAGATGCGTCTAAGTCAATAACACAAGATGTGTTGGCCGCATCTCTAACAGAAATTTGATAGGTACCAGCTGTTAAATTGCTAAATGTGCTGGATGATTGCCATGTAGTACCGTTATCTTTTGAGTATTCGAAAGCACCTGAACCACCTGTAACAGAAACAGCAATTGAACCATTTGCGTTGTTGTAACATAAAGTAACGTTTGTTGGAGTTACGGTGCCTGTGATTTGATTTGGTTGCGTCAAGATAGTGCCATTGGAACCATCTAAGTCGATGACACAAGTGGTTGTTGCCGCATCACGGATAGACACTTGATAAGTTCCAGCAGCCAAGTTGCTGAATGTATTTGAAGACTGCCAAGAAGTTCCGTTGATGGAGTACTCATACGTTCCTGCTCCACCAGCAGCGTTGTTCACTACAATTGAGCCGTTTGTGTTGCCATAGCAAGCACTTACATTGGTGGCGGCTATGGTTCCAGAAAGCAGGTCAGGTTGAGTAAGCGTAAATGATGCAGAAGCCGTTGCGTTACAAGCATCGGTAACGGTAACAGAATAAGTGCCAGCCGTGCGGCTAGAAATGTCTTGCGTAGAGGCAGTATAAGAAGAAGGGCCAGACCAAGCATAAGTGTAAGTTGCAGGCGATGAACCTGCACCCGTAATTGAAAGATCAACCGCACCAGTGGACGCTCCGTTACAAACGATATTTGTTTGAGTACCAGAAATAGCCAATTGAGACGGCTGCGAAATAGTTACCGTTGTTGATGGATTACACGCAGAAGTTGCGTCAACAGCAGATACCGTATAGCTACCTGCAGGTAAGTTTGACAAAAGGAATTGTCTTTGGTTGGAGCCCAAAGATGTAAATGTACTCGAAGTGTAGGTATTGGTTCCATTCGTTGCCGTTACGGTGATTGGTGTAGCACCGTTTGTAGTAACTGCTGTGATGGTACCTGTACTTGCACCATAACAATTTACATTAGTGGACGTTGCACTAATAGTCATGGCAGTAACCGAATTGAGCTGAACGCCTGTCGATGTTAATGAAGTTCCACATGCATCAGTAACCGTCAAACGATAGAAGAAACCAGGATAAAGGTTGGTCGGAGAAAGTGATGGCGAAGGTGAAACCAATGGGGAGGCAAACGTAGTTGAATATGTTCCATTCAAAGTTCCAGACCAAGACCATTGGTAAGTAAACGGCGCATTACCACCGGTTACGGTAGTGGTAAATGAACCTGTTGCTGTACTTCCACAAGCGAGGTCATTAACAACGTTAGAAACAGCTGAAATAGTAGAGCCTGTTACTGTAATAGTGAATGTAGAAGTAGCTGTTAAGCCGCCACCATCTGTTACAGTTAATGTAATAGTACTTACACCTGTTTGACCTGCAACTGGTGTATAAGCCAAAGAGGCCGCACCAGAAGAGTTTGGTTGGGTAATCACCAAATTCGCATTTGGTATTAAAGTTGTATTGGAAGAAGTCGCTGTAATAGTAAGGTTGCCTACTAAAGTTTCTGCGTCTCCAATATTGAATGCTAATGGCTGGCTTATTCCAGTACATGATGTTGTTTGGTTCGCTATGGTAGATACCGTAGGCGGTGTATTTTGCGCATTAGCATCTAAGCCTGCAAGTAGTACAATGAAAAAGCTAGCCATTCCAGTAAAAAACCAAGTTTTTAAACTAGTGGCAAATACAGATCTATTCATAATTGATCGATTAAATTCAGATGTAGAAGAATGAACATGAGATTTTGGCAAATTCATGTAACAATTTGTGTTTTTAACGTTCGATTTCATGTTTTTTGTCTCGAAATTCATTCTTAAAATTTTAGGTTAAGAGGCTGTTTTTGGCTCACAACAAAACGAGACAAAGCACTGTCTAACAATAAGTTAGGCAATAACTTTGGTGCGTTTAGTATGTTGGAATTGTAAATCAACCCAATAAATCCAATATAATTAAGCACCAAATGTATGGAAAAGAATGTGATTTGCAAAAAAAATAAATCCAATGCAGAATGTTAATAAGCATATTTACGGATGTGCATAACCAAAAAAGGCGCGCCTTTCGGCACGCCTTTTGTATTCTAATTCAGTTTTTCTTATTGCTTAATGATGCGGCTGGTGAAGGTTTGTGTGCCAGCCGTCATTTTGAGTGTGTAAACCCCTGTTGTGAGGTTTTGTACACTGATTTGAGCGAGTTCGTTGTTGAAAGCACCTTTTTGGGCAACGAACACTACTCTACCGCTCATGTCGAGCAACTCGATTTGATCGATGACCAAACCTAAGCTGTTTTCTATATTAAGCATGTCTATAGAAGGGTTCGGATACACAGCAAAGCTGCCTGCGAGGGTTTCCATGCCGGCAGTGAAGTCACAACCTGCATCCACTACAACAAGCACTGTAGAGGTATCTGCAGGGCAAACGCCATTGCTCACGATGTAGTCGTAATTGAAGTTACCAGGAATGTTAGAAGCGGTATCGATGCTTCCAGACAACATGTTGTTGCTAGGGTCATACCAGGTTCCGCCCATGTCTACAGTGCCACCTAAGCCCGCCACCAAGTTGAATGGCTCGTTTTTACAAACAGTGAAGGTCCCGTTTTCACCTGCGCTAGAGGCTGGGTAAACATCTACATATGCATTAACTTCGTCAGAAGCACAGCCGTCTACCAAAGCATAAGTAAATTCGAACATTACCGTTGCCAATCCTGCAGTCACAAAGTCAGAGCCTTGTAAGCCAAGGGTTGGAATGGTTTGCGTCCAAAAGCCACCCAATTGATAGTTGGCAATACCATTAAATAAGTTTACGGTGTCGCCATAACAGGCTTCAATCACTTCTCCTTCTACGCCAGCATTTAGGTCAATTTCAGAAATGGAGATGGCATAGTTACCAGCAGTGTTGTTGAAGGCATCGTTGAGGATATAATATGTGTTTCCTGGATTCAAGCCACAGATAGTAAAGTTTGGAGCTGCATTGCTGCCATCTAAATCATCATCGTTGGCTGCTTCCATCATAATAGAAGCCAAAATAGAACAATCTGTTGCCGAATAAACCGCAATTTGATTGTTATAAGCCATTGCCGTAGAATTGATGCGGACATTACCTGAAGGAGGAGCTGTAAACGTAAACCAAGTTGTGAGGTTCAAGTTTTGGTTGGCCCAACCTGTAGTAGTTTGTGCACCTGTTGCTGGCGGAACAACCGCCACTTCAGAGGGGTCAACAGTTGCACCTGTGTTATTGAAAATATAGGCGTGGCCGTCAACAGGGATTGCTGCGGCATTACACATCATGTCGTTTGTCATTGGTAACATTACAGGTACCGGGCCTATGAAATAAGAGGTGTCTTGACCACAAACTGCCTGAAGATATACTTCAAAAGACTGCCCTGCAATAAATGAAGGATCAACTAAAGTATCGTTGCTATTTGCATCTATTGAATAGGTTGTGCCAGTAGAGAATGGCATTCCAGCCTCAACCAATTGATAGTTATAACCAGTTACCGGCAATAAAGTTTGCGACCAGTTCCAGTTGGTGATGATGCTATCTACACCAGAAGTAGCAGTAATATTGGTAGGGTTGGCACAGTCTGGCGCTGGTAAGATATTGATGACGTAGTCTTCGGTTTCGCCAGAACCCATGTTGGTACATGCATCGCCTGCCCCATTTTGATTAAAGTTACCACGTGAACGTACGCGCATTCCGGTGTTGCCAGTTAAGGCTGTCATTGGAATGGTGATGTTCACTGTGCCGGTAGTGTTACCAGGAATATTTGTTCCTACTTGTGTCCATTCAGATGGCTCGTAAGAACCACTTTGGTCGTAGTCTATCCAAACCGAAACAATTGCGCCAGTGTAAAGAGATGGTGCTTGAATTGTAACACCCATTCCGTATTCCATACCTTGAATAACAGCAGGGCCCGATGTAAATGCAGTATAATATGGACTTGCAGTAGGTTGTGTTGTTTCCGTGTTATTGTTCCAGAAGCTAGCGCCTCCAAAAGCAAAAGATACATCATTCATCAATGAACCTGCACCACCTGCGTTGACAGTATTACAATAACACTGATAGAATGGTGTAGACAACACTTGAACAGCCGTGGATGTATCTGCTGAAGCAGAAGCAGTACAAGTAAGTACACAAGCAAAATAAGTATCAACAGCAACTGTAGTGCTATATGTTGAATTATTTGCACCTGCGATTGCAGTCCAAGGTCCTGTTGCTGAAGCAGCGCTCAACCATTGAAAAGTAATTCCAGAAGCATTTGTGGCGTTACCTAATGAAAGGTTAACTGGTGCTGTTGGGCAAACTGTTGTTGCAGAAGCCAAAGCGTCTCCAGCGTTAGGCGTACCCGTACAAGGGTTTGCCGCAATAATATTGATAAGGTGGTCTTCGGTTTCACCGTAGCCATATGATAAACATGGTGTAAGAATTGTGAAACCAGTTGCAGCAGCACCTTCAGCGCACACGACACGCATTACCGTATTTCCTGTTAATGCTGTTGGTGGAATGGTGATAGATCCATTTACCGTACGTGGGCCCATCACAGTTGTTTGATCCATGTAAACCAATTCTGCGGGGTTGTCAAAAGTACCATTTTGGTCGAAGTCTATCCAAACACCGATTCCATTTGCATAATAGGGAGCGCCATCGCACTCATCTTGTTGAATAGAGAAAGCAACGGTTTGACCTGTTGTTACGGTTGTGATTGGCGCCAAAGTTGTAAAGCTCGAATATCCACCTAATATAGAACCAGGGCCTGGAGCAGCTGTAGAACAACCATTGGCATTGGCATACAAAGGGTCAGTAGAACCGCCGTTGACGGTTACATTATAAATTTCTTCATCGAATGCTGCCTGAGTGGCAGCTGAATTACAGTAACAGTTCATGAAAGAGTTCATCGCGACAAAAACTTCTGTAGAGTATGCTGGCGTACCAGCACTGCAGATGACTTCGCAACGGTAGTAAGTAGCTGTTGTTTGCGTAGTAGACAAACTTCCGTTTGTTGCGCCAGCAATAGCCGTCCAGGGGCCGCCAGTTGTGGCAGAACTTTGCCATTGGTAGCTAAGGCCTGAGCCTAAAGTTGCGCCGTTCAATGAAAGGTTAAAGTTTTGGGATGGACAAGCCAAAGCAGGACTAGACTGGGCAGCACCTGCAGCAACAGGATTTGTACATGCCGCAGATGGACCAACATATTCAATTGTAGAGGTCTGACAAGCAACTAAAGTTCCACAAGCCGCATCTTGCGCCCAATGTGCGTAATAAGTACCGGCAGTTGTAGATGACCATGTTAAAGGCGACATCCCAAACCCGATAATTGGACCCGTTGGTGAACCTTGCGTTATGGTTACATAACCCGGACCAGCAACCGTACAAATATAGGTAGTAGCTGCTTGAACGGCATTGATCGTAGAGTATTCCCCATAAAATGAACACGTTGAAATATTGATTACCCCAACAGTTGGAGCTGTAGCCGTACCGTAAGGGTTAGGCATCAGACATTGGCTTTTTACTGCCCCAACTAGGAGCAGCAATGCCGTAAATAATGATTGAATTTTTGTTTTCATATGATATGCTTTAAAGGCAGAATGTTATTGTTTGATGATGCGTTGCGTGTTGACTTGCTCACCCACTTGAAGTGTCACAAGGTATACACCCGGAGTGTAGTTACTCAAATCAATTGTAGTTTGTTGGCCAACTGTTTGAATTGCTTGTAATACTTTTCCGTTCAAATCAGTGATCAAAATGGATCCTGAAGCACTCGCCGACCATGTGATATTTACTTGGCCGTTTGTTGGGTTAGGCACCATTTCAAAAGCAGTTGCAAGTTCTTCAATGCCAGCTGTGAAATCACAACCACTGTTGACCACAACAGTAACAGTTGTAGATTCATCTGGACAAATGCCATTGCTCACTGTATATGTATACGTTACGTTTCCGCCTGTAGTACCAGAGGTATCTACTGAGCTTGGTAGCGTTTGCATAGAAGTGTTGTTGTACCAAACACCATCTAAATCAACTAGGCCACTGATGCCAGAAACCAAGTTGAAAGGCTCATTCAAACAAACATTGATTGTTCCGCCAACACCTGGGTTAGGTGCTGAATAGATTTGTAAGTAAGCGTTTGAAGCGTCTGAAGCACAACCATCTTGAACCGTATAGGTAAACTCATACATTGTTGAAGCCAAGCCGTTTGTGTTGAATAGGTTGTCATTCAAGCCTAATGTTGGTGTTGTTTCAGACCATGTGCCTTCCAATTGGTAGTTTGCAATACCTAAGAATAAGTTAACGGTGTCTCCGTAACATACCTCTAGTAATTCACCTTCTACCCCTGCATCAAGGACGATTTCGTAAAGTTGAATTGCATGGTTACCAGCTGTGAAGTTAAATGCGTCGTGCATCATGTAGTATTCTGTGCCTGGCGTCATACCACAAACGGTAAAGTTTGGTGCTTGGTTCATTCCGCCGAGGTCGTCGTCGTTAGCTGCCATCATTTGGAAGCCAGCAATGTTGCTACAGTTTGGCGAACCATAAACTGCCATTTGACCATTGTAAGAAACGCCAGTACAATTGATGCGAACTGCTCCTGAAGGCGGTGCCACAAACTTGAACCATGTGGTCATTTCTAGGTTTTGGTTGGCCCAACCTGTTGTGGTTTGTGCACCTGTTGCTGGCGGCACCATAGCCAATTCAGCTACATCAAACGTAGCACCCGTGTTGTTGAACATATACATTTGACCATTTACAGGAATTGTTTGAGCACCACAGATTGTATCATTTGTAAGTGGGAATACCACATTGAACGGACCTACATAGAAAGAAGTATCCTGTCCACAAACAGCTTGAACATAGACATCAAATGTTTGACCCGCCATGAATTCGCTGTCATAAGTTGTGTCGGTAAGGTTGTTGTTGAGGTTATAGATGGTGCCGCTGTAAAGTGCTGCTCCTGGAAGCGTCATCTGAAGGTTGAAGCTCGTTGAAGGGTATTGCGCAGAATATTGCGTCCAAGACCATGAAGAGATAAGGCTGTCTACCTCAGTGCTTGCTAGCAAGTTGGTAGGGTTGGCGCAGAAAGGAGGCGTTGTAAAACTGCCTTCCAAACCCAAACTTTGTAAACCAACTGCACAATCTGCATAGATATAAACATCGTAAGCCGTCAATTGGTTAAGTCCTGTTAAAACCACAGAATTGGTTGTAGCGTTAGCTGTTAAACCACCCGTTGCTGGGTTAAAACCAGTTGGGCCGTAGATGATGGTCCAGTTGGTTTCAGCTGCCGCGCCTGCTGTCCAAGTAAGCATGGCTTCGTCTGGGGCAACATAGCTTGTTGCAAATGTTGTTGGCTTCGGACAGTTCGTGTAGTAGAAGTGAACACAGCTGTTATCAAGTAAATAAGCCGTGTTATTGATAGAAACGTTGACGTTGTTCGGACCACGCAAACCAATTTCTGCATCGGCGCCGTTGTCCCAGGCAGTATTGCCCATTTCAACGTCGTCATAGACATAATAGATTTCATTTGTAGCCTCTTCAATTACCAACTGGAAGCTCGCGCCATTTGTTGGTGTCGGGAAACCATAGTGAGGCACGTTGTTCCATTGGACAATGAATTTGGCATTTGGCGAATTTCCTACTTGACCATAATAAACGCCATTTGGTGTAATTGCTGTACCTAAATCTTGAATGTAGGGGAACAAACCATTTCCAGAAGCAGGCATGTTGTAATTCACTTGGGCTGTTGTAGAACCAAGAATTACTCCGCCGTTGTTACCAATTGTCATGGTATTCATGAGGATGCCTTGATATAAGAATGTAAATGGAAGTGTAACGCCTAATTCAGAATCGTCTGTTAAGTTGGCATTGGTTGCAAAACCAGCGATGTCTTCAAAACCGTTGGTTGGGCAAGCGTTGTCCCAATCTACAAACTGGCCTTGGTTGTAAGTATTCCATGCAACTGGCGGTGTAAAATAAGAGGTATCACCAGGTGTACAAATACCTTGAATGTAAGCTTGGTAGAATGAGTTGGTATTTAAACCAGTAATCGTATAAGGGTTAGTTGTAACGATTACGTTGGTTCCAGTACCTGGAGCAAAACCTTGTGGGCCGTATTCAATTTGCCATTGTGTTTCTGAACCACCAGCTACCCACTCTACTTGCGCAGAAGAGTTGTTTGCTTGGATCAAAGAGAAGTTAGTAGGTTGCGGACATGTTGGGGGGGCAGAGATGTTGACGAGGTAGTCTTCGGTCTCGCCCCAAGTGTAAGTGCCACATGGGTTGATGTTAGCTGGGTCCCAAGTTTCTACGTTGACAACGCGCATCATTGTATTGCCAGAGATTGCACCCGATGGAATGGTGATGTTGCCAATTTCAAAATGTGGGCCTACGGAAGATGCTGGTGAACTGTAAACGTTTTCTCCTGCGTCGGTAAACAAACCATTTTGGTTGAAGTCGATCCATACCTTGGTACAATTTGTATAATTACCATTACAAGTTCCAATCTCTACAGAAAGAGGGTAAACAACTCCTGGAGAAAGAATAGTTGGTGTTAAAGTAGTGTAGTTAGAATACATACTTGCAACTGACCCTGGCCCTGGTGCAGCTACACCACAAGTTGAGGAATTATTAAGCGTATTTAAAGTTACATTCAAAATTTCTTCGTCAAAGGTAGAAGTTGCCGCACTGGTGCAGTAACAAGCCAAGAAAGAATTCGTAGTAACGCCTACCACCGAAGAAGTTGCACTTTGCCCTGAACACGTAACTATACACTGATACCAGGTATCTACAGTTTGAGAGGTTATAAAACTAGGCGTTGTGCCTGTCGGAATATTTGTCCAAGGACCAGTTGCGCTTGGAGCAGATTGCCATTGATAAGAAAGACCTGCTGCAAGCGTAGCGCCTGCGAGAGAAAGAGTATAATTGACACTTGGGCAAATAGAAGTTGATGATGTTATTGCTGTACCCGCAGTTGGTGTTCCAGAACAAGCAGCTGAAGCCAAAACAACGAAGTCATAGTCTTCACACTCGCCATAAAATTGGTTAACCGGACAGCCATCCATTGCAGGCGGAATTCCTGCATAACTACAAACAACTCGCATGCGAACAGTGCCAACAGTTGCAGAAAAAGGAACCGTTACTACAGCGCTATTGACTGCAATACCTGACCCTGGCGAAGTATAAACCAATTCTCCTGCATCTGCAAAAGAAAGGTTATTGTTCCAGTCAATCCAGACCTTAAAGCCCTGACCCCATGTTGGGCCAGCTTGCATGTTAAGTGTGACATCTTGGCCTTGCAATTGAGATACCGCTTGGCCTGTAAAATACTGGTAATAACCCGCACTACAACCAGAATTATTGTTGGTTATGTTGCTTACGCCTCCCGTTGTATTGAAATTCAGGATTTGGTCACCGAAAGAGCACCCACTGGAAAATGTAGGTGTACAGTACTGCGCAAAAACGCTGGTGCCAAGAGCTGAAAATACGAGAAAGAACAGTTTGAGGTAAAGTTTTCTCATCATAGTTAAGAATTTATAGTTTTAGACATTCAAATGTAAGATTTTTTATCAAACAAAAAAGGGAGGCTCTGCCTCCCTTTATGAACAATATGATTTTTACAAATGATTTATTGTTTAATAAAACGTTTGCTCACTGTTTGAGCTTCGAATTTCATTCTGACGATATACATACCAGTTTGAAGCTGCGTAACATCTATGTCGTTTTGAACTTGCTGCACTGATTTTGAAGTTAATATGACCTTTCCATTGATATCCAAGACTTCTAGCTGTAAAACGTTTAAGCCTGAATAATTGGCAACTGAGAGAATTGTGGATGTCGGGTTAGGATAGATTTCCCACTGTGCTGCAACTTCATTTATTGAAGCAGTATAGTCGCAAGAACCATCTACGATGACAATCACATTTGCAGAATCGTTAGGACAAATTGTACTCGTTACTATGTAATCGTAATTGTACTGACCCGCCAACGAACCTGAAGTATCTAGGCTTCCTGGCAATGTTTGGTTGCTTGGGTTGTACCAAGTACCGCCTAAATCTACATTACCGCCTATTCCGGTTAGCAAATCAAAAGGCTCGTTCAAGCAAACCGTAATGCTGCCGTCTTCGCCAGCACTTGGTGCGGCATAAACAATAACGGTTGACGTTGCTTGGTCTACTGCACAACCATCGCTTACAACGTAGTTGAAGGTGTATGATTGAGAAGCGTAGTCTGTAGAGTTGAAAGTGTTGCCTTGAAGCACTACTGCTGGTGAAGTAGCCAACCATTCGCCACCTAAAGCATAGTTGGCAATGCCTAAAAACAAGTTCACGCTTTCGCCGTAGCAGATCTCGAGCACCTCGCCCTCTACCCCTGCGTAAACGCTTACTTCGCTGATTTCAATGGTGTAAGTGCCTGCAGTTCCTGAACCGTCGTGCATGAGGTAGTATTCTACGCCTGGTGTGAGGCCACAAACCGTGAAGTTTGGTGCTTCTGAAGTGCCGTCGATTTCGTTGTCGTTGGCGCCCTCTAAAGTGAAGCTTGGTAAGATGCTGCAGTCTGTGCCGTAGTATACACCTATTTGACCGTTGTAGGCTACGCCTGTTGCATCGATGCGCACATTACCAGATGCTGGTGCTGTGAACTTAAACCATGTAGTGTGGTTTAGCGTGTTGTTGGCCCAACCTGTGGTGGTTTGTGCACCTGTTACTGGTGGTACAATGCCTAATTCTTCAGCGTTTACCGTAGCACCGGTGTTGTTGTACAACAAACCTGGGGCGCCAACTGTAATTGGGTGTGCGCCACATGCGTTGTCGTTGCTGATTGGCATAATTAAGCTAATTGGGCCCACATAAGCTGAAGTGTCTTGGCCACATACTGCCTGAACATACACCTGAACTGCTTGGCCTGGGTACCATGCCGCATTTGTGGTGGTATCCGTAAAGTTGTTGTCTAGAGCATAAACCGTTCCCGTATAAAGCGCAGAGTCTTGCGCCACCACTTGTAAGTTAAAGCCTGTAGAAGGATAGAAGCTCGTGTACGGGCTCCAGCTCCAGCTGCTCATAAGGCTATCTACACCTGCTGCGCTTGTAAAGGCAGTTGGGTTAGAACAAATTGGTGGCGTTTGGAAGTTGTAGAACAAACCAGCACTTTGCAAACCTCCTGCACAAGCAGAGTAGATATACATGTCGTAGTTGCCAAGTGGAATGAGGTTCAAAAGTTGAACTGAAGCTGCAGTTACCGTTAAAGTAGTGCCACTTGTGAGCGGGTCAAAACCTGCTGGGCCATAAACAACCGTCCAAGATGTTTCACCAGCAGCACTTGCCGTCCAGGTAAAGGCAGCCTCGTTAGGGAACAAATAAGTAGTTGTTAAAGCAACAGGGTTTGGGCAGTTCACGTAGTAGAAATGCACACAGCTGTTGTTTTGTAAATACGCTTGGTTGTTCATTGAAACATTAATGTTCTGCGCGCCGCGAACGCCAATTTCTGCGTCGCCACCGAAGTCCCAAGCTGTTGGGTTGCCCATAATGACATCGTCGTACACGTAATAGATTTCTTGCGTTGCTTCATCGATGATGAGCTCGAAAGTGGCGCCGTCCGGGATAATCGGCGAGTTCCAACGCGGTAAGTTTTTCCATTGGATAACAAACTTACTGTTCGGTGAAGTGCCAATTTGCTGGTAATAAACACCACCACTTCCTACAGGGTACGCAGAATATAGTTGTTGAATATACGGGTAAAGACCATTCCCGGCTTCCATCACATAATTCAAAGCCGCGGTTGTGGTGCCTAATTTCACACCACCCGTTGCACCAATTGTTGCGGTGGTAAAGAGTGTGCCTTGATACAAAAGCGGGAAAGGAAGCGTAACGCCTGTTTCACCTAAATAGGCTAAGTTGGTGTTGGTTGCAGCTGGGTCAGAAGAGATATCAATAAAACCTGTGCTCGGGCACTCGTTGTCAAAAGCAATGTACTGCCCTTGGTTGTAAGTATTCCAAGATACCGAAGGCGTCCAAAAAGAGGTGTCTCCAGGTCCACAAATTGCTCTGACATACGCCTGATAGAAACTATATGGTGTAAGACCAGGAATGGTATACGGATAAGCAGTTACATTTAAAATAGTACCTGAACCCAGCGCAAAACCTTGCGTGCTATACTGAATTTGCCATTGTGTTTCTGAACCGCCTGGCGTCCAATTAATTGTCGCATTGTTAAGCGTAGCACTTACCAATGTTGGCGCAAGTGGCTGTGGACAAGTTGGTGGGGCTACAATTTGAACGAAATAATCTTCAGTTTCGCCACCGAAATAGGTGCCACAAGGAGTAACAGCAGTTGTCACAGAGGTTTGATTGGTGACAACACGCATACGTGTAATACCGGGAGTTGCTGTAGTTGGTATGGAAATAACGCCTGTCTGAAAACTCGGGCCTAGGGTAACTACAGCTGAAGAATAAACTTCTTCTCCTGGATCGGTAAATAAACCATTTTGGTTGAAGTCTATCCATGCTTTGGTCCAGTTGTTAACGTTTGTACCACAGGTACCTACTTCAACAGAAAACGGATAAAATACACCCGAAGCTAAGATTGGAGGGGTTACAGCCGTTGTAAAGTCCGAATATTGATTAAGTATAGAACCAGGGCCTGGCGCAACCACACCGCAGGTAGAAGTATTGTTGAGGGTGCTCACGGTAACATTGAAAATATCAGTATTCGTTGCACTCGTGGCATTACTCGCACAATAACAATTGACAAAACTACTAGTCGTTACTAAAAGGGGCGCTGATGTGGAGGATGAAGAAGTTGCAGAACAAGTGACGATACATTGGTACCAGGTATCAACCGTTTGACTTGCTATATAACTTGAAGTATTTGCTCCGGGTATATTTGCCCACGGGCCTGAAGCGGAAGAGGAAGATTGCCATTGGTAGGTAAGCCCCGATGTGAATGTTGCGTTGGCCATGCTTAAATTAAATGGCACTGACGGACAAATTGGATTAACGCTAGTAGAAGTTATTCCCGCATTTGGCGTTCCGGTACATGCCGTACCTGAAATAAAAGAAACTGAACCTAAAAAACCACGGTTATTGATACCACTTGTTAAGGTTCCGCCAAAGCCGATATCTGTTCCTGTGATCAAATTACAACCACCTCCAGCAAAAGGATAGACTCCTGCGGTGAGAGTTGAATAGCGTAGGCCACTAGTGAGTGATAAGGCCAAACCGTAAGTAGTACCTGCAGGAATAATCAAGTTAAGACCCGTTAGCATTGGTTGACCAATATTTGTGGTTGTGTTGGCTACACCTGTAAAAGGTTGTGCGGCAACTTGTGTCCAGCCATTAGCAGTACTCACAACCATTGTTGTTTGGTTGATCGGCGTTGGCTTGTACCAAAGTGTTGCCGTATTTGCACCAGTTGTACCCGTTACCGATGCAACTTCAGTAATGATCACGTCATTCGTATTCGTATTCTGAAAATTGAAAGTGACCATACTTGAACCATTATTGTTGGTAAAGTTGGTTGAGATAACAGTTTGGGCATTTACGTAGCTACCAAAAAAGAAAACTACAGCACTGAGAATTGGATATATAATTGATTTCATAGCTTGTTGTGATTGAAATTATTGAACAGCGATTCTTTCGATGACACTCGCACCATTCATTTGGATTTTTACCATGTAGAGTCCTTTTGGATAGTTGGAAAGATCCAGGGTGAGGGGCTGATCCATGACTTGTTGGTGCAATGCTTTTCCATTTAAATCCAATAACTCAAGTGAAGCTAAGCCACTTTGTGTTTTACTAATGTAAAGCAAGCTAGAAGTTGGATTCGGATACATAGAAACACCCATTACATTTTCTGCGATAGAAGCAGTAAAGTCGCAAGAACCATCTACAATAATCAAGACGTTAGAGGTATCGCTAGGACAAACAGGGCTTGTCACGATATAATCGTAATTGAACTGGCCAGCCAAAGCACCTGAGGTGTCTTGAGCATTTGGTAAAGCAACATTACTTGCATTGTACCATGTTCCGTTAGCGTCGATGTTTCCGGAAAGGCCATTCCAAAGTACAAATGGCTCGTTCAAGCAAACCGTAATACTGCCGTCTTCGCCAGCGCTTGGTGCTGCATAAACAATAACGGTTGACGTTGCTTGGTCTACTGCACAACCATCGCTTACAACGTAGTTGAAGGTGTATGATTGAGAAGCGTAGTCTGTAGAGTTGAAAGTGTTGCCTTGAAGCACTACTGCTGGTGAAGTAGCCAACCATTCGCCACCTAAAGCATAGTTGGCAATGCCTAAAAACAAGTTCACGCTTTCGCCGTAGCAGATCTCGAGCACCTCGCCCTCTACCCCTGCGTAAACGCTTACTTCGCTGATTTCAATGGTGTAAGTGCCTGCAGTTCCTGAACCGTCGTGCATGAGGTAGTATTCTACGCCTGGTGTGAGGCCACAAACCGTGAAGTTTGGTGCTTCTGAAGTGCCGTCGATTTCGTTGTCGTTGGCGCCCTCTAAAGTGAAGCTTGGTAAGATGCTGCAGTCTGTGCCGTAGTATACACCTATTTGACCGTTGTAGGCTACGCCTGTTGCATCGATGCGCACATTACCAGATGCTGGTGCTGTGAACTTAAACCATGTAGTGTGGTTTAGCGTGTTGTTGGCCCAACCTGTGGTGGTTTGTGCACCTGTTACTGGTGGTACAATGCCTAATTCTTCAGCGTTTACCGTAGCACCGGTGTTGTTGTACAACAAACCTGGGGCGCCAACTGTAATTGGGTGTGCGCCACATGCGTTGTCGTTGCTGATTGGCATAATTAAGCTAATTGGGCCCACATAAGCTGAAGTGTCTTGGCCACATACTGCCTGAACATACACCTGAACTGCTTGGCCTGGGTACCATGCCGCATTTGTGGTGGTATCCGTAAAGTTGTTGTCTAGAGCATAAACCGTTCCCGTATAAAGCGCAGAGTCTTGCGCCACCACTTGTAAGTTAAAGCCTGTAGAAGGATAGAAGCTCGTGTACGGGCTCCAGCTCCAGCTGCTCATAAGGCTATCTACACCTGCTGCGCTTGTAAAGGCAGTTGGGTTAGAACAAATTGGTGGCGTTTGGAAGTTGTAGAACAAACCAGCACTTTGCAAACCTCCTGCACAAGCAGAGTAGATATACATGTCGTAGTTGCCAAGTGGAATGAGGTTCAAAAGTTGAACTGAAGCTGCAGTTACCGTTAAAGTAGTGCCACTTGTGAGCGGGTCAAAACCTGCTGGGCCATAAACAACCGTCCAAGATGTTTCACCAGCAGCACTTGCCGTCCAGGTAAAGGCAGCCTCGTTAGGGAACAAATAAGTAGTTGTTAAAGCAACAGGGTTTGGGCAGTTCACGTAGTAGAAATGCACACAGCTGTTGTTTTGTAAATACGCTTGGTTGTTCATTGAAACATTAATGTTCTGCGCGCCGCGAACGCCAATTTCTGCGTCGCCACCGAAGTCCCAAGCTGTTGGGTTGCCCATAATGACATCGTCGTACACGTAATAGATTTCTTGGGTTGCTTCGTCGATGATGAGCTCAAAAGTGGCTCCGTTCGGGAAAATCGGTGAGTTCCAATGCGGAATATCTTTCCATTGAACCACAAATTTACTATTCGGAGATGTACCAACTTGTTCATAATAAATACCACCGCCTACAGCATAAGATTGTGCAAGCTGCTGCACGAAAGGATATAAACCATTGCCCGGCTCCATTACTAAGTTGACTGCGGCGGTAGTAGTGCCTAATTTCATCCCTCCTGTGTTGCCAATAGTTGCGGTAGTAATTAGGGTTCCTTGATATAGAAGTGGGAATGGAAGGGTCACGCCAATTTCACCTAAATAGGCAATATTGGTATAAGTAGCCGTTGGGCTAGCGCTGATATCCATGAAACCTGTAGCTGGACATTCGTTGTCCCAGGTGATATACTGCCCTTGGTTGTAGGTATTCCATGAAACCATTGGTGACCAAAATGAAGAATCGCCTGGTGTACATACCGCACGCACGCGCGCTTGATAGAAGCTATATGGCGTTAATGAACTAATAGTGTAAGGATGTGCTGTTGTATAAACCAATGTTCCTGTTCCAGGCGTGAACCCTTGCGGGCCGTATTCAATTTGCCATTGCGTTTCTGATCCCCCTGGGGTCCAGTCAATAACTGCTTGGTTCAACGTTGAGCTTACTACATTCAAAAGTATTGGTTGCGGACAGGTTGGTGGTGCTGAAATATTGATCATATAATCTTCCGTTTCACCCCAAGTGTAGGTGCCACAGGCTGGCGGTGTTGCATTTGATTCAATGATGACAATTCGCATTCTGGTCATGCCTGAAAGTGCTGTAGACGGTACCGTTATGTTAAAAGGAACGTTCACAGAAACCAATGAAGGCAATGAATTGCTCGCATCATAAAGAAGCTCATAGGTATCAAACTGACCGTTGTGGTCGGTGTCTATCCAGACGCGCGTTCCGTAGTTATAGGTTCCGCCACTGCAGTTCATTAAGTCCAACTCCATTGGATAGGTAACCCCTGGAGAAAGTAAAGTAGAAATACTCGTAAAATCTGAATAAGTGCCATTACAACCCAAAGAACTATTGTCTATGGTATTCAACTCCACCCTTTGGATATCGCCATAGGTAGTGGCCGTAGCACCGCTTGTACAATAACAATTGTAAAAACTATTCGTGGTTACCGCAACAACTGTAGAGGTGTCTATAGAACCAGAAGCAGTACATGTCACAATACATTGATACCACGTATCAACCGTTTGAGTGGCTTGGTAGCTGCTGTTCACTGCACCAGCAATATTTGTAAAAGGACCAGTAGCTGTTGTAGCCGACTGCCATTGGTAAGTGATGCCTGAAGCCAAAGTACTTCCGGTTAAAGAAACCGAATAAGGCACAGATGGGCAAACTGCAGGCACCGAAGAAACAGCCGTGCCGGCTGTAACTGCACCTGTACAGGCCGTTCCTGGCACATAATGAATTTTGATATTCGGGCGGTTGTTGCCATAAGTAGTCGTAAGCGAAGATGCTGCAGAACCCGCTGCACCTGCTGCCCAACCAATAGCCATACCCGTAGCTAAAGTGCGGTTGTAATTTACAGCCCCGCTCGCAGTTCCGTACTTGACATGGTCTGTCATGATCTGCAAGGTGCCGCCTGTATAAATAAATGGTGTGGTAAGGATATAAGATTCCCAACCCGGTGCAGTGCCCATGAAACCTTGATTTGTACTGTTATATACCGATGTTGCCCCAGCAGAAACTACACCCCAGGTTGTGGCGGTAGTGAGCACAGTAGCCGAGTTATTGGCTAATAGTATCTCAAAATTATTAGGGGCAGTTATCGTGCCTGCTGCCTTTTCCCATTCAATTTGGGTGATCATTGAACCTGCTGGAATAGCAGCCAATTCAGTAGCTGTATAAATATAAGCGTATTTAGACCAGTTAAAAGTTGAAGTGGCAGCACTTCTATAAATTGGCCCACTTAAATAACTTGAAGTGGTACCGGTTCCAATCTGAATAAATTGTGACCAACCCATTTGGCCAAAAAACAGTAAAAGTAAACCTAAGACGTATAGTTTTCTCATGATAATATTTAAAGGTTCTCAAAGGTAACGATAACTAAACAAAAAAGCCACCCCTGAGGGTGGCTTTCGAATATTGAGTGTAGTTTAATTATTGTTTAACTACTCTGAACGTTTGAACTGAAGCGTCAGCAGAAATGCGAACCATATAAACACCTGTAGTCATGTTTGAAAGATTCAATACCGAACCATTTGAAACATTTGTGGCATCGATTACAAGTTTGCCTTGAGCGTCAAATACTTGTGCTTGAGCGGTCAATTCGGTTGGCATATTGATTGTCAATTCACCAGCTGTTGGGTTCGGATTCACGGACATCTCGATGTTTGCAATTTGGTCTAAACCTACAGCATCGATGATTTCACAATCTGATTGGTCTGAACAACCTTCAGCAGAGGTGACGATAACGGCGTATGAACCGTTAGCAATTGCTGTAAAGTTAGCAGTTGAACCATTAGGTGCATCTGTACCAGAAGCGCAGTTGATCCAAGTGTAATTCATGCCTGCAGGTGAAGCAGCAAGTGTAACGTCATTGACAACAGAGACAGTTGCAACTGGTGTCGCGTTTACTACAACCGTTACTTGGTCTGAGTTCTCACAACCGTTCACACCAGTACCAGTTACGGTATAAGTTGCTGTTGTAGCAGGTGCAAAAGCAACGTTGTTAGCGGCACCACCAGTCCATTGGTAGGAAACAGCGCCTTGACCATTCAAGGTAACTGACTCGCCTGAACAGATTGTTTGATCAGCTCCTGCGTCAACGTCAGGTAAAGCAAGGACCGTTACAGTAACTTGATCGTTGTTGGTACAATTGTTGAAACCTGTTGCAACTACGTTGTAAGTAGCTGTTGCTGCCGGAACAAATGCAACACCATTGGTTACGTTAGGTGTTGTCCAAGTAAGGAAACCATTTCCTGTAGCTGTAAGTGTAGCTGATGTACCAGAACATACTGAGAAGTCTGGACCAGCATTCACAACTGGAATAGGCAACACAGTTACTGTTGTAGTTTGTGAAGCAGAACCACAAGCGTTAGTGGCTACATAGTTAAGGTTTACTACAACTGGATCGTTCAATGCAGGAGTATAAGTAACAGTACTGTTTGTGACATTTGGTGTAAGGATACCAAAACCATTGGTTGTGGTCCAGAAACCACCTAGGCCGTTCTGTACTGCAGCACTTAATGTAGCAGGTGAATTAGCACATACTGTTTGCGGAGCAGATAAGTTAACCACAGGACCAGTAGATACATTCACAACTACTTGGTCGTTATTGCTACATCCGTTAGCGCCCGTACCAACAACTGTGTAAGTTTGAGTAGCAGCAGGATAGAATGGAATAGCTTGCGTAACACCGTTTGTCCAAGCATAAGATACAGCACCAGTAGCGGTGAGTGTGGCGCTCAAGCCAGCACAAACTGTGATGTCCTGACCTGCGTTCACTGTAGGCAATGCCAATACTGTAACCAAAATTTGGTCTTGGTTGGTACAACCGTTAGCACCTGTAGCTGTGACAGTTAATGTACCTGTTGTTGTAGGCACATATTGTGTGTTGTTAGTTACGTTGTTGCTCCACTGGAAGCCAGTAACAGCTGTAGGTGTAGCAGAAGTAGTGGATGCATTCAAAATGATTGGGGTACCCGCACAAATTGTTTGATCTAAACCACCCAATACAATTGGCTGTGGAAGAACGTTAACAACCACTTGGTCTTGGTTTTGACAACCATTTACATCCGTACCAACTACAGTATAAGTTGCAGTAGATGACGGGAAGAATGGTGTTGCGTTTGTTACGCTGTTATTCCAAGCGTAAGAAAGTGCACCAGAACCAGCAAGAATAACTGGCGAAGCATTACAAATGGTTTGATCAACCCCTGCATTTACGTTAGGCAATGCCCAAACTGTTAATGTAGCAGCGTCAGTGTTTGTACAGCCAACACCGTTAGAAACGTTTAATTGGTAAGTATAAGTTCCAGGCTGAGTTGGAGTCACTACAATAACCGGGCTATTGTTCACTGCACCTGTTAAACCACTATTGGTATAGTTGGTCATTGACCAGTTGTACGGAGCCAAACCTGTTGCATTGAATGTAGCTGTTTGGCCAAAACAAATCGCTTGGTCTAAGCCCGCGTTTGCAGGTGGAACCGTAGAGTAAGTCAACTGAAGCGTATCGTAGTTGATACAACCATTGCCATCCGTACCGATTACACTGAATGTACCCGTTGCAGATGCCGTAAATGGCACACCATTTTGTACACCAGCCACTGGAGCTGTCCAAGCATAAGAACCTGTTGCACCAGCACCTGTTGCAGTAACAGTAACTTGTTCAGTTGCGTTGTTGCTACATACAAGCACATCGTTACCTGCGTTGATGGTTGGCAAAGCCCAAATTGTTACAGGAGCAGTTGTATTGGTAACTGAACAACCAGTAAGTGGGTTTGTAGCTTGTACAGTGTAACTTGCTGTTGTGTTCGTTGTACCAGGATTAGAAACTACAGTAGATGCAGTTGTACCATTTTGGTTCAATGCAGGCCATGTCCAAGCTAACGTTGGTGTGTAGTTTATACCTGTCGTACCAGTAAACTGAATCATTGGGCGGTTATTGGTTACCGTACCAATGGTTGTAGAGGCACAAACACCAGCTGCATCGGCATTATAGAAGTGCGCTGCACCAGTAAAGGCTGTCGTCCAAGTAGCTACCGCATTGGTAGTGAACGATCCATTGTTGAAACAGATATCAATCACGACGTTAGAAGTACCATCCCAGTTGAATGGCGTTAAGTTAATCGTGTTGTTCGCAAAACCAGTCAATGCAGATGGCGTGTAAGCCGCATTAAAATAGACTTGCGTCAAGCCAGTTTCAAACGTAGTTGTAAGTGCTGTTACCGTCGTGTTCTTCATAGAAATCGCGTAATCGGTAAGCGTTGTTGTAGCCGGTGTAGTTACGTCGAAAGCAAGTGAGTTGATTGTACCCGCAGTAAAGCCGGCAGCTGTAAGCTCAGCAGCAGTATACAAGAACTGTTGTTTTGCTCCCCACCAATAATTGCCAAATGGAGTTGGATAAGAGAAGGTAGTATTTGAGCCCGTACTCGCAGGGCCAGGTACAGCTGTAATAGGTGTAAATGTCGAGCTAGCTGCTGTCAAGTTTACAGTACCACCAGAACATATTGCTGTTGGGTTAGCTACTGTAGAAGTAATCAAAGGCAATGAGTTGGTTGTAACAACAACCGTTGCCTGATTCTGACACAACTGACCTGTTGTTTGGTTCGCAGTAAGCACATAAGTTGTGGTTGCAGCCGGTGCATTTGGCGTTGCATTGGCAGGGTTGAAGGTATAACCTGCTGCTGCAGTACCTGCCACAGTTGCTGCGTTTGTCCAAGTGAAGTTGTCATAGCTAGTAAGGCCATCAACCATAGTAACTAATCCAGAAGGAGAAGTAGAACAGTTCGTAGCTGTAGCTGAAGACAATGTCAGTGCAGGAGCAGGAGCTACTGTAATTACAACTGGTATAGGGCCACTTTGGCAACCTGTTGAAGGGTTAGTGGTAGTAACATAAAGTGTTGTAGTTGTTCCAACTGAAGCTGCATAGGTATTTGCTGTTGTGGCTTGCAATGCAGTGGTAGAAGTTGGTGTAGCATACCAATTGAAGGTAGGCGTTGTAAAGTTATTCGGATCAGCAACAGATGCCGTAGCAACCTGAAGACCACAATGTGCACTGTTGGTAGCAACTGGAGCTAAGAACGCTGGTTGAATAGTTACTGGAGCTGTTGTCATTGTATTTACACATCCTGTAGCTGCCTCAACTGCTGTAACCGTCCAAGTTTGGGTTGTTGGTGCAGAAGTAGTGTTGGTTACTACGGTAGTACCAACCATTGTGTTCACAACCGGCGTTGAGTTCCAAGTATAGCTATAAGGAACAGCTGGCTGGCTTTGGATATTAATGAGGTAGTCTTCTGTTTCACCAGAACCCATAGACGTACATGCATCACCAGCACCGTTAGCATTCGCAGATAAACGGCTACGGATTCTCATTTTGGTAAGACCCATTTGAGCAGTTGTTGGAATGGTTACGTTAATTGTAACGGTAGCATTAATTGCTGCCACCAAAGCAACTTGTTGCCACTCTGTTGCTGCCAACACGCCATCGCGGTTGTAATCAATCCAAACAGAGATAATAGAAGAACTTGCGCCGTTAACAACTGTTAGCGGATAGGTAAGACCTGGCTGAACATTTGTCGTAAGGCTGTAGTTTGTATAGTACGGTGCAGCAGTAGGGTTACTTGTTGTAGAGTTATTGTTAATCGTTCCGAAAGTAACTTGATTGAACAAAGCAGAACCCGTGTTATTGGTTGCGCAATAACCTGCTGGAAGTGTTTGCGGACCTGAAACAATACTTGAAGCAGTGAGGTCAACAACTGCATTGTGACATGCAGTTGTTGGCGTAGCTGTTGCATTTGTAATAACTGGCAAGGCATTTACTGTAAGGGTCATGGTAGATACGTTTGTACAAATACCATCTGTTGCAGTTACAGTAAATGGATATACACCTGCTGTTGTTGGTGTAGTAGCAATGGTAGTACCTGCAACACTTGCAGAAAGACCTGAACCAGCGTAGTTAGCTAAAGTAGAAGTGTACACATATGCAGGGTTAACAGAAGATGCAGTAGTTGTAAATGACTGACCAATACAAATACCTGGGTTGTTACCTGCCGTGAAAACTACAGGATCAGGGTTAGAAACCGTTACAACGATAGGCGCAGTTGGGCTGAAACAACCATTTGTTCCAACTTCAGCAACGTGGAAAGTTGTAGTTGCAGCGATCGGCGCAAGGTAAGTAGAAGTACCCGCTGCATAACCTGCAGTCTGGATAACAAGGTTATCGATTGTATGTTCCATCGCAATACCACCCGTACGACCTGCAATTGCGTGTCTCCAGGTAGCTTTGTTAGCTGCCAAGTAAGCGGCTGGCAATTGAACGTTAGTAAAGATAGCCGTACCATTTACCGTAACAGTAACTTGACCATTTGCGTTGGTTTCGATTGTAGCATGGTTGGTTGCAGCACCAACCCATGAAGTGTTGGCAACGTAGCCAAGTACACCAGGCGTTGTTGCATCAAAAGCAGCTAGTGTATTGTTGTACAATAAATAAATTCCAGCTGCATTAGGCATTGCGCCATAGGCATCAAAACTGATTTTCAATTTTGTACCTGAACCTTTTTCAGCAGTTGGTGCCGTAGAACTTGCATTGACGTCGTCACCGAAGCTGTAGCTGAAACCATCTGCACCACCAGCTGGTGTTGCTGTAAAGTCGAAATCAACTTTATAGGCTACAGCGTTCACACCTGCATTGACAGTGATACCACCCAATTGATTCAAGGCATTTGGTGTGAGTTGCAATTGACCAGCTACGTTTGTTAAAGAAGCTACACCTGACAAGATTGCACCCGCACCAATTGTAGTGTTGGTAAAGTCATTAGTGTAGAAAGTTGTGTAAGCACCTGTTGGAGGCGTTTGGAGTGTAGTGCCTGCTGTAGGAGCACTATACCAGAAATATTGACCAGCACCTGCTACACCTGCAGAAGACGCAACTGATGCCGTTGGAATTGCAGTACCACATTGTGAACTGTTGGTTGCAACTGGGGCAGTTGGTAAAGCAAGAGCCGTTACTGTTGTTGGTGTAGAAACAATTGTACAACCAGAGGCAGTAACTGTTGCAGTATAACTTGCAGTAGCAGTAGGGTTGATGGTATAAGGGTTACCAGTGCCTAATGCAGTTGAGCCATCTGTCCAAGCTGCAGAAGTAATTGCAGGTACCAAACCACCACCAAAGGTTGTGGACACCATGTTGATGGCGTAGTCTTCGTATTCACCGTAAAAAAATGTATTGATATATGCGGCACCTGGAGCAGTTGTCTCGACACAGAAAACACGCATGCGTGTTAAACCATTGAAAGCTGATGCAGGAATTGTGAATGTTCCTGTTTCTGTATGCGCACCTAAAGTGTTGGCTGCAGGGAAGAACATACACTCCCCTGCGTCTGTGAACACACCATTGCGGTTGAGGTCAATGTAAATGCGCATGTGGTTGTTGTAGGCAGTACCTGTTGTCAAGCTAGATAAACTCAAGCTGTAAGTTTGGCCTGCATTTAAAGTGTAAGGGCCAAAAGCAGTAAAGTCACTAAAGCTTCCGGCTGTACCTGCAGCCGTACCTATGGTACCGGTCAAAGTATTGATAACAGAAGTGTTGTTAATGATGTCAACACCACCCTGAGAAATAGTTACGTTTCCTAGATCTTCATCGGCAAGTGGTGAAGAAACAGTTGGGATGCCGTAAGTTGCTAAGTTGTTGCTACCGAGGTTAACGACTAGACCTGATGGCGTGCCTGCACAAACCGGTGAAGCTGTATTGCTTGCATATGCTGAAATGCCAAGTAAACTTTGGTCTTGGTAGCTAACACCGGTTAATGGTGTTACCAAAGCAAAGCTGTTTGATGCGGCAACACCCCATGTAACAACGGCATTGATTGGTGTTGCAACTGGAATTGTAGCTTCATAAGTTGTACCACTTGTATTGGTCATGGTAATTGGCGTTTGAGCCACACCATTAAAGGCATAAGCCAAAACAACAGTAGCAACCGTACCTGAACCTGGTGTAACTGTAACTGATACCGCATGCGCAGTTGCAGTTGTACAGTTTTGCGGTGTGCTGCTCACAAGCGTAACAACTGGAGCAAAAATTGGTGTTGCATCAAACTCGTCAGCACCGATATCAGGGTTGGTAGCACCACCGTTTACGGATCCTACCGGACCTGGGCGCACTTGACCGTCGATGTCGTTGGTTACTAAAGTAACGCCTACACCTGCACCCGCAGACTCTAATGGAGTTGGTGCGGTAGTAATGTGAAGGTCGTTGGCATTTACAAAGTTTGGTGCTACGTTAAACGTGTTGGGATCTTTACCTGTTGCCGTCTGCCAGTTGGCAAGCGTATTTTGGTTAGAGGCGTTATAGTAACCAATGATGCCAGAAGGCGTCCAGTAGTTATTGTTATTTACAGTAGCTGTGGAAATGTTTGCAACCGCACCAGAATAAATTGCATAGGAACCTGCGCCTACACCATTATTGACAACAATGTTATTTAAAAACTGAGCGAACGTCATGGTAGTGACGCAATAAACACCGTGCTGAACGTAGTTCGCTGTTACACCATTTAAAGGCGCATTCACAACAATAGTGTTATTGATTACGCGCGCATTAGTAGCACCTCCAGAAAAACGAATACCATTAGCAACAAATGAACTTGTTAAAAGAGTTGTATATTTAGATGCAACAATATTGTTGATCATGTTATTTGCAATCAAGAAATTCTCACACTGCGCTGCACCTGAGATATTGATACCATTTGCACCATAACCAGAAGTGATAGGTTGGATGATGTCATGAATGTTATTTCTTAATACACGGATACCAGAATTTACTGTTCCTAAATCTATACCAGAAATTGTAGATAAAAAACCGGCTCCTGTAGCACTTACATCACCACAACGAATGTCGTTTCCTTCAATTAATGAAGTGGTGGTTCCTCCTGTAATATTCGAGTAAGAAACAAAAATACCGCACTGACCAACGTTGTCTGCTAACGTTGCAGAACCGATAATGTTATTGGTTACATACACCCCTGTATTTGGAATGGTAGTAGAAACACCATTCAAATGAATGGCACGGTAACAACGGCGAATTTCGTTGTTGTCGATAGTTGTGTTTAAGTTACCGTAAGCACCGGTAGCTAAACTTGTAGTAGAATAGTTAGAGGCATTGATGCCGTAACTCATGGTTGTTTGAACACCACTCGATCTTGAACCGACAATCACACAATTTTTAACAGTATTGTTATTAGCGCCGCCAGTTCCTAATGTATTTGAAGATGAAATTCTAATAACTGCCGTAATAATGGTTGTTGATGCTGAAGTAGCTACCTGAAAAGTAAGGTTGCGCACACCAGCCGTTGCAGGGTCATCACCGTCTATTGTAACGTTGTCTGCACCATTCAATTCAATCAAACCACGGTTGCTTGTTGGAACAGCAGCCGAGTTGACTGTTACGTTACCAGATGGCTTAATATTAACCGCCGTGTAGTTTGACGTTCCGCCACTACCTAATAACGCAACAACTGCTGCTGGCTCTGTGGTGTTGGCCGTAATGGTGAGGTTGATCACACCTTGGTGAGTTCCTGCGTTAATGGCAGCAAACGCCGCACTAACTGTGGTATATGAACCAGTTGCAGTTCCTCCAGTTGCAGTGACTGATACCTGTGCCCAAGCTGCGCTAAGGGTAAGGGTAAGCATTGCAAAAGTCGTAAGAATTAATCTTGTAAAACTTTTCATAGTTATAACTTTAGTATTCGTAATTTAGCAAATGTATACAAAATTTTATTTGTACGAAAAATAAGTTTTACAAAGACATGATTTCTACTTCTCTCCGCGCCCTTGTTTGTGGCTCAACCCAAGGCATTGGTTTGGCAATTGCACAACAGCTTGCCAACAACGGATTTTCTGTTGTATTGACCGCAAGAAATGAAGAACGCTTGCAACAAGCACTAGCAACCCTTGACATTTCTAAAGGGCAGATCCATCAGTATTTTGTTTCTGATTTTACAGATCCAATAGGATTAAAAATTTCTATCACCAACTTTATTCATTTAAATGGTGACATCCAAATTCTTATCAATAACACAGGTGGCCCAAAAAGCGGCCCAATTGTAGATGCCGACATCAGCGAATTTTTAGGGGCATTCAATCAGCACCTCATTTGTAATCATGTTTTAATGCAGGCTGTTCTTGCCGGCATGAAAGCCGCTGGTTACGGTCGCATCATTAATATCATTTCTACATCTGTCAAACAACCACTTCCCAATTTAGGGGTTTCCAATACAATTAGGGGGGCAGTTGCAAGTTGGTCAAAAACACTTGCCAACGAATTAGGCGCATTTGGCATTACCGTCAACAACGTGCTTCCGGGTGCTACCAATACCCAGCGCCTCACCGAAATTGCGAAAGTTAAAGCCGATAAAACGGGAGAAAGTATTGCTGAAATTTTAGCTGAAATGGGGCAAGAAAGCCCAATGAAACGCATTGCGGAGCCCTATGAAGTAGCCGCTGCGGTTGCCTTTTTGGCTTCGCCAGCAGCATCATATATAAATGGCATCAATGTGCCGGTCGACGGCGGACGCACAAAAAGTCTGTAATTTATTTATTCTTCTTGGCCAAAAAAGAGCGATACGCTAATAGCGTTGGAAAACCAAGCAACAAACTTGCCGCTAGCATGTAGCCCCTGCGCGTGAGGTAGAAATCAACTACGCCTTGCATTTCAGCTTCTTGGTAACCAAGGCCAAGGAAATAAGCCAAACTTAATGGGGCCTCAAGGATATATTTTTTGCCATTTTGTGCATAAACAATTTCACCTTCAAATAAATTGGGGCTTACTAAAACGAGGAGGCCGCCGATCAGTATAAAGCTGAATAAAAATACAAACCAAGGCTTGAGGAGTAAAGTTTTGAATCCTTCCATGCCGCAAAGTTAGGCCAAATCTGTCTATTTTCGCAGCACTATCATGAAACGCATTGCCTATTTATGTTTGTCAGAAGGTTGGGGCGGTTTAGAAATGAACCAACTGCGCAATGCACAACAAATGCAAAGCCGCGGGCATGAAGTCTTACTTATTGTCAATTCAGAGAGTCCGATTCATCTCGCTGCTCAGCAAGCAGACATACCTATATATATAGTACAACAAAAACCAAAACATTACCAATGGGGGTTTGCAAGTCATTTGGCCAATTATTTAAAAACGCAGGGGTTTGAGGACCTTATCTTTCGAAACAACCGCGAACTAAGTATTGCGGCGTCAGTGCATTTCTTTTCGCGCAGAGAAGTAAGGGCACATTACTTCATGGAAATGGCACTGGGCGGAAAGCGCACTCAAATTTTTCGGACGCTGCGCTATGCTTTTATAAGTACGTGGGTTTGCCCTCTGCCCTATCTTCATTCGCAAGTTTTACAACAAACTAGAATTGCGCCAAGCAAAGTAAAAGAAATTCCATCCGGACTCAATTTCAACGCCGAAGTTTTACGCTCCAAAACAGAAGCTCGTATGCAACTGCAATGGCCCCTAGATCAAAAACTGATCTTAGTGGTAGGGCGCATAGATCCTAAAAAACGACAAGTTTTCGTTTGGGACTGCTTTGCGCAAAGAACCAACCCGGATGAAATATTGATATTTGTGGGTGAAAGCACTCCTGATGAACCATCGTCCTATTATTTAGCGCTTCAAGAAAAAATAAAAAAGCACCCCAAAAGCAAAGCCGTCATTTGGGCAGGGTTTCAACAAAATATGCCGCTGATTTATCAAGCTGCAGATATGGTGATCATGGCCGCAGACCATGAAACCGTCGGGATGGTGACGATAGAAGCACTCCAGTTTGCTTGCCCGGTAGTGGGTGCCAACAACGGCGGAACCAAAGAACTCATCGAGAAATACAAAGGAGGGGTCTGTTTTGATACATTGAATTCCGATTCATTGGATTTCGCAATAAAAAAGGTACTTGAGAAAGACTATCCTGCATTCAATCGGGCGCTATTTCAACAACATTTCGACTTCAACCACGTTTGTGCTGTTGTAGAATCCGAAGTGTTGGGGCCTGAAGCGCCAATTTTTCAGTAAATTCGTTCAATGGACTTATACACCTCCAAACAACGCTGGAAACTCTTACTTGTCATTTTGGCACTAGCTGTAGTCGGCGGTTCTTTGTTTTACTCCAACCAAAGTATCCAAAAAATTGGCGGCCGAGAGCGCACAAAAGCGCGCCAATGGGCACTTGCTTTGCGCAAAAAGGCAGAATTAGTAGACCTAAATAGCGAAATCTTCACGGCGCTTCAAGAAAAAGAACGTCAAAAAATGGCTTTGGTGGTCAGGGCCAACCGAACACTTCTCGACGCTTCAGACCTCAGCATGAGCCAAGATGTCGATTTTGCGCTCGAAATCATTGAAGCAAACAAAGATATCCCTTTCATCTTGTTGAATGATGACGGTAGTATTTCACAATCCAGAAATATAGCACCCGCTAAAGACGATTCATTTACGGGCGCTAAATTTTATTCCGATTCCATAAAAGAACTGGCAAAATCTTGGATTGCCGAAGGCCGAAGTTATCAAATTCAAGTTTTCGAGGACATGTACATGACCCTTTGTCATGGTTTCTCCAAAGAATTGCTGCGCTTACAAGCACACTCCGACTCTTTGATTCGCTCGTTTAACGCCGACCTCACAGACCAAAAAAGCTTAGTGCCTGTCTTGCTCTACGACCCGCAGACCAAACGCGTTGAAGCCAGTAATTTGGCACAAAAAGAATTGTCACCATCAAAAATCAAAAGCACCATTCAAGAAATGACCGCAAGGTATCAGCCCATCGAATTAACGATTAAAGGCAGCAAAAAATTGCTCTACCTAAAAGACAGCGAAGAAGTGAAGCAACTCTTTTGGTTGCCTTATCTTCAATTTGGTGTATTGGGCTTGTTGGTATTTGTAGGTTACTTGCTTTTCTCGATGTACCGCAAGGCCGAACAAAACCAAGTTTGGGCCGGTATGGCCAAAGAAACAGCGCATCAGTTGGGCACGCCGCTTTCCTCCATGATGGCATGGGTGGCGCACCTCGAACAGCAAGCAATAGACCCCATGATTCCACGCGAAATGCACAAAGACCTCGAGCGTCTGGAAAAGATCACGGATCGCTTCTCCAAAATTGGCTCTGGGGCCAAACTTATTGAGGGTGATCTCGCGGCCACTATCGAAAACAACCTCCTTTACCTCAAAGCGCGGCTTTCTCAAAAAGTCGAGATGCAGTTTGAACTCAATGGTGAGCGCCCTTTAATGGTATTGCACAATGCCTCTTTAATGGAATGGGTGGTCGAAAACATATGCAAAAATGCGGTGGACGCCATGGAAGGAATTGGCACACTGCGCATTCATATTCAAGAAGTGGCAGAATGGGTGCACATCGATATTTCAGATACCGGAAAGGGCCTTACTCCCAAACAATTCAAAACCATTTTTGAACCGGGTTACTCTACCAAAAAACGCGGCTGGGGGCTGGGCCTTACATTGGTCAAGCGAATTGTTGAAGAGTACCATAAAGGAAAGGTATTTGTACTGCAATCTGAGCCCGACAAAGGCACAACTTTTCGGATCTCTATTCCGCACTAAACCTACCATCTACATTATTCTAACTATCTTTATCGCAGAAAAATTATCTTATGGAAGCGCTTATCCTGACTGAAATCCGCAATCAAATTGCCTTTTTGACCATCAACCGACCACAACAACTCAATGCACTCAATAAAGACACTATTGCCGCACTCCACGCCGCACTAGCAGCAGCCGATACCGACCCAAATGTGGGCGTCATTATCCTGACCGGCAGTGGCGAAAAAGCATTTGTAGCTGGCGCCGACATTAAAGAATTTGCCGATTTCAGCATTGCCGAAGGTGGCGCGCTCGCACAAACTGGTCAGCAAACCCTTTTTGACTTCATTGAGCAACTCGGCACACCAGTTATTGCTGCGGTGAACGGTTTTGCACTTGGCGGCGGCCTTGAACTCGCTATGGCAGCACACATCAGAATAGCCAGTAGCAACGCCAAAATGGGCTTACCAGAAACTTCTCTAGGCGTTATTCCTGGTTACGGCGGCACCCAACGCTTGGCCCAACTCGTGGGGCGCGGCAAAGCCAACGAACTCATTTTTACAGCTGGTATGCTCAAAGCCGAAGACGCCCTTCAATGGGGATTGGTCAATGCAGTTGTTGAACAACCAGACCTCATGGCAAGCTGCGAAGCAATGGCTCAAAAAATACTAAATAACTCTCCAATGGCTATTGCTGCTGCCATTCGCTGCGTCAACGCAGGTTTTGCAAGTGGCGTCAATGGCTACGAGGTAGAGATCGAAGAATTTGGCAAAAGCTTTGGCACCAAAGATTTCAAAGAAGGCACCACCGCATTTTTAGAAAAACGCAAGCCGAATTTCAGAGGCTAAGCCATGAGCAACCCCATCCGCAAATTAGTTGGTCAAACCGCCATTTATGGCCTGCCCTCCATCTTAGGAAGGCTGCTCAACTATTTGTTGGTTCCGCTCCACACCTACTATTTTGCCCAAACTTCAGACTACGGCGTCATTTCTGAGCTTTATGCCTGGGTTGCCTTTTTAATTGTCTTGCTCACTTTCGGGATGGAAACCGCGTTTTTTCGCTTTTTACAAAACGAAGCCGACAAAGACAAGGCCTACAGCGCCGCATTTTGGTCGGTAGTGGGTATCAATGGGCTTTTCTATTTAGTGCTGCTGTACTTCAACAACGACATCGCTAATGCCTTACTTTTTGAAGGCCACAACGAATACGTAGTGCTTTTGGGTACCATCGTCATGATAGACGCCATTACCGCCTTGCCGCTTGCTCGCCTTCGCGCCGAAGAAAAAGCGCTGCGTTTTGCCTCCATCCAAATGACCAGCATTGGACTCAACATTGCACTCAACGTAATTGCAATGGTCTTCTTTTTTAGTGCCGAACGCCCAGAAGAAGGCATCTTGTTTATCCTTTTAGCCAACCTCATTTCGTCTTTGGCCAAGCCGCTCTTGCTCTACGACAGCATCTTTAAAGTACTTTTTATCCGAGACTGGAGCCTATACAAACGCATGTGGCGCTACGCAATTCCACTCGTCATTGCGGGTTTTGCAGGCATTATCAATGAAACCTTCGACCGCATTTTACTCAAGCACCTACTCTACGACCCAGCTGTACCCGAAACTTTGAGCTATGCGGAATCTCAAGTAGGCATCTACAGCGCGTGTTACAAACTCGCTATGCTCGTTACAATCATTTTGCAAGCCTACCGCTATGCTGCCGAGCCGTTTTTCTTCAAACAAATGCAAAACCAAGACCGCAATACCGTTTATGTGCGCATCATGAACATTTTTGTAGCTATGGTTTGTGCAGTGTTCTTATTGGTGAGTCTGAACCTCGATATTTTCAAGCATTTTATTCAAAAAGAAGCTTATTGGGAAGGCTTAAAGGTAGTGCCCATCTTACTACTCGCCAATGTTTTTCTTGGCATATACTACAACCAAAGTATTTGGTACAAACTCAGCGGTAAAACCCAATACGGCGCCTACATTACAATTTTTGGGGCCCTTCTCACCATTGCTATCAACGTTTATTACATTCCACAGTTCCAATACATGGCCAGCGCGTGGGCCACTTTAATTGTATACGCCACACAAATGCTACTTTCTTATTGGCTCGGACAGCGCCACTATCCGATTCCTTACAACGTGAAAAAATTCTTGCTATACTTGGGCATGAGCTTATTGTTGTTCTGGATTGGCAGCCAAATTCAATTTTCCAAAGCCATCATCAATCATTTCCTACACAACCTGCTCGTCCTCTTTTTTGTGGGCTTCGCTTTTGTGCTTGAAAAAAACAACCTTCGCAGCAGCAACGCACACTAATTGAACATTTTCTGCGTTAGGGTGTTTCAATAGCTACCGAAACGCTTAACTTTGTTCCTATGTCAAATCACCCCTACAAGCCCGGCCCACTCCTTTCCCAAATTACTGTTCCGAGCGATTTGCGCACGAATTTCACAGAAGAACAACTCCCACAGGTTGCCCAAGAACTCCGTCAGTACATCGTAGACGTCATTTCTGAAATCGGCAATTCTCATTTCGGCGCCTCTTTAGGCGTGGTTGAACTCACTGTTGCTTTACATTATGCTTTCAATACCCCTGACGACCAACTCGTCTGGGACGTCGGGCACCAGGCCTACGGACACAAAATATTAACAGGGCGCCGCGAGCGTTTCCATACCAACCGTTTAAAAGGCGGTATTTCTGGCTTCCCTAAACGTTCGGAAAGCGAATACGACACCTTTGGTGTTGGCCACTCATCTACTTCTATTTCTGCTGCTTTAGGAATGGCAGTTGCCAACCAATATAAAGGCGAAACACAGCGCCAACACATTGCTGTTATTGGCGACGGCGCCATGACCGCTGGTTTGGCTTTCGAAGGCCTCAACCACGCTGGTTTTGAAAAAGACGCCAACTTGCTCGTTATTCTCAACGACAACTGCATGTCTATCGACCCTAATGTAGGCGCACTCAAAGAATACCTCACCGACATCACCACCTCTCACACCTACAATAAAGTCAAAGACGAAGTCTGGAAACTACTCGGGAAGGTTTCTAAATTCGGGCCAGACGCCCAAACCATTGCTTCAAAAGTGTCGCATGCCTTGAAAGGCACTTTACTCAAGCAGTCTAACCTATTTGAAGCCTTCAACTTTCGCTATTTTGGCCCTGTAGATGGCCACGACGTCATTGGTTTGGCTAAAGTTCTGGCCGACCTCAAAGACATCCCGGGTCCTAAAATCTTGCATTGCATTACCCGCAAAGGTGCCGGCTACAAATACTCAGAAGAAGGTAACCCAACCAAATGGCATGCGCCAGGTGTTTTCAATAAAGAAACCGGCGAAATCGTCAAAATTGTACCTAAATCGCCTCAACCGCCTAAATACCAAGATGTATTTGGCCACAGCATTGTAGAGCTCGCAGAAAAGAACGAGAAAATCATGGGCGTTACACCCGCCATGCCTTCTGGTTGCTCGCTCAACATCATGATGCAAGCCATGCCAAAACGCGCTTTCGATGTCGGTATTGCCGAACAACACGCCGTTACTTTCAGTGCAGGCCTTGCTACCCAAGGTTTGGTACCGTTTTGCAATATCTACTCCTCTTTTATGCAGCGCGCGTTTGACCAAGTCTTGCACGACGTTGCCCTTCAAAACCTCAATGTAGTTTTCTGCCTAGACCGCGGCGGCTTGGTTGGTGCCGACGGCGCTACACACCACGGCGCTTATGATCTTGCCTACATGCGCATGATCCCAAACATGGTGGTGGCTGCTCCAATGAACGAAGAAGAACTGCGCAACCTCATGTATACCGCACAGTTGCCAAATCAAGGCCCGTTCTCTATTCGCTACCCGCGTGGCAACGGTGTCATGACCGAATGGAAAACACCTTTTAAAGAAATCAAAATTGGTCAAGGGCGCAAAGTAACTGCCGGCGACGACATCGCTATTTTAACCGTTGGCCACCCCGGCAATTTTGCCCAAGAAGCCATTGACAAACTTAAAGGCGCAGGTGTCTCTATTGCGCACTACGACATGCGCTTTGTCAAACCACTCGACACCCTGCTTTTACACGAAATCTTCACCAAATTCAAGAAGGTCATTACCATAGAAGACGGCTGCCTCATGGGTGGTTTTGGTTCTGCCGTACTCGAATTTATGGTCGACCAAAAATACCAAGCAGAAGTCATTCGCCTAGGTATTCCAGACGAGTATATTCACCACGGAACCCAAGAAGAACTCTGGGCCGACTGCGGTTTTGATACCTCCTCTATCATCCGCACCATCTCTACCATTTTTAAGCTCGATCAAGAAAAAATTGCACAGCAAAACGTCGGTTAAAACCAAATTATTGTAATTTGGACCAAAACTTTAACGACTACCATGCAAAAAACAAATTACAGCGCCTTCGGGACGCTCATCGTCATCTTTTTCTTTTGGGGCTTTGTAGCTGCTTCAAATTCAATTCTTATTCCTGTTTTTAAGAAAGCCCTAACCTTAACTCAATTACAGTCTCAGCTCATCGAATTCGCATTTTATGTAGCTTATACCGTGGGGTCGCTGATTTATTTCGGTATATCCGGTGTGCTCAAACAAGACATCCTTAATAAAATTGGCTACAGAAATGGCTTGGCCCTTGGCCTTTTGATTTCTGCTGCCGGCACCCTTCTTTTCATTCCTGCTTCGGCCAATGGAGGCTCATTTCCGCTGCTCCTTAGTGGTTTATTCATTGTTGGTTTAGGCTTTTCTTTACAACAAACAGCTGCCAACCCATTAGCTATTCAAATGGGCGACCCCGCAAAAGGCAATGTGCGCCTCAGTATGGCGGGTGGCATCAACAACCTCGGTACCACCATTGGTCCGGTGATCCTCTCTTATGCCATCTTTGGTGGGCTGCCTAAAGGGGACGCTACCCTAGACCTCACGGCTGTTCAATTGCCTTACATTATTCTTGGCGCCACTTTTGTTTTGGCTGCGTTGTTCTTTAAATTTTCATCTGTTCCGGACTCAATTGGTGACGACAACCAAAACGAACCCGGCCAATTACTGAGCACACTCCGCGAACCACAAGTGATTCTAGCCATGATCGCAATATTCTTGTATGTGGGTGTTGAAGTCGCTACCCAAAGCAATTTGCCTGAATTCATGAAACAAAATCTCGGCAAAGAAGAAAGCGAAGTAGCGCCTTTTGTGTCTTTATTTTGGGCCAGCATGATGATCGGCCGTTGGGCTTCTGCAGCAGGCGTATTCGAAAAATCAAAAGTGTTCAATCGCGTCATGGGCATCTTCTTGCCATTGGTTGCTTTCGGAATTTTTGCACTTGCCAATACCATCGGCGGTTCTGATGTTTCTTCTTTTATGCCTTATATCGGATTGGTATTTGTGCTCATTGCTGCTGATTTCATTTCCAACGGGAACCCAGTTCGTCAGATCATCCTTTATTCTAGCCTTGGTATTTTGGCCTTAATCATTGGCATTTTCAGTTCGGGGTATGTCAGCGTTTTTGCGTTTATTTCTGTGGGCTTGTTCTGCAGTACGCTTTGGCCTTGCATCTTTACCCTCGGTATTACCGGCATGGGGACCAAAACCAATATTGCATCGAGTTTAATGATCCTCATGATTATGGGTGGTGGTGTTATCTCTGTAACGCAAGGATGGCTTTCTGACAATAGTTTGCTCGGTATCCAACACTCTTACTGGGTAGGCGTTGCGTGCTTTGCTTACTTAATTTATTTTGCAATTCGCACGGCTACTATTCTCAAAAACAAAGGAATTCATACCTTTGAAACCGCAAAAAGCGGACACTAATGGGAATGTATAAAATTGAATTTCACGACTTCTTCACTGCAGCCTTTTCTGTAGACTGCATTATTTTTGGCTATGAAGCTGGTCAGATCAAAGCGCTACTTATCAAGCGCGCCATGGAACCCTACGAAAACTTTTGGGCTATTCCTGGTGATCTTGTCTACCCAGACGAAGACCTCCCCGTAGCAGCAGAGCGCATTCTAAAAGAACTCACTGGGCTGGATCACATCCAAATGCACCAATCACAATCTTTTGGGCACCCGAAAAGACACCCGCAGGGGCGCGTCATTACCATTGCACATTTTGCATTGGTGCGCATCGAAGATTTTCAGGTAAAAGCTTCCTCTTGGGCCGACGACATCAGCTGGGTGCCGCTCAACGAAGTGCCAGACCTCGCTTTTGACCACAACCATATCCTTGAAAGCACTTACGAAATGCTCAAGCAAAAGCTGCAAAATGAACCCGTTTGTTTTGATTTATTGCCAGAGCGTTTTACCCTTCATGAATTTCAGCAACTCTACGAATTTGCGTTTGAACAAGATTTAGATAAGGCCAACTTCAGAAAAAAAATCAAGTATATTCCACTGATTGCGCTCAACGAAAAACAAAAGAACGTCAAACACAGACCTGCAAAGCTTTTCACCTTTGACCGCGACACCTACCAACAACGTTTGTTGGCCAACGAGTACAACTTTAAAATGTAAAATTTATTTACTTATTGTATTTTTTACAATAATGTTTGTATATTCGAACCTCGCTTTCACTCATAGTCGGGCGTAAAACAGGTTAATAATCAAAGAAACGGAGAGGAGTGTCTCCGTTTCTCTTTTGATACAACGCTGATTTTCAAACACTTTTTCAAACTTATTGTTATTTGTACAATAATTTAATTTTTGCTTATATTTATCCCACTCTAAAACTAATACAACATGATCAGAAAACTAGTCCTGGCACTTCTATGTAGCATAGGTGTCGCGCAAGTCTATGGACAAACCATCAGTGGAACCATTTTAAATGAACGCTCTGAGGCTATTCCATACGTCAAAATCACTGTTAAAAGCAACAACAAGCCATTTTTGGGCGACGGCAAAGGGTTTTTTCAGGTGAGCGTCACCGACCCAGCCAATGAAGTGCTCATTTTTAGTGCAATGGGCTACCAAAAACAAGAAGTTGCGGTTGCCGGCAAGACCAACTTAACGGTGGTGCTCTTAGAAGTATCTCAAGACACCAAAGATGTCGTGGTGGTTGGTTACGGTACAGCTAAAACTAAAGAAATTACCGGCGCCACCTCTCGAGTGAAGGGTGAAGACCTCGAAAAAATGAACATGACCCGCATGGATCAGGCCTTACAAGGACAGGTTTCTGGGGTAACAGTTTCCAGTAATTCAGGTTCGCCAGGTGGTTCGGCTAACATCCGCATCCGCGGTTTGTCTACCTTCGGTGACAACGACCCGCTCATTCTTGTAGACGGCGTGGTTTACGATTCAGAAGGTTTAAATGCACTTAACCCTGCTGATATCAAGTCTATTAACGTGCTTAAAGATGCCACAGCTGGTATTTACGGAGTGCGCGCTGCCAATGGCGTGATCATCGTCGAAACTAAAAATGGCGCCATTAACCGCAAGCCAAGTATGGAATACAACGGTTATTATGGCATCCAACAAACTGCCCGCAAACTAGACTTACTTACTGCTGAAGAATACGCAGTTATCAAAAATGAAGCCTTTGCTTTTGGTGGTCAAGCCATGCCTTTTGCTAACACCAGTTTAGGAACAGGTACCAACTGGCAAGATTCAGTTTTCAGTTCAGCGCCAGTACAAAGTCACAACCTGTCTTTGAACGGCGGCACACTCAATACGCGTTATTCTATTGGCTTGGGCTATTTCAACCAAGAAGGTATCGTAGGCGCAGACAAAGCCAACTTTGGCCGCTACAATGCCCGATTGAACTTCAGCACGGATATGTCCGAGAAACTCAAACTCAATTCTGTATTGCTTTTCTCTTCTGATATGCGCAGTACGCTTCCTGAAAACGGCATTGGTTCTGTACTTTACAACACCATCAACGCCTTCCCTAACGAGTCTGTTTACAGCAGCCCAGGTACTTTTTCTTACATGGAAGAGGTGAGCGATATCATCAATCCAATTGCGCAAATGCAAAACCAGTACAACTGGAGCACAGCCAATAAATTCGTTGGAAAAGAAGAGTTTATCTATGAATTCAACGAAAACTTATCCCTCACTAACCGCTTCAATTACAACTATGCCAACGTTGATGCGAAGGTGTTTTCACCGCTTGTATGGTACGGCGATGGTAAATACGCCAACACTGCTGCCAATGCTGCACTTGAATCACCAGAGGTTGAAATCGGCGATAGCATCTTCATCGAAAGAGGAGCAGCTGTTTACGAAGAGCGTTCTACCTTCCTAGACCTATCTTACGAAGCGTTTTTGAACTACGACAAAACCTTCAACGAAGTTCACAAAGTCAAAGGAATGCTTGGTGCATCGGTATTTGAGCGCAAAGGACAATCTTTAAACGGCGTTGCTTTTGGTATTCCAAACAACTCACTTGACTATGCTGATATCTCCGCAAACACCGCACAAGGTGGCTATTTAAACAATGTCAATTCTTGGGAATTCAAGGAGCGCTTGTTGTCTGCCTTCATGCGTGCAGAATACGCCTACAAAGAAAAATACCTTGTATCAGGCATCTTACGCCGCGATGGTTCAAGCAAATTCGGACCTAACAGCCGTTGGGGTATTTTCCCTGCAATTTCAGGTGGTTGGTTGCTTTCAGAAGAAGATTTCTTCAAAAGCAAAAGCATCGACTACCTTAAAGTGCGCATGAGCTATGGTGTTTCTGGCAACGACCAAATTCCAAACTTTGCCTACCGTGCATTGCTCAACGGCGAAGGTGTTTATGTCTTCAACGACCTCATTACGCAAGGTGTAGCCATTGGCCGCCCTGCCAACCCTGACCTCAAGTGGGAAACCACCCGTCAGTTCAACGTGGGACTCGACCTCACTTGGTTGAAAGTCATCAACTTCACTACCAACTACTTCATCAAAAACACCAACGACCTCTTATTCCAACCTGACGTATCAGCACTTTTAGGTTCTTATGGCCCAGGTGGTTACCCACCGATCATCAATGCTGGTGACGTATCTAATAAAGGGTGGGAATTTGAAGTAGCGTATCAGTCTGATCGTAAAAACTTACTTCAAACCAACTTGAATTTCAACCTCACTACCATCAACAACAAAGTGGTGAGCGTGCCAACAGGCGTGCAATACATTCCTGGTGCAGCATTTAGCGTTGGTGGCGACGTTGCTACGCGTTTCCAAGAAGGCTATGAAATTGGTTATTTCTTTGGTTACCAAACTGCTGGTATTTTCCAAAATCAGGAAGAAATCGACAACGCGGCAGTTGTTCAAGAAGGCGCCCAACCAGGAGACCTCATCTTTGTGGATCAAAACGGCGACGGCAAAATCAACTTCTCTGACGATTCCGACAAAACCAACCTTGGTTCGGCTATTCCCGACTTCACAATGGGCTTTGCTTTCAACTTTAAAATCAAAGGTTTCGACTTATCAGGCAATGTTTATGCTGCTTTAGGACAAGAAATCATTCGTAACTACGAGCGCCAACAACCTTATGCCAACCAATTGGCTTATGTAATTGACCGCTGGACCGGCGAGGGTTCAACCAACGAACACCCGCGCCTCACCACAGGGCCAACCAACAACAACCTTTTCTCTGATTATTTTGTGGAAGATGGTTCTTTTGTACGCCTTCGCAACTTGCAATTTGGTTACACTTTACCAAGCACCCTATTGCGCAAAATTCACGTAGAATCTTTACGTGTTTACGTTGCTGCCAACAACCTCATCACCCTCACCCGCTACATGGGCTTCGATCCAGATTTAGGATCGTCTAGCGTACTCTCAGCTGGTGTAGATTACGGAATGTATCCACAAGCACGTTCATTAATGAGCGGTCTTCAAATCAAATTTTAAGCTTAAAAGTCATGAAAAAACTGATATACACGCTTTTGGCACTTGTATCGATCGTTACACTGCCTTCTTGTGAAAAATTCTTATCTGTTGACCCGCCTTACGCGCAAGACGCCGAGAACTTTTTTCAAACCGAAGAAGATTTCGAACGCGCCCTAGTTGGTGCCTATGACCTCCTTCAAAGCTCATTTATTTCTCTTTGGATCGGTGAAATCGCCTCAGACAACGCCATTGCAGGCGGCGAGAGCGTCAACGACAGCAAAGGTTTGCACGACATCGACAACATGACGCACGGTGGTGTCAATGCCGAACTACGCAGCCTTTTCCGTTGGAACTACACCGGCATTACACGCGCCAACTACATTTTGGAGCACCAAGACAACATCGACTTCCCTGGTAAAGCCCACATACTCGCTGAAGCGAAGTTTTTGCGCGCCTATTACTACTTTGAGTTGGTTAAATTCTTTGGCGATGTGCCGCTTATTATCGACAAGCGCATCGGTATTGAAGAAGCGCGCAACATTCCGCGTTCGCCAAAAGCTGAAGTATACGCTCAAATCGAAGCTGATTTATTAGCTGCAGCTGCGGTATTGAACCCAACGGCTGCGCAAAAAGGACGCGCAACAAGAGGCGCAGCTAAAGCCCTTCTTGGTAAGGTTTATTTATATCAGAACAAATTTACCGAGGCCGCTGCCATTTTTGAAGAAATCATAGATTCAGGCCAATACAGCCTTTACCAAGACTACAGCCAACTGTTCAGTGTAGCTGCAGAAGGCAATCCTGAAACCATTTTCGACATCGAATATACAGGTTTAGAAGGCGGTAGCTACGGTTGCTTGGTTTGTTTAGAAGGTAACGCTGCTGTCGGATTCCAAGGCATTCGTCAATACACTGGGCCTATATATGGCGACGGTAACTCTTACAACTTGCCGACTGCTGAACTCTACGCAGCGTTCTCACCAATTGATCCACGCCGTGCCGCAACTGTTTTAGACATTGAAGCGTTCATTGCAGCACAACCAAACCCTGCTTCCATTACCTATGCAATTGGTGCTGGCGGCCATACAGGCTATTACAACAACAAATACATCAAGCGCCAAGGTGAAATTGGCTTGCCAGACAACGACCTCACCAGCCCAGTGAACTACCGCGTTTTGCGCTATGCAGACGTGTTGCTTATGGCTGCTGAAGCAAATTATCAGATTGGAAACGCTTCAAGAGCAACTCAATTAGTCAATCAAATTCGCCAACGCGCAGGTATCCCAGGCGCCTCTGTAAACAGCATTGAAAAAGTATATTTAGAGCGCCGCTTAGAGCTTTCTGGTGAGGGGCATCGCTTTTTTGACCTCGTTCGCACCGGCCAGGCCGCACAATATATCCCTGGATTTGTTAATGGTAAACACGAATTGTTCCCAATCCCACAAGTTGAAATCGACTTAGCTGGTGGCAATTGGTCACAAAACCCTGGTTATTAATTTTTAAAGATCTAAAACCATGAAAACTTTATTGCTCAGCATTCTCAGTATTGGTTTAGCGCTTGTTGCTTGCCAAAAATACGAACCGACACTTGGGCCTGCGCCTTCTGCCGCAGATGCCGAATTTACCATGGCGCCTTCAGCAGCCAATGCCAATATCATTGAACTCAGCGCCAATAATCCAAATATTCAGTGCGTATGGGACTTCGGCAATGGCACCAAAGCACAAGGGCCAAACGTTAACGCCACGTACCCATATGCAGGCACCTACACGATCAAATTAACAGTTTTTGCAAAAGGTGGTAGCCGCAGCTCTAGTCAGCAAGTTACCATTGCAAATGACGATTTCGGCTTACTCAATAACCCTTACTACACAATGCTTACAGGCGGCATCAGCGGCCCCGGCTATAAAGTTTGGGTTGTAGACTCTGCTGCTTCTGGACACATGGGTGTTGGCCCAGACCCGGAAAGCCCGCTTGGGCCAACACCAGAGTGGTGGGCTGCAGGTGCAGGTGAAAAACCTGGTTGCGGACTTTACGATGATCAATATGTCTTTCATCTCAACGCGTTCAAATTTGATATGATCACCAACGGAGACGTATATGTGCACAACAGCCTAGCCGCTTCTTTCCCGGGCTCTTTCCAAAACCTTGCCGATTTTACAGCGCCTTTTGACAACCAAATGAACGAAAGTTGGTTGCTAACAGAAGGTGCAGAAAACACGATCACCATCTCGGGCAACGCATTCCTCGGTTTCTTTACTGGGCCACGCGTTTACAGAATTATTTCCGCCACTGACTCTACACTCCATTTGCAATATGGGCATCATGCCGGTGGTTTAAAATGGTACCTCAAACTCAAGACTTTATAATTCGACCCATGAAAATCATGACTTTTCTTTTATTGAGTTTGACGCTTTTGGCTTGTGAGCCAGATGCGCCTATTGCACCGGGCTTACCTAGTAACCTTAACACACAGCTCACCATTACGAATGGCGAAGTACACGTTTTAGCGACTGCAGATAGCGTTAATTTCTATACGGTTACGTTTTACGACAACAACGACACCATCACGGTAGAAACGCAAGATGGTGAGGCAACACATATCTTCAATACAAGCGGAACTTACAAGATTCGCACGCGTGCACATTCTTTACAAACTGCTTTCATTGAAAAAACCGAAGAGGTATTGATTGAAATTGCAACAGGAAACACCGGAGCGCCTACATCAGGATTTATCAGCCCACTCACCTACCCCAATTACACATTAGTTTGGCAAGATGAATTCAATGGCGCAAGCCTTTCCTCAGACTGGACCTACGATATTGGAACCGGAAGCTGGGGCTGGGGCAACAACGAACTACAGTACTACAAACAAGAAAACGCTGTGGTTTCTGATGGTATTTTAACCATTACTGCTAAAAACGAGAACTTCAATACATCCAACTACACCTCTAGCCGCATCAAAACCCAAGGCATCAAATCTTGGAAATTTGGTCGCGTCGATGTACGCGCTGCGCTTCCATACGGCCAAGGTATCTGGCCTGCTATCTGGATGCTCGGAGACAACATTACTACAATCGGCTGGCCATCGTGTGGAGAAATCGACATCATGGAGCTCATCGGTGGCGCAGGTGCCAACGATCGCACCACACACGGCACCGTACACTGGAGCAACAACGGCTCACATGCGCAATACGGCGGTAGCAAAACGCTTCCTTCAGGTAAGTTTGCCGATTCCTTCCACGTCTTTTCAATAACCTGGGATGCCAACTCTATTCATTGGTTGCTAGACAACGTTGAGTTTCATTCTGTAGATACCAGCCCAGCAGAAATGGCTGAATTTCGTGAGAAATTCTTTATCATCATGAATGTTGCTGTAGGTGGAAACTGGCCAGGAGCACCAGATGCTACAACTACCTTCCCTCAAAAAATGTATGTCGATTACGTGCGCGTATTCCAATAAAAACAACGCTTTCTCATGAAATTATTGTCATCATTAGCTGTGTTGGCGGTTCTTTTCGGCTTCAAAAGTTCCGAAAAACCTTATTTCACAGCACCAAGCAACACAGATATTGAAACGCTGATCTCTCAGATGAGCATCGAAGAAAAAGTAGGGCAAACGTGTCAAATCACTCTCGACGCTATACATAAAACCGATGACAAAGGGCAAGCATTGGTTCCTGCACAAATAGACAAAGCCAAACTGAAAGAAGCGCTTGAAACCTATCATGTTGGTTCTGTACTCAATGTAGGTTGGCACACGCTTGACCGTGCGGAATGGAAATCTATCATGACGGATATCCATGCACCTTATCTCCAAAAAGAACAAAACATTCCCATTCTTTATGGTATCGACGCTATTCACGGTGTCAATTACACTGTTGGAGGCACCCTCTTTCCTCAAGAAATAGGCTTGGCGGCTACCTGGAACCCAGAGCTCGCTCGCCAAATGGGCGAAGTTACCGCCTACGAATGCAGAGCTTCAGGCATTCCCTGGAACTTTTCACCAGTTTTAGACCTTGGCCGCCAACCGCTTTGGTCGCGCCATTTCGAAACATTAGGTGAAGACCCCGTTTTAGGGAGCCAAATGGGCGTAGCGCTTGTTGAAGGTTACCAAGGAAAAGGCGCTAAAGTAGACGACTTTCACGCAGCAGCCTGCCTCAAACATTTTGTCGGATACAGCGCAAGCTTTACTGGCCGCGACCGCACACCTGCTTTTATTCCTGAAAAATACATGCAAGAATTGTACTTCCCTGCCTTCAAAGCAGCAGTAGAAAAAGGCGCGCTCACCCTCATGATCAATTCTGGTGTCGTAAATGGCATACCCGGCCACGCCAATTACCAACTACTGACCCAAACCCTCAAAAAAGAATGGGGCTTCAAAGGTTTTGTGGTTTCGGACTGGGAAGATTTCATTATGCTTCACACCGTGCACCGCACCGCACCATCCCTTACAGAGGCAGCTATTCAGGCATTCAATGCAGGTGTAGATATGAGTATGGTGCCATCAAACCCGCAATACAAAACGTATTGCCAAGACATGGTAAAGGCCGTCAAAGAAGGTAAAATCTCAATGGAACGCCTAGACGATGCCGTTCGCCGTATTCTTTACGTCAAGAACCAACTTGGGCTATTTGGCAATCCGTTGCCAGATATGAGCAAATATCCTCTTTTTGGTAGCCAAACATTCAAAAACATCGCCAAACAAGCCGCACTTGAATCCATTACGCTGCTCAAAAACGATGCACAAACACTCCCCTTAAAGAACTCGCAACGCATTTTAGTGGCTGGCCCGGGTGCAGCAAGCCTTAATATGCTCAATGGTGCTTGGACGCACACTTGGCAAGGCCTAGATACGAGCTTTAACACAAAAGGTGTTTTAAATATCTATCAAGCGCTCAGACAACAAATGCCATACTCCGTTATAAGTTATGCAAAAGGAGTTGAGCTATTTATGGAAAACGACTTCGAGGCGTCGCGCTTTGTGGACATCAATAACTACAAAAAAGCACTCAAGAAAAATGACGTAATTGTTATTTGCGTGGGTGAGCTTCCTTCCACCGAAAAACCAGGTGATATTCGCAGCTTGCAACTCGACGACAAACAAAAAGAACTTGTGCGCTTAGCTAAAGCCGCAAAAAAGAAAGTAATCTTAGTTTTACTTGAAGCCAGACCGCGCATTATTAATGATATTGAACCATTATGTGATGCCATTGTGCAAGCTTACTTGCCTGGCGATCAGGGAGGCCTGGCTTTAGCAGAATTACTAACGGGAAAAGCGGAATTCAACGGTCGTTTGCCCTACACCTACCCACGTTTCGACGGCGTCATCGAATTCTATGACCACCCCGGCAGTGTGGCACGTGCAAAATCTGGCCAATTCACCGCCTACAATCCACAATGGGATTTCGGTTTTGGGCTTTCTTATCATGCTGGTAGCGTCAATGGTATGCAATTTACTGCCAAAGACGAAAATAACGGGACCTTTTCACTTGCGGTTAATGTGAGTAATCCGCATTCACAAACCATTCAAATGGTCGTGCCGGTTTACCTCAGCGACTTATATGCCAGTACCACACCTGAGAACAAAAGATTGATAGATTTTAATAAAGTAACCCTGCGCCCAGGTGAAAACAAAACACTAGAATTTTCTTTTGATGCGCATTCATTGAAAAGAATTAGCGCAGACGGAAGATGGCGTGCTGAAAAGGGAACTTTTGAAATCATTTGCGAGGGAAATAAACTCACTTTTGAACTTTTTAACGACTTATTGTTTTAATGTTTTAAAGACACATAATGCCATAGATTTTTGGCTTATTGTATTTTTTACTATATTTAACCCGTAAATTAGAATTAACCTCTAAAACCCTAAAAATTAACAACATGAAAAAATTGTACTTTTTACTTTTTGCTCCTATCCTGAGCTTTTCAGCACAGATACAGGGCACATGGAAATTAGCACCACAAGCAGCAGCTCTTGGCGTAGGTCCAAACCTTGGAGACATCAGCTGGTGGTCTAACAGCGCTGGTGATGTAAATACACGCGCTTGTCTATTTGACGACTCAATTAAATTCGAAGCTAACGGCAACATGACCCATTATATGGATGGTTCTACTTGGTTGGAAGCATGGCAAGGTGCCCCAGAAGGATGTGGTGCTCCAATAGCTCCACACGTAGGTGGTGCTGCTACTTATGCATACGATGCTGCAGCTGGTACGCTTACTGTAAACGGTTTAGGTGCACACATCGGTTTGGCTAAAGTGATCAACGGTAGCGAAATCAATAACCCTAGTTTAGCTGCAAGTTCAATTACTTACAACGTAGCTATTTCTAACGGCGGAAACACCATGACTGCTGACATCAATTTTGGTCCAGGATGGTGGCGTTTTGTTTACAACCGCACAACACCACTTCCAGTTCAAAACTACAACGTTAAATTCCGTGTAGATATGTCTCAATACACAGGTTCTTTAACAGGTGGTGTATTTGTAAACGGTTCTTTCAATGGCTGGTGTGGTACTTGTAACCCAATGACAGACATGGGCAACGGTATGTGGGAGGCAACTCTTCCACTTGCTCCAGGTGCTATTGAGTACAAATTCACTATCGACGGTTGGAACGCACAAGAAGAATTCACTGCTACTGCACCATGTGTTGACCCTATTAATGATGGTTTCAACAACCGTTACCACGTAGTTGCTGGCGATGTTACTTTACCTAACGTATGTTTTGCAAGCTGTAACATTTGTACCAACGACGTCACTTTCGCTGTAGACATGAATGACTACGTTACAGGCGGTGGCTCAACTGCTGCAGGTGTATTCTTAAATGGTACATTCAATGGCTGGTGTGGTACTTGTACCCCAATGACAGACGCTAACGGCGACAACGTATGGGATGTTACTGTTCCACTTGGTTTAGGTGCTATTGAATACAAATTCACCGTTGATGGCTGGAACGTTTCTGAGCAATTTGTTGGTGGTGAGTCTTGTACGGTAACTAACGGTGGTTTCACAAACCGTTCTTACAACGTAACTGCTCCTGCAACTGTAGGTGAGGTTTGCTGGCAAAGTTGTTCTGATTGCCAAGCTGGCATTTCAGAAACAGCGGCAACAGTAGCTATCTACCCTAACCCTGTGAACACTATCATGACAGTTAAAGCAACTGACGCAATGCAACAAATCCGCATTCTTGACCTTACTGGTAAAGTAGTTGCAACATTTGTTGGCAATGGCTTAACTCAAGAAATCAATGTAGAAGCGCTTAAAGCGGGTATCTACACTATCCAAATCGCAACAGCAACTGGTAACAGCAGCAAGCAATTTGTGAAAAAATAAGAAGTTGATTGATGAAAAGGAGGGGCTTTCGAAAGAGGCCCCTTTTTTTGTGCCTACAATCGGCGTTCTATGCGTATTTTTGCAACATGGATCACGACATCGAACTCCGTTTTCAAAAACTTCAAAAACACCTTGAAAAAGACTTTGGCCCCGGTATGGACATGTCCACGTTTTTGTTCCTTGTAGGTGTAAACGAACTCGGCATGGGGCACCAAACCTTTTCCAAACAACAAAAGATGGAACTCATGCACATTGCTATTTGCACACTGCTTGAACCTTACGGCTACTATACCTTCGATGGCCGCGACGCCGACCTCTGGCCGCACTTTACTCTCAATCAACGCCTACCTGCTCTCAACCATCAACAACAACAGCATCTCCTCAAAGAAGGGCTCTTAGATTATTTCATCAAAAATGAATATTACCATGAAATACCTGAAACGCTATAAACAAACAAGGCCTATTTGACGTAATTTTGTAGCAATGTCAGAAGCGATCCAAAAGCAACCAACTAAATTTAAAACCTACTTGGTTTTCACCAAGTTCAGACTTTCCTTTTTAGTCATTTTATCTGCACTCACAGGCTATTTGTTCGCTGGCGGACAAAATTGGCTCGAGGTCACCTACCTCATGCTAGGCGGTACGCTCGTCACAGGCGCATCTAACGGCGCCAATCAAATTTGGGAACGCGACCTCGACAAAATCATGAACCGCACCAACCGCAGGCCTTTGCCAACCGCTCAAATGCAGCTCAAAGAAGCCTACATTGTGGTCATATTATTTCTTTTAGTTGGCACCTATTTGCTCTACCTCATCAACCTTAAAAGTGCTTTGCTTGGCGTACTCGCATTTGTGAGTTATGTTTTCATCTATACGCCCCTCAAACAAATTACCCCGTGGGCAGTATTTGTGGGCGCTTTTCCCGGTGCAATTCCACCATTTTTAGGGGCCATTGCTGCTACCGACGCCTTCGGCTTCGTGCCTGGCATTCTCTTCTTTGTTCAATTTACTTGGCAATTTCCACACTTCTGGGCCATTGCTTGGGTACTCTACGACGACTACAAAAAAGCCGGATTTTCTTTGCTGCCCTCTAAAACAGGCAAAGACAAAGCATCTGGTTTTCAAATCATGGTCTATTCACTTGCGCTTATTCCATTTAGCCTCATGCCCTGGATCCTCGGCTGGACAGGCTACATTACGCTTATAGCAGCAAGTATTATGGGTATTTGGTTCTTTTATTTGTCTTATAAACTCTATCACAGTTGCGAAACTTCCGATGCGCGTAAACTCATGTTCGCTTCGTTTGTTTACTTACCGATCATCCAATTCATTTATGTTTTTGATCGAACCGATCACTTTATTGACTTACTAAAAACACTGTCATGAATTACGAACAAGACTTAAAACCTGAAGTCAGGGAAAAAATGAAAAAGAATCTCGTTTACGTCGGGATTTTCAGTATTGTCATGCTCTTTGCGGGGCTTACGTCTGGCTACTACGTCTCAATGGGCAAATCCTTTTGGCTGAAATACCCAATGCCTACTGGTTTTTACCTAAGCACCCTCTTTATTGCGCTCAGCTCCTTGAGTTTCTGGTGGGCTATACAAGGCGCCAAAAAAGACAAGCAAGGCCAATTACAAGGCGCCATGACCGCCACACTTCTTTTTGGCGCGGCGTTCCTTTATTTTCAGTTTCAAGGATACGGAGAGCTCGTCGATAAAGGCCTGAACCCCGTCAACGACATGCTTGTTACAAACGGTCGCTATGGAGATTATTACGAAATTAAATACAAAGGCGATCTCGTCGCTGTAGACGGCAATGAATACCTCATTAACGGCAAGCCAATTGCTCCTTCTGACTTCAAGAAAATTCAGTCATATTTCAAGCAATTTGAGAAAATCGACCGCAACACGCCGCTCCGCATCAAAGCTCTGAATTCTCAAATTGAACTCTTTTATAACGGCAGTCCTGTCCTCATTAAAGACCAGCAATTGTTTGCCAACGACAGCACCCAACTGACTTTTTCCGATGAAATCCGCTTGAGCGAACTTGCTATTCATATCCGCGATAAACGCGGCGATTTCTTTGCCCATGGCACCTATGGCAAAGACTTCACCATCTACTACAGCGGAAAAGAACTCGATTACCAAGACCGCCAACTGAAATACAACGGCACGGCTTTAAAACCACACATGCAATTAAGCGCCATGCAAGCTGCCGATTCTGCTTCATCGTATCTATACCTCATTACTTTTGTGCATCTCTTACATGTGCTCATTGCCTTGCTTTACCTAGTTAAAGTTGCAATTGCCTCATTTTCAGGTAAGTTTAATTCTCAAAATACATTATCACTCAGACTGAGCAGTATCTTCTGGCACTTTTTAGGGCTTTTGTGGTTGTATTTACTCGTCTTTTTGATTTTTATTCACTAAACTTGCACAAAAATTTCTCTTAAAATGGCCGGACATTCTGCACAACTAGACGCCAAAACACTATGGGGTGGTAAAGAATCCCCTTTCCAAACAAGTTATGGCAAACTAATGATGTGGTTCTTCCTCGTTTCGGATGCACTCACTTTCAGCGGTTTATTAATTGCTTATGGTTTTACACGCCACGACGCCCAAGATGCTTGGCCGATTGGTGAAGAAACCTTTAACTCCATGCCTTTCTTGGGTCATGGCTATCCGCTGCTTTACGTAGCCCTCATGACCTTCATCCTCATCGTATCTTCGGTTACTATGGTATTGGCTGTTGAAGCCGGCCACCGCATGGACCGCAAAGGAGTTACCAAATGGATGATTGCTACGGTTATTGGTGGTTTTTTCTTTTTAGGCTCCCAAGCTTGGGAATGGTCACACTTTATTCATGGTTCTGAATTCGGTAAAATCGAACTTTCCGATGGTTCTGTAGCCATTGTTAAAGGTCATTTCGGTGAAATCAACAATTTTACCGTCCTTGAAGCAGGTAAAAAACATAAAGTTGGTGCGGTCATCAAAGAAGACCTCATGCACCAATTCCAACACGCTGCCGAACTAGGTCATTTAGAAGCTGGCAAAATTCACCTTGCCGATGGTTCTGTTGCCAAAATCAACAAAGCACACGACCACGACATGAAGCTCATCATCAAAAAAAGTGGTAAGCTGTACAAGGTTGGTGGCAAAGAAATCAAAGGAAAAAAAGCTGAGCAACTCTATTATGAGTCTCTCTATGCTGGTGAAAAAAACCGCGTCATCTACGGTGCCAACATGAAACAAAACGAATACGGCCCACAACAATACGCGCAATTCTTCTTCTTCATTACAGGGTTCCACGGGTTCCACGTATTTTCAGGTGTGGTCATCAACATTCTGATTTTACTTGGTGTTTTATCCGGAACTTACCACAAACGCGGCCACTACGAAATGGTTGAAAAAACCGGTTTGTACTGGCACTTCGTTGACCTCGTTTGGGTCTTTGTATTTACCTTCTTTTATTTATTGTAATTCTCTTAAACGACACACAACATGGAAAGAGACGACCTCATAGAATATTCACTTCACGGACACCACGACGAAGCTAAAGGAAAAGAAATCCGCAGCAAAATCTACAAAGTCACTATTCTTTTGACTTTGATTACCATCATCGAGGTGTTTATTGGTGCCAGCATCAAACAATCTTCAGATTGGTGGACCACCGTTAAAATCATTTTTATTTTGCTCACGCTCCTTAAAGCGGGCTATATCGTAATGGTCTTTATGCACCTCGGAGACGAACGCAAATACTTGCGCAACGTGATCCTCGTTCCTTACTTTATTTTTGTCTTATACCTGATTTTCATCGCCCTCTGGGAAGGCTCTGCCGTTGGCAGCGTTTGGGAAACTATGTGGCAATAATTCATGGAAGACCAAACCGCCACCCGCAGTAAAAAGAGATCCATATTAGCACTCTCTCTTGTCTTTGGGCCAGCACTTTTTTTGATTTTCATAGCCACACGTGGTTGCGATCACCGTTTTAAAAAATTAGCAGATTATGGGTTGGTGAAAACACCAACCTTTTCTGTTTACAATCATAAAGGCAAACAAGAACTATCTCTTCAAGATTACCAAGACCAAATTGTCCTTATTACCACCCTTCAAACGAGCTGTCCGCACAACTGTGGTCTAGCTTTTTTTCCGCTTACCCAAAATCTTTACAAAGATTTGCGCACCAACAAGCGCAAAAAGCTCAAGCAGGTTCGTCTGCTTTCTATCGTTGTAGATTCTTTAGGCAATCCGGTTTCTGATCGTGAACTCCTTGACATTCAAGACATGTTGCGCAGCAACGTCGAGGGATATGATCCCGAACTTTGGCAACTCGTCAATGCCGATCCAAAAATATTCTATGACCTCTCCAACAACGGGCAAAAGCTTATTGTTAAGAATAAAAAATACTTTGGCGGTGTTTCTTATAATGAACTCATTATGCTGCTAGACAAACAGAACCATTTAAGAATGGTGCTCAACGGCCATACTGAAGGCATGATTCGTAAAATGAAAGAGCACCTTGCCCTTTTGCTTAAACAATACGACAAGGAACGTGCTAAAAAACAAAATTAACTGGGTTGTCATTTGTCTTTTATTGGCGATTTCTTGCTCAGAAAAAAGCCAAAGACGCCTTCCCTACTTAGGGAATTACGATGTTTCTTATCGCCAACACAACGGAAAAACTACTACCGACACCATCTATCAGCGCATTCCAAGTTTTAACTTCTTCAATGAAGATTCCGTATTGGTAAGCGACAAAACCTATGCAGGAAAGGTTTGGATCAGCGAATTCTTTTTTGCGAGTTGCCCAAGTATTTGCCCCATCATGAATACGCAAATGAAGAACGTTGCCATAGCGCTCGCGCCTTACCAAAAAGAGCTTCAATACTTATCCTTTACAATTGACCCCACCAACGACACGCCAAGCAGGTTAAAACAACATAAAAATAAGCTCGGAATTACCAATCCCAATTGGGCCTTTCTGAGCGGTAATGAAGCATTTACCCACCAATTAGGCATTAAACATTTCCTCATTTTTGCCGGCCGCGAAGAAGAAGCATTAGGTGGTTATGCGCATTCAGGAGCATTTACTCTTGTCGACAAAAAAGGATACGTGCGCGGCGTATACGAGGTTGTGCAGCCAGACCTCAGCGTCAACAAAAAAGAATTTCAACGGTTAATCAATGACACCCAAACACTTTTCACCTATGAATACCAATTCGATGCCCAATAAAACAAACCTTCGCAAATGGATTGTTGCTGTTTCAATTGTTATACCTATTGCCGTTGCCGCGCTTTTTGGCATTAAAGTAGAGGGTGTAGACTTCTCCTTTCTGCCGCCTATTTACGCTACAATCAATGGCATCACGGCCGTTTTACTTATTCTTGCGCTCACATTCATTAAAAATGGCAAGGTAACCTTGCATCAAAAAACCATTCAAGTTGCACTCGGACTCAGTGTTTTATTCTTGCTTTGTTATGTAGCTTACCACATGACCTCCGATTCTACACTTTACGGTGATTTAGATGCCAATGGCAAGCTAGATGAAATAGAACTCAATTACGTGAAGTCATCTAGGTTGGCTTATATCATTTTATTGCTTTCGCATATCTCACTCAGTGTCGCCGTCATTCCAGTTGTCCTTTTTACCTACCTACATGCGTGGGAGGGCAACTACCAAAAGCATAAAAAATGGGCGCGCTTTGCATTTCCAATTTGGTTATATGTTGCAATTACTGGTGTTGTAGTCTATTTAATGATCTCTCCTTACTACGGTCACTGATTTTTGTGTAACTTTCGATAAACATAAACAGAACATCCATGGCTTATCTGCATTTACTCAGCAATCACTTTCCTATACTCGGCTCACTTTTCGGCGTTCTTTTATTAGTTGTAGCGCTGCTCAAACCGAATTTAAAAACCACTTTTAGTGCTTACATTATACTACTGATTAGCGGTATTGGTGGCTTTGTCGCCTACTTTACCGGTGAGCCCGCAGAGGAAAGCATTGAACACATAAAAGGCATCTCACACAAGGTTATTCATATCCATGAAGAAATGGCCGAGAACTCGCTTTACTTTGTTTTTCTCTTAACTGCAGCTGCCATCATTGGGTTATGGGCAGAGCGTGCTCAATGGCAGAGCGCCAAAAAAATCGAGTTATTTACGCTCGTCATTGGTATTGTCGCTTTTATTCTATTTGCATTTACAGGCTATCTCGGTGGTCATATCAGACATGGCGCATAACCTCGACCCTAAACAACTTCGTTACGACAAAGCCTATTTGCGCTTAGCTGCAAGTTGGGCGCTGCTCTCGCATTGCACCAGAAAACAAGTTGGCGCTATCATCGTTAAAGATGCCATCATTATTTCTGATGGCTATAATGGCACCCCAGCTGGCTTTGACAACTGCTGTGAAGACGAGCACAACCAAACACATTGGTACGTTTTACACGCCGAGGCAAATGCCATCCTTAAAGTAGCGCGCTCTACCAATAATTGTAAAGATGCCACTCTTTACCTCACTCATTCGCCTTGTAAAGACTGCAGCAAACTCGTCTTACAATCCGGAATCAAGCGTTTGGTCTATCGCGAGGCCTATAAAGATATGTCTGGCGTTGAGTTCCTAAAATCTGCTGGTTTAGACGTATCACAAATTGAAAACATAGACGATGTCTGAAGAAGGCCCTAAACCACTATACTGGCTCCCAATATTACTCACCTCCATTGCTGCCTTAGGCATCTGGATTGGCAGTGAACTTTTCAGCAGTTCGAGCAATTCAAGCAAAGAACTCCAGAAGCTCGAACAAATCTTTCAAGTACTAGACGAACAATACGTCGACAAAATCAACAAAGAAGAAATCTTCGAAAAGACGATTTCCGAAATGCTACACAAACTTGACCCACACAGCAACTATATTTCAGCCAAAAACCTCAAGTTCCTGGACGAACAAACAAATGCGGCGTTTGGGGGCATAGGCGTGCGCTTCTTGCTGTTCCGCGACACCATCTGTGTCACGCATGTCAATGCGCTCTCTCCGGCCTTCATAGGGGGTTTAAAACGCGGCGACCGCATCATTTCCATCAATGGCAAGCCGGCTACGGGCAAATCTATCAGCAATGAAAAAGTCATGGCAAGACTTAAAGGTTCGCCAGATACACAAGTGAAGGTAACCATCTACCGCAAAGGAAAGAAACTCCAAAAAACACTTGTGCGCAACACCATACCAATATCTACGGTGCCCGCATATTACATGATCGATAAGCAAACCGGCTACATCCAAATTGCACAATTTTCTGTACCAACCGCACAAGAATTCCATAACGCCGCGCTGCAGCTTCAAGCAAAAGGAATGAAAAAACTACTCCTTGACCTCCGTGGAAATGGAGGGGGCACTATGGATGCCGCCATCCAAATTGCCGACGAGTTTCTACCCAACGGTTACCTCATCTTAAGTTCAAAAGGTCAACACAGCCAAGAAAAGAAACATTTCGCAAGCGCAGCAGGGATCCTCGAAAAAACGAAAGTAGTGGTGCTCATAGATGCACAATCGGCATCGGCCAGCGAAATCCTCGCAGGAGCACTTCAAGACAACGACCGCGCCAAAATTGTAGGTCGCAGGTCATATGGCAAAGGACTCATTCAGCAAGACAAACAATTAAAAGACGGCAGTAACCTCCGCATCACAGTTGCGCGTTACTATACGCCATCAGGCCGTTCCATACAAAGACCTTACAAGAAGGGTTACGAAGCCTATCGTGCCGAAGAGCAAAAGGCGTATGCCGAAGAGTACTTTAAACCAGATTCCAGCATTTTTGTAGATTCACTCAAATACAAAACGCGCAAAGGCCGCACTGTTTATGGCGGAGGGGGCATTATGCCGGATGTCTTTATTGCAGGTGACACAACCGGAACCTCCTTATATCTTTCTGAACTGCAATGGGGCGGCGTATTTAATGCGTTTGCTTTTGACTACCTCAATCAGGTCGATCTAAATTACAGCCTTCAGCAATATCTAACGCAGTTTCAAGTCACGGACCAACTCCTGACTAAATTTACAACGTTCGCCGCTAAAGAATTCAACGTGCGTTTACAACGCAACGAGTTTTTACATAGCAAAGAAAATATAAAGCAGTTGCTCAAGGCAGAAATTGCCCGACATCTTTTCTTAGAGAACGGCTACTATCAAGTCATGAATATTCATGATCATGAAGTTCAGCGGGCACTGAAGAGCTTTTAGTTTTTGCGGTCCATCAAAAAAACTGCAAAAATAATGCTTGCAATTGCCAGCACTGCTGCAACTGCCCACCAAAAATTATTGTCGAATTGAGGTATAAGTGGAATCATACTGCAAAGTTTAGTTCTATGAATATAATTCAATTGAAGACTTGTTTCAAGGCAAATGAACAAAGGGCGTCAATTACTGAGCAAGTACAGATGCGCAAAGAACAACTGCCTTAATTATTTAATTGGTTTTCACCCAAGTACGACGAAAACCTGGCCCAATTAGGTAATATGTTCCTGGTTTCAACTTAGTTAAATCTTGGTGATTTTTTCCTTCAACCCAACTTGTCGCTATTCTGCCGCTTGTATCCAAAAGCTTATAATCAGACAAAAGCTCCTGAGGAATATAAAGTGTGTGGATATGAAAATAAATAGTTGGGTTCTTCCCATTTGAGACGGCTGATAAATTTGAAAAGTTAAAGGAATGAAGTTTTGGCGCAATTGTAAGAACCGAAACAATTTGTTCTCCACTCACATACCCGCTGGCCGCACCCGACACACATATGCCTTCTGTTTGTGCTAAATTTAAGGTTGACCCCAGCTCGATGCGTTGATAATCCGAAGCAAAAAACAAATCGTCCTGATTCAAAAAACGATACATAAACGAACTGTATAACCCACTCAGCTCCTTTTTGTAGCCCAATAAAAAGAAATGACCATCGCTGGGGTCAATTGCCGCATCGGTCACCAGCCCATTCACTTCAAATGAATCAACGGGAGATATCACCAGCGTGTCTTGCCAAGTAAGAGGCAACACATAATGCCTTGTCCATAAGTTTTCCCAATTCTTTGAAAATAAGTGCAGAGAATCACGCCAATAGAACACGGCTTCGCAGTCGTAATTATGTGCATTCACTTGTAAGCCCGATACAGGCTGGTCTGCAAATTTAAACGTTTGCTTTTGCGCCAAAAGGATGGCGTCATTTGTGTTTAGTTCCGCTTTTGCAATGCTGTAAATAGCTAACGAAGAGCGATTGCCAACATTATTGCCAACATCAGCTATGAACAAATGAGTGGGGCTTTGCGTCAACGCTTCCCAATCTTGATTTTGTGCATTTGTTACGGTCCAACTATGCACATGAGCGCCGTCAGACGCGCGCAAGGCATGCACTGAAGGTGTGTTCCCGCTGTCGTTGATTGATAAAATCGTGTCACTGATAAAAACCAAACCCGAAGTTTCGTTGTAAGGACTACTGAGGTTTGCTACCCAAGGTGGCGCATATGTTATTGTGCCTAAATCAAGGCCTTGCCCAAGACCCAAAAAAGCAATGCTTAAAAAGAAAAATCCTAACCTCAGCCTCATCCGAGCAATTTTGTAGGCCAATCTTTTGCTTCTTCCGAACTGATTAATTCCAATTCGAGTAATGTTTCAACGGTTTTTTGAAGTTCGGAACTTTCTAAAACCGACGAGTTGGACCATTCTGTCTCGCTCAACCAAGCGGCTACTTCGTCTTTTTTTAACGCGTAGCGCCAGGCAAGTACCTCAGGTGAGTCAGGTGCTTGCTTGAGTTGCGCCGCGCGCGCTTGGACAATCGATAAAACCATCTTTAAAAGGGCTTCGTCGGACTGCAATACTTCGTTTCTTACGGCGATTACAAAACAAGGCCAGGGCGTGTAAACTTCCCCAATGCGCTTGCATTTGGCTTGGTCTACAAAAGGCTGAGTGGTGTATTTCTCCCAAAGAAAGCCATTAGCCTCTCCGTGACTGAGCGCCCAAAGGCCGCCATAAACATCGCCAACAACTTCAAATGACAGTGAACTTGACTCCCAACCTTCGCGTTGAGCGAGAACATAACTCATTAAATGTGAGCCAGAGCCCTCTCTTGAAATAGCAAAAGTGGCGCTATCGAGGTCCTTTAACTCTTGAATAGACTGATTAACAGGGACGTGAATTCCCCAGCACAACGGGCTTTGCACATAAACAGCAATAATCTTGGCGTCCAAACCTTTTAAAATTGCGCGGGTTATGCCCTCTGTTAAAAGAACGGCTATATCCAAGGATCCCGCCTGAAGTCCTTTGATCATTTGACCGGTTCCGCCTGTCATGTCGGACCAATGGAGTTCAATGTCTGCAGCTTTGAACTTGCCTTCTTCAATGGCAAGTCGCCACGGAAGGTTAAAATGTTCTGGCACTCCGCCTATTTTGAAACGTTTCATGCTTCCTGATTGAAATATTGTCTGTCAGACAAATTTTTATAATGGCCATCCAAAGCGAGTAACTCGTCGTGGGTGCCCTGTTCAATAATGCGGCCTTTTTCCATCACAATAATGCGGTCAGCCTGACGAATTGTTGAAAGACGGTGTGCAATAACAATGGAGGTTCTGCCAGCAGTGAGTTTTTCAGTTGCGCGCTGAATCAATAACTCGCTTTCGCTGTCGACACTTGATGTGGCCTCATCTAGAATTAATAGGGAAGGCTGATAAACATAGGCCCTAATAAAAGCCAATAGCTGGCGCTGCCCTGTAGAAAGCGTTCCTCCTCTTTCGCCAATTTTATGCGCATATTGTTCGGGTAGCGCACTAATAAAATCATGTGCGCCAACTTCTTTTGCAGCCTTGATCACCTGTTCCAAAGTAATAGATGGGTCACCCAAGGTGATATTGTTAAAAACGGTGTCGGAAAATAAAAATACGTCCTGAAGAACAATGGCAATATTCTTGCGCAACGTTTGCAGCTCAATTGCTTCAATCGGGACTTCACCAATTAATATTTGGCCCGATTGATGTTCGTAAAAACGACCTAACAAATTGACAAGCGTAGTTTTGCCAGAACCAGTAGCGCCTACAATTGCAATGGTTTGACCATAGCTGATGTCTAAATTCAGGTCTGCAATAACAGGTTGGTTGGCAACATAAGAGAAACTGACGTCTTTAAAGCGCAAATTTTGATTGAAATCTACCTTTGTGAGGCTGCCCTTATCCTGAACATCTGTTTGTTCATCGAGAACAGCAAAAATGCGTTCAGCACGAACTGTTCCACGCTGCAGTACATTGAATTTGTCGGCCAACATCCTGATGGGGCGATACAGCTGACTGATCCAAAATACAAAAGCGAATAACTCGCCAAACATATTTTGGATTTGTGCATCTGTTTTGCCTTCTGCTTGTAATGCTCCCCATACAAGTAGGGCGGCAATTGACAAAGAGCTGAGCAGTTCTACGACAGGGAAAAAAATTGAATTTGCCCATACGGCTTTGATATGTGCTGCTCTGTGCTCGGCATTGATTTGATCAAAATGACCCGCCTCTTGTTTTTGGCGATTAAATAATTGAACAAGGCTCATGCCGGTGAGTCTTTCCTGAACAAATGTGTTGAGCTTTGTGACGGCTTGTCTTTCTTGCTGAAAAGACGTTTTCATGGAACGCGCAAAGATGCGGGTTGCAAAAATCAGGATGGGCACAGGCAATAATGTCATTAGTGCCAATTGCCAATCTGTTAAAAACATGAAGGTTATAATGAGCACCAACGACAGTAAATCGGCAGCTATATCCATCATGCCCGAAGAAAACACCTCCGTAATTGCTTCCATATCCGAAACAACTCTAGTCACCATTGCCCCAACCGGATTCTTATCAAAATACGATACGCGCAGCTTCATAAAATGGCGGATAACCTTTTGACGCAGGTCTCGAATGACTGACTGGGCAAGTAAATTTGAAAAATAAGTCCCTACCACCTGAAGCACTGCTTCAAGCAAAAGCATGAGTAAAACAAGTAAAGACCCAAGTAGCAACATGTTGGGATCCTTGTCTTTTAAAAGGTAGCGGTCGATGATCTGGCCGATAACGTAGGGCCTCGAGGGTGATAGCGCAGCTAACAAAATTGTTGCGCTCACAGCTACAACTAGGTATTTTTTATAGGGCTTGGCAAATGCGAAAAGGCGTTTGAACAAGGAATATTGTAGCTTTTGACTCATTGTATTACAAAATTAGTTCTTAATTCCTTACCTTTGCATCCAATTTTAAGTATCGTGGGCGTAAAAATCTTTGCAGGCAGGGCTTCCGAACAACTCGCAGCCAACATCGCTAAATCATTTGGCGCAGCTTTGGGCGACGTCAATGTTAGTGTTTTTTCCGATGGTGAATTCCAACCATCTTTCGAAGAAACAGTAAGAGGTCAAGATGTTTTCCTCGTGCAGTCTACCATGCCCCCTACCGAAAACTTATTTGAACTTTTATTACTTGTCGACGCCGCTAGACGCGCTTCCGCAAGAAAAATCATTGCTGTTATTCCTTATTTTGGTTTTGCGCGTCAAGACCGCAAAGACAAACCAAGGGTAGCAATTGGCGCCAAACTTGTCGCCAACATGCTCATGGCTGCAGGCGTAGACCGCGTCATGACCATGGACCTCCACGCAGACCAAATCCAAGGCTTTTTCGAGGTTCCCGTAGACCACCTATTTGCTTCAACACTTTTTCTTAAAGAAGTTGCAAAACTCGATCAACAAAATTTAGTGGTTGCAGCTCCTGACGCCGGGGGTGCAAAACGCGCCAACTCCTACGCCAAAAATCTAAACTGCGGCTTGGCACTTTGCCACAAACACCGCAAAAAAGCAAACGAAATTGCCGAAATGACCGTCATTGGCGATGTCATGGGCAAAGACGTTGTGATCATCGACGACATGTGCGACACCGCAGGCACACTCACCACCGCAGCAGACCTACTCATCGAAAAAGGCGCCAAAAGTGTTCGTGCATTTACAACCCACGCCGTTTTAAGTGGGCCAGCATTTGAGCGTATCAACGCTTCTAAACTCACCGAACTCATCGTGACCGACACCATTCCACTCCACAAACACAGCGACAAAATTCGCGTGGTAAGTGTTGCAGACCTCTTCGCAGATGTCATTAAGCGCTTGGTCAACAACGAATCGATCAGTTCACATTTTGTAATCTCTTAATTAAATATATAACATGAAAACAGCACATTTGAGCGGTTCGCTCCGAGCGAACGTAGGGAAAAAGGATGCTACGGCTTTGCGCAATGCAGGCTTAGTTCCTTGTGTGCTTTACGGACAAGGTGAGCAAACTCACTTCGCAGTAAAGCGAACAGCAATTGACAAAATCGTTTTTTCTCCTGATGTATTTCAGGTTGCCCTCGACATCGAAGGTAAAAAAGCGGTAGGTATCATTCGCGAGTTGCAACAACACCCAACTAAAGACACCATTCAACACGTCGATTTCTACGAACTTGACGAAAACAAAGAGGTTCGTGTTAAACTTCCTGTTCGCATCACTGGTTCATCTCGTGGTGTTATGGCTGGTGGTAAACTCATGACCGTTTTCCGTCAGTTACAATGTATTGGTTTGCCTAGTGCATTGCCAGATGCTATTACCTTAGACATCACCAAACTTCGTATTGGTCAGTCTATTCGCGTAAACAGCATTCAAATTCCTGGTGTTACGTTCCTAGACCCTGCAAACGCAGTGGTTGTTTCAGTCAAAATGGCTCGTGGAGCTGTTAAAGGTGCTGACGCCGGAGACGACGAAGAAGAAGAAGAAGCATAGTCTTTTACTACAACAATTGAAAAACCGTCCATGTGGCGGTTTTTTTTTGTCACTTTTCTTCTTTAATTTCGTTCAAATTAGACATGGCCAGCCCCAGAACCCTTATTATTATTCCTACCTATAACGAACTCGAAAACATTTCTAAAATGATTTTGGCCGTTATGGAACTACAACAGGGTTATCATATACTATTTATCGACGACAATTCTCCCGACGGAACGGCTGCCCAAATAGAAGCCCTCATGGAAAAACACCCTACTGTTTTCCTAGAAAAAAGGCCAGGAAAGTTAGGTTTAGGAACGGCCTATATTCATGGCTTTAAATGGGCCCTAGACCGCGACTACACCTACATTATTGAAATGGATTGCGACTTCTCGCACAACCCCGCCGACCTACCTCGACTTGTTGCCGCATGTGAAAATGGCGCTGATTGCGCTATTGGTTCTCGTTATGTGCGCGGTGGAAAGGTTAAAAATTGGCCTGTCAAGCGTATATTAATGAGCTATTTTGCAAGTGTATACGTTCGACTCATTTTATGGATCAATATCAAAGACACCACCGCAGGGTTTAAATGTTACCATCATAAAGTACTCGAGCAAATTCCTTTAGATCGCATTCCATTCAAAGGCTATGCTTTTCAAATCTGCATGAAATACGCCGCCGTCAAACTCGGCTTTAAAGTCAAAGAAATCCCGATCACCTTTGTAGATAGAGTTATTGGCGAATCCAAAATGAGTACTGGTATTTTCAAAGAAGCCTTTTTTGGCGTTTGGCAAATGCGCAAAATGAAATGGAAATGAAAACGATCATCAAAAACGGAACCATCATCAACGAAGGCAAAAAAATAAATGCCGACATCCTCATATCAAACGGGACAATTGAAAAAATTGCTGCTCAAATTACAGTCAATGAAGCCGTTCAGGAGATTGACGCAAGTGGTTTACTAATCCTTCCCGGCTGTATTGACGACCAAGTTCATTTCCGCGAGCCTGGCCTCACCCACAAAGGCAATATATATACTGAGTCTAGGGCTGCTGTCGCTGGAGGCATCACGAGCTTCATGGAAATGCCAAATACAGTTCCAAATGCGCTTACCCAAGAATTACTCGAAGACAAATATCAAATTGCAGCTCAAAACGCGATCGCAAACTATTCTTTTTTCATGGGGGCTTCCAATGACAACCTCGAAGAAGTTCTTCAAACAGACACCAGAAAAATTTGCGGTGTAAAGGTGTTCATGGGCTCGTCTACAGGAAACATGTTAGTCGACAAAGAAAGTGTCTTAGAGGGGCTTTTTTCGCGCGTGGGGGCGCTCATAGCTACCCACTGCGAAGACGAACACACCGTTAGGGCAAATCTCGCTGCTTTTCAAGAAAAGTATGCCGATCAAATCCCGGTAAGTGCGCATCCACTCATCCGCAGCGAAGAAGCATGCTATCTATCTTCTTCTAAAGCCGTAGCGCTTGCTCAAAAGTATGACGCGCGTTTACATGTGCTTCATATATCTACAGCCAAAGAAACTCAACTGTTCGACAACTCTATTCCTCTCGAACAAAAAAAGATAACCTCTGAGGCATGTATACACCACTTGTGGTTCTCAGATGCAGACTACCTCACCAAAGGCAACCTCATCAAATGGAACCCAGCAGTAAAAACGGCTGAAGACAGAGACGGTATCTGGGAGGCCTTGCTAGACAACCGCATCGATGTAGTCGCAACAGATCACGCGCCGCACACAAGCGAAGAGAAAGCACAAGCTTACAGTTCTGCACCTTCTGGTGGGCCACTTGTGCAGCACGCCTTGTTAGCAATGTTAGATAAAGTTAAAGAGGGAAAAATTACCCTGGAACGGGTCGTTGAAAAAATGGCACATGCACCAGCTACTTTATTTCGCATTAAAGAGCGCGGCTATATAAGAGAGGGCTACGCAGCCGATTTAGTACTTGTAGCACCAACACCTGGTGCAGCTGTTGACAAAAACAACCTGCTTTACAAATGTGGTTGGTCACCTTTTGAAGGACACCAGTTTTCACATCATATTCACAGCACTTATGTCAACGGCAATTGTGTGTATGCAAATAACCAAGTTATTGAAAGTGGCTTAGGTAAACGCCTTATGTTTGTTCCCCGATGAAAAAGCTTTCGCTTTTCTTTTTGCTCCTATTTCTGTATGCTTGTTCCCAAAACAAGTTGCCATCTGGTATTTTACCACTAGATAAGATGAGCCATTTAGTCGAAGAAATTACCATCATCGAAACCCATTACCAAAGCAAGTTTGGCGTGCCGAGTCAGTACAAGAAAGCTTTAGATGCATCGGTCAACAAAACACTTCAAAAAGTTGGTTGTACCCGTGCTGCATTTGAAAAAAGCCTGCGCTACTATGCCGCTCATCCAGAACACCAAAAATCACTCAACGAAGCGCTACTCACCAGTATGAGCCGCAAGGTTAATTAACCTAAATAAAAAAATTGGTTGAAATCTAAAAACTGTGGTGAACCGAGTTTACTTGATCTCCTAAAAAGGATTTTGCACGCTCGTTAAAGACCGCCGTTGCTTCAGAGGTAAAATACGCAACCGAACCATTTTTAGATAAACGTGCTTCCATTTCCGGATGTGCAAACAAATAACTTTCTAGTTTTTCTGCAACAATTGGGCCTTGGGGCACCACTTGAATAGTTGGTCCAACCAACATTTCTATTTGCTGTTGCAAAACTGGATAGTGCGTACAAGCCAATAAGAGGGTGTCTATTTCCGAGCTCTGCGCTAAAATCGCCTGGACATCTTCGTAAATAAATTGCTGGCCAGCCGGATGCTCGTGTTGTTGGTTCTCAATAAGCGGAACCCACATGGGGCAAGCATGCTGATGCACAACCGTGTCAGGAGCAAATTTGGACAACTCTATTGGAAAAGATTGAGAGGCGATGGTGCCTATGGTTCCCAAAACGCCAACATGACCCGTTTTAGTGCGTTCTCCGAGCACTTCTGTGCTTGGCCGAATAACGCCAAGAACGCGGTTATTTGGCGCAATTAGAGGCAGGTCTTTTTGTTGAATTGTCCGGAGTGCTTTTGCAGAAGCAGTGTTACACGCTAAAATGACCAACGGGCTTCCTTGTTCGAATAGAAATTTGACCGCCTCAAGTGTAAATTCATAAACAACATCGAACGAACGGTTTCCATAGGGCGCTCTTGCGTTATCGCCAAAATAAATGAAGTCATGATGGGGCAATTTCTTGCGCAGCTCAGCTAAAACGGTCAAACCACCGTAGCCTGAGTCAAAAACGCCTATTGGACCTTGCTTTTCCACGCTTCAAAACTAACGAAAAAAGGGCAACCAATGGCTGCCCTTTATATTTCAGAAAGTACTGTTTTATTTTTTCGCTGCAGCGTCGAGTAAAAGTAACTCAACGATGACCTCGCTTGTGATGTCAATACCACCTTTTGAGTACATGGTAGCCGAAACATCCAATACATAATTCAACTTCTTGCGCTCTGCAACAATATCAATTGATTTTTGAACGCGATCTAAAATTGGCTTGTTCAATTCTTCGCTCACAATTTGAAGGCCTTCTTCTAAAGATGCTTGGGTGGCTTCTAACATTTGTTGTTTTTGCATCAAACGACCTTCAATGATTTGACGTTCAGCTGGAGACTTGCTCGCTTGGTTGGTCATGTAATCTTGATAAGCTTTTTGAAAATCAGCGTCCATGATACGGAGTTCGTCCATACCGGCAGTTTTCATGGAGTCAATTTTTCTGATAGCATCTTTGCGCGAAGGTAAAGTATCTAAAAGTTTTTGAGAGTCTACATGGCCGATTTTGGTCTGAGCAAAAGTGCTGAATCCGATGACAACAAAAAGCCCGAGTATTACATTTTTCATTTTATATATTTATTTAGTTATTCCCATTTCTTCGAGTACCTCATCAGAGATGTCGAATTCTTTTTCTGCATATAGTAAGTTGCTTTGGTTTGCTTTATCAAACACAAAGGCGTAACCTTCTCTTTTTGCCACTTTTTTCATGGCAGTAAAGACGCGGTCTTGTATTGGTTTAATGAGTTCTTGACGCTTTTGGAAGTAATCGCCGTTTGACCCAAAATGTTGAGTTTGGAGGTCAATTGCTTCTTTTTCAAGTTTCTCAATTTCAACTTTTCTCTTTTCTCTTTCCTCTTTTGGAAGGAGTACCTCTTCGCGGTCAAAGTTGCTTTTTAAGTCTTTGATCGTCGCGTAGCGGTCTTCGATTTCTTTGGTCCAACGCTCAGCCATTTTGTCTAGGCGTTCTTTTGCTTCTGTGTATTCTGGTACATTTTCAAGAATGTAGTCAGAGTCGATAAAAGCGTAGGTCTGAGCACTGACAAATCGCATGCCAAAAACCAAAATAAGTAGCGCGAAGTATTTCATGTGTTTCATTTGCGTGCTTAGAACGACGAAGTTACCAATTTATTGTCAATGCTACAATTCTCCGAGGTTCATACCTATGGTGAAGGTAAGTTTCGGATAATAACCTTTAGTGCTAATGTCGAGGTCTGAACCTTTGCCAAAACCACTGGCCCATGAATCCATTTGATCAAAACCAAGCCCGTAATCCAAACCTAACATACCAAACATCGGTAAAAACACCCGTATACCTACACCAGCAGTGCGTTTCACATTAAACGGATTGAATTTGTCAAAGCTCGGATAGGTATTACCCGCCTCTAAGAAAGAAAGGGCATAGAATGTAGCTTGTGGGTTAAGGGAGATTGGGTAGCGCAATTCAAGCGTATATTTGGCAACAATTGGATCGCCTCCAGCGGAAGAAATGGTTTGGTCTTCATAACCGCGCAACGCAATGATTTCGCGACCACCAATTTGATTCGCTCCCATTCCGGTTAAGCCGCTTCCTCCCATAATAAATCGGTCAAAAGGAGAAATGCCCTTCGCTTTGTTGTAAGCGCCCATATAGCCAAAGCCAAACCTAGACATGAGAACTAACTTCTTGTCTGAACTCAATGGTGTATACCACTCACCCGTAAACTTCAATTTGAAATATTCTAGGTATTTGTAGCGGTCTTGTTGCGACATGTTTGAATAGTCTTTTTCTGGACCAAACATCGAATATGGCGCGGTTGCTTTAGCAGAAAACGTAAAATTAGAGCCGTTTTGCGGGTAAATTGGCGCGCTTACCGAGCTGCGTTGTAATGTGTACTTGAGTGAGATGTCATTCGCGAAGCCATTCTGGAACAGCGGGAAGAATGAATATTTCTGAACGTCATAGTATTGGTAAGAAAGTTCGTAAGAAGCAACAAAATAATCATCTGGCCATTTTTTGCGGCGTCCCATGGCTACACCCGCACCAGAAATAGAGATGCCGTTGTAGTCGGGGTTGGTACGCAACAAGCCGTTAGTTGAAATAGAGGAGTTCGTTACATAAAAAGTCAGGGAGTTTGGCTTCTTGCCGCCTAGCCATGGCTCTGTGAACGAGAAATTATAACCCTGGTAAAAGCGCCCGGTGGACTGCGCGCGAATAGTCAAGCGCTGACCATCGCCCCCCGGCAATGGGCTCCAAGCATCTTTTTTGAAAAAGTTCTTGGTAGAAAAGTTATTGAAAGACAAACCGAGTGTGCCAATCACACGCCCTGAAGTATTCGGGCCCGCGCCTCCATAACCACCAGAAAGTTCAATTTGATCGCTAGACTTCTCTGCAACTACATATTCGATATCGACCGTTCCGTTCGCTGGATTCGGTTTTGGATTCACCTGAAAACCTTGCTCGTCAAAAAAGCCAAGCTGGGCTAATTCTCGCTGCGTACGCATGATATCGGCCTTGTTAAATAAATCGCCTGGCTTGGTGCGGATCTCGCGCAGTATGACGTGGTCGTTGGTTTTGGTATTGCCCCGAATGGTAACCGTTCCAATATGCGCTTCTTTTCCTTCGATTAACCTTACCTGATGATTGATTTTGTTGTCTTTAACACCAGTTTCTACTGGTGAAATTTGGAAAAATAAATAGCCGCGATCCATGTATAGCGATGAAATATCGCGTCCGTCTCCATTGCCATAAAGACGCTGATTAAAGAGGTCTTTATTGTAGAGGTCGCCTGGCTTGATGCCTAAAACGGTATCTAAAAAGCTCGATCTGTATTTGGAATTGCCGATCCATTCAATTTCTCCAAAATAATACTTTTCTCCTTCATTGATTTCAATGCGGATTTTCATGTTTTTGTCGTCGAGCATATAAACAGAGTCGCGAACAATAGCAGCATCGCGCAGACCCTCTGCATTGAATTTGGCAAGCAAAGCGGTTTTATCTGTTGAATAGCTGCTTTCTGTATACTTAGAACGCTTGAACAAACGCTGCGGGCCTTTTTGTTTGGTGTCTTTCATGGCCATACGCAGCTTCCAAATAGGGACAGAAGTAACGCCCACAAATTCGATTTCTTTGATCCCCACCTTGATCCCTTTATTTACATCAATAATAAAGATCTCGGAATTATTTATAAGGGTGTCGAGTTGACGATTGATTTGAACCTTTGCATTTAAAAAGCCCTTGTCGCGGTAATAACCTCTGATCTTGTTGTTGGTTTCAAAAACGAGATTTTCGGTAATCGTTTTGCCCGCATAAAGTGAAATTTCCTCTCGGAGCTTGTCGGCTTCGCGTTTGTTGACCCCTACAAATCTGAACTTAGAGAGTTTTGGTCTAGGGCTGAGTTCAATTACTAAATAAACAATGCCCCCAACCTCTTTCTCCGCATAAATGGCTACGTCTGAAAACAAGCCCTCTGCCCATAAATTCTGTATTGCTTTGTTAATTTGCTGGCTAGGTAAAGTGATTTTTTGTCCGGTGCGCAGCCCCGCAATTAGCTTGATGGCTTGATGATCGTAGTTGTCGGCACCAATGACCCGCACAGGGCCTATTTCAAAAGTTTGTGGGTTCGCATAATCGAAATCCAGGCCACCTAGGTTATTTGGGGTTTGGGCTAGCGTGATACCAGCACAAAACAACAGCATTAAAAAGAGTATTTTATTCATTTAGTGGTTTGAATTTGTTCAGATACCATACCAAAGCGCCTCTCTCTCTTCTGAAAATCAGCGATTGCCGCAATAAATGCATCGCGACGGAAGTCAGGCCAATGGATATCTGTAAAAAGCAACTCTGTGTAAGACAATTGCCAAAGCAAAAAGTTACTAATGCGGCATTCGCCACTTGTTCGAATGAGCAGTTCGGGGTCTGGAATGTCCTTGGTTTGCAACAATGACGAAAAAACTTGTTCTGAGAGATCAGTGCTAGTAAGTTGTCCGTCTTGTATGAGTTGGTGGGCAGCGGCGGCGGCTTTGATGATTTCTTGTCGTGCCGAATAATTGAGGGCTAATACCAAAGTAAGTGCTGTGTTGTCTTTGGTTCTATCCATTGTCGACAGTAAAGACGCATAGCAATTACCTGGGAGCCCTTGTATATCACCAATAGTAAGTAAACGCACACCATTGGCATGCATTTCGTCTACTTCATTTGCAATGGCGTCGACAAGTAAATTCATTAAACCTTCGACTTCCTCACTTGGGCGCGCCCAGTTTTCAGTTGAAAAAGCATAAAGAGTGAGGTAAGAAACGCCGAGTTCGCGAGCGGTTTGAATGACAGACTTTACGGATTCTACCCCAGCGGCATGGCCAAATAAGCGGTGTTGGCCCTTGTTTTTAGCCCAGCGTCCGTTGCCATCCATAATGAAAGCTACGTGACGCGGAATATTCTGTAAATCAAGGTTGTTAATAGAGCTCATTTAGTAAAACGAAAATACACAAAGTTTTGCTTAAAATGTCATAAAAAAAGGGAGTGGTGAAACCATTCCCTTTTTGTGTATTGTTGTGACTGTTTTATTCAGCTAAAACGATTAATTTTTGGTTGTTGAGTTCAGCCACACCGCCTTTGATTTGGACACTTACCGAAGTACCTGACACCTCAAGGTGTGCATTGGGTTCAACTGGAGTGCTTGTCTCAAAACGCAACTCACCTTTTTTCAAAGAAGAAATAATTGGTGCGTGGTTATTTAAAACCTGGAAAACACCGTCTAGCCCCGGAAGACTCACGCTGCTCACCTCTCCTTTAAAAAGGCTTACTTCTGGTGTGATGATTTCTAATATCATGACTAAACTTCGGCTAACATTTTATCACCAGCGGCAATTACATCTTCGATACCTCCTTTAAGGTTGAAGGCTGCTTCTGGGTATTTGTCGTACTTGCCATCGAGGATGTCGTTGAAGGCTTTGATGGTGTCTTGGATGTCTACGAGGACACCTGGGATACCTGTAAATTGCTCAGCAACGTGGAACGGCTGTGATAAGAAACGTTGTACACGTCGTGCGCGGTGTACAATCATTTTATCTTCTTCAGAAAGTTCATCCATACCTAAGATAGCGATGATGTCTTGAAGTTCTTTGTAGCGTTGCAAAGTCAATTTAACGCGCTGTGCACAGTTGTAATGTTCTTCTCCAACGATTTCTTGCGTTAGGATACGCGAAGTTGAATCGAGTGGGTCAACCGCAGGATAGATTCCGAGCTCGGCAATTTTACGAGAAAGTACCGTTGTGGCATCTAAGTGGGCAAAGGTATTTGCCGGAGCCGGGTCGGTAAGGTCATCGGCAGGTACGTATACCGCTTGTACCGAAGTAATGGAACCGTTTTTAGTAGAGGTAATGCGCTCTTGCATGGCGCCCATTTCGGTAGCAAGTGTTGGTTGGTAACCTACAGCAGATGGCATACGACCAAGTAGTGCAGATACTTCTGAACCAGCTTGGGTAAAGCGGAAGATGTTGTCTACGAAGAAAAGGATGTCTTTTCCTTGTCCTTCGCCATCACCGTCGCGGAAATATTCTGCAATAGTAAGACCTGAAAGGGCTACACGCGCACGTGCTCCTGGAGGCTCGTTCATTTGTCCAAAAACAAATGTTGCTTTTGATTCTTTCATTTCGTTGAGGTCTACCTTAGAAAGATCCCAACCACCTTCTTCCATGGAATGCATGAAGTCGTCACCGTATTTGATGATACCTGACTCCAACATTTCGCGAAGTAAGTCGTTTCCTTCGCGGGTACGCTCACCTACACCTGCAAATACGGATAAACCACCGTGGCCTTTTGCGATGTTGTTAATTAATTCTTGGATAAGTACTGTTTTACCTACACCCGCACCTCCGAATAGACCAATTTTACCACCTTTTGCATAAGGTTCGATAAGGTCGATTACTTTGATACCAGTGAAAAGGATTTCAGTAGCTGTAGATAATTGATCAAATTTTGGGGCTTCTCTGTGGATTGGTAAACCGTCCGCGTTGTCCATGGTGTTGATGCCATCGATAGCCTCGCCAACAACGTTAAATAAGCGGCCTTTGATGCGGTCGCCAGTAGGCATTTTGATTGGAATACCAGTAGAAACAACTTCCATTCCGCGGGTAAAACCATCGGTGGAATCCATAGAGATAGCGCGAATCGCGTTTTCTCCAACGTGAGCCTGAACTTCCAAAACGACGCGAGTGCCGTCAGTTTTGTATACTTCCAATGCATCATAAATGTTTGGTAGCGCAGTGCCGCGCTCGAATCGGACGTCCACAACCGGGCCGATTACTTGAGAGATTTTTCCTTTGATTGATGACATCATTTGTCTTTTAAATTCGGGCGCAAATATACGAGATTTTATTTGAAACGCTCGTGAAAAGCTCAAAATTATTTTAGCGCTATTAATCTAAGACCTGCGCAATAAAAAGCGAACCGGAAAATAAGTAAACAAAAAGGCTAATACACTGGAAGCGAATAGTATGCTTGTGAAGTCTGCCAACTTAAAGACAATTGGAAATGGAACGTTGGCTCCGGGCACAATTAACCAACCAAAATATTGCTGTGACCAACAAATGAGCAAACCAAAAACCAAACCAATGAGCACCCCTAAAAAAGACAATAACATGCCTTCAAAAAAGAAAATCTGAAAGCGGTTTTGCGGAGTCATGCCGATGGCTTTTAAAATTTGCAAATTGGCTTGTTTTTCATGGATGAGCATGGTGAGCGTTGCTATCAAATTAAAAGAAGCCAAAACAAAAACGAATAGCAAAATAATGAAGACAACAAGTCTTTCTGATCTGCTCGTTTTATAGATAAGCTCGTTTTTTTCAAATTGTGTACGAACCAAAAAATCCGAGCCGAGTTGTGCTTGAAGAACCGACTTCAATTCATCGGGACTGGCGCTTTGCTCAGGATAAATATGAAGGCGTGTCACGGAACCTTCTTGACCAAAGAGTTCGGTGGCGGCAGTATAATTCCAAAGTAAGGCATTACTATTTAATTCTTGATTGTAATTCAAGGCGCCAGCTACGTCTATTTGCTGAACGTGAAAGGGTGTTTTACCAAACTTCATTCGCATGCCGCGTTTTGGAGCATATATCTGGATGTCGTTTTGAGCAGAGCCCAAACCTAGTTTCAATTTGGAAAAGACATCTGCACCTAAAAACACATAATTTGACTGATTTAAAAATGGCTCGCCCACATGGTTGATCAAGTGCGCAGATACTTTTGCTTGTCGAATAAACTCAGCGTCTACAGCGTGCATATTGGCGTTGATCCATCGTTGGTTTTTGCGCAAAACCACGAGTTCTTCTAACTCTTTACTGTAAGCACTTACCCCTTTGGTCTTTTGAAGCTTGTCCAAATCTATTTGGCGCAAAAAAAACGTTTTTCGCGTTTGGTGCTGAATGGTTATCGGGGCGTCAAATGAAGTGTAAAGTTTGGAAATCATTTCTTCGATGCCATTGAAAGCAGAAAGAAGGATCACCATTGCGGCTGTACAAACCGCAATGCCAACAACAGAAATTCTTGAAATAATACTGACGATCGAGCGCTTAGAACGACTAAATAGATAACGTTTCGCTATGTAAAACGCTGTTTTGATAAGTTAGTTCTTGAGGAGTTCGTCAATTTTTAGTGCGTAGTCTAAAGAATCGTCGATGTGGAAAACCAAGTCTGGAATTTTGCGCAAATTCTTGAGTCTTTTACCCACCTCTAAGCGGATTTTGCCGCGGTTTGCCTGAATGCTCTCCAAAACAACTTGTTTGTCCGGGCCCGCAAAAATACTTAGGTAAATTCTGGCAAGACTGAGGTCAGAAGTAATGCGGACCACCGTAACAGATACCATAGATCCTAAACAAATCTCTCCTGCCTGTCTTTGGAAAAATGCGGCTAGTTCGGCCTGAATAACGGCTTCAATTTTTTGCTGACGGATTGAACTCATAATGCAAAGGTAAGAATACTTGCCGTGAAGGGCTGCATCTAAACAAAAATGTATCTTTGTGTCAATGTCTTACTATAAAGAAATATACAAATACACCTTCAAATACAAGGGCCTTGCTTGGGCAACCATCCTATTCAATTTCTTGTTTGTTGTCTTCAATTTGCTTTCGTTGGTCTTATTTGTTCCGGTATTACAGCTGATTTTCCGGACTGAAACATCATTGAATATTGTGACCGCACCTAAATGGAAAGGTGGGCTTGAGGGGGTTGTTAATTTTGTAAAAGACAGTTACAATTACGAAATGTACATTCTTGTAAAAACAGACCCAAAAGGCGCGTTGCTTTTTGTATGTATAAGTGTTTTTATAGCATTTTTACTTAAAAATGTTTTTCGGTACGGGGCGGTTTGGACACAATCCAAGTTGCGCATGTCTGTAGTGCGCGACGTTCGGGGGGCTTTATTTGAAAAATCGTTGAAACTTCCGCTGAGTTACCACAGCAACGAAAAAAAAGGAGACCTCATGGCGCGCATGAACAGCGACGTCAACGAAATAGAAGTTGCGGTTGTGAGTCTTTTGGAACTTATTTTCAGAGAGCCGTTGGCCATACTCATCAATCTTGTTACGCTCATTTACATGAGCCCTCAACTCACTTTGATTTCACTGCTCTTGTTGCCAGTTTCGGCATTTGTGATTTCCCGCATTGGCAAAAGCCTCAAAAGAACCGCCCAAAAAACACAAGAACAACTTGGTTTTCTTTATGCCTCCATGGATGAACACTTGGGGGGGGTGCGCGTCATTAAAGCATTCGATGCAATTGGCTACATTTCAAGCGCATTTCAACAAAAAAACGACCAACACCAAAAACTTGCGACGCGTGTTTTCAGAAAACGAGACCTTTCGCCGCTTGTGAACGAAACACTTGGCGCCACCGTTTTACTGGCCTTGGTTTATTTTGGTGGGCGCCTCATCCTAAACGGCGAAGAAATTGGGCTGACCGGCGAGGTGTTTTTAACTTACATCATTGTATTCTCCCAATTTCTCAGGCCTATTCAAAGTGTTTCCAATAACATGGCCAACATGACGAAAGCCCAGGCTTCACAGGATAGAATCAACAGTTTGCTTCATGCTCAAGAAACCATCATCAACAAACCTGATTGCATTCAAGCCCAGGATTTTAAAAACTTGATTGCGTTCAATCAAGTGGGTTTTTCTTATCAAGAACAGCCCGTTCTTCAAGATATAAATTGGGCGGTTAAAAAAGGCTCATTGGTCGCTATTGTTGGAGAATCTGGTAGTGGGAAGTCTACCCTGATGGATTTATTGCAGCGTTTTTACGATGTCTCTGAAGGCGCAATTGAAATTGATGGTGTTGACATCAGAGACCTTGGCTTGTCATCTTTACGAAATCTCATTGGGGTGGTGAGTCAAGAATCGATCCTCTTCAATATGACCGCTGCTCAAAACATCGCTTTTGGCGATGACAACCCAGCTATCGAAAAAATCATTGCTGCAGCAAAAGTAGCCAATGCCCATGAATTTATTTCCGAACTAGAAAATGGATACCAAACCATTTTGGGTGAGCGCGGCAATAAATTATCTGGCGGACAAAAACAGCGCATCGCAATTGCGCGGGCCGTCTATAAAAACCCTGCTATTCTCATTCTCGACGAAGCTACCTCTGCTTTAGATACCGCATCGGAAACCTTGGTGCAGCAAGCGCTTGAGAACCTCATGCAAGAAAGAACGTCTATTGTAATTGCGCATCGTTTATCTACAATTAAAAACGCTGACGAAATCATTGTGCTTTCAAAAGGAAAGATTTTAGAACGTGGTAATTACGCGTCTTTGACTGCTCAAAATAGTCTTTTTAAAAAGCTATGCGCACTGCAAGGTTTGGCATAAAGCAATTCTATTAACAGAATAGACTTGCTAATTTAAATTTGCTTACCTTTGATGCCTAATCATTGCTAAATGACCTACGCACCCGTCCAGTTCTCCAAAGAACACAATACAGAGTTTTATAAAGCCTTGAAGTCCAGAGTAAATGCTTACTTCAAGGACAACAACATCTCTAAAACCGCTAATGCGGCAATGGTTTTTAAAACTTTTGCCCTACTCACCTTGTTTTTAACACCTTACGGTTTCTTGTACAAACAAGAATTGCCTATGCTCGTCTATTATGGGTTGTGGGCAATTATGGGTTTTGGAATGGCGGGCGTTGGCTTGTCCGTGATGCACGATGCCAACCATGGTGCATATTCCCGCAAAGAATGGGTAAACACACTCGTGAGTAACGTCATGATTTTATTAGGCGGCAGCGCGCGCAATTGGCGCATTCAGCACAATGTGCTTCACCACACATACACCAACGTTACCGACCACGACGAAGACATCGATCCGCCGTTATTCATGTTGCGTTTTTCGCCACACTCACCGCATCACAAAATCCACAGATTTCAGCACCTTTATGCTTGGTTTTTTTACGGCATGATGACCCTCTTTTGGTACCTCACCAAAGACTACCAACAAGCTTATCGCTATAAAAAGAAAGGCCTCATCGAAGCCCAAGGTGTTACTTTTGGACAACACATGTTCAGAATTGTTTTCTTTAAATTGATTTACACTGGTATCTTTTTGTTTTTGCCTATGTATTTTGGTGGGGCAAGTTGGTTAACCAATGTTCTTGGTTTCTTAATGATGCAATTCATTTGCGGTCTTATCCTAGCCATGATCTTTCAACCCGCACACATCGTTCCTACATCTACGTTTCCAATGCCAAACAATTCTGGTGTTGTCGAGGCCGATTGGGCAGTGAGTCAACTATACAACACGGCTAATTTTGCGCCTAAAGCCAAATTATTCTCTTGGTATGTAGGTGGTCTAAATTATCAAGTTGAACACCATTTGTTTCCTTCAATTTGTCATATTCACTACAAAGATATTTCCAAAATTGTAGAACAAACCGCTAAAGAATTCCAATTGCCTTATCACTCTTATCAAACGTTTTTCAATGCGCTTTCTGAGCACACTAAAATGTTGAAGAACTTAGGCAAAGCAGATCCAGTTTTAGCTTAAACACCATGAATATAGAAGAGCTTCACCTCTTTTGTATTCAAAAAATCGGCACTACCGAAAGCTTTCCATTTGACAATAAAACGCTGGTTTTCAAGGTCTTTGGCAAAATATTCGCCTTAGTAGATATTGAGGATTTTGATGGAATCAATCTTAAATGCGACCCGGCTTACGCTCTTGAATTGCGAGAAAGATACGCGGCCATTATTCCTGGTTTTCACATGAATCACAAACACTGGAATACCGTTCAATTCTTCAACGACGTAGACGACCAACTCCTTAAAGAGCTGATCAACCATTCGTATCAGCTCGTCTATAACGGTCTCCCAAAAAAAGTACGCGATGAAAATCCGCTTAGATAAATATATCTGGGCTGTTCGCCTTAGCAAAACACGTTCTCAGGCCAGTGAGCTCATCGCAAAGGGCCGTGTTTTGGTAAACGATGCACACGTGAAACCATCACGCGAGGTCAAAGTGGGTGAAACCATTGTGCTGCTCAAAAACA